>Ga0182024_10006230_pt1 | contig 26309 bp, 23 predicted proteins | sample P32metaG_FD_120480 | JGI IMG/M metagenome (GOLD analysis project Ga0182024, IMG submission 120480) | Permafrost microbial communities from Stordalen Mire, Sweden - P3-2 metaG (Illumina Assembly) | ecosystem: Environmental > Terrestrial > Soil > Wetlands > Permafrost | place: Sweden: Stordalen... | reverse complement strand
GCGTTCTCTGAGTCAGTCAGGTCCTTCCATGTACCCGCCACGCCCGGGACTACGGCCTGTCCGCCTAGCTTGCCGTCAGTTCCTACCTCGCGCGCTACACGCGTGACTTCGGAAGCAAACGAGCGCAGCTGGTCCACCATGGTGTTGATGGCCTCCTTCAGCTGCAGGATCTCGCCCCGCACATCCACGGTGATCTTGCGCGACAGGTCGCCGCTGGCCACCGCTGTTGCGACCTCCGCAATGTTACGCACCTGGCCGGTCAGGTTGCTGGCCATCGAATTCACCGAGTCCGTGAGGTCTTTCCACGTTCCGGCGACACCCGGAACCTGCGCCTGTCCTCCCAGCTTGCCGTCCGTACCCACCTCGCGCGCCACGCGAGTCACCTCGGCGGTGAAAACCCCCAACTGCTGAATCATTGTATTGACGATGGTGGCAGACCGCAGAAACTCGCCTTCCAGAGGCCTTCCGACCACGTCCAGCCGAACTGTCTGTGTCAGATTTCCCTGTGCCACCGCGGCAATCGCGCGCGTCATCTCAGTGGTTGGCCGCAGCAGATCCTCCACCAGGGTGTTGACCGAGACCTCCATCTCGCCCCAGGAACCGCGTGATTGCTGGAAGCGCGTTCGCTCCCGCGTGCGGCCTTCCTTTCCCACCGCTTGTCCCACGCGCTTCAATTCCAAGGCCATGCGTTCATTGGCTGCGATGATGTCGTTGAATGTATCGGCGATCTTGCCCTTCAGACCCGCCCACGCCACAGGGAGACGCACCGAAAAGTCGCCGTCCCGCATGGTCTGCAGACTTGCCAGAATGAGAGCGAGCTCCTCCGGAAGGGCAGCGGCCGCACCATCGGCAAAATGCCCGTTTTCCTTGCTGCGCGAGGCTCTCGCTTTCTGTTTTTTGGTTTCCCCCACATTTGCAATCGCCTCCATACACGCTCCCAGGTCATCGCACAGACTACCGTCGAGCGCGGAGTTAAGCAGGAGGCTCGGTACAGCAGCGGTTTGGTTGACAGTTAGAGCATATAAGGCCCCCTCGTCACTGACAACTCTCCATTTGAAGAGTCTCGTAACAAAACGACTTTGAGCCCGTTCACGATCAGCCACGATCGTGAACGGGCGTGATCGAAGCGATTCTGGAAGAGGACGAGGTCGCTATGGAATAGAATGTGCAACGATGGCATTCAGGTTTCAAGGTGTTGACTTCATCGAATTCGATTCCCTCCTCTCGGAGGGTGAACTTCTCGTCCGCGCCAGCACTCGCGCCTTTATTGAAGACAAGTTGGTCCCGATTATTGAGCAGTGCAACCGTGACGGTCGCTTCCCACGAGAGTTGGTGCGGCCGATGGGCGATCAGGGCTACTTCGGAGCCACCCTGGATGGGTACGGCTGCGCCGGGATAAACAACGTCGAATACGGCTTATTGACGCAGGAACTTGAGCGCGGGGACTCCGGTATTCGCAGCTTCGTCAGCGTGCAGTCGGCGCTGGTCATGTATCCCATCTATACGTTCGGCTCAGAGGAGCAAAAATCTCTCTGGCTGCCGAAGATGGCCACGGGAGAAAAGTTAGGTTGCTTCGGCCTGACAGAACCCGACTTCGGCTCGAACCCAAGCGGCATGCGCACCCGCGCCCGCAAGGATGGCGACCACTACATTCTGAATGGCGAAAAGATGTGGATCACCTCGGGCAGCATTGCAGACGTCGCCGTGATCTGGGCCAAGGTGGAGGAGCCTGGCGTCTCTCCGGATAATTGGCGCATTCGCGGCTTCCTGGTGGAGACGGACCGTCCTGGATTCTCCGCCCATGACGTACACGGCAAGTGGTCGCTTCGGGCGTCTGTCACGTCGGGGCTTTCCATGCAGGATGTGCGGATTCCAGCGACAAATCTGTTACCTAAGTCCGATGGGCTGAAGTCTCCGCTGATGTGCCTGAGCCAGGCCCGCTACGGCATCGGCTGGGGGGCCATTGGGGCGGCGATGGCCTGCTATGACATCGCACTGCAATACGCAAAGGAGCGCAAGCAGTTCCGCGATCAGCCCATTGCAAGCCATCAACTGGTGCAGGAAAAGCTGGCGTGGATGATTACCGAGATCACGAAGGCGCAACTGCTGTCGCTCCAGATAGGCCGGCTCAAGGACCAGGGCAAGGCGGCCTTCCAGCACATCTCCATGGCGAAGAAAAATAACGTATGGATGGCGCTGGAATGCGCACGCATGGCTCGCGACATCCTCGGGGCCGCCGGCATCTCCGACGAGTACCCCATCATGCGCCACATGATGAATCTTGAATCCGTCAAAACCTACGAAGGCACTCACGACATTCACACACTCATCATTGGGCAGAGCATCACCGGCATCTCCGCGTATTGATTGCCCAAATCAGGGATGTTGCCTATAACGGGAAGAGCCTGATAGCCTCGTGTGCCATGGAACTGCAGATCAGCATGATTCCGTCACCAGAAGACCCGCCGTGGAGGAGCGATGACTACCAGTCGGAGCTCCGCAGCCTTGGACTGACACTTAGAGCCGACGGTTTGGAGCTTCACGACGTTGGCTCCCACCCCGTCCGCGAGGGGTGTACCCCTGCGATGTCAGGAGCGTGGAGGGTCAAGCTCGGGGCTGCGCTCGGCCCAACCCTCGAAGCTCCGGTTGGCTCCTGGTTACAAGCCCGGCGTGGTCGCACCGTTCGATTGACCGTTGGGGAGATAGAAGCAGACGTGCGAACTGCCGATGAACTTCTGTGTGTTATCAACACCGCCAGGTTCTACCAGGAAGTCGCGGAAAGTGAGTCCTGAGCGGGCCGTCAATCCTCACCTTTCCAGGTCCAGAGCGTCAATCCCTTTAGTGATGTAGCGCTAAAGATATGGTGGCAATCCAGGTTCCATGAAGCCTCGTCGCCGCATAGTGCTTTCGACGGGCGCTAGCGTGAATATGGTATCGTGATTTCGTTCGTGAAACTGCAAAGTTTCACCAGGGGGAGTAAAAACTCATGGCGACAGAACACGTCGCGCTGGCAGCCGGTGCCGAAGGCGGCACGTTGGCCAAGCCAGACACGCAGCAGCAGTCTCCGCAAGGAAACATCGTCAACGACTTCAGCATTCAGATCGCGACCGTCAACGGATCGGGATCGCAGTCAGCCAACCTAGTTCTGCTCAAGTCGATCTTCCGAATGGGGATTCCGGTCAGCGGCAAAAACCTGTTTCCTTCGAACATTGCCGGCCTGCCGACGTGGTACACCATCCGCGCCAGCAAAGACGGTTATGTCGCTCGCAAGAAGGAGATCGACATCCTGATTGCGATGAATCCCGAGACCGCGAAGGAGGACATGCTTTCGCTGCCCACAGGTGCTTCGGCGATCTATGAGGAGTCCGCCGACCTGCAACAAATCCGCGACGACGTGGCCTGCTACCCTGTCCCGTTCGACAAGCTGACAGCCGCGGTTTGCCCTGAGGCGAAGCTGCGCAAGCTGGTCAAGAACATGATCTACGTCGGCGTTGCCGCGCAGCTCCTGAAGATGGACATGACAGCCGTCGAAGCGGCGCTGCGCAAGCAGTTCGCCAAGAAAGTAAAGGCGGCGGACCTGAACTGGGCGGCGGTGCAGGCGGGCTACGACTACGCCTCGACGACCTTCACCAAAACCAATCCCTTCGTGCTGGAAGCAATGGATGCGACCGCGGGCAAGATCATCATCGACGGAAACGCCGCCGCCGCGCTTGGCTGCATCTTTGCCGGCTGCACCGTGGTGATGTGGTATCCCATCACGCCATCGTCGTCGCTGGTGGAGAACTTCATCGACTACGCCAAGCGTTACCGCATCGAGGAAGACGGCAAGGCCACCTTCGCCGTCGTTCAGGCAGAAGACGAGCTTGCAGCTATAGGAGCAGTGCTCGGAGCAAGCTGGGCAGGCGCCCGCGCCATGACCGCAACTTCCGGCCCTGGGATCTCGCTCATGGCCGAATTCGCCGGTCTCGGCTACTACGCGGAGTTGCCCGGAGTCATCTTCGACATACAGCGCACAGGTCCCTCGACCGGTATGCCGACTCGCAACCAACAGGGCGATCTGCTCTCCGTCGCGTTCCTGTCGCATGGAGACACGAAACACGTCATGCTGATTCCCGGCAGCGTCAGGGAATGCTATGAGATGGCGCAGGCCGCATTCGACCTGACCGAGCATTTGCAGACACCCGTGTTTGTCATGTCCGACCTCGACCTCGGCATGAACAACTGGATGTCGGAGCCATTTGCTTATCCCGACAAGCCGCTGGATCGCGGCAAGGTGTTGAGCGCTGAGGATCTGACCAGGCTTGGTGGATTCGCTCGCTATAAAGATGTGGACGGCGATGGCATAGGCTATCGCACGCTGCCTGGCACCGACCATCCTCTCGCGGCCTACTTCACGCGAGGCAGCGGTCACAACGAGAAGGCGCAATATACCGAACGGCCGGACGACTACTTCAACAATATGGAGCGGTTGTCCAAGAAGTTCGAGACTGCCCGCTCGCTCGTCCCGCGGCCGGAGGTCGTGCAGACTGGCAAATCGAAGATCGGTTTGATCGCCTTCGGCACGTCCGATTTCGCGACGCGTGAGAGCCGCGATCAGCTGAACAAGGAATACGGTCTCGACACAGATTACCTTCGGTTGCGAGCCTATCCGTTTGCGCGCGAAGTGCATGAGTTTGTTGCCTCGCACGAGCGGGTGTATGTGATTGAGCAGAACCGCGACGCGCAGATGTTGAGTCTGCTGAAGCTGGATCTGAAGGCGGAAGAGATTGTGAAGTTGCGCAGCATCCGCCACTTCAACGGGCTGCCGATTGACGCGCGCTCCGTCACCGATGACCTTGTCACGCAGGAAGGAATCTAAATGGCAACGACGCCTGTTACTTCTGCTCCAACTGACGCACCCAAGCCAGCAGTCAAGACGAACCGGATTGGTCTTCAGGTCCTCGACTACCGCGGCGGCAAAACGACCCTTTGCGCCGGCTGTGGCCACAATGTAATCTCCGAGCGCATCGTCGACGCGTTTTACGAAATGGGCGTCCAGCCGGAACGGTTGATGAAGCTCTCCGGCATCGGGTGCTCGTCGAAGAGTCCGGCCTACTTCATGAGCCGCTCGCTCTCCTTCAACAGCGTCCATGGGCGCATGCCTTCCGTCGCTACAGGAGCGCTGCTGGCCAATCGCACCATGAAGGCGCTGGGAGTCAGTGGTGATGGCGACACCGCCTCTATCGGGATTGGGCAGTTCGTCCACATGATGCGTCGCAACGTTCCGATCATCTACATCATCGAGGACAACGGCGTTTACGGGCTGACCAAAGGCCAGTTTTCCGCGACCGCCGACATCGGTACCAAACTGAAGACCGGCGTGATCAACGATCTGCCGCCGATTGATACCTGCGCGCTTGCAATTCAATTAGGCGCGACCTTTGTAGGACGGTCTTTCTCCGGCGACAAGAAGCAGTTGCTCGCCATGCTGAAGGCCGCCATCGCACACAACGGGACCGTGGTGCTCGATGTGATTTCGCCGTGCGTTACGTTCAACGATCACGAGGGTTCGACCAAGAGCTACAAATACATGCAGGAGCACGAGGAGGCCATCTCCGAGGTCGGCTTCGTACCCCACTTCCAGGAGATCGACGTCGATTACGATCCGGGGACGACGATCAACGTGGAGATGCACGACGGCAGTCACCTGCGCCTCCGCAAACTACATGAGGACTTCAATCCCACCGACCGCATCGCGGCAATCACAGCGCTGATGTCCGCACACGCAAGAGAAGAAGTTCTGACCGGTATCTTCTACGTCGACACGCAAAAGCCCAGCTTCACCGAGATGTTGAACCTCGTGGATGAACCGCTTGGCACTTTGCCGGACGAGCGGGTACGGCCGAGTCGCGCAGTCCTCGATGACGTGATGCAGCGGTTGATGTAGGTGTCGTATCTCCTTTCGAGGGGGGTACCCCCCTGGGGGGTTATCGGCGATAAATTCCTTTGAATCATTAACATACATAATTTGGTATTCATAAAATATAGATTCTAAATGATTTGCGGGTAAAAATTTGATTCTAAATGGGTTATGGGTGAAAGCTTGTCGTCAACGAGAAAACCCGGTCGATGACCGGGCTTTTTTTGACTCTATTACCATTCTACCTGAGTGGGGGAAACTAAAGGGACATCCAGAAATGACTCTATTGGGTTTGTTTTGTGAGGGTTAGCGAATCGGGGGGCTTGACAGGCCGTTTTTGGGCAGAAAACAAGGTTTGGCCAGAGCGTATCGACGCGCGGCTATCGATACTGCGCCTACTTGCCGGTATGTTCGGCTTCAGCATCCAGTCCCGGGAAGTCAGTATCGGCGTCCTTCAACATCTCGTCCTGATCGCGGTGGCCGAGTTGGCCAGTGAAGGAGCCGTGTTGGGGGCGACGCTTGCTGTCGGGGTGCTGAGCGTCGTCTTCGACTGCGCCCTTTCGCATTCCTTCGTCGCGTCGAGTGGTGGCGGGGTCGGTCATAGTATTCTCCCTAGTCTTGGGGTGAAGGGTTTGATAGTAGCATCGGGCCGGGCTGGCTGGCCTTCGAAAAGAGCGACCGTCAGGTGTATGGCTTGGTGAGTGAGTGAATTTGAGGTGTCAACGCCACGGAGGTGGCGTAGTCTGTTTGCTAGCCAAGTAAGATGCAAGAAAGCAGGTTCGGCGAACTGTATTTTTTGTTTCCCTAATCCAGCACTGACTTTTGGATCTTCATGAATTCCAGCTTCATCGACATCTACGGGCCTATCGCCATTCTTATGATTGCCGCGCTCGGTTTTGCCGTCTCACCGTTGGTGATGGCGTGGCTTTGGGCAAAGAAGTTTTCTCCCCGCAAGCCGGGGCCCGGCAAGAACGCAACCTATGAGTGCGGTCTGGAATCGAAGACCGACGCCTCGATCCGATTCAGGCCGGAATATTACCTGTATGCAATCGTCTTTCTAATCTTCGATGTGGAAGCAATTTTCCTGCTGCCGTTCGCGGTTGCCTTTGCGGGCCTGACCGTCGGCGCATCGATCGCCATGTTGATCTTCCTGTTGTTGCTGGTCGAGGGACTGGTGTGGACGTGGCGAAAGGGCGTCTTGACCTGGGTATAACTTCCTCAGCTTAGCAAAGACACCCTGGACTGAGTCCAACCTTCAAGAGTTGCAAGCGGAACGGTAAAAATGGATCCTGAGCTGAAAATCGAGTTGAGTCGACAAGGAATTTTCACCACGACACTCGAAGAACTTTACAACTGGGGCAGGAAGAGTTCGGTGTGGCCGCTGACCTTCGGCCTTGCATGCTGCGCGATCGAAATGATCGCCACGACCATGGCACGCTACGATCTGGCGCGGTTTGGCGCTGAGGTCTTTCGGCCCTCGCCACGGCAAGCGGATTTGATGATTGTCGCCGGCACCGTTACAAAAAAAATGGCGCCGCAAATAGTACGGCTCTACAACCAGATGCCGGAGCCGAAGTATGTCATCGCAATGGGCGCCTGCGCGATCTCGGGCGGCCCGTTCAAGCAGGGGTACAACGTGCTGAAGGGGATCGACCGGTATATTCCCGTGGATGTGCATATTCCCGGTTGTCCACCGCGTCCGGAGGCGCTGATGGACGCTTTTATCACCTTGCAGAAGAAGATCGAGGCGCAATCTCTGACGGGAGCGGATAGGCCACGCCATTTGAATGCGGATGAACCCAGCGAATTCGTTGTTCCGCAGTATGGAGCGCACGATCTCGTGCCGCCGAAGAATGTGAAGCTTTGGAACATCATTACCAAGACCGCTCCAAATGGGCTGCGCGCCGCGAGTGAAAATGAACCTGGAAAAAATTAAATCCGATATCGAAGAAGCCGTGCCGGGTTGTTCGGTGGAGCTCGTTATAAACGGTAGCCCCTGCGGTCAGCATTCGCTTTTGCTCGGCCGCGAGCATGCGTTCGAGATTGCGAAGTTTCTGCGGGACGACTCGGAACTGCATCTCGATTATTGTTCGAACGTCACCGGCGTGGACTGGCTGGATACGGAGGCGTCAGAAAAAGTGAAGGTGAAGCGCTTGGTGGACGAGGTGGAACAGGAGATTGAGGAGGTTCGGAAGACGCGGACTCCGGGGTATCTTGAGACCGTCTATCACCTGTATTCGATGGAGAAGAAGCATGGGCCGCTGGTGGTGCGGCTGCGCACGGAAAATCGGAGCGACCGGGTCAGCTTGCCGTCCCTTACACCTGTCTGGCGAAGCGCGGAGTTTCAGGAGCGCGAGATCTTCGACCTTTATGGAATCATCTTCGAAGGTCATCCCGATCTGCGCCGCATCTTGATGTGGGATGAATTTGAAGACCATCCCATGCGCAAGGACTATGTGGAACCGAACGACTACGAGTACGAGCCGACGCCGCATGATGCCGTGCTGGAAAAGTCGGCGCGCGCGGGCGCGGTAGAGGGACAACGATGATTCGACGTTCGGAGTGGGCCCAGGAATGGAAATGATTGCACCCGCGGCGGAGGAATTGACCAGGAACGACGCAGCTTCCAACGGCGAAGAGGCCTTGCTCGAACTCTCGCTGGGGCCGCACCATCCGTCGACGCACGGCGTGTTCCGCATGGACGTGGTGCTGGATGGCGAGCGCGTCGTGAAGCTGAAACCGGTGTTCGGTTATCTGCATCGCAACCACGAAAAAATTGCTGAGTCGACGTCGTACCTCGGCTCGATGCCGTATACGGACCGGCTGGATTATATTGGCTCGCTTACCAATAACTGGGCCTACGCGCTCGCTGTCGAAACGCTGGCGGGTGTGCGGGTGCCGGAACGCGCCGAGTATATTCGCGTGATTACAGCGGAGCTGACGCGGTTGCAGAATCACGCGTCGACGATTGGGTTTTTGACGCAGGAGATGGGTGCGAGCGGCTCGCCGCTGATGTACTCGTTTCGCGAACGCGAAAAGATTCTTGACCTCTTCGAATCGCTGACCGGTTCGCGCATGATGTGCAATTACATGCGGTTCGGCGGCTGTCGCGTGGACCTGCCGGCTGGCTGGCTGGAGCAGGCTAGAAAAGTGGTTGCGGAGTTCCCGCGCTTTCTCGACGAATTTGAGCGCCTGCTCGCAGACAACGAGATCCTTCTGGCCCGCACACAGGGCGTTGGCGTGTTGTCGAGGGAGCTTGCAATTCAAGGCGGGATCACGGGACCGATCCTGCGTGCGTCTGGCGTTAATTACGACATTCGCAAGGTGGATAAATACGGCATTTACGAGAGGTTTGACTTCAGGGTTCCGATTGGCGAACACGGCGACGTCTATGACCGCTACATGGTCCGCATGCTGGAGATGCGCGAGTCGGTGAAGATTCTGGAGCAGGCGCTGCGGGATATTCCTCCGGGCCCGATCATGGATACGAAGACGAAGATCCGTGGCTTTCGACCCAAGGCGGGGGAGGCTTATGGACGGATTGAATCGCCCAAGGGAGAGCTCGGCTTCTTTCTGATCAGTGACGGTTCTCCCAATCCCTATCGCTATCGGGTGCGGCCGCCGAGTTTGATCAACCTTACGGTGTTGGAAGATATGTGTCTTGGCTCCAACGTGTCGGATGTGATTGTTATCTTTGGCACCATCGATATTGTGCTGGGCGAAGTGGATCGGTAGACTTGCGAGGACGCAGATGAGCCGGGATTTACGCTGTCGAAAGATCGCATTGCAATTCTTGCGTAAAGGGTGTGTGCATCATGCTGGGTGAGGGCATCGCGAAAGGTCTTGTGGAGACGGCCAGGAATTTTTTTGGCAGCTACCTCAGCAAAGACCGCCTGACAACCGTGCAGTATCCAGAGGAACGTTTGCCGCAAATCGAGGCGACGCGAGACTTTCCCTTTCTCGTCTACGATGGCGACGATTGGCAGGCTGGTATGCGTTGCGTAGGCTGCCAGATCTGTGAAAAGGAATGCCCGCCCAAGTGCATCTACATCGAAAAGAGCACCGACAAAAAACCGGATGCAGTGGGCAAGCTGCAATTCTATCCAGCGGTTTTCAATATCGATATTTCCGTCTGCATGAGCTGCCAGATATGCGTCGAAGTCTGCCCATTTGAAGCCATCAAGATGGACACCGAATTTGAATTGAGCACGGATGACCGGTTCGGCGGACTCCTTTGGGACAAGGCACGGTTGTCCAAGTCCAACGCGTATTACGGCAAGATCCATCCCACCGACGCAGCGAGGTCGGATGCGCAGCTCGCGGAGGAGAAGGCTAAAGTGGAGGCCAAAGCAAAGGCCGCCGCTGAGGCCAAGGCAAATCCCACGTCGCCGAGTCCATCGCAACCAGGCTCCGGAGGCTCGCCGATACAATGATTCCTTCTTCCTCCAACGCGGTGCAGAATCATGACTGAAACGGCAGATCAGTTGTTCGTGATCCTGCAACACTGGCTGGTGGGTCACGCGCCTGTCGGCCTCCAATCTATCGTTTCCGCGTTGCTCTCCGTCGTGGCCATCCTCGTAGTGTTTGCATCGCTGTTTGCGATTACCACCGTCCTCGAACGTAAGGGGCTGGGCCGAATTCAAAATCGCTATGGTCCGAATCGCGTAGGCCCGTTTGGCTTCCTCCAGCCCATCGCGGACGGAATAAAGTCGCTGACTAAGGAAGACATTGTGCCGCAAGCGGCGGACAAGACCGTGCATTTTCTGGCACCCGTGGTGTTGGTGCTGGCCGCGTTTTCGCTCTATGCGGTGCTGCCCATTGGCCGAAATATGGTGCTGGCCAACCTGGACGCGGGAGTGCTGTTCTTTTTCGCCGTTAGCTCCGTTATGGAGGTGACGATCTTTATGGCGGGATGGTCGAGCCGCAACAAATACTCGCTATTGGGAGCGATGCGCGCCGTCGCGCAGATGATCAGTTACGAAGTGCCGTTGATCCTGGCGTCGGTCACGGTCATTATGGCGGCCGGTTCTCTATCCACTGTGACAATCGTCGAAAGGCAGGCTGGCTACACCGGAATCCTGCCGCATTGGTTCGTCTTCACGCCCTGGGGATTCGCAGGGTTCGTTCTTTTTATGATCGCGGCAACCGCCGAATCCAACCGCTCGCCCTTCGACCTGCCCGAAGGCGAATCGGAGATCATTGCGGGCTATTACACCGAGTACTCCGGATTCAAGTTCGCTCTATTTTTTCTGGGGGAATATCTTGGCATGTTCGCGATCAGCGGATTGGGAATCACGCTGTTTCTGGGAGGATGGGCCGCACCGCTTCCCTTCCTGACCTGGGTCCCATCGTATCTCTGGTTTTTCGCGAAGCTGCTTGCCATGATTGTCATGTTTATATGGATCCGCGGTACGTTGCCCCGACTGCGCATGGACCAACTGATGAACTTTGCCTGGAAGTTCATGCTGCCGATGGCGCTGCTTAATCTCGTCACGGCCGGGGTCTGGCGCTTTTTACCGCAAGGAGTCTTGCGATGGTTGGTCTGCAGCGCTCTGGTGGTTGTTCCGTATGTTTTACTGGGTCGCGGATTGATGCAAGGATGGAAACTGGAAAAGAGGGTGTATCGATTTGCTGAATAGGTCGGTGATGTCGGTACGCCGATGAAACGCAGGAATGACTAACACCAAAGGATAATCTTGCTGTTCGCGATTTTCGCAATATTAACGGTAGCAGGAGCGGTGGCGGCTATGAGCCTCCGCAACCTCGTACATTCTGTATTGGTGCTCACCGTGGCTTTCGCAGGCCTGGCGGCGGTGTATCTGCAGCTCGGCGCGCAATTTATTGGATTTGCACAAATCCTGGTCTACGTCGGAGCGGTGGCGATTCTCATCGTCTTCGCCATCCTGCTTACACGGGAGGCAACAGCCACTCCGCGATCCATCCTCGCCGACTCCTGGAAGGAAAGCGCTCTGGTCGTCCTAGTCGTTTTTGGGGTCCTGGCGTGGGCCATCCATAAAAGCGCGGCATCTCGAAACATTGTGCCGCCGCAACCCGAAGCGACCATGCAACAAATCGGCAGCGCCCTGATGCTTCGATTCGCTTTACCGTTGGAAATTATTGGTGTGTTGCTGACCGTCGCGCTCATCGGCGCCGTCACCATCGCCATGCAGGATAGGCAGGAGACACGATGACTTCGGTGGCGAGTTGCCTCCTCCTTTCCGCGCTTCTTTTTGCCATCGGTCTGGCCGGCGCGCTGATGCGCCGCAACGCCATTCTTGTGCTCATCGGGATCGAGCTGATGCTCAACGCCGCGAACCTGAACTTCATCGCATTCTGGCGTTATGGCCCGAACCCCGAAGCGCTGACCGGAATGATGTTCGTAATTTTCTCGATCGGGGTTGCAGCGGCAGAAGCGGCTGTCGGTCTCGCACTGATCATCTCGCTCTACCGGCATGCCAAGACCATCAATATCGACGAGGTAAATTCCATGAGAGGGTGAGTTATGCAGGAGGAAAACCACGACTGCGCTTCTTGGCGGTAGGCTCCCGTTTTCAAAAGGAACGGAAATCCAAGGTCCCCATCTACCTGTAACCGTTTGCTGAGACGACATGATCTGGATTGTCCGAAATCTTTGGCTAATTCCCGCACTCCCGGCCCTCGCGGCGGGACTGAGTGCTCTTGCCAAACAGCGAAATCGCCGGTTTGCAGCGTCGCTTGCAATTGGTTCCATGGGGCTGTCGTTTCTGCTTTCCCTCAGCGCGTTTGCGCACACACTCTCGTCAGGCGGCCAGGGAGAGACGGCGACGCAGGTCTTCAACTTCCCGTGGCTTCAGTATGGGGGTGAATGGCTGAAGCTCGGCTGGATGCTCGATCCGCTTACCGCAGTGATGCTGGTCATGGTCACATTTGTCGGCCTGCTGATCTCTATCTACAGCACGGGCTACATGTCCCACGACGAAAACTTCACTCGCTTCTTCTGTTTTTTGTCGCTCTTCGCGGCTGCGATGTTGGGCGTGGTGATTGCAAACAGTTTGCTGCTGCTCTTCATGTGCTGGGAGCTGGTCGGACTTACCTCCTATCTGCTCATCGGGTTCTGGTATCAAAAACCCGCCGCGGCCGCTGCGGCCAAGAAGGCCTTCATCACCACACGCATTGGTGACCTGGCGTTTCTCGTTGGAATGGTCTGGCTGTATTCGCAAGCCGGCACGCTGCTTTTCTACGACCATGGTGCTGGGTGCCTGGAACACTCCGCGCTCGTTGGGCTGGTTGCGCAGACCACGTCTATCGGCATGGCGGCTTCGACTGGTATCGCGCTGTTGATCTTCGCCGGTGCAGTTGGCAAGTCCGGCCAGGTGCCCCTGCATGTGTGGCTGCCGGACGCGATGGAAGGCCCGACGCCGGTAAGTGCGCTGATTCACGCGGCGACTATGGTTGCGGCGGGCGTGTTTCTCGTCGCGCGCGTTTATCCGCTGATGGCGGCCCATGGCGGCATCGATCTCGCGTCTTCCTCAACTACGGCGCTGCAGGTTGTTACGTGGATTGGCGCGATCACTGCCGTCTTTGCCGCACTGATCGCGGTTGCACAGGATGACATCAAACGCATCCTCGCCTATTCCACTATTTCGCAGTTGGGTTACATGATGATGGGTCTGGGCGTCGGCGGCGTGGCCGTAGGGATGTTTCATCTCATCACGCATGCCTTCTTCAAGGCGCTGCTCTTTCTGGGCGCAGGATCGGTCATCCACGGTTGCCACGAAGAGCAGGATATTCGTCGCATGGGTGGGCTGAAGAAGTTCATGCCAATTACCTTTGCCACCTATGCCGTGGGTATGCTGGCGTTGTGTGGATTCCCCCTGTTCTTCTCCGGTTTCTGGAGCAAGGATGCCATCCTGCACGCCGCACAGGCCTGGAGCATCTCACGCGTGCCGTTCTATCTCGGGGCCTTTGGTGCGCTGTTGACGGCCTTCTATATGACCCGCCAGGTGTACTACGTGTTCTTCGGCGCATCCCGTTTGTCTCACGCGGCAGATGTGGGGCATAAAGAGCACGGCATTCCGGTCACTCCGCACGAGAGCCCCGTAACAATGACGGTGCCGCTGGTGATCCTGGCTGCGTTCGCGATTCTTTTGGGTGTGATTGGCACACCTGCATGGCCGTGGTTCGATTCGTTCCTGAACGGCCAACCAGCGACCGTAAATGTTGCGGGTTTCTTTGAGGGCGGCATCCTTCCTGTGATGCTCTCCTCTTCGATCATCGTCTTCGTTGGTCTGTGGCTGGGCTGGTGGTTCTACGGACGCACACCGATTACCAGCGCTGAAGCTCCCGATTCTCTGGAACGGCTGCAACCTCAACTCTTCAACCTCTTGCGCCATAAGTTTTATGTGGATGAGTTTTATCAAGCCACTTTCATCCGCAGCAACGCATGGTTGTCGCGGGTCAGCGACTGGTTCGATCGATGGATCTGGAACGGTGCAGTGTGGACCGTGTCTCATCTTGTGCTTGGTCTTTCGTGGCTTGCACGCTCCACCGATAATTACGTGGTCAATCCCGGCTTTGACGAAGGCTGCCACACCGTAACGGCTGGAGGCAAGCTGCTGGCGCGCCTGCAAAATGGCCGTGCGCAGAACTATTTGCGCATGGTTGGTGTTGCGTTCGCGGTACTGGTTTTGTTTCTGATCTGGAGTGGCGTGCGATGAATATACTTCCACCCATCTCCTGCCTGACCATTGTGCCGTTACTGGGAGCAGCCCTCGTTCTGCTGCCCGGCGCGAAAAACACAAAGCTGGCACGCGGGGTGGCGCTGGCGTTCGCTTTCCTTGCGCTCGCAATCACACTGGTCTTGTGGCATCGATTTAACCCCGTATCCGGAGGTCTTCAGTTCGAAGAGGTGCATGCCTGGATTCCAGTGCTGGGCGTGCAGTATCACGTGGGCGTCGACGGTCTGGGCCTGCTGATGCTGCTCCTCTCAGCCATAGTCGTCCCCATGGCGATGGCCGCGTCGTGGCAGATTCAGGAGAGGGTGCCACTCTACTTCTCGCTCATGTTGATGCTTGAAGCAGGCCTGTTCGGAACCTTCACAGCACTCAATTTCTTTCACTGGTTTCTATTCTGGGAACTCAGTCTCATCCCCGCATTCTTCCTGATTCGGCTTTGGGGTGGATCGCAGCGGGCTACAGCGGCAACTCAGTTTTTCCTCTACACCATGGTTGGAAGCGTCGCATTGCTGCTGGCATTCCTGGCCATCTTTCTGTGCACAGGCAAATTTGACTTCATGGATCTTGCCGAACTCGCAAGGAATGGCCAACTCCTTCCCGCTTTCACGACTCTCTCAGCCTGGCACCACTTCACAGCGGAAAAAACTGCACTAGTCCTTTGCTTCGGAGTATTTCTCGGCTTTGCCGTGAAGGTGCCGCTCGTCCCCTTCCACACATGGCTACCCGCGGCCTATGCGGAGGCACCGACAGGTACTACCATGCTGCTCACTGGCACCATGTCGAAGATGGGCTTGTATGGCTTCCTTCGGATACTGCTCCCCATCTTTTGTGTGCAGCTGCGATCGGTGAGGACGCCGCTGTTGTGGCTTGCTGTGGCGACGATTGTCCTCTCCGCATATGCGGCCCTGGCGCAAAAGGATTTGAAGCGCATCTTCGCTTACTCCTCAATCAATCATTTGGGCTACTGCATGCTTGGGATTTTTTCTGTCCTGAAGTTCACTGGCAATGATCCCGCGCTTGCAACTGAAAAGGCCGCCGCGCTCAACGGCGTATTACTGCAGATGTTCAACCATGGCCTCACGGCTGCGACGCTATTCTGGTTCGTGGCTCTACTGGAGAAACGCAGCGGAGGGTTGCGGGGTCTCAACGATTTCGGCGGCCTGCGCAAAGTCGCTCCCGTGTTCTGTGGTCTGATGGGGATCGCCCTGTTCTCGTCGCTGGGACTGCCAGGACTCAATGGCTTCGTCAGTGAATTCCTGATCTTCAAAGGAACATTTCCACTGGCGACATGGCCGGCGTCAGTCTCCGTCCTTGGTCTACTTTTGACGGCGATCTTCATCCTTACAATTCTGCAGCGCGTCTTCTCCGGACCACTTCAAGAGAAATGGTCACAGATGCCCGATCTTACCGTGGGCGAGCGGCTCGCATTGCTGCCCGCCATCGCGCTGATGTTCGTGCTGGGGCTGTATCCCCAACTCGTGCTTGGCGTCATCAACAGTACCGCCGTGCAAATGGTGCAGCAACTGAGGTTTTAGGCAAAGATGTTCAGGATTAAAAACAGATTCGGAATGGCAGGATGCGCGCACCGTGCCGGTCGGCGGGCTCGCACCGCATTGGCAACCTAACTATGCTGGCATGGACCATCTACATTTCGTTTCTCGGCGTGCTGTTGCTGCTGCTTCTGCCGAAGGGCTCTGTGCGCGCGGCGCGCATCCTCGCCCTGCTGACAGCGGTGGCCGGGTTCGCCGTGACTCTGGTGGGGTTTGTACAGCAGCGTTCGGGCGAACTGGTGACAGTTGCGCGGGCGCCCTGGGTTACCTCGCTCGGTCTCGAGTATCATCTCGCAGCGGATGGAATCAGCCTGACTCTGCTCCTGCTCACGGGTATCGTGGCGATCTCGGGAATTTTGTTTTCCTGGAACATTGAATATCGCGCCAAGGAATTCTTCGCGTTTTATTTGGCGCTCATTGGTGGCGTGTACGGCGTATTTCTAAGCTTCGATTTATTGCTGCTCTTCGTCTTTTACGAGATCGCCATCATTCCCAAGTATTTTCTGATTGCGATTTGGGGGTCGACACGGCGCGAGTATGCCGCCATGAAGCTCGCGCTCTACTCGTTTGTCGGCAGCGCGATGGTGCTGATCGGATTGATCGCGGCATACGTGGTAGCTGGAGCCAGGACGATGGACCTGGTGCAACTCGCTCAGTTTCCATTTCCCATCCATTTTCAAATGTGGGCGTTTCCGCTGGTGTTTGTTGGCTTTGGAATTCTCGCTGGCCTTTGGCCGTTCCACACCTGGGCGCCTACGGGCCATGTTGCCGCACCAACTGCGGCTTCCATGCTGCTCGCCGGTGTGGTGATGAAGCTAGGCGCCTATGGCTGTTTGCGCGTGGCCATGACATTGTTTCCGCGAGGACTGGACGCATGGGGCTTTCACGTACTCGGCTTTGGCTCATGGCGCGAGGTCTTCGCGCTGCTTGCGCTTATCGGCATCGTGTACGGCGCGATGGTGGCGCTGGTACAAAAGGACTTCAAATTCGTCATCGGCTATTCGAGCGTCAGCCACATGGGCTTTGTCTTGCTTGGCCTGATGACCTTGCAGCAAATAGGACTGGACGGAGCGGTCCTGCAGATGTTTTCGCACGGCATCCTGGCAGGGCTGCTGTTCGCCGTCGTTGGACGCATGGTCTACGACCGCACGCACACCCGCGACCTGTCACAGCTGGAGACGATGCATCTGAGCAAGGCCATTCCGTTTGCAGCGGCGACGTTCGTTCTGGCCGGCATGGCGTCCATCGGCTTGCCGGGCTTCAGTGGCTTTGTAGCGGAACTACAGGTCCTCATCGGAGCCTGGCGCGCATTCCCACTGTTTGCTGTCTTCGCCGGACTAGGCATCGTGATCGGCATCGCTTATACCTGGCGCGCGATGCAGAAAGCATTCTTCGGTGCACCGGATCATAGTGCCCTCATAACGGTTCCCCCACTTCCAGCCATCTCTATTCCTGAACGCATCGGCGCCCTAATTCTTTTAGGCGCCAGCGTTACCATCGGACTCTATCCCCAACTGCTTTTGCGTGTGATCGTCCCGGCTTTACACTCGCCGCTGTTCGACGGCCTGTGGAAAGGAAGCGGGCGATGACCACCTTCAACTATCTGGATCTGTTGCGCCTGGCCTTGCCAGAGGTGATCGTCGTGATCGCAGCACTCTGTGTGCTTTCGGTGGACGTTATGTTCCTGCGCACGTCGGAGACGCGCCTCCGGGGCTTCGTCGGCGCGATGCTATCGCTCGCCGGCTGTGCGGCGGCCATTGCCTGGATACTGCATGCACCGCAACATGCGAATGTTCTTGACGGAATGATCGTGCTGAATCCTCTGGCGCAACGAGTACAGATCGCACTGCTTATTCTGACCATGTTGACGATCCTTATCTTCATCGGATCGACCTTCACTTACCACGTCAGTGAATATCTTTCTCTTATCCTGCTGGCGACGGTCAGCACGATGTTCCTCGTCAGCACCCAGAACCTTCTGCTGATCTTTCTGTCGCTGGAACTGCTCAGTCTGTCGCTCTATATCCTCACCGCATTCAACAAACGCAATGTCCTATCGGCGGAAGCTGCATTGAAGTATTTTATCTTTGGTGGAATTTCGGCAGCGTTTCTTCTGTTCGGCTTCAGTCTTCTGTACGGTTTGTCCAACTCGACTAATCTCGTGAGCATTGCCAACAGCATTCATCGTTTCCCTCTCGATCCACTCTTGATCGTCGCCATCGTGATGACGTTGGTTGGACTTGGATTCAAGGTGGCCGCAGTCCCATTTCATTTTTGGGCGCCGGATGTGTATCAGGGCGCGCCAGCCCCTAGTGCAGCCTTTATCGCGTCTGGCTCAAAGCTTGCCGGCTTCTTCATCTTTTACCAAGTCATGGTGGTTGGATTAGCCGGTGCGGAGGGGAACGGTGTCTGGCACGGTTACTCCTCAGGATGGGTTCCAGTCGTTGCCATCATCGCCGCGCTCTCCATGGTGCTGGGAAACCTCGTGGCCATTCTGCAGACCAGTGTGCGGCGGTTGCTCGCATACTCCGCAATTGCGCACGCAGGCTACATGTTGCTGGGCATCTTGTCGCACACCGATCAAAGTTTTAGCGCACTGCTTTATTACGCCATCACCTATGCGCTGACGGTTCTCGGAGCTTTCGGTGTTGTGGCCCTGGTAGAGGAGTACACCGGCGGCGACACGCTATCCGATTTTGCAGGGCTCAGCCGGCGAGCGCCAGTGCCGTCCTTTTGCATGTTGATCTTTTTGTTATCCCTGGCGGGTATTCCACCATTGGCTGGATTCTTCGGCAAATTCTATCTGTTCTCTTCCGTGCTTTCCTCCACATCCGGAACGCTTGGTCTCCTGTGGCTGGTGGTGTTAGCCATCGCGATGAGTGCGGTGTCGCTCTACTACTACCTGCTCGTGCTGAAGTATATCTACGTAGCCGATCCATCAAACGGTACAGCACCGATTCGCATCTCAGTTCTGCGCCAGGTGGTGTTGTGCGTCATTGCGCTCAGCGTGGTGTTGCTCGGCTGCGCACCAAATTTATTGCTGCACTGGTTGTAGGGCTACGCCGGCTGACAATCGCCAACCGATGGGTACCAAATTTCCCCAATGGGAAGTTTGTGCGCAATATAACAGCTGACCCTGCTACGCAGCTTCGTGAAAACGCAACGCGAATTGCAGGCGATCCACAGCAGTCCACAGTTAGCGGTTCAGTGTGAAATCCACCGTGATCGTCGTCGCAACGTCGACCGGTTGGCCATTGAGCAGATATGGCCTATAGCGCCATTTGGAGATAGCCTCCGTCGCTGCACTGCGAAGAAGCGGATCGCCTTCAATCACCCGCACATCTTGCACGGTGCCGGAGCTGGAGATGATTGCCTTCACCACCACATGGCCCTCGACGTGATCAACCTTAGCGGCCTCCGGATACACGGGCACGCGCGACAGAACAAGATTGCCTTCCATCACCTCCGGTGCCACACTGACCGGTGCCGCTCCGCCGCCGCTCGACGCGACCTCTGCCGTCGTCGTCTCTTCGGCCCGTGCAGGTTCAGAGCGGCTGGACATCGCCCTTCGGCTGGTATGGTAGTTGAATTTCGCCTCGGGAGTTTGCGATCCACCAGAAGCGGTTGCTACTGTCTGCCCTGAAGCACTGTTCGGAGCCGGACTCCTGGCCAGGGGCATAGACGAGCCCAGAGTCGCCCGCGGATTCGCAGAGCTGCCGCCACTAGCTCCCGCTGCCGATCCCGTTCCAGAAACCGCACTCTGCTTGGTTGAACTCACTCCCATTGGATCGCCAACAGCGCCTTGCATCCTCTGAACCAGCGCACTGTGCCCGGCGCGCAAAGGTCTGCCGTATCCTTGCAGGAGGAAGACACTCGCGGCTACCAACAACAACAGGATGACAAAGAGAACGATCCCGCGATATTCACGGCGCTGAGCATAGCCTTCCAGCGGGATAGTAGCCGATCGCTCATCCCTTCTACTGGCGAAAGACTCTGCGCGAAGTGATGCGTCGGGCTTAAGAACAAGTCTGGATTTGTCGGCAGACCCACGAGTCAACTCTTCGAAAGGCTTGGGGACGGCTGCTTCGACGGGGGCGTGAGCCTGCTCCTTCGACGACGCTTCCATCGAGGGAAGTTCCTCCGGATGGGGCTCCAGCCTGCTCATTCTCGCGTCGATACTATCGAGATGCTGCTTCAGTTCGAGGCTGCTCAATTCGAGCCGTTGCAGCACCTGATCCAGTTGCGGCGGCAGCGTCGAAGGCAAAGAGGAGAGATCATGCGCTCCGGCATCAACCGCCTTGGAGATAGAGGCAGTGAGGGAGCCGGACGCTCTCAATGGCCGCTCGCCGGCAGCGCGCTTCGCCACCTTCCGGGCGCTGCCTTGCGAGTGAGGCGCGGTCCGCGGAAAGGGCGCCGGCTCCACATGGTTCTGTCCTGGGGCGCGGACATCAGCGCCAGCCAGCAGGACGGCGAGTTGCTCTTCGACAGTCTTCAACCCGGAGTCTGCTTCCGGCACGTCATCGCCTGCAATTCCCTCGATGATGACAGCCACCGTCTGTTTATCAGAATACTGTCCACTCTCTCGGTTGCTCAGCTTACAGATAAGCGCCCAGAAGTCCATGGCGAAGTATCTGTCCACGGACAGCTTCTGCATGAAGTCGGGAAGATCCAGGTGCGATCCAAATTGGACCCGGTGCATATCGCAAATCGATCGAAATTTCCTAACATACAGGTCGAACAGTTCAGGTTTTTTCAGGAGGGTTGCGGAAGTAGACATCATGCTAATTCAACCTTTAAGCTTCGATGGGGCTTCCCGGCGGCAGGGGGAGAGGCTCCCAAACGGCATCTCTGTGGTCAGAGAGTCGTAGGTCAGGGTATCTGCGCGTGCCACGACGGCACACAGGATGGGAGCTGCAGACAAAACTGCAACAGTTGGTGCAAGTTTGCTCATATCTTATCCTTTCCAACGAACGAGGAAGGGTGCTTATTTAAGTTGAGTTGGGGGCAGAATAAGATGATGCAAGGGCCGAGAGCAGCGTACATCTCGAAAGTCAAAATCACGATCAACGATCCGGGTTTCCTGGATCCGATCGGCATCAGAATTCCATTGCTGTCTCTTCGATCGCTCCGAGCAGTTATTAAAAGGGATGCGCAGAAGTCTCTGCACGTTGCCGCAGGAATGCAATTCGATGGGTAGCTTGTGGGCGATAACTGAAACTAAATAACTTAGCGGCAGCCGTACTGGTAAGCCTCAAGGGCTGACACCCTCCAATAGCAGAAGACCTAACGTCTGGCCATCAATCTCAATAGCCAATACCCTTGTACTGTCGATGGGGTAGTAGTTATAGCTGTTCGCAGTTGTAAAGCTGGTCCCGTTGAGGCCTGTCAAGGATAGAAGCGCAGTGGAATTGGTTTCAGTGCCGGTGAGACTGACATCGGAAGTGGGGGTGGCACCCTCCACGGTGTAGTCGGTGGATCCACTAACGGCATCGGACTTGACGGTGACAGGACCAACGGCACCCCAAACTGGCGCTGCCGCACCACTGGTGGAAGCAGGCAAATATCCCTGGCCCGCGATGGCATAGGTGCCTTCGAAGTCGGAGGAGGTGGCGCTCTGCAAGTAAGAAAGCCCCGCAGTTGCCTGGAAGCCATCGACGCCAAGTTCTAACGCATTGCCATTTCCATCAAGGTAAAGCTGGAAGGCAAATGGCCCGGTCAGGCCCTGGAGTTGCGTCGAGAGGGTAACGCCCTGGAGAGTTACACGACCGGTAGGATCAACCATATAGGTTCCGCCAGTGATATTGTCGGTCACAAAGTTATCCCCATCATCCAGGGCCAGCTGACCTGTGACGGCACCGCTCGGACCTAAGGAGAAGCCCCCTGCGATAGTGACTAGACCGTTGATGTCTTCTCCAGAACTGCCGTGAACGTAGGTCTTATTGGCAACACTGGTTAGGCTGAAGCTATTGGCATTCGTTCCCTGGCCCAGGGCTACACCGCCCAGGTCGGCGCCGAGCGTGTCCATCTGACTCTCCACCAGCTGGATCTGGTTCGTACCGATGATATAGCCCGTCAAGGCAAACTCAGATACCCCTGACGCGGGTGTGAGGGTGAACGTAACCCGCCCAAAGGAATCCGGAGCGCTGACAGAGCCGGAGGCGAAGGTCTGTGACTGGCCTACAGTTCCTCCGTCGTTATAGTCGAAGATACTGTTGCCGATCGACAAAGCACCTCCGCTGATGTTGAGTATGCCTCCGATGACAAGCTCATTGGATGCTGTCGTTCGATCCAGCCCGTGCACAGCAAAGGCATATCCTCCAGATGGGGCGGCGGCACTGGTTTGGAGATCGATGGATCCTGTAGCGGCAGCAAAGGCGTCAAACTCCGAGATCAGCACGCGTGAGCTCGAAACTACGGCACCACGCAGGGTTTCAATGCCGCCTACACCGATGCTGCTGTCGCCGGAGTCGAGGACGATCTGAATGTTACCCCCAGCACTGGAGAGGCTGCAGCCGGAGGCAACCAGTTTGTCGTTGGATTCGTTGCTGTCGTCGGTGAAGTCTTGTTCTCCGGCGGTGATGGCTCCACCCTGCACGGTGAATGCACCAACAACAAAGTACGGACCAGTGGGGTCGTCGCCAGCGAAGTGATAGACGTAGGTACCATTGCCGAGAATGGCAGCGGCAGCGATGGTGATGGTGATTGAGGCAGATTTAGTGGTATCGGTGACAGAGGTTGCAGTAATGGCCACAGTACTCGGATTCGGGATTGTGGTCGGCGACGTATAGGTAGTCGCAGAGCCGCTTGCGGTTTTGGTTGGGTTGAAGGAGCCGCAGGATGAGCCGCCCCCGCAGGTGACCGACCAGGCGACTCCGCCGTTCATGCTGTCATTGCTGACAACAGCCGTGAGACTGATGGTAGCGCCGCCGGCGGCGAGGGATGTCGGCGGAAGAGGGTTGAAGGCCACCGAGATCGCAGGTGGTGGCGGTGGTGGTGTGGATCCCGAACCGGATCCGCCGCCACTGCAGGAGGTCATGCAGATGGCAAGCGCTGCTATGGCGAAGAGGGGAATCGTCTGGCGCAACTTCATTGAATGCCTCCGTTCAGTTCGCTCTGGCCAGGCACAGAACGGTTACCGGGGCGGGACTGAGGATGGATGAAAAATCCGTGCTCATTGCGAATTGGGATCTGGCGGCCGGCCAAGACGAGTTGACGAGCAAGCAAATAGTTGTGGCCATTAATTGTTTGGATGAGGCCGACGACTTGGATCTGCTGACCGGCGCTCAGTGCTCGCTGCACATCCTTGGTCAGATAAGGGCCGACGCTGGCATCCAGTACTCCCTGTGGGCTGTTCACCAGGAGGTGAAGACCCGCGGGGCTGCCGGGAACGCGTTCGGAAGGCACTTGCTGGATGGTTCCAGCAACCGTGATCTCACTGGTGGCGACGTGTTTCACGTTCCATGCGGCAACGGCAGCAGATGATTGTGGCGAATTATTGTCCTGTGCCGATGCGGCGCTGGTCACGATCCCGCAAAGTAGGAGCATGAGGCATACAGGAATGAAGAGCTTCTTCGTAATCATTTAGCCGTCCTCCAGGTCTTCTGTTTGCACTCGGCCCCGTCTGAAGATTGGATCCCCAGGAAGTGGGAGGATTCTAACCCCAATGATCGTTTATGACGATGAAATTATTCCCGGGCGGGCGGCCGCCCAAACTCAGCTCTGAGTTGGGACAGTTATAGGAGTATGCAAATGAACGAGATGCAAATGAACGATCGGTTCGAAGGAGACGACATAGGTCGCCTACCTCCCGTCGCAGCCCGAGGTTTGCCAGATGTATACCGATACGGTTTGGGCCTTGGTTTGGCGGGCGACACGACTGAAGAGCAGTATTAGCCTCTGCACATCTCGTGCAGTTTCCCGAAAACAACCTTATGCCAATGATTCTAAAGTGGTGGCCAGAGACAGGTTCGAGTGCCATTACACGCTCTTGTTTCACAGGAAACTGACCCTTCGGGACTCGCTGCAGCCCCCTGTGTCCGCGTGGCTTAGACGAACCCCCCGTGTAAGCCTCCACTACGAGGGTCGCGGCCTTCCCATCCCCGCCGAAAAGGTCAATATCCCCCGAAACGTCGTACACCATGCCGTCTTCGCCTTCTCTCGGCGTCAGGACCAACTGGTCGATATGACCAGCTAGAATCTCCTTCGCCCTTGCAGGTTCCGCTTCAAAAGCCGACTTGAAATCCATCGCTTTGTCCGATACAAAGTCCCGGATCGATTCGAGGGAAAACGCCATGTCGAGAGGCTGATTCGCCACAGCTAGGCGCTCGTCGATCCTTCCGATCTCCGATTCGACCGTCGCCAGTTGCTGCAACAGGGTAGCCGAATGACCCATTTGCGCGATGGCCTCGCCCAGATTGTTCGCTCGCGTTTTCAACTCGCGTCGTTGATTTTGCAGAGTTGAGACCGTATCCGCCGCCTTCAGGGTCTGCTCCTGAATATCCCGCAATCGCTTCTGCAACTGCTCATGGAACCGCTTCAATGCATATTCGATCAGGTCCGACTTTGAGACTCGCTCAGTGAGTCCCGCGATAAGCTGGCTTTCCAGCCGGTCCTGCCTGATCATTAACCCGTTGGAGCAGGTCCCCCTGTATCGATGACTGGGGCATCCATATTTCACGTATCCGCGCTTGCCGGAGCCGGAAGCGATCACGAGCTTGGAACCACAAATACCACACACGAGGAAGCCGCTGAAAATGTACCGTTTGCTCCTTTCGCTCCGGTTGAATCCTCCCAAGTGACTCGCAGAGAACCGCTTTCCAGCGAAGCGCTTCCGAGCCTGTGCTCGTTCCCAAAGATCTTCTGAAACGATGCGCCATTCAGGAACCTCGATCCGCTTCCAATCGCTCTCTGGGCGCGGTCGGCTGGTCTTTCGACCCGTTTCCGGGTTGCGTTCCTTCCTGGTCCGATTCCAGACGAACACCCCACGATATCGCTCGTTGCGCAGCATCTCGAAGATCGATGACACGCACCAGGCCCTGACCTGACGTGTCCTTGGCGGATTTGGTGCCGGCACACCCTCGGCGTTCAGTGCCTTGGAGATCCCTGCTTGGCTGGTGCCGCTGGCGTACATCTCAAAGATTCGCCGAACGACCGCCGCCTCTTCCTCAAGGATTTGAAGCTTCACGCCGCTGATCGCGAACCTACCGTACTTACCGCTTCGGGTCGGATCTTCAATAGGGACGTTCCGGTATCCGTAGCACTTGCCTCCAGGCTGGAAGCCGTTGAGAGCTCGACCTTCCTGTCCCCGGTGTACCTTCTCCGCGAGGCTTACCAGAAATTGCTCGTCCATCATCCCGTGAAGAGTCAACAGGGGACGAGAGGTCTTCTCTCTGCAATCGAGCCGCTGTGCAACCGCGTAGATAAATACACCGTGGTACTGGAGACTGTCATTCATCTTCAGCACGTCGGGAAGATAGCGCGCCAGCCGTGAGGTGTCATCAACCACCAAGCAGTCGAACGGCGGAGGATAACTCTTGGAAGCAGCTAAGAGGGATTGGAGTGCTTCTCGGCCCGCGAGTGTCGCAGCCGAACGCGCCTCGTCGCAGCGGACAAACTCTTCGACCACCGTCCAACCTTGTTGCACTGCATACTCCCGGCAACGCCGAAGCTGGTCTTCGATGGAAGTTAGCCGCTGCAAGTCCGAGGAATATCGAGCGTAAATGGCACACCGCACGGTCGCATTCATGGGGTCGAGTTTAACTCTGAATCTGGTTGTGGTTTCATGTTTTCTTCATTCGTTTTTGCCGCCGCCGCTGGCCCATGCAGACGAAGGAATTCTTCGACCAGAAACGGCACGACCAGACCGTCAATCAGGCTCTTGATTGCAAGATCGAGGGCCTCGGCATCATCCGTTTTGCCACGAGACGAAATCTCAATCCCGACGATCTTTTGAGCCGCTTGTGCCATAGTCAACGAAGGCCCGCAGCGTATGTGCTGCGAGCTACCTCCTCAAACTAGGCGCGGAATGGGCTTCGAGCCATTGCAGAATCGAGAGGGGATGTGCAGATCCTGCACACCTATCCATCGGGACGGAATCCCTGCAAAACAAGCGCGTTGATAGTCATTCGTGTTCAGCGCACTCCAGGG
>Ga0182024_10006229_pt1 | contig 26312 bp, 19 predicted proteins | sample P32metaG_FD_120480 | JGI IMG/M metagenome (GOLD analysis project Ga0182024, IMG submission 120480) | Permafrost microbial communities from Stordalen Mire, Sweden - P3-2 metaG (Illumina Assembly) | ecosystem: Environmental > Terrestrial > Soil > Wetlands > Permafrost | place: Sweden: Stordalen... | reverse complement strand
TGCTGGAACACGCCGGTGGCAAAGGGATGCTGATGCCTGCGGGATTTCCCACAGGAGCCGGTGGATCCGAGGTCGCGTCAAAAACGTACACCACCCCCGCGTTGGGATTGGTCACGTACAAGCGGTTCAGGCTCTTGTCATAAAGGACAAAATTCGCGCCTGCGACACCGACAGACTGGGGAGATTGCGGAATCACGGCGTCGGTTGCCGTGTTAATTGCATAGAGCTGCGACAGCACAGAAGACGACGCATTCCCTTGGGTGAGGACGTACACCCGCTGGCTATCCGGGCGCGAAACTGCCCACACCGGAGAGGACGCTACCGGTATCGTGGCAAAGGTCGACAAGTCGATGGGAGAAAGATCGCTGACCGTATTGTTGCCCTGGTTGAGGACGTAGAGATCGGACCCACTGGGCGTCTCGACCATCGCCACGGGATGCGCCGCCGCGGGAAGGTAGGCAACGTTGGTGATCGTGTTCGTCGCCGAATTGAGCACCATGACGGAATCGGTGCTCGCGAGATTGCAATTCGGGTCGACTTCGGCTCCGTAGTTCGCGACGTAGGCGGCATTAGTTTGAGTGGTTGCCACGTAGTCAGGGAGGTAGGCGCAAAACGTCGGAACAGTAGCAAGTCCACCCGTAACTGGCGGCAGGTTGATATAGAGGGGATTCGGATTCACATACTGGACGGTTGTACCGCTGACGGAAGAAATTGGGAAGCACCCGTCGTAGGCTGCGGGGTATGCACCGGGGGTAACAACACCAGAAATCACGATCTGTGATCCCAAGGTGGCAGTACTGATCGGGGCACTGAGCGTGGCGGTAACCAGATTACCAGCCTCGCTAATGGCAGTGATCGAGGAAACCTGCGAAGTGCCGACGTTGGGAAAAGTGAAGGTAGTTGTCGTACCCAGCCCAGTCGAAGTCGCGCTGTCGCCGGCTGGAAAGAACGCCGTAACGGAGTCGTTCCCTCCGGAACACAGGCTGGCGCCGGCGTTGGCTACGAAAACCCGCGCATTATTGGAAAGAATGGCGGCATGGGTGGGATTCACACCCATGGTGGCCTGGCCGATGTCGGTATCGCCGGAGACGTCGATCTGGAGCGCGGCTCCGGGGTTCAAGGGCACATTGGCGCTGATGCCAAAGACAGTGTGGAAATTCGCCGGATTCGGCGGAGTGATGTTTACAGGAATGACTACGGGCCGATAGACCTGACCACAGGAAATCTCCAGCAAAGTTGCCAGCGCGATCGCTGCCACCCAGCCCACACGTCGGAAACTCATCGGCACCCCGAAGAAGAAGTTCTGATTCGAAGGATTAAGTTCGAATGATTTTAGACAGAAGCGATTATTGTAACGATTGTGAGCCCTCTGCGCTAGGCCGGCTTCGGTACTCAGTACACGGTACTCAGCACTCGCTCAGCAAAGGGATGCGGAGGGTAAGGCGGGGGATGCCCGAAAGTTTGCCCAGTTGGACGATGGGCAAGCTGCGGCGATTGGGAAGCCGAAAGCGCCGAGCCCGAAGCCTATGCTATCTCCGGCGAGACTTTGCCGCAGCGGCAGCCGGCTCCTCAGACTTGATGGTGGCAGCGGGCTTCTTCTTGCCTTCCATTTGAGCCAGGCTTTGTTTCAGCGCCGCCATTAGATCGACCACCGGGGCTAGTTTCTTTGGCTTCTCGACAGCGGCGACTTCCCCGCCTTCGAGCTTGGTCTCGATCAGCTTCTTCAGATTTTCCTGGAAATTGTCTTTATACTTCTCGGGATCCCACTCGTCGGCCAGCGCTTCGATCAACTGGTGGGCGACCTTCACTTCGGCTTCCTTTAGCTCCACGTCGGGCGCGCCGAACCCTTCCACCTTCTTCACTTCTTCGGCGTAATACATGGTATGCAACATCATTCCGCCTTCGTGCGGGCGCAGGAACACCGTGTATTCGCGGTTGTGCATGGTGATCTTGGCGATGGCGACGTATTCGCTCTCTTCGAGCGCCTTGGTGAGCAGGGCGTAGGGGCGGCGGCCCGCTTCCTCGGGCATCATGTAATACGACGACTCGAAATAGACGGGATCGACGTCGCTGGTCTTCACGAATTCGAGGATCTCCATGGTCTTGGCGGTCTGCGGCTCGATCTTCTTGATCTCGTCGGGCTCGATGATGATGTATTCGTCCTTGCGGAACTCGTAGCCCTTCACGATGTCGGCGCGGTCGACGACCTGGCCATCCGCCTGACAAACGTATTGCTGCTTGAGCCGCGACTTGTCGGTGCGATGGAGCATGTTGAAGGAAATGCCGCTGCTGCGCGCACCCGAAAACAGGCGCACGGGCATGGAAATGAGTCCGAAAGTTAAGTGACCAGACCAGACCGACGATGGCATAGTTCCCCTCGCAGGCGATTCCCGGAGGCAACGGCACTCTGGCCGTCTCTCGGGAATCGAGCAGCTAAACTCAATCGCTCAGAGAGTTTAGCCTAGAAAGCACATTGGATGCACCAATCGAGTAGCATGTTGGGCGCGGGAGGAACCGAAATTCGAAGCCGGAGGGGATGGGGTCGGCGAAGGATGGGTACTAGAGGTGGTAGTTAACGGCGCGGGTTCCGGCAATTCGATGCCAGGGAACTTCGGTTCCTTGGGGCTTACCTCAGCTTTTGCGAGTCAGGAGTGTCATACTCCGTCACGACCGTTACCTTGGCAACAGCCTTTGCGGCGGGCTTTTCCTCACTCGTCGCAACGACGTGATAAAGGCCCACATAGCGGGGAGCTGTATAAATTCCATCTTCGGTTATGCGTCCGCCGTTGTGCTCTTCAACCGCCCATCGTATTCCAGTGCTCTGAGTGCCTTTAACAACTGCTTCAAACGTCTGCGTTTGTCCCACGTGGACAGTCGCCTCACGCGGATTGATGGTTACGGAGGCCGAGTCCTGCTTGACACTTTGTCTTGGAGTCGCGGCGAAAGGAACGGTAGAGAACGGCAACACGAGGGCGACGCTTAGGGCTGTTTGAAAGAGGCTCATCGACATGGGCCACCTCCCCGCGAAGTTTACCATTGCACCATTCCTTCCGCGAGCGGTTTTCAAGTAGTGTCCGAAAAAGCCATTACACTCAAATCCTCCCAACGCGGAAGAACTTGCTTACCCCATATTCGAAAGTTACAATTCTTGTGATTCACACCGGAAACCCCGCCGCCATCTATCGTGCCTGGCAGGAGGGGCGCTTCACGCTTCTAACCTGAGCGGAACACCTCGACGAATTGCGCGCGACCCTGCGGAAGCCTGCAATCGCCGAGCGCATCAGACCCCACGGGGCTGGCGGCCTGGTCAATGAAATAAGAAAACTTGCCGAGAATGTCGACGGGGTACCGCTCGTCCGGCGGTCTCCTGATCACACCGACGATTTTCTCCTGGCCCTCTCTGAAGCCGGAGGGGCAGACTATCTGGTCACCGGCGACAAGAGCGGGATGCTTGTGCTCGAACGCCACAAGGCCACGCGGATCGTCTCCGCGCGTGCATTTGCTGCGGTTTTGACGAGGAGTGAAAAATGACCGACCTGCGCTTTCCCATTGGTAAATTCCACTTCGACGGACCTCTCACCGCACAGCAGAAGCAAGCGGCGCTGGACGAAATCGCCAACACACCCGGGAACCTGCGCGCCGCGATCAAGGGCCTGTCTGAGGCTCAACTCGACACGCCGTATCGTCCGGGCGGATGGACCGTGCGGCAGGTCGTACATCACGTTCCCGACAGCCATCTGAATTCCTATGTGCGCTTCAAGTTGGCGCTCACCGAAGACGAACCGACCATCAAGCCTTATGCGGAAGACCGCTGGGCAGAACTGGCCGATACGAGGACGACGCCAGTCGAGGTTTCCCTGACTCTGCTGGAATCGCTACACGATCGCTGGGTACGCCTGCTGCGGTCGTTATCGCCCGAGGAGTGGAAGCGCACGTTTCGCCACCCGGACTTGGGTGCGATGACCCTACAGAAGACGCTAGCTCTTTATGCTTGGCATGGCCGGCATCATGTGAGCCACATCACAAGCCTGCGTGATCGCGAGGGCTGGTAGGTTTTGGGATCACCTTCGTTCGAGTGGCGGTAAACTTACGTCATCTTTTCCGGCCCCGCCTGCCCCGATAAGCTAGGCGGGAATGTGCACTTATCAAATTCGATTGCGCTGCCTTCCAGCAATCGGCGTTCTGCTTGTCTGCTCAACGTTGGGTTTCGCTCAAAGCCAGCCGGCGCCCGCTAAGCCACCGACTGAGAATGCTCCCGAAACCGCCAGTCCTCTGGCCGCAGCCGCTCGCAGCACCAAAGAAAAAGCCGCGCACGTCAAAAAGGTGGTCACCGACGAGGACATGGAAGCAACCGCCGGGCCTCTACCGCGTTTGAAGATGGACGGCGCTGAGAACGCCGACGACGTTATGACCGCAATCGCCGCATACAAATCAAGCCACACGCCGGAACAAACAGAGAGTGCGGTCCACATCTGGTATGACCGGTACGACCAAATGCTGGCGGCCGCCATCCAGCAGAATCTCGACGTGAAGGTTCTCCGCGATGCGAACTATAGCAATGGATACGAACTTTGCCAGCAGAGCCAAGATTACCAACAATGCCAGAATCGACAGATGGCCGAACTACGAGGGGCTCGGAACGATCAGCTTGAGATGGCCAAGAACACCAACCTCGAGGTACGAATTCAGCACGCCTTCATGAAAGTCCGCAACGGACTCATGCAGAACGGCCTCCGTTATGATTGGTTCAAAGTTCGTACCACGAACGGCATTGACACCTTCTGAACCACCGACGCGAATCTCACGTTATCCCCAGTCGCCACAGCAAGTAACTTGTCGCTTCGCGGAGGACCGCGACTGAGCGCTGCCACGTGCTGTGTGGAAGCGAGTCCGGGCGCGGCGCTACGTAAACCGGCGCGATGCCCTCGTGCTCCAGAAGTTTGCGGATACGGAAAACATGGTAGGCATCGCTGACCGCGACGCAACTGTGCAGGCCATTAGCGCGCATAATCACGCCCACACGCATAGCAGATTCTGCCGTATCGCGGCCTTGCGTCTCGGCGATCAGGCTGCGCTCTGGGACACCGTGGCGCATCAGATAATCGCGGCCCACGCCTCCCTCGCTGAAGGTGGGATCAGCAGCGGCGCCACCAGTCGTAATCACCACAGGCGCAACTCCTCGGTGAAAGACCTCGAGTGCGTGATCGAGACGCGCGCGCAGCACGGGAGACGGGCGCCCGGAATACTCGGCGGCACCGAAGACGACAATTGCGTCGGCAGTGTGGATTTCCTGGAGGGAAGCCGTGCGCGCCACCTGAACGGCGGTGATGATCAGGAACAGTACAACGGCGGAGACGAACAGAAGCAACAGACGAAGCCACCATCGCGGGTGTGGATGCTGGTTGGCGGCTTCATCGGTCATTCCTTTAGCGGTTCGTCCTGTAGGCGAGCATCTTTTCGGCGTTCATCCTTGCGCGAAGAACTTGGAAATTTCGTCGGCGGCGATGGCGCCTTCGCGGATGATGCGCCAGCGCGTAGCTTCGTCCGTGAGATCGATGATGGTGGAAGCAACATCTCGCGGAGAGGCGCCGCCGTCGACGATGATGTTAATGCGGCCTTCGAGTTGTTCGCGGACTTGCTCAGCGCTGGTGCACTCCGAGGCGCCGCTGAGATTCGCGGAAGTCGCGGTGATCGGGATGGCTGCAGCCGTTACCACCGCTAACGGAATCTGAGCGTTAGGCACACGCAATGCAACGTTGCCGGTATTGGCGGTCACTTTGAGCGGCAGGCGCGAACCGGCCTTCACGATGATGGTCAGCGGGCCTGGCCAGAATTTCCGCGCCAGCGCATAGAACTCTTCGGGCAGCGGCTTGGCCAGTTCCTCCGCCTGGTCGGTGCTGGCAATCAGCAGAGACAGCGGCTTGTGGCGCGAGCGGGTCTTGATGTCGTAGACCTTATCGACTGCGCGCAGGTTGAAGGGGTCGGCAGCCAGTCCATAGAAAGTGTCGGTCGGCATGCCCAGCACTTCGCCGGAACGGATCTGATCGGCGGCATACTTCACCAGGGACAATTCAGGAGTTTCGCTATTAATTTTTAAGATCTCGGCGCGCACGGGCGCTCCCTTCTATATGCAACAGACTAGAGTTGAATTAGACCGCGAAACCTACCATAATACGGCAAAACGCGGCAAGAGGAAGCGGCAGCGTATGATTGCAATTGCGCACCGTGAATCCTAGATGACTCGAACCGCAGAATCCGCCCCCAGCGCCCAGCACCGGCTCCGCCGCATTGAGGGCCGCCACAACGCACTCGTCAAGGAGCTGCGCCAGGCTTTCGCACGTGCCGAACGCACCGAAGATGGAAGCTGCGCCATCGAAGGCCTGCGCATTGTGGAAGAGGCGATCCGCAGCGGGCTGCGCTTTCGGGCAGTGTTCTTCAAGGAATCCGCTCAAAATCTGGCGGAGCGTCTTCTGCCTCAGATCGGCGCCAACGTCGACACGCTGCTCCTTCCCGACAAACTTTTCGACGCCACCGTTCCAACCGAGACGCCGCAGGGAGTCGCGGCGCTGGTTCGGCTGAAGGAATTCTCTCTGGCAGATCTGCTGGAACGCTTGCAGGTCGGTCCGATCATCGTTCTCGCGGGACTGCAGGATCCGGGGAACCTAGGGACGATCTTGCGCTCGGCCGAAGCCTTCGGCAGCGCGGGAGTAGTGCTCGGCGAGGGCACGGTGAGTCCGTTCAACTCGAAGGTGATTCGGGCGTCAGCGGGATCGCTGTTCCGGTTTCCGATTATTGTTGGAAAAGCCGCGGGTGGGCTGGAAGAGATTTCCGCCAAGCTGCGCGCGCAGAGTGTGCGGCTGATTGCGACCTCTTCGCACAAGGGCACGCCGCTCGATCAGGCGAACCTCACCGGACCTTCGGCAGTTTTCATCGGCAGCGAGGGATCGGGGCTGCCGCGTCCTGTGCTGGCGCAGGCGGATGAGCTGATCGCGATTCCCCACACTGCGCAGGTGGAATCTTTGAACGCGGGCGTTGCGGGAAGCATCGTGTTGTACGAGGCGGCGCGGCAGAGACGGGTACAGTAGCGTCACCAGCCAAACCGTTCCTGAAGAACTCTTTTTTGGGTGGCGCAGCGCTTTCAGCGCTGCGATGAAGCCTCTCTTTATCTGTCAGGGCTTTAGAGAGTGCGTGAGAACCGGATTCCTGGGAGAACGGTGGAACAAACATCACCAAAATCCAGCCGCGAAAGCGGCGGCATGTGATAGCCCGGCACGTAAAGTGCCGGGTAGCGTGGGAAGAGAGAGCGAGTCCCGAAGGGACGACACCAGTTCTCACGCACACTCTTTAGCCCCTGGGGCCCTGCTCTTACGCCAGGCCGCCTCCGTCGACGACGAGAGCTGCCCCGGTGATCCAACTCGACATTGGGCTTGCCAGAAACAAGACCGCATTCGCAATGTCGTCGGGAGTGCCGACTCTCGCCAGCGGACGATTCGCGGCTTCCCGCATGAACGCTTCCCTTTCCTCGCCAAGCTGGGCGCATTCGCTGGCCAGCATGGGAGTTTCGACGTCTCCGGGGCACACGCAATTCACGCGGATGTTGTGCTTGCCGTGATCGATGGCCATGGCGCGCGTCAGGTTCACGGCCCCGCCTTTGGCAGCACAGTAGGATGCGGCACGCGGGCCTCCCTTGAGCGACCATCCCGAGCCGATGTTGATGATGCTGCCTCCTCCATTGCGGGCCATGTGAGGCACAACTTCGCGCGAGAGCAAATAGATTCCCTTGAGCGTCACATCGAGGGCGAAGTCCCATTCGTCCTCGGTGAGTTCGACGATATCTTTGCGGATGGCGATGCCGGCACAGTTGCAGAGGATATCGATTTTGCCGGAACGTTCGATGATGGTCGTCACGGCGCTCTGGCAGTCGGCAGCGCTGCGGACGTCACACTTCAGGAAGACGGCTTCGCCTCCGTGAGCCTCGATTTCGATGGCAGTTTCGCGTCCCTTTGCCTCGTCGATGTCGAGGACAGCGACCAATGCTCCCATGTCAGCCAGGCGAATCGAGATGCCGCGCCCGATCCCCGAGGCAGCACCAGTGACCAGCGCGACCTTCCCCTCCAGAGAGACGAGATGGGCTGCTCGTTCCTCAATCGGACGGTTAGTCATTGCTATCTAACGCTTTCCCCGACGCTTCCAGAGTGAGGTCGACGTCCTGATCCGTGTGGGCCAGCGTGACAATCGAATGCAGCGCCGCAGATGGCGAAGCGTACACGCCGAACGGAAACAGCGACAGCACAAATTTCTGGAAGGCGGCGCGGTCCACGAACTGGCAGAAGTCACGGTAGTCGCGGATCGTGGGTTGGTCGGTAAACATCAACTGAAACATCGGACCGACATTCTGCACTACAACCGCGCGGCCTTTTTTCTTGAATAATTCCCTGTATCCCACGCACAGCCGTTCTGCGATGCGCCAGGTATGCCGGAAAGAAGCGTTGTTGTCGCGGGTGAGCACGCGCAGGTTGGCTCGCGCGGCGTGCATTCCGATGCGCGAGCCGTTGTGCGTGCCGTAGTGCAGAACTCCTCCCCACTTCAATGCGTCCATCACGTCGGCGCGTCCTACTAACGCAGCTACTGGCAAGCCGCAGCCCAGCGCTTTGCCGAAGGTCACAAGATCGGGAGACAGTTTGTAGAATTCCTGGCAGCCTCCGGGAGCGATGCGGAATCCAGTAACCGTCTCATCGAGGATGAAGAGAATTCCGTTGGACTTTGCGAGTTCCTGAAGGCCGCGCAAATATCCTTCCGCTGGAGGAATCACGCCCATGTTGGCCATGATGCCCTCGGTGATGATCGCCGCGATCTGGCCCGGGTGATTCTCAATAGCACGCTGCAGGGCTGGCAGATCATTCCAGGTCACAACAATCGTGTCTTCGAGCGCGGTGCGATTCAGGCCGGAACTGTCGGGAATCTTGATGGGATCGGAGCGCAATCCCAGAGCACTTGGCGGCAGGACGTTCGAACTCACGAGCAGATCGTCGTGCCAGCCGTGATAGTGTCCCTCGAATTTTAAAAGCTTCGGGCGGCCGGTCACGCCGCGCGCTAACCGAATCGCCGCCATCATGGCTTCGGTGCCGGTGTTCGCAAAGCGCACGCGCTCGGCGTTCGGAACGATGCGCTGCAGCATTTCGGCGACTTCCAATTCGACGGGCGTTGCGGTGGCGAAGTGCGCTCCGGTGGTGGCGGCTTCGGTGATGGCTTCCACGATCTCGGGATGCGCGTGGCCCAGGGGCAGCGCGCCGAAGGCCATCATCCAGTCGATGTACTCGTTGCCGTCGACGTCGTAGATGCGCGCGCCACGGGCGCGCTCCATAAAGATGGGATACTTGCCAAAGTTTGCCGGGCCCCGCGAGGAGGAACTGCTGGCCTCGATCAGCACGCCCAGCGTGCGCTCGTAAATCCGCTTCGACTTTTCCGTGCTGAAAGGCAAATGGACCTCCAGGTCCTTGTAGCGCCGGCATCTTGCCGGCTGTCGCGAGGGCGTCCCGCCCTCGCAGTGGCGGCGAGACGCCGCCACGACAGCCGCCGGGACGGCGGCGCTACTTTCGACTTGCTATGGTACAGCAGAGTTCCCTTCTAACGCGCCTTCCGCGCTGCCCATCCCGGTAACCATTACCTAATTTGCCCTGCAATTTCCGGTCGCCGGACCATTCTTACTCTGCATGGCCGATACCCGTGAAACATCCCCCAGAGAAAGACGCGCATCCCCAGATTAGTTGGAGTGAGGCTTGAACCATGAAAAAGACGATTCTCGCCGTGTTTCCGCAACTCAGACGATTCGCTCTGAGACCGTTTTTCCCCTGCATCGTGGCTGCTTCGCTCTGTTGGGGAGCCGCCGCGCAAGCCGTACCTCGAGCCGACGAGAAGCCCGCCGAACCTTCGCACATCGCGGGATGGGTTGTGATTCCGGTCGATGAATACCGCGTCTTGCGAGCGAAGGCTTACCCGGTCGAGCACGATCCCGAACCGCCTCCCACAGACGCCACGCTGACCCGCGTGGATTACGACCTGCACGTTGCCGGTGACTTGGCGGCAGGACGCGCCAGCCTGACCGTTGACGTATTGAAAGATGGATGGGTGCGCGTTCCCGTGCCTGCGGGCCTGCTTGTGCGCGAAGCGCGCCTGGACGGTAAGCCCGTATCACTGGTGCCGGGAGCACAAGGTCAAGGGAAAGGCGGAACGCATCTCTCGGCGCTGCTCTCTCATGCGGGGCGTTTCGAACTGCTGCTGCATGTGGACGTGCCAGTCACAACTTCCGCGGGCGAGGAGAGCATCTCTCTGCCTTCCACAGAATCGGGAGTGACGCGGGCCACGGTTTTACTTCCGCGGCAGGGAGTCGATCTGAGAGTCGGCGGTGGATTGCTTTCCGAGAAATCGGAAACTGCAGGCGAGACCAAGTGGATCGCTTTTGCTCGCGGCAATGAGGCCCTGACTTTCACGTGGCGGAGGAAGACGGAAGATCATCACGTCGAACTGCCGCTACGCCTGCGCGGCTCGCTGACTCAATTGACCAGCCTGGGGGAGGACTCGGCTTCCGTCTACGCCGAAGCCAACTTCGAGGTCGTGCAGGGCGCGGCCCGCGAGGTACGCCTCCAACTGCCAGACAAGATAACCATCAATCAGGTTTCTGGTGCGGTGGTGGCCGATTGGGAGATGAAGAACGGCGAACTTGCCGTGACCTTCCTGGAACCGGTCGAGCACAACGCGCGCTTCGTCATCAGTGGCGAAGCACGGCTGCCAAAAGACGGCATCATCGACATTCCTCTGCTGCGGCTTCTCAACACGGAGCGCGACACAGGAGGCGTGGCCGTGGAAATTCTTGGCGCCGGCGAAATCAAAGACCAGAAAGCGCAGGGTCTGGAAGATGCCGACGCTACCGATCTCGGCGAGATGGTGGCCAACCGTCAGTCCCCTGCCCTAGTCGCGTTTCGTGCGCGGTCCGGAGAAGCCGGCCGGGAGCGGTCGCTGAGCGTGAACGTGGCTCGCTACGATCAGCAAGCCGTTCTGATGGCGAACATTGAAGAGGCTCGCTATCAGGTGCTGATGAGCGCCGACGGGAAAGAACTCGTGCAGGCGCGCTACGGGGTTCGCAACAACCAGCGCAACTTCGTGAAGGTAACGCTGCCCCCTGGGGCAACGGTCTGGAGCGTGACCCTGGCAGGAAGGCCGGTTCGTCCGGGCCAATCGCCGGACGGGAGCTTGTTGCTGCCTCTGGAGAAATCGCGTGGCGGAGACGATGCGCCGGCATTCGCCGTCGAGATCCTCTATCTCGCGAAAGCAGCGACCTGGAACGACAAAGGTCAGCAGAAGGTAACTCTTCCAGCGCTGGATCTTCCGATCTCCCGCACCGGATTGTTACTTTACTACCCGCCTCTGTTCAAGGTTTCGGCAGAGCCGGGAACGTTTCGCACGCAGGAGTATGTGAATCCGGTTTCTGCGGTGCTGGAACCGCCGAGCAGCGGGGCGGCGACCCGGGCTTCGGTGACCGCGCCTGCAGCAAGCCCCACAGACTTCGATCGCTTAGAACAATTCACCAAGCTGCAAGGCGCCGACGACAAGGAGAAGAAGGACGCAACCCAGGCTCTCCTCGATTCGTTCAAAGCAAAATCATCGAGTGGAAAGGTAACCGGCATCCTGCCGATCGACGTAGCGTTCCCCGCATTTGGTCCCTCGATATTCCTTGTGTCCGAACTCACCAGCGAGAACCAGTTTCCCGCGGCAGAATTCAACTTCCAGCGCTACAAAAAGGCAGGTGTGCGATGAAAAACATATTCGTGATGTTGGTGCTTTGCTCGATGTGCATGGCGCAGGTGCCTCCGGGGGAAGAACAATCCACGCTGCCGTTGCCCGATTCTGGCAATGTCACGCTAAGCCTAGACGAATACAACAAGCTCGTGGAACTCGCGGCGAAGCCGCCGAAGAAGTCCGATGTCGCGCCCCTTCCCTACTCGGTCAAGCATGCAGATATGAAGTTGCACGTTGAGAACGACGCTGTGTGCGGCACGGTGCGCCTCGAGGGAGAAGTTTTCCGCAAGGGCTTGAGCAAAGTTCCGCTGACCACCGGAATGACCGTGCTCGACGCGCACCAGAACGGCAAAGGCGTTCCGTTGCTCCAGGAGAATGGCACTCACATGGCGCTGCTGCCGGGGCCGGGCGAATTTTCCGTCGCGCTCGACACCGGGCTGCCGCTGCGAATCGAGGCGGGACGCGCGTCCTTCAGCCTGCCCGCACCCGCGGCTGGCAGCGTGCAACTGGCACTCGTGATTCCTGGCGACCATACCGTCGCTAACATCAATCCCGGCATCATCACCAGCCGGAAATCGGAGAATGGACATACCACGATCGAAGCCACGCTGGTGCCGGGACAGTCCGCGAACATCTGGTGGACCACGCGGGAGGCCGTAACTCCGACGGTGCCGCGTGAAGTGCGGTTTCTCTCCGATGCAAAAACGCTCATTTCGGTCAGCGAAGCAGAGATGCGCGTAGCCGTGCTCGCCGACATCACGGTTGTCCAGGGTGAGCCGTCACAATTCCACGTGGACGTTCCGGAGGGTTTTGAGGTCACAGGCGCGACCGGCGCCACGCTCGATTCCACGGAAACGAACTCGGGAGTCTTAACCCTGAAGGTGAATGCGCCCAACCAACGCAGCCACCAGTTCCTGATTTCGCTGGAGCGCTCGATCAGCGGGGAGAAGGCCGACGCGCCATTCCTCAGCTTCAAGCGAGCCCAGCGCGAAACCGGCGAAGTACTGGTCGAGGGCTCGGGCACCATGGAACTGACCGCAACGGAAGGCGGCGGCCTGAAGCGTATGGACGTGAAAGAAGCGAATCCATATCTGCGGTCGCTGGCGCACTTTCCAGCGCAGGCGGCGTTCCGCTATCACAAGCAAGCCAGTGAGACACCGACTCTGGCGCTGCAGTGGGTGCGCTTCCCCGATGGTAGCGTGCTCGCCGCGGTTGCCGAGAGCGCAGTGGTCACGACCATGGTCACCTCGGAAGGCAAGTCGCTTACCGAAGTAAAGCTGATCGTGAAGAACCAAGCTCAGCCGTTCCTGAAAGTGGCGCTGCCCACGGGCGTCAGCATTCTCTCGGCGGAGGTCGGAGGCGAACGCGTGAAACCAGTGCAAGGTCCCGATGGAAGCCGTGTACCTCTTCTGCGGGCGGGATTTCGTCCGACTGGTTCGTACGAGGTATCGTTCGTATTCATGCACTCTGGCGCGCCGTTTGCGAAGAAGGGCGGGGCCGATCTCAGTCTTCCGAGCATGGACATTCCCATCAGCCTGTTGAGTTGGGAAGTCTTTCTGCCGGAACAGTTCAAAGTAAAGGATTTCGGCGGAGACGTGATTGCGGCGAACCGTGTGCCTGCGCCGTTTCGCGAAGAAGACGCGATCAACACGGAAAATCGCGACTCGAACGTTTATAGCAACGCAACGATGGAAGCTCCTCCCGGGCAAATGGGAGGTTATGTAACAGACTCAAGTGGCGCGGTAGTTCCTAACGCACGTGTGACCATCACTGCAAGCAATGGAGGGAGCCGAACCGCAACGACCGACGGCCAGGGCCGATGGATTGTCGGCGGACTGGAATCGGGAACCTTCAAAGCCAAGACGGAGATGCTTGGCTTCCGAACGAGCTCGTTCAATCTCAACTACGACTCCAGCAAGCCGTCAAGCTACAACTTTCCGTTGAGCGTTGCGAGCGTGGCTGAATCCGTAGAAGTTTCGAGCACATTGCCTCAAACAACGAAAAGCGAAACGAACGCGTTTCACGGCGAGGCGTATGCCGGCAGCAGGGGCGGCCCGATCAACGGCCAAAGCATCACCTCATTGGTGATGTTGACTCCCGGGGTCGCAAACCAAAATGTGGCCTCGGAGAATGTCGTGAAACTGCAGCGCAAGGTGGTCGGAGTACTGCCGGTGGCGATCGACGTTCCTCGGACAGGAACTTCGTTCAGCTTTGTCCGGCCGCTGGTTCTCGACGAGGAGACGAAAGTGACGTTCAGCTATAAGAGCAGGTGAACTGACTTCTCAGCCATAAGCGGCTCCCCGAAGTCCGCTGTATTTACCGGTTTTTTGCGGATGGCATAGAATGTCTGTTCGCGGGGAGCCGCTCATGAGCAGTCCTGAGGAATGGAAGAAGTGGGAAGGCCGCGTCGACGGGAAATTTCCGCTTCGGCACTGGCTGGGCGGCTCGGAGCATAGCGCAGTCTTTCTCACCGAGCGGCCAGGTCACGCCGATGAAAAAGTCGCAATCAAACTGATCGCGGCCGATTCGGATGCTGACCGTCAGCTTTCGCACTGGCGTGCCGCGGCCCAGCTTTCCCATCCGCACCTGATGCGCATCTATGAGGCGGGACGGTGCCGGCTGGATGGCACCCCTCTCCTTTATTTCGTCATGGAATATGCGGAGGAGGATCTCTCGCAAATCCTTCCGCAGCGGCCGCTAGCGGCCGGTGAAGTGACGGAGTTGCTCCCTCCGCTCTTGGACTCGTTGTCGTACCTGCATGGCAACGGATTTGTCCACGGACGCATCAAGCCGTCGAATGTACACGCGACGGGCGATCAGTTGAAGCTCTCGGCGGATCAGATCGTTTCGTCTACGGAATTGAATCCCACGCCAAAGCGGCGCGACGTGTACGACGCGCCCGAAACGGCGGCCGGAATAGTCTCGCCCGCGGGCGACGTGTGGTCGATTGGAGTGACGCTGGTCGCCGCGCTCACCCAGAACGTAGCGTTTGAGGGCGAAACCTTGCGAGGTGACCCCGATCCTCCGGAAACCGTTCCACCCCCGTTCCGAGGAATCGCGCGTGAGTGCCTGCATCTCGATCCCAAGCGGCGCTGCTCGATTACAGAAATTCAGGCGCGGTTGCAGCCTGCGGCACGATCGGTGCCGGCGGAGCCTGAAGCGCCGTTGGCTCCGAGACGCCCGATCAAACGCGGGCCGATTGCGGCCGCGTTGCTGGCCGCTGTGGTCCTGGTGGGATTAATCATCTATTTCTCTCGCGGGAAAGGCGCACCTTCGCCGGACTCCGCCACGACTGAGCAGCCAGCCGTTCAAACCGCACCTCAACGTTCACTTCAATCCGAGCCTCAGACGGTTGCACCTCAGCCAGCGCCCCAAACCGCGCCGGCAGTGGCACCCAAGCCGGCGGCTGCCCCGCCGGTCGCAACTCCGAAGGAGGCGGTCGTTTCCGGCGGCGAAGTCGTGCATCAGGTGCTACCCGATGTTTCTAAGAGCGCGCAGAAAACGATCACGGGAACGTTGAAGGTTGGAGTAAGGGTTGAGGTAGATCCGTCAGGCAAGGTGACCACCGCAAAGCTGACGTCGCCCGGGCCCAGCAAGTATTTCGCAGGTCTGGCTCTGAAAGCAGCACAACGCTGGGAGTTCTCCGCCCCCGTGGTCGACGGCAAACCAACGGCCAGCACGTGGATGATTCAGTTCCGCTTCAAGCGAACCTCAACCCAGGCAGTGCCCCAACGAGTGACACGCTAGGCTTTCGTCGTCTGACGCAACTTCCAGACGATCTGCCTCACCATGCCCAGCAGCAGCTTAGCGTCGTAGGCTTCCAGGCCGAAGCGCAGGATCAGGCGCCGGGCTTTTTTTTCGAACATGGCGTCCGTCCCAGGCTTCAAGTAGCCACTGATGCGAAGCGCTTCGAGCAATCCCTCAGTGATTTGTTCGGTCTGACCAGCTGACGCAAGCTCGACCTCCTCTTTCGCCGGTGGGAGTGACGTGCCCCGCGCCAGTTCGTAGAGACAGACCGCGACGGCCTGTCCCAGATTCATCGAGATGTTCTGTTCCTTGGTCGGAATGTTGAGCAACCAATGGCAGTGGCTGAAGTCTTTATTCGTCAACCCGATCTTCTCGGAGCCGAACAGCAGAGCAACCCGCTCTGTCAGAAGTTGCTGGCCAATCGCGCTGCCGGACGGTTCGTCGAGGTGGCGTACGGGCTGCTGCAACGCCCGATTGCGCACCGCAGTCGTGCCCACGACCAGAGCACAGTCAGCAACGGCCTCGGCGACGGTCTTATATTCTTCTGCTTTCTCGAGCAAATCAGAGGCGCCAACAGCCGAACGGGCCTCGCGAAATCCCTCCGCGAAAGCATTCACCAGACGCAGCCGGTGCGCGCCAAAATTGCTCATAGCACGAGCGGCGGCGCCAATATTCAAAGGATTGCGCGGACGCACCAAAACGACCACGAGTCCGTCGAGTTCTGAGAGGACAGGCAAGCGCTCAATTCTACGACAGGTAGGTCCAGTGACGAGGATGAGGCTGAGGCCGCTTCAGCGAGACGGCGCAGCAGCGGCCTGAGCAAGTTGCTTCCGTTCCGCAGCAGCGTTCTTGGCTTCTTTGCGGGCTTCGAGCGTCAGGTCGCGCGCTCCAAAGCCCACGCCGATCTTCTTCAGGAAACCATTGGGCGGAGTGCCCCCGGCAAAGATCCAGACGAAGTCGTTCGGAATCTCTTGTTTGCTGCCGTTGGCCTCGAGGACGACCGATTCCGCCTTGAACTCGACCGGACTCGAATTGAACAACACCTTCAATTTCCCGGAGCCTATGAAGTCTTCCATACGCTTCGCGTTGCGCTCCTTGATGCGGCTGAACCGCTCGCTGCGATAGGAGACGGTCACCTGGTTACCGGTCTGACAAGCCAGGCCCATGGCGGCTTCCACCGCGCTGTCGCCGCCGCCGACGACCAGGATCTTCTTATTGATGTAATGGTCCGCCTCGATCAGGCGGTACATCACCTTGGGCAACTCTTCCCCTTTAACACCGAGCTTGCGCGGTTCACCCGCCTTGCCCAAGGCCAGGATTACAGCACGCGAGCGATACTGATTCGTCGCGGTCGCGACCGTGAAAATGCCGTCTTCGCCGCGCTTAACGTCTTCCACCTTCTCGCCGGTGGACACGTTGAAGTCGGCCCGGTTGAGAATCATGTTCCAGAAGGCAAGCAGGTTCTCTTTCGAAAGTTGCAGCTTCTTGAACTTGCCATACATCGGAAATTCCACGGGACTCGTCATCACCAGTTTCTGACGAGGATACTTCGCAACGGTACCGCCAATCTCGTCGCGCTCGATCGTCAGATAGTTGAGCTTGTTTTCAATCGCGCGTAACGAGGCGCTGATTCCGGCCGGCCCCGCTCCGATTACTAAAAGATCGTGGACCCCGGGAACTGGCTGCGCCGGACCATCCTCCTTGAGGCGGGCCGCAATCGTATCCACGCAGTCACGGCCCTGGTTCACAGCGTTCTTAATCAGCGCCAAACCGCCGAGTTCTCCGACGATGAACAAATTCGGCACGGTGGTCTCGTATTCCGGCGTCAGGTAGGGCATGTCCGCAGCCATCCTGGCGCTCGCCATCACCATGGTGATCGCACCGACCGGGCAGGCGTCCGCACACAGTCCGTGGCCAATGCACTTGTGTCCGTTGACGATCACGGCCTTGCCGCCGATCATCGCCAGCACATCGCCTTCGGGACACACGCTGGTGCAGGTTCCGCAGCCGATGCAGTAGTTGTTGTCGATGTGGGGATGCTGTGCTTTCGGACCTTCGGAGAACATCTTCCCTTTTTCTGCCGCTTCGCGCGCGCGGGCTTCTTTCTTCTTCAGGCTCTTGAGATAGCCCATGAGAAAGAAGAGGCAAATAACGCCGCCGATTCCGTATGTAATGAGCGTTTCCATGGCCGGATGCTAGAAGTACCCCAGAAAGAATTGCAGTCCGATATGGATCATCGCGAGCACGGCAAAGGCATAGCTGAACGGCTTGTGCACCACGTGCCACAGATGGAAGACTTTCTGCGAGCGAGAGAGAAAGAGAACCCGCTTCGAGAGTGCGGCTTCTTCCGCCGCGGCATGAATTGCCTTTTCAAGTTCACGATTCTGCGTGGGAAGGAATCCAGCCAGCGTCTTGAGCGATTCTCCAAAGCTCAATGCGTGGCGACGCAAGCGGGCCACGCGAAACACACGAATCACATCGAGGATCATCATGTAGACCAGCGCTGCGACGATGGGAAGTCGGGAAACACGGTTCGCATCCGGCATGCGCAGTAAGGCACGCAGGTCCGCTTCCGGCAACACGTATTGCGCCGCCAGTTGCAGCGCCAAGCTCTCCTGCAGCTCCTGCAGTTCTTTCATCGATAGTTCTGCCGTGGTAACCTTGCGCGGAATCTGTGCGTATAGGTACCGTCCAACAACTCCGCTGGTCGAGACCGCGAACATGATCCAGAACGCCATCCCCGCAATGCCCTTGAATTTCAGCGTTGAGTGAAATGCAACAATGAACGGCGCGGTCAGCCCCATCAGCACATGAATGTCGAGCCAGTGCCGCGTGCTGCCTTTCGTGCCCAGCCACGTCCAATGCTTGCGGATCGGGTACAAGAAGATTCCTGCGAATAATGCGACACCCGCGAATCCCAGGTACAGGCCAATCGGTCCACTGGGCCGCAGCATGTGATGCTTGGGCGAGAACGGACGGTCGATGGACGAAAGCTTGTAGTAGTCGAAGCCATAAAAGAAGATGGCAAGATTTGACGCGATGGCAAAGGCATAGAGGGTATAGAGGCGCAGACGATGGCCTCTCTCCGCGTCAGGGACGGTCTTCGCCGCGGTTGCAATGCGGGCAGTAGCTGTGGCGTTCGCGCTCATTTCTTGGTGACCTGCTCCTCCGTGCTAACAGTAAATTTCTTGTACGCCGTGAACTGGTGCAAGTTACGCCAGTGCTGTCTGGGAGTCTCGACCTCCACGCGGGCCGAGGTGGGAAACCAGTACACAACCTTCGAATCGGAGAAGGGCACCGGAGCAAAGTCGATTTCCGAGTTCAGCGCCTTCAGGCCGACGTCTTGCAAGGAGTCTGCAATTCCCGCCTGAATCTTGGTGATCGAGCCCGTCTGCGGGTCGATCCAAGCCGTTCCAGTGAGTTCCAGCGGATATTCCCTGCCGCGCAAAGCCAAGGCCGCCGGGGACCTCATGCCGGGAACGTGTTCGAAGCTGACCTTCTCCAGAGTGCGCCCACCAACGACTTCCTCTCCGGCCAGCGTAAACTTGAACGCTTCAGCGTAGTAGGGGTGAAACACCAGGAACAACGTGGCAAAGCCGTTGCTCAACAGCATCGAAGTGTTCTTGCGGTCCCGCTTTGCTGCGTGCATGGGAATGCGGGATTCGGAAAGGTTCAACTCGCCTCCGGCGTTGGTCAGAATGACGAGATAGTCGTAAGTGGAATCTTCTTTCAATTCGATCTTGTCATCTTTGCCCAACTTTTCCTGCCGCACCTGCTCTGTGCACTCCACATCGGAAAATTGGTCGAGGAATAATGAAGTCTGATTGGCGGTGCGCCTCAGCAGATCGTTCAACCGTTCCGCCTCCGGGGAGGCAGACGTCGTACCCGCAAATCCAACGGCCGTGAGAAAGATCACTCCCAGAGCATGGAGTAGGGCTGCGTGTCCGCAGCGTGCGATATTTTTCGTCTTGTCCATCATTCCCCCTTCCTCTTCGAATCGAAGCGGTAGCCGACAGAGAACATGAACTGGTCGTAGCTCAGGTCCCCGCGGTTGGTGGTGAAGCTGCTCTGCAGGTAGTAGTGCGGCCCGAGCGTGGTCTCGACCGTGCCGGTAACGAAGCGGCCTCGATTGCTGGTCGTCAGCGTGGAAGCAAAGTTCTGTTGCCCCAGCAAGACCTCAAGGCGCAGGCGGTCGCTCATCTGCCGCGAGAGCGACACTGATTCGTACGAGCCACTGCCGAAGGAACTGTCGAACTTCGCGTAGTGAGCATCGGCGCGCAGCCTCACCCACGGCAACCGCGCAAATGTGATCCCATACATTTCATTCAACGAACTCTTGGCGTCTCCGGTGCCACTGCTCCGGCCAAGACTGGTGGATAGCCAAATCTGCTTCCATACCTCGACGCGGCCACCCGCGCTGAATCCCTGGAACAGATATTTGTCGAGCAGTCCGGTCCCCACCAGGGTCGAATCAAAGGTCGGGATGTCGCGAAAATAGTTGTAGTTGAAATCGAGTTCAACGCGAGCTTGAGGATTCACCCGCAGCGTGAAGAAGTTGCGGCCCAGCCCAACTCCCGGGGAAGGCGTAACGGAATTGCCCTGGGGATCATCCACCTGCGCCGACTCATAGATGGCGATGTCGCGCTTGTACGACAGCGAGTCTTCAAAGAAGACAAACGGCCGGTCGACGGCCCAGTTAACCATGCTGACGCCGGCGCCGCTGGTGCTGCTGTAATGGAATCCGTCGTATTCGCCGCCTTCAAAGTTGATGAAGGCGCCGCTAATGACGCGGTTGGGACTGTAGTCCCACGACGAAGGATCGGGAGTGGAGCCGCCGAAAACTCCCAGCGTGCTTCCCTTGGAAAGTCGCTTGCCAAAGTAGCCGCCGTCGATCGTGTCGAGGCTGGGCGCCCACGGCAGGTAGAGGCGGCCGAATCCCGCGACCAGCGTCGAGTTGGGATTGTCGTAGGTCATGTTCAGGTGGTACGTACGGTTGATCAGGTTCTGCAGCGTCTGCTGGCTGGCCACCGATTCCTTGGTCAGGCGTCCACGCCAGTAGCCACTGAGGTTCCAGTACGTGCCGCCAACGCGTGTAATGTCGCCGCGGAACACCATGCCGACATCGGAACTGGTTACGCTGCTCGTTCCGTGACTGATGGTCTCGATGGCGTCGAACCCGATGCGTCCCCGAGCACGGTTCACCGATGGCAGCGGAGGCCGAGGAACTTCTTCGCGGGCCTCTTCATCGAGCGTGTCGCCTTCGGTAAACGAGATAACCGCGGGATACTGCCGCGTGGCGCTGAGCGCGCGTTGTTGCACCAGGGCTTCCGCATCGCCGCTCGAGAGGTAAGCCAGGTCGCCTGCCTTGACCGGACGCTTGGGAGAATGAATGTCAGTCACCGCCGACGTTTCGGCGACGCCGCTGACTTCGAGTTCGGCCACCACGCGCGGATCTGCGGCGTTCGCACTGTCGCCCTGAGTGGCGGGCAGGTTCGTGTCCTCGACCTCCAGCTTCATCCCTTCTTTTAGACCCTGCGCGCGTCCGCCTTCGAGATAGGCAACGCCTTCAGCCACGTACTTCACTTTGAACACGGTGCGCAGGCTGGGATCATCGGACCGGGCAATCATCGTGGAGGTTTCTGGAGAAGGGCTGGGCGTGATGGCCGGGGCGCTGGAGACTGGCGCCGCAACTTCGTCGGTCTTCGCAATCAGCGGCGCAATCACGGGTGCAGCGGCGGCCTCGACCGGGACAGCAGCTTTCGTAGACGGGGATGCGGCTGAAGGTGAAGAGGTGTTCGTCGTGACCGCTGGCGTCGTTGCCGTGGCGATCTGATTCTCCTCGACAGAAGGTTGTGGTGCGGCATTGGCTACGGCAGTGGTTGCGGCGCTCGCCGGAGCGGGAGACGCGGGTTGGCTCTGCGGGACCGGAGCCGCTGAAGGTGGAGGGGGAGTTGCGGCCACCGAGGAATTATTAGAAGGAGGCTCGAACCCCGAACCCGCAGTGGTGGCTGGCGATGCAGGCGTAGGGAAGTCCGCGGCATTGTCTTCCGGAAGTGGTACTGCGGTGTCGTGCCGTCTGTGGAACACGCCAATCAAATTGCCCGACGTGGCCGCTACCGGAGCGCCTTGCGTGGCTCTGCGCGCATGCTCGACGGCGCCGATCGTAACGATGATCTTGTTCCCTTCCGTCTTCACGGTGTAAGGGTGGGTCTGATCGAGATCGAGCACCACGCGCGTGACGAGAGGGCTGGTGCTGTGCTGCCCCGAGCGCACGCGCCGCACTCCGTTCACATTGACCGGAAGACTTCTTACCGCGTCATTGGAACGAGTATCGGGAAGATCGAGCAGTATCCGGTCGGGATTAGACGCGGTGTCGAACGAAGGATTTACCGGGCTGCTGAGAGTAACTTCCACGCGCAGTTCCGCTCCCTGGCGAGCCGTGGTCACGCTTTGCAATGTCGCCGGCCCCGCTGCGTTCTGCGCCGAGGCACAAGACAACAAGAGCATCAACGTCCCGAGATGTTTCTGAACTGCCATCATTCTGTGCTGACACTCGCTGGCGCTCCACTTGCCGCCTGAAATTCAACGTTGCCGCCGTCTGCTTTCGCTTGAGCACGTCATCCGCCAAATCGCCTATCCGCCGCCTTGTCCGTTCTGGTGACATTGGTAACAGTTAATGCTGTTGTAGACGTAACCGGTCACGTGATCGTGCTGGAAATTGTTGGCGTTGTTCCCACCGTGACAACCGGTGCATTGGTAAACCGAGTAGTCATTCGAGTTTGTATGGCAGGTGGAGCACACGTTGTTCGCGTTGCCATGGCTCGTCGGAAACTGCGTGTACTGCGTGTGGTTGAAGGTGGCGCCGGTCCAGGCCGTGGTGTTGTGGCAGTTCTGGCATGTGGTTGGGAAGAACTGCTGCTGCGCCGCGTGTCCCGGGTTCGTCGTGTTGTTGTAGTCGGTCTGGTGGCAGCCGATGCAGGTGATCGGCAGGGTTGTGTAGTTGCCGTTGACGTGGCAGTCCGTGCACACCCGCGGCGGCACCGTATGCGAACCCGTCAGCGGGAACGTCGTGGTGTTGTGGTTAAAGGTGGAGTCCGTCCAGACAGTCGTGTCGTGGCACAGTTCACACGTGGTCGGGAAGCCCGCCGACGCGTGCGCCGGATTCGTCGTGCCGGAGTAATCCTTCTGATGGCACGAGTAGCACAACGTGCTGTTCAGGGCGTAGTTGTTGTTGACGTGGCAGTCGGTACACAGCCGCGGCGGCACCGTATGCGCGCCCGTCAGCTGAAAACCAGTGGTGGTGTGGTTAAAGGTCGCATCGGTCCAGAGCACGGTGTCGTGGCAGGTTTCGCACGTGGTCGGGAAGCCCGCAGCAATGTGATTCACCGGCGTAGTCGCGTTGTTGTAATCGGTCTGATGGCACGACACGCACGTGGTGCTGGTCAGGTTGTAGTTGTTGTTGATGTGGCAATCCGTACACTGCCGCGGCGGGGAGGTGTGCGCCCCGGTCAGCGGGAACCCCGTGCTGTTGTGGTTGAACGTCGCGTTCAGCCAGGTCGAGGTGCTGTGGCAGGAATCGCAAGTCTGGGGGAAGTTTGCCGTCACGTGATTGGGGTTCGTCGTGCCCTGGTAGTCCTTCAAGTGACAGGTGACGCACGCCGTGCTGTTCAGCGTGTAGTTGTTGTTAACGTGGCAGTCCGTACACTGGCGCGGCGGAACGGTGTGCAGGCCCGTCAAAGTAAAGCCAGTGGTGGAGTGATCAAATTTGCCATCGGTCCACAGCACCGTGTCGTGGCACTGCTCGCAGGTCGTGGGGAAGCCCGCATGCGGCACCGGCGTCGTCGCGTTGTTGTAGTCGGTCTGGTGGCAACTGACGCACGCCGTGGTGGTGATGTTGTAGTTGTTGTTGACATGACAATCCGCGCACTGCCGCGGCGGCACCGTATGCGCGCCGGTCAGCGGGAACCCTGACTTCGAGTGGTCAAACGTTGCCGGCTGCCAGGCCGAAGTATTGTGGCAAGTCTCGCAAGTCTGCGCGAAGCCTCCCGCCACATGGTTCGGGTTCGTCGCGTTGTTGAAATCCTTCACGTGACACGAGACGCAAGTGATGCTGGTGAGGTTGTAGTTGTTGTTGACGTGGCAGTCCGTGCACTGCCGCGGCGGCACCGTGTGCGCGCCGGTTAAAGCGAAGTTCACCATCGAGTGGTCGAACGTCGCCGGGGACCAGGCCACCGTGGTATGGCACTGCTGGCAGGTCGAAGGAAAGTTTGCCGAGACGTGATTGGGGTTTGTCGTACCCTGAAAATCCTTCAGGTGACAGCTAATGCAGGTCGTGCTGGTCAGGTTGTAGTTGTTGTTGGCGTGGCAATCGGCGCACTGCCGTGGCGGCACTGCATGTCCGCCGGTCAGCGGAAATCCCACCGAAGAGTGATCGAACTTCGCATTCAGCCAGTTGTCGGTGGAGTGGCAACTGTCGCACGTAGTGGAGAACTTGGCGCTGACGTGGTTGGGATTGGTCGTCCCCGTGAAATCCGTCGCGTGGCACGAATAGCACTGCGTGGACATCGTCTGAAACTGGCTATTGGCCGCGCCCTTATGGCAGGAGTCGCAGTCGACTGCGGCGTGCGCCCCGGTCAGCGGGAACCTGTTATTGTGCTGCTGGATCTGTTGAATCGAAACCTGCCAGCCGCGCACCGTGTGGCACTGCTCGCAATTCGCTCCCAGTTGCCGCTTATGAATATCAGCGTGGCAGTCCTGACATCGCTGTCCGACGTTGGAGAACACGGGCTTCACGTGGCATTGAATGCAGGCCACGGACTGGTGCATGCCGCGCAGCGGGTATCGCGTCTGATTGTGATCGAATTCAGGAACCGCACGGATCGGTTTCCATCCGGCAGCGGTATGACAGTTTTGACAAGGAACGTTCAAATTTCCGTGCGGACTGTGCGTGCCAGTTGAGGCCTGCGCGTGCGCGCTTCCCGAAAGTCCGGAAAGCGACAACAGCAGCACTGTCATCAGATTGAGTACGCCCCCCGATGCCGACATGACTTGCCCCTTGCGTTGGCCCCGCACTGCATTAGAAAAAATAACGATATGAGGATTTATGACGAGTGATGCAATTTTCTGTCCACATAGAGTAGCGATCCAAATGCTCACTTCGAAAGTTACGCAAGGCCCTGTTCCGAGCCGCGATCGGTTCATTGTCCGGATTACCATCGAGTGCAGTATTACTTTGAGTCAAGTGTAACTTCTGCGCATTGCCCTGAACTTTGTGCTTTGGATTAAAGGCGTTCAGAAAACTGAACCGCGTACAAAAAACAGAGCGAGCATTGGTCACGCTCGCAACTACGTCTTAGAGATATACCCGGAGATCTCTGGAAAAACTGGAAGGTTGTACAACTTCACGCGCCTAGAAGTGCGCGTTTCACCGGTCAACGTCCGGTTTTCTTACCTGTAGGCACGGGATTCGTGGGCCCGTGACAGGCGGCGCAGTCCTTCGGCGTGGACTTGTAGAAGAGTACGGTCTTGGCGGCAATCACTTTGGTCAGCTTGTGGCATTCAGCACAGCGCACGTTCTGGTGCGCACCGCGCAAGGGGAACGTCGTTCGCTTTTCATGGTCAAAGAGCGACGGCTTCCACTTCATGCTGGTGTGGCACTCGGCGCAGCGTGTGATGTCATCTTTAGCGAACTGCTTTCCGTGGATGTCCTGGTGGCAGTCCTCGCACTGGCTGGGCGCGGCCTTGAAGTCTACGTTCATCAGTTTGGTTTCAAGGTTCGGCGGCTTATGGCAGTCGATGCACGCGGTCGCACGGTGCGCCCCGAGCAAAGCAAACTTTGTCTTGGAGTGGTCGAAGCCTGAGAGCTCTTTCCACGATTTGGTAGCGTGGCAAGCCTCGCATCCCGCCACTGAACCGTCGGCCCGCGCCTGCTGCATGCGCTCCTTGAACTGTCCTTCGTGGGGATCATTGTGGCAACTGGTGCAGTTCAGACTCTTCCAGTGATAAATCACGGCCGGCTGCGGATGGAACTCCGCTGATTCCTTGTGACAGTCGGCGCATGGTACCGCGATATGCCCGCCTGTCAGCACAAAGTGCGTCTCCTTGTGTTTCGCAAGGCTGAAAGTCGAAGGCTTGTAACCCTCAAGATTGTGGCAGCGGTCGCAAGCGTTGAAGTAAGGAGCCGCGGAAAACTGCGCTGCATGCTTGTCGGCGTGACAGTCGGTGCAGCGCTCGAACTTAACCTTGAACAGCGTGTCCTTCCCTTTCGGGAGATGGCACTGCGCGCACTCCAGTCGCGCATGCCCGCCCTGCAACGGATATGCGCTCAAGGCGTGTTCCTTCACCGTAAAGGTCGAGGGCTTCCATCCCTTCACGGTGTGGCAGGAAGCGCACTCCCCGCCGTCCGGACGCTTGGCGAGCTGCCCGCCGTGCGGATCGGGCTTGTGGCAGTCCATGCACTTCTGGAACACCAGCGGCTTCTTGAAGTCTCCGCCCGCGTGGCACTGTGCGCAATCGACGCTGGCGTGCTTGCCTTCCAGAGGGAATTTAGTCTTGGAGTGGTCGAAGCGTTCGTTGACCGCCTGCAAAGAAATCTTCTTCCATCCGCTTGTGCTGTGGCATGACTGACAGCCCTGCGGGAAGCTCCCGTGATGGGGGTCTTTGTGGCAATCGGAGCACTGGTTGAACGGAATACCCACGTACTGCGGCTTGCCGTCCGCCCCGTTCGTGTGGCACTTGGCGCATTGCACCTGGATGTGCAGGCCGGTCAG
>Ga0182024_10006228_pt1 | contig 26312 bp, 12 predicted proteins | sample P32metaG_FD_120480 | JGI IMG/M metagenome (GOLD analysis project Ga0182024, IMG submission 120480) | Permafrost microbial communities from Stordalen Mire, Sweden - P3-2 metaG (Illumina Assembly) | ecosystem: Environmental > Terrestrial > Soil > Wetlands > Permafrost | place: Sweden: Stordalen... | reverse complement strand
GGAATATCCGAAATCGGCAGCACAAGCCATCTCCACCAGGTGAACCTCCGCATTAAAGCACAGACACTCGGAAAAGGCCATCATGACAAGTATCGCCTGGGAACTTATACTTAAGTCCAGTAATTACCATCAGTGAAGGAATCATATGCGACTGTTCTTGCTCCTCAAACTGGCAGCACAAGTGCTTAAGCCAGGTGTGAACCTATGCATTCGATGTGGAATATACCGGTGTAAGCGCGGTGCAAGACAAAACAAAATCATCCACGATGATACTATGCACCACCGACGGTGAACTGCCGGAATCTGTGCCGGCAACTTGGAATTGAGAATAATCGCCGTTCACTTTGATCAAGGTGGCGCAAAGAGAACGGGGGTCTGAAGACATCCCGGAGCCGACAGCCTTGCCGAAAGCTTCCTTGGCTGACCATAACTTGATGATCATGGCATTCTTTGCTGCAGCGGGCGCAGAATCGATCCACTCAGTCTCAGCGGCAGAGAGCGCAAGTTTTTCAAATCCACTTTCTTTGGCTTGCAGGGTTTCCATATCAATGCCCACACCAACGAATGCGGCCACAGCTGCGGCTCGGGAATCCTTGTGGGTAATAGAGATGCTCAAATTGGCGCCCAAAAGCGTTTGCCATTCGCCGACTGCTTGGGGTTGACCGTTTGCTGAATATTCGATGATTACATCAGCGGAGCAAAGGTAGATGCCCTGGGCCGCGAGCAGCCGTCGAACCGCTTCTTTAGCTGCCAACCGCCCGCCCAGCCATTCTTTCTTTCTCTTTGCATTAGGCAGGCTCTGATAGTAGTTTTGTTCAGCGCCGCTCAAAACATAGTCGAGGCACCAGGTTGTTGTCGCTTCGTCATCGGGAAGCTGGTCGGCAGACAAAATAGCCGTATAAGCCTGGGGAAGAAACTCTTGCAATGCTTCAATTTCTGACGAGAAATAAGAATGCAAAGGATCATTCACCTGGGCTTTCCATTCATTATTCAAGGAGATGCGTCTGCTGCTAATTCCTGTAAAGCGAGCCAGCACTTGACCTGTCTGCGTGTAAATGTAGACGTCGGCGGCGGTGCCGAAAGAGGTGGATGAGTTCATCACTGCCGCCACACGCACAGTGCCTCGGATCAAGGGCAGCTGGCAATAGAAGTCGACCGACTCGACAAGGAAGGGAAGAAGGGCTGTGACGTTCTCTTGATGCTCGAACAGATGATAGAGAACAAGGTGGGTGGCGTTATCCAAAAGCAATGGATCTAAAAGAAACTGCGGTTCATTCGATGGAAACGGGAACCAATCGACGGCCGGCCGGGCGGCAACGGTGCCTTCAATCACTCGCTTTGACACTGAGTGCAGCTGCAACACTGATTGCATGCGAGGACCGTGGAACATAGTGGCGTTGGAGTACAGTTGTGGCGGTTCAATGATTGGTGCCCTGAATGGCTCGTTGAAGTTTGGCACCGCTGGCGATGGCGCCAACTGAGCGGCAAATTCGATGATACAACTCATTGCGGCCGTGGTTGTTTGATTATCACAGATCTGTATTTCGCTTTTGACGGTGCCGGGTGAAGACAGCTGGCAAGCGACACTTACGCGGCAGCCGCTGCGCCCCACTCTTATTCTTCGCATGGCCCGCACATCTTTGATCTTGACCACGGGCTGAGCGGGGCAAAGTAGCGATGCGGCCTCGGCCATGATTTCCAGAGCGACTGTCAGAGGCAGAAGGTACACTCGTTCTGTCAGTTCGTCACCAACCCGAACAGGCGTTAGGCCAGTTTGATTTTGGGAAACGACACCGCCGATGGCATGATCGAGAAGATACCGGTGGCTGTCCAGCGTCAGGAAAACATCAGCGCGGGCACGATCATTTTCCACAAAACATTCAATCAATCCGTTTCGCAAAAGAGGCAGCGAACTGTCTTGCGGGCTAGAATCCATCTGATCGGGTTCCAGTTCCAAAGGCGCTTCAATGGCTTGCAAGTACGTTCTCATCAATTGTTCTTGCATGCCCATGAGATTCTCATGAAATTGGGCCATGTTGTGCAAATAGTTTTCCACAACAGGATCAGCGGTGACAGGCACCGCGCTCAGAGGCACCGCATCTGAGCCAGGTTCAGGAGGCACGACTGCGTTTGCCCTTGCGCTGACGATTTGTTGCGCGATCGCCTCAGGAAGAGTAATTTCAGGATAGCCGAGATTCAACATGACCGGCGCCCGCTGCGCTTGAGGTAGAGCAGTGAAGTCCAACTCTTTCGGGCAGCGGCGCTTGAAGAGGTAGTTGAGATTCATCTTGACGCCATTGGCGGCAAGCTCGGCTAAACAACGATTTAGCTGAGTGATCGACGATTCGGCCGATGAGTTTGTCGCCACCGACACGTGAGGCTGCCCAGACAAAGTGTCTGATACCAAAGGCGATAGCAGTCCTTTTGGCCCGACTTCGACGAAGACTCGGACGCCGTCTTCGTACATTGACTGAACGGTTCTCTTGAGCATGATCGGGTGCGTGAAAAGTTCCGTTGTAATTTTTCGAATTGCCTCCACGTCATCCGGGTATTTTTGCATAGTCGAACAAGACCAGGCTGGTATCGAAGGTGGTGACATAGGCAATTGCAAGATCTCTTCGCTGCGGGCGTCGAGCACGCCTTCAACTAAGGGAGTGTGATAGGGAATCGCCATTGGCAAAGGTTGAGGCTCAATGCCATGCCCGGTCAGCACTTCCATGACTTTGCGTATAGAGTCTTTAGGACCGGAAAGCATAGTCTGGGAAGAAGAGAGGGCAGCGCCCAGATACAAATCATCGATACCGTGCAGGTATTTGGCGATCTCATCGTAATCGGCGGCCACGACAACGGTGCGCAGCTGCGCCAGCCGCTCTTTGGAGACCGACCTTGCCGTTTTTGTGCTGAGCCGGTAAAACATGGCGGCGCCCACGTGTATGTCAATGGCACCGCACATGGTGAGGGCAGCGAATTCTCCTGTGCTGCAGCCCAAAACAGCATCAGGGGCAATCTCTAACTTTTTCAAGATTGTGTAGATTGCCCATTCAGCCAATAAGACGGTAACCACGGCTGAGTCCATGGCCGCAAGCGTGGCTGAGCTTTCACCCTGGCCAAAAGGGCGAGGAAAAATTTTGCGACTGGGCACGTTCGCGTCTTGCGAATCGATAGCGAGCTCATCAACGAAGTCAAACACTGCCCGCACGTCGGGCAGATGCATGCACAGATCAGAGAGCATGTTTGGATAGGCCGCACCCAGACCGGGAAGCACAAACGCCAGTTTCCCTTCTCGCTTTTGCGGGGCATCAGTGTAATAAACGTCAGTGCCTGCTGGTGGCTGTCCGTTTTCCAGAGAATTTAGCGACGCCTGCAGTTTGTGCAAAAGATCCCTGGTCGAGGAGGCGACCACGGCTAATGTTTGTTCCTGGCTGAAGTTGGTATTGTTTGCTTTGACGCCCAGGGTGTAGGCGACGTCTTTTAATTTGTCCTCGCCGTTTGAGGCAAGATAGGCGCATACCGACTGAAGATAGTTTTTCAAATCCTCTAAATCGGCGGCTTTGAAAAGACATATTTCGCTCTCCCACTCGAGGAGCAAGCTTTGGTTTTCTCCTTCCTGTAAATCTTCGAGTTCTTCCAAAACGGCGTGGGCATTGACGCCACCAAATCCGAATGCGCTTACCGCCGCTCTTCTGGGCGTGTACTTTATCTGTCCTGCAGCATCATCGCCAAGCTTGCTTTTCTGTGCGTCTGCTTTGTACAGAATAGTTGGATTAATCCAGGTCCTTGTTTCTGAATTGACGTAGCAGGAAGACGTGCTCCAATCGATACCCCTGGTCGGGTTGCTCACATGTAGTGTCGCCGGCAAGATCTTATGATATAGAGCCAGTGCTGTTTTGATTAGACCGGCGATGCCTGAGGCGGCCTGGCAATGGCCAATCATCGATTTGATGGTGCCGAGTGCGCACCATGGTTCACTGGCTTGACCGAAAACTTGTTCGATGGCCTTCAGTTCGGCCGTGTCTCCCGAGAGTGTGCCCGTGCCGTGAGCTTCCAACAGAGCGACAGAGTGCGGGTCGATGTTGGCCATCTCGTAAGCTCGTGTCATAGCCAGGGCTTCGCCTTCGCTGGAAGGTGCCAACATGCTTGTGCCCTGTCCGTCGCTCGAGCTTGCAATACCGCATATGGTGGCATAGATGCGGTCGCCGTCTTTGATCGCCCGATCGAGACGCTTGAGCACGACCATGCCCAGTCCCTCGCCAAGCAGTGTGCCGTCGGCGTCTTGATCAAACGGGCGAATCTGCTGTTTACGAGACAGTGCACCCAATCCGCAAAACATCTCATAGAAGCAGGCGAAAGAGTTGACGTGAATGCCACCGGCAAGAGCGATGTCACAGGTTCCGGCGAGCAGATCTGCGACGGCGATTTCCGTGGCTATTAAGGAGGAGGCACAGGCGGCATCGAGAATAACGCTGCGCCCTTTGAGACCCAGTCTGCCGGCGATGCGCCCAGCCAAAATGTTAGGCATCTGGCCGGGGATGGTGTCTGAGTTACATTGGCGCAACGAAGACAACAAGCCGTCTTTGATTGTTTGTAGTTGCTCGGGGCGCAGTTCCGGATTCAGTTGCCCAATTACCTGCATCATTTCTTTTATGGTTTCGCCTCGTTGCACCATGTTCATGGTGCCGCCGCCCGGGGCTGACGTTCGTCCCAAAATCACTTCCGTGCGCGAGCCGTCAAAAGTTGGGCTGCTGTATCCAGCGTCTGCCAGCGCTTCGCAGGCCACGCGCAGGGCAAGCAGCTGGTCAGGATCGAAGCCTTCGATTGAGTTTGGCATCACTCCGAATTTGAGAGGGTCGAAGCTGGCCAGATCGGTAATGAAGCCGCCGCGCTTGCAATAGATGTGCTCGAAGCTTTCAGGCTCTTGCCGGTAGTGGTATTGCTCGTTCCACTGAGCGGCTGGGACATCGGCAACGGCATCGACGCCGTTGACGATATTCATCCAGAATGATGCCAGATTCGGTGCGCCTGGAAACAAGCACGACATGCCGACAATGGCGATCTTGTTTGCCGCCGATTGATCGCACTTGAGCCCGGCACGCTCTTGAGGGTTCATCTGGTCGTACCGAGCGTCCCCGCCTGGCTGGCCAATCTATTCAGTGATTTGCTTCCGATGCCGCCCAGACCTTCGATCAGATAGGCCATCTCGCCTGATTCGTGATAGATGGCCAGGTCGCAGGTGAGCTCGCGTGCGTTTGTTTCCGGGCGAACGTAGATGCGCCCGATTACCTGCTCGCCCGGTTTGATGGCACTAAAAAGATGAAGTGTCTGGAAGCCGGTCGGCAGTACGGTTATGTCAAGCAATTGCCTGGCCCACACGCCCGCCAACTGCATGGAGCTGTCAAACAATACAGGATCAATATTCCATCGATCGCCGTTGGCGTTTTGCAAGCACGCCTTTTCACTGCTGCCCTGCACGATGCCGACGATTCCGTCTGCGCCTGAGAGTTCAATGGAGCGAATGCCCTGGAAGATTGGTCCATGGAAGAGCCATTTGCCATATATCTCTTCTGCCGACGGCACCACTTCCATGAGGTCGGAAATCTGGTGCAGTTCATTACGTTTCTTGAACCTATCGACGATGCCTGGTCGCAACTGCACGTTTTTGGCACTGTATGTAGTGCCGCTGTTTTTTACCAGGTCGATAACACACTTGAAATTTGTTCTGCGGATCGGTGCGCTTGTAATAAAGCTGACGCAGACGCTGACACCGAACTCTGAACGCCGCAGCTCTTCGGTGAGGATCGTCACCGGCTTGCTCGGAGCATCAAATACGACACCAGATGGGATGTCCATATTGTGCACGCGCTGCACGCAGTATTCCGGATAAGCAGAAACAGCCGCCTCAGTCATGATCTCCATGGCAAAGGCCATCGGCATAACAGGGATGCCATCAAAAGTGTGATCTTTGAGATAGAGGTCGTGATCTGGGTTCAACTGCAGGGCAAACTCGACGCTTCCCGCGTGCGGGCGCGAGACTTGCGCTTCATGCAGTCGTGGACCTCTTGGCTCAGGCAGATGTGCCTGGCCCAGCTCGGCCACAAGAACGACTTCGCTGTCGCCCTTTTTGCCGTACTCCAGTTCGTCGATGAAATTGGAGCGGCCAGCCGCTGGCTCGATCATGGCCCAGCCGTGTTTGGCAAAGATCTCTTCCAGTTCTTTTGGCGCCATGCCACCATTCCATGGTCCCCACATTATTGAAGCAACCCGGCCGCGTGTGCGGCGATCGAGAAGCAGAGCCAGTTTGTTTACGGTCTCGTTGGCTGCCACGTAATCTGTTTGACCGGCATTGCCTGTGCGTCCCACGACAGAAGAGAAGAGATAGAAAAAGTCGAGGCGATCGAGCTGCAATTTGGCGGCCAGCGTAAAGGCGCCATTGATCTTAGTACAGACAACATTTTGGAAAGATTCAATGGTCTTGTCTTTGGCGTAAGCGTCCTCGATCACTCCAGCACCGTGAATGACACCGTCAATAGTGCCGTATTTTTCGTAAATGCTGTCGATCACCTGTCCGAAAGCCTGAACGTCTCTTACATCGGCGCCTATGTACTCCACCTGTGATCCGAGCTGGCGCAGGTGCTGCAGGTTTGTTCTCACTTCGCGTTCACGCAGAAGTTGATTGTAGATGCTCTCAACTTTGCCGATGTTTACCGCTTCCCCTTTGCCTTTCAGGTCAGCCATAATCGCGGCCTTCAACTCTTTTGGAGCTTGCAAGCCTTGCGTAGCGGCAGACTCTGCTGCCACAGGCTCTGGCAGTCGACCGACGATAATGAGCTTAGGTTGATACTGTCTGGCCAGGCACTGCGAGATTTCCGCGGTGATACCGCGGGCACCACCTGTGATCAGCACCACTTTGGAAGCATCCAACTGCAGAGCATTGCGCGGTGCTTTTTCCAGGGAGTCTGTCACCACTTCCACACCCCAGCGGGTGCCCCGGGTATAGCCTATTTCGACGTGTTTCTCTGCTGAGCGCAGCTCTTTCAATAGGTGCTCGGCTGCCTCTTCTACTTTAATTTCCGGAGCGAAATCGATTGTCTTGCACTGAGTCAACCCCCATTCCTTGGCCAAACTCTTTGTCAGACCCAAAAGACCGGCTTGCAGGGGAGAAAAATCGGCGGTGCTCGTTTGTCCGAACCTGCCGTCCATTCGCACTACATTTATGTACTGCCTGGTATCACCGCTATTTAGCTTGGGATTGAAATGGCAATCCAACGCTTTGGCGACCGCGAAAGAATCGATCAGATAGTTGCTATCGCGGCAATCTGAGGGAATATCAAAAAAGCGCAGATCGACAAATGCCGCAATAGCACCGTTGGTTTCTGTAATCGCTGCCACCGCCGCCGATGCGCTGAGATCTGCCAGAGCAATCCATTGATCACCAAACTTGCTCTCACCATGGTTGTCGAGGACCACGCAACGAATGTTCTCTTTGCCCAGCCTTTCCACCAGGGCTCGGGCATAGCCCATGCCATCAGCGGCAATGAGAACATATCCGTTCAGTTGCTTGTTGGAAGTCTCCAACCCGGACAATTCGAAGGTTTTGACCAATCCTCTGCGCAAAGCAACGGACTGTTCCTGAGCAAGTGCTTCGTTGCCGTTATTGTCGTGGCCATTGTGGCCGTTACCGTTGCCGTGATTGCTCTGCAAATTTTGCAGGTGGATAACCTGACCTTTGCTGCTTTCTGGATGATGGCCGTTGCCATGCCCGTTTCCATTTCCGTTTCCGTTGCCATTGCCTGGCGCGGCTGGCGCCGGCGACTTTCTGATCCAGGTGATGATGCCTTCTAGAGTCTTGGTGCCGGCCAACTCTTCCAGCCCACTCTCAAGCTCAAGCTGCTTGTACGCCGGCAGAGTCTTGCGGAAAGTGTTGAGAATCTCCACCCGCTTTATTGAGTCGATGCCCAGATCCGCTTCCAGATCCAGAGTCGGGTCAAGCATGTCGATTGGATAACCTGTGCGCTGGCTGACAATATCCATTAAATTGGCGACCAGGAATTCAGGGTCGGCGTCGGCAGCAGGTGGCGGCGTCTGCGCTTTGATATATTCAGGCGGCTCCGGACGTTGCACCGGTGCCGGCACCACAGCTGATGCTTCTACTTGAGAAAGAGTATTCAGTAGATGAGCGGCCGGCTCATACGAAGCCGGAGCCGGGCGGTCGATCGAATTGGTTGGTGGCAACGCTATCGCCTGCGGCACATACTGGGCTGGATAGATAGCAGGCGGCATAGGCACATACTGGTTGGCTGCCGGTAAGACAGCGGGATGCATGGGCGCGTAATCAAGGGCGGAAGCTACCGGCTGATTGTTGCCCGTTGCCACCGGTGGCGGTGCAAAAGAGGCAGTCACGGCACCATTGCGATTTTGCAAATAGGCGAGCATTACTTGCTGCTGTGTCTGGAGAAAATTGTTTGTCATTTGCAGCATCGTTTGCTGGAACTGCAGCATCACTTGGTCGACATTGCGACCGGAGGCTACAACGGGCAGTGCATTGATTTGTGACGGCATCGACAGTGGATTGACTTTAGGCGGCATCGCTGGTGTTTGTGTTTGCTGGATCGGATTTTCTCTGGGCGATGACATTGTTTGCTCTTTTTGATTGATGTTGTTGGATACGGAAGGGAGATTTGGCTGTGAGCTGGAGGGAGTAGGCGCAGGAGTGGGCGCAGATTTTGCCTGCTCTGAGCCTTTGTGACTGGGGGAATTGACAGTGCTGAGCGCGGCAGTCGCAAGTGCGGAAGCTGCAGGCGCAAGTGCGGAAGCTGCAGGCGCTCTCTTTATAGATGTAGTGGCATGGCTGAGATAGTGCTTCTTGCCTGATTCATCTATTCTGGCAATGTTGGCGCTGTTGACGTGATAGACGAGATTGCGTTTGCCATTTTCCGATTGTTTGGCCAGTCCGCGGCTTAACTGATTGACCAAATCGAAGGCACCAACGCGGCCGCTGAAAAGTTTGCTGATGTTTACCGGCAGACCGTAAGCAGCCAGCTGGGCCAGGGCGTGCAAGAGTTGGACAACACCGTTGCGACCCGCTCTATCGGTTGAGACGACCAGATAGCGGTCGTTTGTGTGAGCGCTCAAAATGGTTTCCACCAAGCCGCTCAAAACTGATCCGGGACCGGCTTCAACAAAGACACGGGCGCCGTTGTCGAACATAGTGCGAATCTGTTTGGCAAAGTCCACCGGTTCGACGATGTGCCTGGTCAAACGTTGAACCACGTCATCGCCATCGTAGATCTGAGCGTCGGTGTTGCAGTAGACATCGATCTTGGGCTCGCCTGTGACGATGATTGACAGGGCGGTCTCAAGGGGCTTTTGGGCGTGCTCCATGTGCGGCGAGTGAAAGGCCTGAGAAACCGCTATGCGCTTAGCGCTTAAGCCCAGCTGCTTAAACGTTTCCAGAGCGTTATCGATGGCTGTCTCGTCTCCAGAAAGCACACATTGATTGGGCGAATTGATGTTAGCAAGAGTAATGCCGGGCAACTGACTGAGCAATTTGCGCATTTGCGTCTCATTGATTGAAACGGCGGCCATGGCGCCGAGAACATCAGTAGTACCCGCACTCAAGAGCCGTCCGCGCACCTCCGATATCTTGAAGAGATCGCTTTCTTCCAATATGCCTGCTGCGTAGAGAGCTACATATTCTCCATAACTGTGCCCTGCCACCATATCTGGTGCGATGTGAAATTGCTTGAGCAGGTTATACATGCCCACGTCGGCGGCACCGACGGCCGGTTGGGCCACATGAGTATCGGTCAGCGCTTTCAACTGGCTAGCCCGCTGCCCTTCATCAAAAGCAGGAGCCGGATAAACATACGAGCTGAGTTTGCGCGCCAATCGATCGCCAAGAACCTCGTTAGCTCTTTCGAAAGCGTTGCGCACCGGAGCAAATTGCATGCAGACGTCTTTGAGCATGTCGATACTTTGTGATCCCTGACCGGGGAATAAGAAGGCCACTTTTCCCTGGACCACAGGAGCACGGCTGCCCTCACCGGCAAAGTATATTCCTTTAGGATCCCGTATCTCTTGCTTGGTTTGATCGATAAGATCCGCTTTTGCTTTGCTCAGCTTCTCTACCAGATCATCAAACGAAGTTGCCACCACGCTCAGACACAGTTCACTGGAGGCATCGCCGCGACGATCTTGTTGTTTTAGATGAAGGCTCTGAGCCAGATCCCTCAATGTCGCTTTTTCATCAGTTGCCAGCGAGCGCTTCGCGTTTTCGCCAAGCAATTCGCAGGCTTTGGCTAATTCGCTGCGTGAGCGGGAATATAGCAAGAAGAGCTCCGCCGGCCAGGTTCTGGAGCCGGCGTTGGCGCCGTTAACCTTAGCGCTGTCGAATTCTTCCAGAACGACGTGAAAGTTCGTGCCACCAAATCCGAAGGCGCTCACTCCGGCGCGCCGGGGCTGATTGTCGCGCATCATCCAGGGACGCGCTTCGCTGTTGATATAGAACGGGCTGTCTTCGAAGCGGCAGGCCGGGTTCGGCTTAGTCACACCGATCGTTGGCGGCAGCACTCGGTGATGCAGAGACTTGGCTACTTTGATCAGTGACGCCAGACCAGCTGCGGCTTTAGAGTGTCCGATCATAGTTTTCACTGACCCGACTGCGCAAGCTTGCTTGGCTGCGTTTGCCTCCTCGAAAACCTGTTTCAAGGCTTCGATTTCCGCTTTGTCACCGGCTACGGTGCCGGTGCCGTGTGCTTCGACGAGCGAAACAGTGCTTGCTTCCACGCCGGCATCTTCATAGGCGCGGCGCAGGGCTAGCATCTGCCCGGCAGGTCGTGGTGCTGTCAGGCTCAAGTCGCGCCCGTCGCTAGAGCCGCCGATACCGCGCAGAACGGCATAAACTCTGTCGCCATCACGCTGGGCGTCCTCCAGTCGTTTCAAAACTACCATGGCCATGCCTTCTGAGATCACGATACCATCGGCGGTGATGTCAAAAGTGCGGCATCTGCCGGCAGCGGAAAATGCGTGGGTTTTGCTGAAGCTCAAATAGTCTCCAGGCTGGTTGTGCGTGTCTGAGGCGGACAGAAATACGACATCGCTGTTGTGGTTGCGCAACTCGGCCATACCGACGTACAAAGCCGCCAATGAGGAAGCGCAGGCAGCGTCGATACAGAAATTGACGCCACCCAGGTCAAATCGGTTTGCCACTCTACCGGCAGTGACGTTGCTGAGATAGCCCGGGAATGAGTCTTCCGTCCACTCGGGCAACACTTTTTCCAACTCAGCCTTGATCTCATCTGAGAGATCAGCCAGCTTCCAGCCAAGCATTGAGCGCAAAGAATATAGAGCAGTGATCGGTCCGTGCCCGGCGTTGGCCAAAATGACACTGGTGCGTTCGCGAGAGAAGTCGCGCTGAGCGTAGCCGGCGTCTTCAATGGCTGCCCTGGTCACTTCCAAAAGAAGCACTTGCATCGGATCAATGGAGGCCAATGTGCTTGGTGGAATGCCATATTTGGTTGGGTCGAATTTGATCCCTTCCAAAAAGCCACCCCATTTGGAGTAAATCTTGTCTCTGGCGAGGGGATCGGGATCGTAGTAGTTACGCCAATCCCATTGGTCTGCCGGCACTTCCGTGATGGCATCGACTTTGTTGAGGATATTCTCCCAGTATGTCTCCAGATCGTTGGCTTTTGGAAACAGGCACGACATGCCAATGATGGCGATAGGCTCCGATGCGCTCGGTTGATCCTTCTTCACGTTTTCAACGGCTGTGATCTCTTTCAGCTTTTGCAAGCGCTGGCAACCGCCTGTGGAGACATCTTCATGCAGGCGGCGAACAGTAGTAAGTTCCTCGTGCAACCCGGCTACTTGACCGATCATGTACATACCGTCAGCCCATTGCTGTTCTTCCAAAACCGGGGTCAATCCTTTCTGTCCACTCTGGTTTTGTTGAAATTCGGCTTCGGCGGCAGCTCGCGTTTCCGCTGCCGGCCGCGTTAACCCTTTGCTGGCTACCCGCAACCGGCCCAGATTCATCAGCTCCAGTTCTTCACGAATTTCGTCACGACTCTTGTTTGCGGCCGTCATTTGCTGGCGTTTTTCGTCAAACGATTTCTTGTAAGGCGAATCGATGCAGCGAATGGCATGACCCGGACCCGTCTCTAGAAGCACGGTTTCCTGGCAATCAATGGCCGCTTTCTGGAAACGTTTGACGATAGCACCTGTGGACACAGCTTCTTCCGTGAACAGATAGGCTGTGCCCATGAGGGCACCGATGCGCACGCCGCGAGATGCAAGTGGTGCTGCCAGAGCACTGACCATGGCTGCAGACAATGAGTCGTGCACGCCTCCGGCGAACAAAACATGAAAAGCCGATGCATCATCACGAGGGCCAATTGCAGCCAGCAATTTTGCCACCATCGCTTCCCACAAAATGAAGCTGGATCTAGGACCGACATGCCCGCCGCATTCTTTGCCCTCGAAGATGAAACGTCTGGAACCCATTTCAATAAACGACTGCAACAGCATCGGCGAAGGCACATGCAGATAAGTGGCAATGCCCATCTCTTCAAGTGATTTGGCTTGATCTGGTCTGCCGCCGGCGATTAAGGCGAACGGCGGGCGGTGCTTGCTGATCACGTCGAGCTGTTCCTGGCGCAACTGCTGGGGCACAAATCCGAGAATGCCCACACCCCAGGAAAGCGAACCCAGCTTCTCTTTGGTTTCGGCAACGAGAGCTTCGACTTCGTTCTTACGCATTAAAGCGAGAGCCAGAAACGGCAGGGCGCCTTCTTTAGCGACACTGCGGGCAAAATCTGCCGTGTCGCTTACTCGCGTCATCGCCCCTTGCACGATCGGGTATTCAGTGCCGTGCGATACTGCCAGTGGTGCACCTGCTTGCAAGGGCTGCAAATCGCAGGCCACTTTCAGATGTTCGTAAGCCTGCTGTTTAATCGCTTGTACGGCACCGGCAACGGTGGAGTAACGGGCGGCGAGGTCGTGGGCGAAAGCGATATCTTGACCAAACAGGTAGACCTCACCGGTGCCTGTTTTTTGTCTTTCCCTGAGGTTCTTTAGTAAGTCGTCTTTTGAAATCGAGTCGAGATCGAGAGCCCATTGATTTTTCCAGTAGACCCGATAGTAACTCCTCGCTTCATGCGGCAAAATAGAAGTCTCGGTACCGTCGAGGTTCACTACTTTTTGCTTCAGTTCGTAAGAAAGTGGTGATTCGCGCAAAAGACTGAGCTGACTATCAAGCACAACCCCGGCAGCACCTGCGGCCAGGCAGGCTCCGGCTGTGTGAATACCGACACCGCCATGGGCAAAAAATGGAATCGTCAACTCGCGGGCGCATTTCTGGAGGAGAACGAAAGTGGTGTCGTCGCCGATGCGTCCACCAGCTTCATGCCCTTTAGCCACCACTGCATCGCAGCCTAACTTTTGCGCTGCTTTTGCTTCCTCTACGCAGATGCACTCTGCCACCACCATTATGCCTTGCTTTTGCAGGGCTTTGACATGCTTTGTCTCACTGCCGTTGTTGGCGCCCGTGAAATTGCCAATAACCAGGTCGAGCTTCACCTGGCGATCGGCAAGCAATTTCAGCAGCTTTTCTGCCTGCGCACTTTGCCCGGCATCATATTTGATACCACTTTGCCCGCATGAGATGTCAGCCATGTGTTCGAGAACGGCAGCCACGGTCTGCAAAGTTTGTTCGCTTTCCAAATCGGCCAATTCGAGATTGAGCACACCGGTCTCGCCCGTGCTTTTGGCAGCAATAGCGACCTGGGCATCACACAGAAACAACTGCAAAAGCTCAGCGCTGCTTGCGCCATTTACCTCTTGCCCACTTTGCCCGAAAGCTGAGTGGGTCAGGGCAATGATTCCAAAGGTCGACATCTGCTCTAGCCTCGTGTGCATCTCGTGCCTGGAACTTTGGTTGGGCAAAGGCTCTCTTCTTTTGGGTAAACGTCAAAGGACCAAGATACTAGACGCTAAGAAGTATAGAGGGCCTACATCACTGGTCCATTGGACAGTTTTTAACAATTTCCAAATGCTCGAACCGCCTTATTTCTTGGGCGTTTCGCTCGCCGTTAAGTGATTTAAATGATCACTATTTCGCTTGCACTTCTCAATTCGTAGACGATTCCTCGCCACCTTATTCGGTTCGTAAGCAAAGAATATAGCGTCATCCAGGGTAAAACGATATGCGCTAGAGGTAAAACGAGAGAAAACTTCCACAAAGACGAATCGAATGCTTTTTGCATTCGCTCTTTTTCTAGCTCTGTGGGGCTTTTAGCGTTTACATGATCGGATTTTTCCGGACCTTGCAAAGACAAGACAGTGTGCCAAAGTTTTTGCGCTTTTAGCAAAAAGAAAACCTCAATCGGCATAATCAGCAGCCCAGCTAGGGTTGCCGCCAGATGCTCAGGTGAATGCGTGGTTGCAGCCAGGGTGGCCGAAACAGTCACAGCCAGGAGCCAAACTGTTAGGATAACCGCCCGCCAAATGGCTCTGCGCCAGAGTTCCGGGTAGTAGACCTTGGTCAAGATCAGTTGCCTGTTGGTCCATTCGACGATCTCGACAATTGTCGCGTCGCCGTGACTGGCAACCAGACATTGAGGCACAAAGCGCACTTTCAGACCTATATCTTTTACCGCGGTGGTTAAGGACAAATCATCATCAGCCGATTTGTCCCAGTGTTGCGCCACTGCGGCGTCTTTGAAAACCTGCCTGCGTACCGCCATGGCGCCGCCCCAGGCGAAAGCGTAGGTCGGATTGGCCAGCTCCCAGGCCGAGATACGGTTCCACAAGCCGCGCAAAAGGGAAGGCCAATCGCCCTTAAACGGTATGTAGAAACGATATCCGGTGGTTACACCAACGGTTTCATCTTGCAAATGGGCAATCAAATATTGAATAAAGTCATCGCGGGCAATCACGTCCGAATCAACAAAGACAAGCACTTCGCTTTCCGGATCAATGTTTTGCAAGGCACACAACTGGTTGTTTATCTTTTGCGCCCGCACCGGATTGATGCCCGCTACTACTACTTTAGCCGCCACTTGCGATTGTTGATCGCATATCTTTTGCAAAACCGGATAAGCGGGATCGGTATCGGCGGCAACGGCAAAGACAACCTCGAATTGGCTCACCCCGGCTGCATTTTTATAGTTTTGCCTTAACAGCCTGAGAATGTTTTCTTCAAAACCAGGATCCAATCCCTTGCAAGGAAGGATGACAGAGGCTTTCGGCTTATAGTCATGGGCTGGATTCTTTAACTCGTTTTGCACATAGGCATACATGCGGTTAAAGGAAACAAGCTGTGCAACCGCGGCTGCAAGCGTAATCAATGACAATAAAAGGAGCATAAATTTCAGTCACTTTGATGCGCCAGCCGCCTGCACTGCGCGCCCACAAAGTATAGTGCTAGACTGGCGGAGCTTTGCGGAAATTCGCCGAGCTAACAAACTTCTCAGACTGTTGATGCATGTTTCGCTCCCTGCTTTACAAGGCTTTTGGCATTCTCGGCAACGCCGAAGCGGAAAAACTTGAGTTGGCAAGCCGCACTCCGCTGCAATGCCAGACCGAAAAACTGTTGGCGCTGATAGCGGCAAATAAGGCAACGGCTTATGGAAAAGAGCATAACTTCGCTTCCATAAAATCTGTTTCAGATTTCCAGCAGTCTGTTCCAATAAATGAATATGAAACTTTGCAGCCGTATATAGACAGAATCGCCGCAGGTGAGCAAAACGTGCTCACAAGTGAAATGCCGTTCATGTTTGCTACAACCAGTGGCACAAGTGGTGCGCGAAAACTTATTCCAGTCACCCGCGCTTACGTCAAAGAGTTTCGCAACGCCTCGGTCTCTTCCGGCTTCCACTTACTGAAGAATTTCCCTGGTGTTGCAAAGGGTGTCAGTCTCTCGGTTTTCTCACCGGCAGAAGAAGGCCGCACGGTTGGTGACATTCCTTATGGAGCGATCTCGGGCAGGCTTTATTTGGAAGAGCCACCCATGATCAAGCGATTCATCTCGCCCTTGCCGTACGAAATCTTCTTGATTTCCGACTATGAGAGCCGATACTACACATTGCTTCGCTGTGCCCTGCTCTTGCCGGTAAGCACCATCTACACGCTCAACCCGAGCACAATCATGGTTTTGGCTAGACGCCTGGACACATATAGCGAGCGGCTGATTGACGATATTGAGCACGGCACTTTGAATCCGCCGCAACCTCTGCCGCCACATATAACGAAGGTGCTGCGCAATTTTCTGGTCGCGCAACCGGGGCGGGCCAAGAAGCTCAGGAAGCTTTTAGCAAAGGGGCAGCTCAGACCCAGAGATGTCTGGCCCAAGCTCTCTCTCATCTGTTGCTGGACTAGAGCGGCAGCAGCATTTTATTTGCAAGACTTCCCGGAATACTTTTCCGATGTGCCTGTGTGCGATATCACATATGGTGCAAGCGAGGGGCGGGGCACGGTTTCAATTACTCCCTCCGATCAGATGTTGGCCATTCGCTGCCACTTCTTCGAGTTTCTTCCGGTGGATGATCAATCCGACAGTCGCCCGCTTCTGTGCCATGAGCTGAAGGAAGGCGAGTCGTACTACATATTGTTTACGACTGCTGGAGGTTTGTACCGCTACAACATCAACGACATTGTCAAAGTTGTCGGTTGGCACAATCAAACACCTCTTCTGGAATTTCAACACAAAGGTGGAAACATCAGCTCTTTCACAGGAGAGAAGTTGACAGAGTCACAAGTCACCCAAGCCGTGCAAAGTGCAGCGGTCGATTGCTCATTCAGGATTCGCTTCTTCAGTGTGATACCACAGTTCAGACCAGAACCGCATTATCAGCTTTGGTTTGAGCCCGAAATAGAATGTACCACTTCCCAGATCGAAGAACTCAATCGTTCTTTTGATCGACACTTGCGATTGAACAACATCGAGTATGAAGCGAAGAGAGATTCAAACCGCCTGGCCAACACGAGCGTGGGCGTGCTGCAGTCAGGCACATATGAGGAATTGAGAAAGCATCTGGTATCAAATGGAGTGCCTGATGCTCAGGTGAAGATTAGCCATCTAAATCCCAAAGAAGATATTCTGGAATTTTTGAAACAAAATTTGCTGGTAGAAGAGTTATCCGCCAAGCCTCTCTAACTTTTTCAGAGTTGGGTTCGGATTAGAGGCTAAGGCCCGCCGTACAATAACCAACAACCCAGTGCAACTGCAACAATAGTCAACCAGAGTATGCGGATTTGTCTAACTTCACAGTACAGCCAAAGAATGGAACCTTTCAGGACTATCTTGCCTCCTGAGCGTTGACGACGTCGCCTTGTGTTCGACTTTCTTCAAGGGCAGTTGCGCTTCGAGTTCGATTACGGTCCCTTCGTCAGTCAAGTCGATCAGACGATGTCTGAGATCAAACATTGCGCCGAGGGCATCTTGAGCGCCGCGTCGGTCATATTGTTTGTGTCTGACGATGAACACGAGTGCCCATGTGGGCATCCTTTGCATTCATGGTCGTAGCACACTGTCGAAGAGCTTCTACGTATTGCTCATAAGCCAGCTCGATTTTCGCGCACTGTGATTTCTCTGCTTCCCGTCTAGACCATTCCCCCGGATGTTTCTTCTTTGCTGCAGACACGAGGAGCGCGATGTCATCGTCTGGCGTATCCTTCTTTACCTCAGGCCGAGGCACGATCGCAACGAGGTCTTTCCCTACTTGGTCAGCTTCCTCATAACGCTGCTCATCTAGGTACGCCTGGCGAAGTGTAGTAATGACCTTAGTTATGATCGACTGCGGCATTCCCGCGCGGAGCAGACCTTTCGCGCGAGTGAGAAGCGAAATGGCTTCATCGTCATTGTTTTTGTTCAACTCATCTCTTGCCAGCATTACAAGAAGAAAGCAAAACTTCCCGCGAATCGCCAGATCCTCCGGACTCTTCGCTAATGCCTCCTCATAATACGGTATCGATTCGCGTTTCATCCCGTATTGATCGAGAAACGAGGCGCTGTCTTGACTCGAGGTGAGCAGTGAGGCATTTTGCTTCTCCAACTCTTGCGCTTCCTTTGACCTGCCGGACTGAAGATAAGCGTGGTGCAAATTCTTGAGCACCTGCTCTCTTATCCGGGTAGACCCGCTGCTGGATGCAAGCTCGTTAGCTTTTGTAAGAAGTTTTATCGCCGTCGTGTAATCCGTATCGTGCATTGCCGCCGTCGCGGCATTATTTAGACAGGTGCAGAGCGCATCGCGGGTCTGGCCGTCCTTAGGATTCGCCAATATGACTTTATCGAGTGGCGCAAGAGCAGCTTTGTACTTGCCGCACTGAATGGCATCGACGGCAGCGCTGATATATTCATAGACATTGGTCAGGTACAACGAATTCAATGCCGCAACATCACGCGTCGTCGGTGTGGTTATCGGCTGCCAATGCACATGAGGGCACATTACATCATTCTCGCTTGAGCTGTGGTTCAAACCCAGACTATGTCCGATTTCATGGAGACACACTTCTTCAAGGCAATTCTTGCGAAACTGATTGTCGAAACTGGAAGGAGCATAGTGCCAAGTTGTAAACGTGAGAACCTTGATTTCCGTGCGATAAAGGTAATCGTTTCCATCTGCCCAGCGCCAGGTAACACCAACTGCGTCGGCTATCGGAAGAAGCTTTTGATCGCTCACCCAGCTGCACGTAATATCAGCCCGTGCTTGGACTGGTTCATAGACGAACCGCATTTTGCCGCCGCTTTGTCTTTGCCAGGTCTCGAAGGCGGACCTCAGCAGCAGACCATCGCCGGCTTTATATCCCACCACCTTGGAGGCCGATGCATCTGTGGGAACATAGACCTTGAGCGGAAACCTGTCCATTCTCCATTTTGAAACGTGGTTGCTCTTGCCACCCGTTTGCTCCACATCTGGAGGAGTCAACCATGGATTACCCGACATGTCGAATTCCATGGCCCTGATCTTGGTCTTCAGGTATTTAAGCGACGGGTACGTTGGATTGTTTAGTGCGACTCTGTTTAAGGTATCAACGGACTCCGCTTCGCTCCCGACTATGCTTTGCATGAGCCCTTGCAAAACCAGCGCATCGCACGAAGATTCCAGCACGGCCGCTTCATGTCGCTTTGCAGCAACGCTGCTTAGCCCTTTGGAAAGATATGAAATGTCGTAGCGAGATTTCAATACCTGATCGCCCGCGCCCTCCTTCAAAGCATACATAAGCCAGCGTGAAGCGAGTGCATAGCTATGATGGTAGACACAACTGTAAGCCTGGTAAATAGATTGCCACCAGTGCGTTTCAGTATCCGGGGTGGAGCCGACTTCCTCTATGAGCGGATTGTCGCGTATATCTTTCAATTCCTGGCCGTCGGCGCGCAATGTTAGCAGAGGCGCCATGAGCAAAAGCACACTCGCAATCCACACCGCAGCAAGTTGCAAAGTTGGTCTCACAATTCGTCCCCTGATGACGGTCACTGTCTGCTCGACTCCTTGCTTCAATACTTATCATTTATGGCGCAAGTGCTGAAAGGATAAACGCGAATGGCTCAAAAACGTTGGTATAAGTACACTGATGAAAGCGGCGAATGATCCGAGGACCAACCCATTGTCACAAAACCCGCAAAAGATAACCAAACTGACCCCGGTGCAGCAGGAATTGCTGGCCGATTTCCGTGACAGCTGGCGGGCAATTGCAAATTCGACGGCGCCGGCTGATCGCTCTGTTGCCGAGCAAGGAATAGGGCTAGCTTACCACCGTGCTCAATTGAGGATGCCGACCATTGTCTGGTGCCAGTCACCACTTTCAATGGCACTCACCATTCGTTTCTTCGGTCAGCTTCATCATCAGCCAGAAGAGGCTCGAGTCAGTGGAAGATTCTGGCAGTGCCTCAAAGAAGTTGTAGGAAAGGGTCTAATAGAAGACATTCGCGCCGCTCTTTCCTGTGTGCGTGACAAAGGAGTACTCGAGGCTTTTGAAGAAAGTGTTCAGGGTGCAGCGGAAGGCGATGCAAAGAAATGCAGCATCGATCTTGGCAAATGCGTATTCCGTGAAGTCTTTGAAGAACCGCAAACGCAGGCATGGCGAGACATTTTTCACATGTTGGACCGACCGTTTGAGCTACGCGATTCAATCACATCCCAATTATGGGGACATGAACAAAGCGCCATGAATGACTTGACCTGGAACTTTGGTTCAGTTTGGAACCAGGTTTTGGGAGATTTCGGTGGTAGAAGGCTGAGCTGGTCTGAGAATCAATCGCCTATTTGGTTTCAGATCATGCAGTCAGCCCAACGCTTGATCACCGAACTGGACGAGAAATGGGCAAACCGCTACCACTATGGATGGAATGAACCAAGGAGGAAGCGCAGTGAGGCGGAAGCGCTATACAAGCGAACCTTGGGAAGAATCCCCCTACCTCCTGTTGATCCGGAAGTAGCTTGCCAGGCACTCGTAGATGATGTTTTGTCGCTTATCGCGCCTGACAGCGACTATCTTTGTCTTGGTGATTACGGCTTGCATCGCATCGGCTCATTGGCATTCTGGGATTACTGCAGTGAGGTCTTCGACCTGGATGACGAAGCTAAACTGCTTGAAGGTCTCTGGATGATCGCTCGTAATGCTGGTTGGTGCCTGCCATATCAACATTATTGCTTCGTATGTGACAGACCGATTTCGCTGGTTGTTGATGCCCTAGGAAGGTTGCACAATGCAGACGGACCGGCAATTAAATACAGCAACGGCTGGTCCGTCTATGCCTGGCTGGGAGTGGCAGTTCCAGAGCATGTCATATTGCATCCCGAATCACTCACTGCCACCAAAATCATGCAAGAACGCAACGTCGAGGTGCGACGTGTCATGGTTGAGCGCATGGGTTTGGAGCGCTTTCTAGCCGACTCTGGTGCCATCGAAATTCATAGGGATGATTTTGGTATCCTCTACCGTCACGAAATACAGCACCGATTGCGTGTCGAGCAGGTGGACATCGTCATGGTCACCAACAAAACAGCCGAAGTTGACGGCACCTATAAGAAGTACATTATTCGAGTGCCTCCAGAGATGACCAGAGCAAAGGAAGCAATCGCCTGGACATTCGGTATGACAGAAGAGGAATATTGCCCCGATGTCGAAACATAGGCTTTTCGAAAAAACTAGGAATGGGCATGTATTAGCGTCTAAATAGATCCATAACGAGGCACAGCCTGTTTTCAATTTCACGAATGTGTGGCGATTCCAATTTACCAATTAGGCGTTGCAGTCTGACTGTGGAGATGAAGCGTACTTGCTCGCATAAGAAGTACGTATCGTGATCAAGCCCGTTGACCTTATTGTTTGCCACTTCAAAATGAGTCATCAAAATGCGGTTTGTGCCTGGCACCGTTATCCTGGTGCTTGTGCCAGGCACGACTATGAGCCAGCCAAGACGAGCTGCAACATCATTGAAGTCTTGTTTGGAGACTATTACACCGGGATGAACGAATCCCATCTCATGTCCAACAGGATCACCAAAGTCGATCCACCAAATCTCACTGCGACGGTAGGTCGCAACCGGCACCCTGCCAGCAGGCTGACCAGATCGCGTCATTTGCGTTTCAAGCCGTCGCGCAACGCCCCATCAAAACCTGCGGAAAGTTTGTTATAGGCTGCCAGCGTTTCAGGATCATCTGCCACTGCAGCAAATTCAGCTTTCATCTGTTCGCCCAACAATTCTCTTTCAAGCAAGTCCACTGCTCTGTCTAGCAGAGCTGGTTGACTCAGGTCGGTTGTCACTTGCATTTGATCCAGTTTGATCTTCGCAGCCGCGTTCATTCTGACAGTCGGCTGCTTGGTCTGGGTCTTTGTTCTCAATGTCGATTTCATTTGCGCTACGATGCTTTTCGCATTTCTAAAGTACTAGCTTTCGCGATTTTCTAGCACTCTAAAATACTTAAAGCCGCTGAAAGCCAAGCGATTTAATCTGCATATCATTCTAAAGTACTAGCTTTCACGATTTTCTAGCACTCTCCGAATCCTGACAGGCAGACTCCTTTTTCATTATGTAGTCAAATTTGTATACAGTCAAGAGTCAAAGGAATCCTAAGTTCGCCCGGGTTCAAGACCTAAGGCAGGCACCACGTTGAAGCTCGATAGCAGTACCAGCCAGATTTGGATCCAGATTTTGATTGTCGAAGTCTGAGCGACTGCGTCAGGACTGCAATCCAAGCAGGTTCTTGACGCCGTATGTGATCATGTTTGGATTTTCGCGCAACCGTCTCTTGCAATATGCACCAGAGACTTTGGCGGTGCCGAAGGGAAGATACATCCGCACCAGAGCGCCAGTCTCCTTCAGCTTCTCCAGATGCGCAGATTCTGCAAATCCATGCTCTGCTTCGCGGAAATAATTGCCTGTGACCAGCCCGTTTTGTAATTTGGTGCGCGGCACGCCTTGCAAGAATTGATGTTCGAACTGGCTGGCAGGCACGTTTTGCGGCATAACCACTTTCTTGTAAAAAGTTTCGATGCAGCGTGTATCGTGCGAAGCCAACTCAGTGTAAACACCTCTGGCTAAAAGATTGCTGCCGTACTTGACGAGCAGATCCTTCATGATCCGCTTGTCGGTGTGAGCGATTTGAGCCGGCTCGTTGTAGATGCCGATCACCAGTCTTACGCGCATGCGCCCGTCAAAGCGGGTGATGTCCTTCTCTGTTCTAAATAAACGGGATTGCAAGACAGTGCCGAGATTAGCATAACCAGCGTTGATGAGGGCAAAATAGGACTCTAACTGAAAGTTAGTCCAGCGATGATCTTCTGCTTCCAGAGTGACGTTGATCTCGTTTTTCAACGCATAATCGACCACGCGCGTAATTCGATCGAAGGCAGCTTCTTGCGCTTTGTCGCTCTCCGCACCATGTTGTGGTGCCATGGTGCTGAACATTGACGGCTTCATCGAAATCGTCAACTGTTGGCGTCGATTCTCGCATTCAAGCGGATGCGCCTTGATGGCATCCACCAAGTGTTGGTAGTGCGCCACCGCTGCTTCGCAGTCTTCGTCAGTGGCCGCATCTTCTCCTAAAATATCCAACGTGCTGGCATAATCATGCTCGCGATGGAGGCGATGCGCGATTTCGATGGCTTCTTCGCCGCTGTGCCCAGCCAGATATGGGCTGGCTAAGGTCAAGACCAATTTCAACGGAATCAGATCAATCATCGTTGGTGGCGCCTGTGGCAGAGTGACTCCCATAGGTGGTGATACCGATTCTTTGGTTGGCAGTTGCAACGGCATTGCTAAAGCTCCATGGATGCAACCGCATTATATGTCCTCAGCGCTTGATAGCCCAAATGTGTGTGTGTTTTTGTTTAGAGTACATGTGCAGACTTTCATTCTTGCTCAGGATCCCCGAAGAGCGGGGTGGCAAACTTCAACATCTGTGTCCTTTTGAACAGCTCCGGCAACAATGTTTTCTGATCCTTGGTCGGAAGCAGCCTGGACATGATGACAATGTAATTATTGTCTTCCTTTGATGGATTGACATAGAAGACGCGATAGCCGGCAGCGTCAAGCGATGACATCTCGACCCGCAGACCCGGTCGGTAACTAACTGACTTTTGAAAATGGGCCAGCGGTTGGCTTTTGAATTTACCAGACATGGCTTTGGCAAGCTGAGCTATCTGGCTTTCAGACTGCACATCTTCGGCACGCACGCGGATGACCAGTACGTCGGCGCTGTTGGTTTTGGTGCCAACGAAAACGGTGATGTTCGGATCTTCGTGGGTGTACCTGATCCATGTCCAATGGCCAACGAACTCTTCATCTGCTCTTGCCGGTTGTTGCTTGTAGGTGGTTTCGAATTGCAGGAAATTGTCACCCAGACCGGCAATGGCACCCTGAGCGAGGAATTTATCAAGGTTCTTTTTGTCGACATGCTGCGGTTTAGCGGGTTTCGGCGGCGGGCTGTTGAGGCTCAGTTGAGTGGCTGCCAGAGGCTTGGGAGGGACTGGGTCACCGTGATCTGCTCGATGGCGGTGCCGATCAGTGCGCGGTGGGCGGATGTCGTTGCGCTTCCTCAGCGAATCTTCCGCTTCTTCATCGGTCATAACGATGGATTCAAGACGGGCCAGAATGAGATTCTCAGTGCCTGAGTCATCAACGTCGCCAACCCGGCACATTACTTTGCATTCCATTTGCGGCCAGTTGGCCTGGTCGATCGGCAGTTCGAAGCTGCTTGGCCCATGCAGAACCAGCATCCTGTCGGCACCAGGGACGAACTCCTTTTGCTCGCGCACCTCTTTGCGAGCCACCGTAACGTAGCCGTTGCGCAAGTCTGTGAACCGGGCTTGAAAGTGCACCACCTGACCAGCTAAATCTCTGCCACTGACATTCTCATAATTGAAAACGATGGCTGGATGGTAGCCGACCGCGTCGTGCGACCACCAGCTGACAAAGCTGACCAACTCAAGATTGCGCTCTGGCTGGGGATTGAGCGTGCGCGGGTTAGATATGTCAACGTCATTTGCGCTAGCCGAAGACAGCGTGGAACCGCCGCACAGGGCGATTAAAGCAGTCAGGATCGATAGTAATCGGGTTGCCAGCTTCATTTGTATCGACGCGTTTTGTCTGACTCCAATTCTAATCGCCGCGGCACTATTTATGCTTGCTATTGGGAGCTTGAAAATCGATTGTTTTAGGCAAGCCCGGGTCACAGAATTGTGCCTGGCTGATGTCTTCGTCAGCCAGAATGTCATTGCCTTGACTGTGATAGACAAAAGCGCGGGCCAGATAGTAAGAAGCATTGTTAGGATTGTTGAGGATGGCATCGCCCAGATCGCTCAGAGCTGAGTCGTACTTTCTTAACTGGATGTATGCCTGAGCGCGCTTATAGAAAAGCTGCGCATCTCTGGGATCGATGGAGATTGCCGAATTCAGCTGAGTCAAAGCCTCGTTTGGATCTTTGTTGCCGGCAAATAACTCAAACCTCAAATGCAAAGCGGTGACGGGAGAGGCAGCGACCAGGGCACTTGGCGCTGCCGGCGCCGAGCCGACTGTCTCTTCTTTATTTAGGGGTTGCTGCCGCTGTGACGTGAACGTCGCTCGCTGGCTTAGTACGGCAACTTTTGTCGGATCGATGATGAGAAGTGCTTTGTAATCTTTTAAGGCGGCATCTGCCTGTGCCAGTTTAGCGTTTGCATTGCCCCTCCACAAAAGCGCATCTGTATTTTTAGGATGCTTGGTCAGCACTTGATTGAAATCTGGAATCGCCAGCCGATAGTCTCCCAGCTGGTACAAGCATTGACCTCGCTTCAAATAGGATTTCCAGTCGGTGGCATCGTTGGTGACTGCCTGATCGAAGAAGCCAATCGCTGATTTGAGGTCATCTTTGGCCATGGCCGCAGCACCTTGATCGTATATGGTGCTCTGCTGGGATGAGGCTGGAGTGAAGCTGGTGGCAAAAATGGCGAGGACCGCTGCGCTGGCGCTGAAGGTTTTTAGTAATAGTAATCGATGCGGGCGGGATGCCCGCGCTCCCGGATCGAACGCTTGCGGGTTGAACTTGATCACTTTTGCGCTCCTGCTGAAGGTTTGTGCTTGTTCTTGCTCCAAAAAGTGGACGGCAATTCCAGCGCCCGCCACAGATACCAACTGGCGATCGTGCGATAGGGTCGCCAGCGCTCACCATATGCGGTGAGCGCTTTGGGCTGAGGCAGTTCAGCCAGATCATAGGTCAAAGCAAAACCTTTGCGCACTCCATAATCGGCAGAGGGCATGACATCGAGGCGCCCCAGTCTAAAAATCAGAAGCATCTCCACAGTCCAGGTGCCGATGCCTCTGACCGCCGTCAATTTTTCCACCAGCTCGCCATCTGAAAGCTCGTGCATCTCGATTATATTGGGCACTACCCCTGATACCGCCTTATCAGCCAGGTCTTTTATGGCCAGGGCTTTTGCCTGAGAGCAACCGGCCTCGCGTAACTTTTCCACAGGCAAATGCTGCACTTCCTCAGGCGACATCGGTCCTGGTTTTAGGCAAAGCGCCTGAACCCGCCCAAAAATTGTCGCTGCTGCCTTGCCCGACAGTTGTTGATAGACAATCGACTCGGCTAGAGCTTCGAACGGATTTTGAATGTCGTTGGCTTTCAAAGCGCAAGGTCCGACAACGTCGATTACGCGCGCCAGTTTCTTGTCTGTCTTTGCCACTGCTTCCACGGCCACGCTCAGCACTGATTGTGCTTCGGAAACGTATTTTTTTACACGTGACATGATTGCCGGATGCTTTCGTTCTTTTCGATGGTCAACAAACGAACTTTTGTTTTCTCTGCCCCATAAGCAGAGAAACCGCCCAG
>Ga0182024_10006227_pt1 | contig 26315 bp, 25 predicted proteins | sample P32metaG_FD_120480 | JGI IMG/M metagenome (GOLD analysis project Ga0182024, IMG submission 120480) | Permafrost microbial communities from Stordalen Mire, Sweden - P3-2 metaG (Illumina Assembly) | ecosystem: Environmental > Terrestrial > Soil > Wetlands > Permafrost | place: Sweden: Stordalen... | reverse complement strand
GCGCACGATGGCCGAGCTGGTCGTGCGCGGCGACGGCGACCGTGTGCTGCCGCGGCTGATTCGTTACATCGAGGAACGGCGCGTCCACGAGCGACGCTGGACCGGCGCGATCGAGTCGCACCCGGGCCCGTTGCATGTGATCTGGGGCGATCGGGACCCCATCGCGGTGTGGCCGATGGCCGAACGGTTGGCTCACGCCCGGCCCGACGCGCACGTCGAACGGCTCGGCGGCGTCGGTCACTACCCGATGGTTGAGGCACCGGCACGGTTCAACGCCGCGTTGGAGTCCGCGCTGGCGTAGTCCGTCTTACTGCCGGTGTGCGTGCACCCATCCGTCGAGGGCAGGGCCGCTCTCGAAGCTGGAGATCAACGCATAACGCGGCGCGTCGCCGTTATGGACGACCACATGCCACAGACGTTGCGTGTCGAGCACAAACCGCGCGCCGCGGTGCAGGTCGAGTCGGACCTCGGTGCCCGGATCGGGAAGACCGTCGGGTCCGCTGTCCATCAACAGCATGTAGCTGTCGGGGAAGTCGGTCAGTTCCAGCCAAGCACGGACGACCCAACCGTCGGTTTCGGGATTGAAGCGGTTGTTGTCGTCGCGGTGGAAACTGCGGAAGGCGGTGTCATGATCCTGGGGTTCGAGTTTGATGGTGCGGACGCGCCCGAAGTCCGCGCCGACCTCTTCGACCTGCCGGGCGAGTGTGGGGCAGTTGGCCGCGTTCGCAGTGAAGCGGGCACCTTTGTCCGGTCGTTCGCTGCCCTCGTTCCAAAAGCCGCGGCAGTCGAGGCTGCCGTCGGCGGTGGCGATGGGAGCGAAGTTGGTGTCGCCACCGCTCTTCCAGTCCATGTATTCGAGGTCGAGGTACTCGCGTTCGGGAACGACCTCTGCCAGGTCGGCGAGCTGCACGAAGCCTCGCTCGCGCAGCACCTCCAAACGCGGGTGAGCAGTGTCGAGCGGGATCTCGCACGACCAGTGCTGCGCATTGGGCCAGAAGGTGGTCGGCACCGGCCCAGTGTACGAGGGTGGACGCGCGCAAATCGGAAGGTTGTCGCGGCGCTCAGGATGGTGGCGTCATCTCCGTCGTCGGACACCATGCGGTGAGGCCGCGTGCGGTGGATCTCGTCGGCGAGCGACCTGCGCGCCGACCGGGAGCCGACCTCCCGGCGCGTGCGGCGGGCGCGTAGGCCGTCACGAGTTGCGCCGGGCCGAGCGCCGTGCGTGTGCTCGGCGGGCACCGGCGTCGCCACCGACCTGCCACCGACCTGCCCCTGGCCTGCTTGGCAGCTCGCCGATCCTTCGCAGAGGCTGACCGCGATCGTCGTCGTCGAGACGAGGTGATCGGGTATGCGACATCGTCGATGAAACGTGCGCATCGTCGTACAGAATTCGTCGAACTCGTGCGAGCGGCTGACGTCGACGGTCGTCGGCAGGCGTCACATGCTTGACCGACCGGTCAAGCAGGCGTGGACCGGACACCCGACGGTTGCCGCCAAACGCGGCGACGTCGAGCGTCGAAGGTCGCCGCCGCACCGGTATGACAGCATCGGGCGATGGGACGGCGTCTGACAGGCAAGGTTGCGTTGGTGACCGGCTCGACGCGCGGCATCGGCCGCGCGATCGCGACTCGATTCGCGGCGGAGGGCGCGGCCGTCGTGATCACCGGCCGAACCGAGACGACCGGACGCGCGGTGCAGGACGAAATACGCGCGGCCGGAGGCGACGCGACGTTCGTGCGGACCGACGTCGCCCGGGAGGCCGACATCGCTCGGGCAGTCGAGGTGACCGTCGAACGCTACGGAGCGCTCACCACGTTGGTCAACAACGCGGCGCCGACCGACCTGGTCGGTCCCGGACGGGGCGACCGGTCCCTGGCCGACATCACCGACGACGCATGGGACACGATCATGACCGGCGCACTCAAGCAGCTGGTGTGGTGTATCCGCCACGCGGCGCCGCTGCTCGCGCAGTCCGAAGGTGCGTCGATCGTGAACATCTCGTCGGCGGCCGCGATGCGCGGCGTTCCCGGCATCGATGCGTACACTGCCGCGAAAGGCGCAATGAATGCGCTCACCCGGTCGCTCGCCGTCGAGCTCGCCAGTGACGGCATACGGGTGAACACCATCGTGTGCGGGATGGTCTTGACCAGCGACGGCGCGTTCAAGATGATGGACCATCCGGTGATCGGCCCGGCGACACGCGCGCTGCACCTGACGCGGCTCGGGCTCCCCGAAGACATCGCAAACGTCGCGTTGTTCCTCGCGTCCGACGAAGCCGCGTTCGTGACCGGCGTGAATCTCCCGGCCGACGGTGGCGCGCTCGCCAAGATGGGGATACCCGACATCTCGGCCGTGGTGCTCTAACTGTCGGCTTCGAAGCGTGCCTTCAACGCGACGACCGAGCCTTCGTAGGTGCCGAGGAACAGCGCGAGCAGGTCGTCAGGTTCGACGTCGACCGAATAGGTGAGGTGCGTCCCGTCGCCTTCGGCGTCGACCGCGATGGTGGCCGTGTGCGACACCAAGTTGGTCATCGGCGACGCGATCACGCTGTAGGAAATGCGACGCGTGTCGTCGTCGAGGTCGCGCAGCTGCTCTTTGACTTCGATGCCCATCAGCCCGATCGTGCGGACGTCGCCGTCGACCGTGCACGACTCGACGCCGGGCATGTAGTCCGCGAGTCCGCCGAAGTCGCGCAACACCTTCCAGACGTCGTCGGGGTTGCGTGCAATCGACGCTTCGGCTTTTCCGGTTGCCATCGTCGGCTCTCCCTTGTCGTGCGCGTTCGGATCAACGGTCCGCTCATCATGTCATCCGGTACGCGCCGGGCGCCGAGAACGCACCGCGGTGCCAGCGATCGGGTGTCACGACGATCGCTCGGGGGTAGTCCTCAAACATCCAGCGGGCGAAGTTCCGGCGGGTCCACGGGGTGAGCCCGGCGGCGGCGATGGCGGCCCGGGCACCGAGCGGCGACCGGAGCAACGATTGCAGCGCGGACGCCATACGCAGGTCGCGTCCGAGCGCCTGGCCGACCCGCTGGCGGTAACGGGCGGCCACCGCGTGCGGTGTCCCGCCGGCCGCGACGGCCTGCGCGGCCAGTGCGCCGGTTTCGAGCGCCTGGGCGATGCCTTCGCCGGTCATCGGGTCGACCACCCCGGCGGCGTCGCCGACGAACAGCACCCGCCCGTTGGTGAGACGGTCCGGGTCGTACCGGCTGGGAATCGGCCATGCTCGGACCGGTTCGGTCGGCTGCGCGTTCGGGCCGAGGGCCGCACGCAGGGTGCGACGCGCGAGAAGTTCGGGCCACAGCTGTTTGAGGTCGCGGCCTGTACGTCCGGCGGCGCGCAACACTCCGAAACCGACGTTCGCGCGGCCGCCGGGGAGTGGGAACACCCACGCGTAGCCGGGAAGCAGGTCGGGCTCGAAGAACACCCACAGGCGGTCGTCGTCGACGTCGGCGAAGTACTGCCGTACCGCATGCCACTCGCCAAGATCGCGCGGCGTGCCCGGTTCGACGGCACGCCGAACCGGCGACCAATGTCCGTCCGCGGCGATCACGTGACGGGCCCGCAACATGTGCCCGTCGCCGCATCGCAGCCCGATGTGCGACGCGCGTGGCGTGACGTCTTCGACGGCGCATTGCTCGCGCACGACGACGCCATGTCGGCGGGCGAGCGCGACGAGCGCGGCGTCAAGGTCGCGGCGGGTCGCGACCGCGGCGTAGTTCCCGTTGCCGGTCGGCAACGGGAGCGTCACCTGCCGGCCCGATGGAGACACGAGCACCGTTTCGTGTACCCACGCGGGACCGGCATCGCCGAACTCGGCGGAGGACAGTCCGAGCGCTTCAAGCTGGCGGAGCGCGCCGGCGGTGAGACCGTCGCCGCACGTCTTGTCCCGAGGGAACGTCGCCTTGTCGACACAGACCACCGAGCATCCGAGATCCCGGGCGGTGATCGCGGCCGCGACGCCGCCCGGGCCGGCCCCGACCACGGCGACGTCGACGAGTCCGTCCATCGGCGCGACGGTACCGGCGAGACTGGTGGCCGGCGCGCCGAGCTGAGCGACGTCGGCCTGCCCGTTTCGACGGAAAGGCCCTTCTCTTGCCAGAATCACTGGCTTCGGCGGCGCCCGGTCGTGCCCGCGCCCACCTAGAGGAGTCGCATGAACGTCGTCGTCTGCGTGAAGCAGATCCCGGATCCCGCGGTGCCCGGCGCGCTCGCGGCCGACCACACGCTCGACCGGACCGTCAAGTTGATTCTCGACGAGTCCGACAGCTACGGCGTCGAGATGGCGTTGCAGCTCGTCGACGCCGCCGGCGACGGCGAGGTCACCCTGGTTTCGATGGTCCCGAACGGCGAAGTGTCAGGTCTGCGGACCGCGCTGGCGATGGGGGCAGCCAAGGCGATCCTCGTGTCCGACGATGCGCTGGCCGGATCCGACGCGTTGTCGACCGCCAAGGTGCTCGCCCGTTGCGTCGAACGGGCCGGCGACATCGACCTCGTCCTCACTGCCACCGAGGCGACCGACGGCTATACCGGAACCGTGCCCGCACAGATCGGCGAACTGCTCGGCTGGCCGTCCCTGACGTTCGCGAAGCACATCGAGATCAACGACGGCAAGGTCACGATCCGACGCCAGACCGAAGCCGGCTACGACGTCGTCGAGGCATCGTTGCCGGCGGTCGTGAGTGTGACCGCCGGCGTTGTCGAGCCGCGCTACCCGTCGTTCAAAGGAATCATGGCCGCGAAGAACAAGCCGGTCGACGCAGTCACCGCAGCCGACCTTGGGTTCGATGCGTCGCAGGTCGGCTGGGCGGGCGCACGCCAGGAGATCGTGAACGTCGAACAGGCTCCCGCCCGTCAATCCGGCGAGAAGTTCGAAGACGACGGGACCGGCGCCGACAAGATCGTCGCGTTCCTCGAGCAGCTGAAGGTGGTCTGACAGTCATGGTCGACAAGATCTGGGTCTTCGCCGAGTCGGCCGACGGAAAGGCCACATCCGCGACGCTCGAGCTGCTCACGAAGGCGCGCGAGCTCGCGTCGACGGTGCAGGTGTGCTACCCCGGCCCCGATGTCGAAGCGGTCGCCGCTTCGGCCGGCGAGTACGGCGCGACCACACTGTTTGCGATCGACCCGGGCGACGGCTTGCCCGGACAGGTCGCGGCAGCGGCGATCGCGCAGCTCGCAGCCGACCACCAACCTGACGCGATGCTCTTTGCCCAGAGCTACGACGGCCGCGACGCGATCGCTCGGCTTTCGGTGAAGCTCGATCGGCCCGTGCTGACGAACGGCATGTCGCTGTCCGACGACAACGGACTCGTGTTCGGAACCGCGATCTTTGGCGGCGTCACGTTGGTGGACGTCAAGCTCACCGGTGGCGCACCGGCGCTGATCGCGATCCGGCCGAAGTCGTTCGCGGCCGAGTCGGCCGGCGGGGACGCCGCGGCGATCGAGCCGGTGGCAGCAGTGGACGCGGGACGGGCGGCCGAAGCCAAGGTGCTCGAACGTCACGTCGAAGAACAACAGGGTCCGAAACTCGAAGAGGCGTCCGTGGTCGTGTCGGGCGGTCGGGGCATCGGAGCCGCCGAGAACTACGCGCCGCTCGTGGAGGCGTTGGCGAGAGAACTCAAAGGCGCATGGGGTGCGTCACGCGCGATCGTCGACGCCGGGTGGGTGCCGTACGCGTTGCAGGTCGGCCAGACCGGCAAGACCGTGAAGCCGAAGGTGTACGTCGCGCTCGGAATTTCCGGTGCGACGCAGCATCTCGTCGGCATGAAGAACAGCGACAACATCATCGCGGTCAACAAAGATTCCGAGGCGCCCATCTTCTCGGTCGCTGATCTCGGCATCGTCGGCGACGTGCACAAGGTCGTGCCCGCGCTGATCGAAGCGATCAAAGCCAAACGCTGACCGTCTCGCCCGTCAGCGGGGCATCCACACGGCGCCTTCGATCCTGGTTGTTCGATCGGTCGCGGCGGTCAGGTTCGCGAACGACTCGCGGGAGTTCCACATGACACGAGCGGACTCGACGGCGTCTCGTTCGTGCGCAGACCGGTAGTGCTGTTCGGCCTCACCGCGCAGCAGACGCCGAAGGCGACTCGGGTAGATCTCGAGCGCGGTGCGCGCGGCGGGCGGATCGAACGGCCAGATGGCGAAACCGTTCGCGCGGAGCCGGGCAAGAAACGGCATGCCTCGCACCGACCCGGCGCCGACTTGGCCGTCGCCGACGAGCTGGAAGATCGATTTCGCCGGTCCGAGGTCGAGCTCGCAGACTCGGAAGCGACGTTCGGTCGGGACGTCGCAACGGTCACGCCAGAACGGGGGCACCGGACGAAGCCAGGTCTCGCCTTCGCGTCCGGCGAGCGCCCACACGTCGGCGATCGTCGCGCAGCCCCGCTCGAGCGCGAACCATTCGGGGAAACCGAACGAGAAGTCGAAGCCGACCACGACGGGCGCGGCGAGGGCCTCGACGAGTTCGATCGTCTCGACTCGGGTGCGGCCGGCCGTCGCTTCGACGTCGCCGCCCCGACTGATGGCCACGCAGATCCCGGTCCGCTGCGCCGGGACCGACCGCGCTCCGGACCAGTCGACCGCCACGACGGTCGCGGGAAACTCGGGCCGTGCGGTCACGTGCGAAGAGTACGTTGCCGGTATGCCCGGCGAACCGGTGTTGGACGCGCGCGGCCTGATCAAGGACTATCGCCGCACGCGCGCGGTCGACGGAATCGACGTGGTTGTCGGGGCCGGCGAACGAGTCGCGCTGCTCGGTCCGAACGGTGCAGGGAAGACCACCACGCTGTTGATGATCCTCGGTGTCGTACAGCCCGATCAGGGTTCGATCTCGATCTGTGGCATCGATCTCGCACGCGATCGCAGCCGCGCCGCCGAGTGTGTGGGTTTCGCCGCCGGTTACCTGCCGCTCACCGAACGGATGCGGGTCCGTGAATGCTTGCGTCTGTACGGACAGCTTTACGGTCTGGCGGATCCTGGGCCGCGTATCGACGAAGGCCTCGAACGGTTCCGGATCTCGCATCTCGCCGACGCGATGGGCACCGAGTTGTCGTCCGGTCAGCGGACCTTGATCGGGATCGTACGATCGACGCTGCACCGGCCCCGCTTGCTCGTCCTCGACGAGCCGACCGCGTCGCTCGATCCTGACGTCGCGCTGCGGGTGCGCACCGGACTCGTCGAGATCGCCGCGAACGAAGGCACCGCGCTGCTGATGACGAGCCACGACATGACCGACGTGGAACATGTGTGCGAACGGGTGCTGTTCTTGTCGGCCGGCCGCATCGTCGCGGACGGGACGCCCGCGTCGATCGCGGCGGCGTACGGGCACGGCAATCTCGAAGGCGTCTTTTTGCACCTGGCCGACGATCGCAGCTCGACCGCATCTCAACAGAGCGACCATCCGTGACCGTCGCAGCCGAACTTTCGCAACGCGGCCGTTCCTGGCTGCGGATCCGGGCGATCGCCCGTCGGCACGCGTACGTGCTGGCACGCAGTCCACACCGGCTGTTCGACGTGACGCTCTGGCCGCTTGTCGACGTGGTGCTGTTCGGTTCGCTCGCGGCGTTCGTTGGCACGACCAGCGCGACGGGCACGGAGAAGGTGTCGGGCTATCTCCTCGCCGGCATCGTCTTGTGGCACGTCATCTACCAGTCGCAGATCGCGATGAGCACCGGCTTCTTGGAAGAGACGTGGACGCGCAACCTCCTCAACATGATGGTCACCCCGGTACGCGAGGTGGAGTATGTCGCCGGGGTCGCAATGTTCGGGATGATCAAGCTCGTGATGGGTGTCGGCGTGATGGTGATCGGCGCGCTCGCGTTCTTCTCGTTCCATGTGTGGTCGCTCGGTTTCGGGCTGATCCCGATCGCGGTCACGCTGCTGATCGTCGGCTGGGCGATCTCCTTGTTCGTGATCGGACTCGTGCTGCGGTTCGGGACGGGCGCTGAGGCGCTGGCCTGGGGTGTGATGTTCGTGCTGTTGCCGTTGTCAGGCGTCTTCTACCCGACTGCGGCGTTACCGACGGTGATGCAGCCGCTCGCGCTGGCGTTGCCGACGACCCATGCGTTCAGCGCGTTGCGCGGCCTCGTCGACCACCACGGGCTCAACTGGTCGCAGGTGACGATCGCGGGTGCCGGCTCGGTGGCGATGATGGTGCTCGCCGCATGGTTTCTGGTGCGGATGCTCACGACGTTTCGCAAACGCGGCTACATCACCAGGTACACCTGATTCGACGCGACAAGGCCCGGCGTCGAGGCCGGGCCTTGTCGGACGCGGAGGTCGTCGTCAGGCGGTGACGGCCCGTGACGGGCTCCACTCGCGCTTGTCGTTGTACTGGTAGTTGGTGATCAGACTGACCGCGAGCACCGCGACGCCGGCGACGATGTAGAACGCGGTTAGGCCGGTGGCCGTGTTGTGGAAACCCAACACGAAGGGCGACACGACGAGCAGCGCGGCGGCGAGATAGTCGCCGGCCGAGTGCACGGTGAACGGCAGCACCTTGGCCACGCCGAGCGGGTACTTCGTGAGCATGCTGACGATCAGCACGACTGCGCCGACGACGACTCCGACCGCGACCGCCTTGGTCGAGCCGCCGGCCGCGACGGCGACGACGATGAGCGACAAGCCGACGGCGTAGTCGGCGACGGCATGCAACCAGGCCGGAAGCAAGCGAACGAGCGACATGAGTTCTCCCCTTGGTTTCGATCGGTGTCCCGATCGTTTTGCTGACCGCTCCTTGTTCGCAGCCCGAACCGGTCTTGGATGACAGGACGGCCTCGAGGTCGGCAGACTGCGACGGTGCCCACTCCACTGGTTGACGAAGCTCGGGTTGCGGCATGGATGGATGGCGAGGGACTCGTACCCGGCGCACCGTTATCGGTGACGCGCATCACGACCGGACATTCGAACGAAGTGTTTCGGCTCGAACGGGGCGGTCTCGTTGCCGTGCTGCGACGACCGCCTCGAACGCCGCTGTCGCCGACCGCGCACGACATGGCACGCGAATTTCGTGTCTTGGCCGCGTTGCACGATCCGGCGGGTTGGCAGGTTCACTCACCGGTTCCGGTACCGATCGCGTGTTGTACCGATGTCGACGTGATCGGCGCGCCGTTTTACTTGATGCACTTCGTCGACGGTGTCGTCGTGCGCGAATCGTTGCCGACTGCGCTGGCCGCCGATCCACACGCGGCGCGGGCCTGCGCGTTCGCCCTGGTCGACGCGCTCGCCGGGATCCACCGATTCGATTGGCGTGCCGGCGGACTTGAGGGCTTCGGGAGGCCCGACGGCTACCTCGACCGTCAGGTGCCGCGTTGGTTGGGCCAACTGGAGCGCTACAAAACCCGTGAGCTCTCCGACGTCGACGAGGCAGCCGCCTGGCTCGTGGACCGGGTGCCTCCCGCACAAAAGCCTGGCGTCATCCACGGCGACTACAAACTCGACAACGTCATGTTCGCACCCGATCTGCCGGTCGAGCTGGTCGCGGTGGTTGATTGGGAACAGTCAACGATCGGCGATCCGCTCGTCGATCTCGGTTGGCTGGTCGGGCTGTGGGCGCAGGCGGGCGACGCGGCGTCCCATGCGGGTGTTTCACCGTTCGCCGGTCGGGCCGACACGCCGACGCGACACGAGCTGGTGGAACGGTACGCACAAGACACCGACCGCGATCTCGAGCACCTGAACTACTACTGCGTGCTCGGCCTGTTCAAGCTCGCGTGTGTGATGGAAGGGTCGTTCGCCCGCTTCCGTGCCGGCACCAGCGACGATGCCTACTTCGCGTCGCTCGAGCGGGGCGTTCCCGCGCTGGCCCGCCGCGCGCTCGAGTTCGCCAACGGCGCCCTCTGACCCTGCGGCGACCGTCGTCCACTCCGTCGCCCGGACACGTCGGTGACGCCGCCGGCACTGTCCCGGGGATGCGAGCGTGCGTCGGCCGGCGACGGTTGGGCCTTGAGCGCGTCATGCTGTGTCCGGCGTCGCGTTCGGGAACTCTGCCGCGCTGCGCCAAGCCTGTCGGCTTCGGACGAGCGTTCCATCGACCGCGGCGCGTCGGGCGGCCGTTCCGGGGACCGATCCCGTGCGTCGTCTGCGACCGCTTCGACACGGTCGGTGGCGCCGGACAACAACGCCGGGAACGGCTCGTCTAGTCGGCGAGGTCGATGATCACCGGTGCGTGGTCGGAGGGGCCGGTGCCCTTGCGCGCGTTGCGGTCGACCACCGCCCACGTGACGCGCGCCGCCACCGGGCCGGTGCCGAGCGCGAGGTCGATGCGCATGCCTCGATGCTGGTGGAAGTCGCCGGCGCGGTAGTCCCAGTAGCTGTAGAGGCGATCAGCGTTCGGGTAGACACGGCGGAACAGATCTTCCAGGCCCCATTTTTCGAGCTGCACGACCGCGTCGCGTTCGGCTGGGGTCACGTGGGTCGCGCCGACGAACTTCTTCGGATCCCACACGTCTCGGTCTTCGGGCGCAACGTTGAAGTCGCCGAGCACGACAAGGGGATCGTCGGGTGTGCGGGTCGCGGCGAGCCAGTCGTGAAGAGATTGCAGCCAGATCAGTTTGCGGTCGTAAAAGTCAGAGCCGACCTCTCGACCGTTCGGCACGTACACGCTCACGAAGCGCACGCCCCCGCAGTCGGCTGCGACGATGCGAGCGTCGCCTTCGTACGGATCGACGTGCGCGTCGTCGAAGCCGTTGGCGACGTTCGCGATCCCGACCCGGGACAGGATCGCAACTCCGTTCCATTGGCCTTGCCCGTGATGCACCGACTCGTAGCCGAGGCCGGAGAACGTGAGTGCTGGAAAGCCGTTGTCGGAGAGCTTCGTCTCTTGGAGACACAGCACGTCGACATCGGCGTATCCGAGGAACTCCTCGACTCGGGGGAGTCTGGCCTTCAGCGAGTTGACATTCCAAGTAGCGATCCGCATGCGTTCGGGACCCTAGGCGCACAGCTGCACGTCCGGACAGCAGTCGGCTCCCGGCACCGCGGTACCAATGGCCGACGCCGGTCCGTCTCAGCCGGGCCGCGGGACCGAACCGTCGGGGAGGTAGCCGGGATTGGCGATGAGGAGCTTCTCCCGGACGGTGGCCCGCACGTGCTCGCGCACCTGAGCGAGTCGGTCGTCGAGCGTGCCGGATCGGATCGCGGTCGCGAGTTCCGCTTCGAGGGCCCGCACGTCGCCGTCGTGGCCGAGCACAGACGCAGCTCGGCGCCGTTCGCCCGCGGCGAGGGCTTCGGCCTGATCGAGTTCTCGCGCGACGATGTTGAGGACGTTCACCGCGACACGCGTGTGGAACTGCACCCGGCCGTCGGTCGCGGCCAGGACGTCGTGTTCGAGGAACTCGCGTACCGCGGTGACGAGTTCGCTCGCGGTCGGTCGGTCCTGGGTCATCACCAGCCTCCGTCGAGCAGATCGAGCAGATCCCATTCCATTTCGGCGACGCGCCGGCCGAGCGCAGCGAGTTCGACCGATCGGACGATGCCGTTGACGTGCAGGAGCGTCTGACCGGCGCAGATCACCCCCCATTTGACGGTGCCGAGCACCACCCAGAACCGGACGGCCGCCTCGTCGACGTCGGCGCCGCCACCGGCCGAGTAGGCGCCGAGGAGCTGGTCGAGTGAGCCGAAGCCGCCGACGATCTTGTCGGCCTGTCCGAAACGCCACGACTTCACACACAGCCAGCCGAGATCTTCGATTGGGTCGCCGAGGTGGGCCAACTCCCAGTCCAACACGGCGCGGATGCCGTCGGCGCCGACGATGAAGTTGCCGTTGCGAAAGTCGCCGTGGACGAGTGCGGGCGGCGCACAGGCCGCCGGCTCATGCTCGTCGAGCCAACGCAACCCGAGCTCGAGCGCGGGGTGAGGCTCGTCGAACGTGTCGAGGTAGGCGCGCTGCTGGTCGATCTGGGCGCGGGCGTCCATCACCGCCAACGTCGGGAGCGCGTCGCGGTCGACGGTGTGGATGCGTGCCGCGATCGTGCCGGCTTGGTTGGTGAGCTGCGAGCGTGCCGTCGCGAACTCTGCGTCTCGCAGAATCCGCCGCGGAATCGTCTCGCCCTCGACGCGGTCCATCAGGAAGCCGGCGCCGAGATGGTCTTGCGTGCCTAACAGCGCGCGGACTCGCGGAACCGGGACGCCCGCCAGCGCGGCGGCGGCGAGCACCGCGTACTCCGTCGCACGGTTGTCGGCGTTCGCCTGCCCGGCCGGGTCACGTCTGAGCACGAGGGGATGCACCCGACCGCTGGTTCCGATCGCGTCGAGCGCCCACGTTTCTCGCGACGCGCCGCCTGAGCAGCGGCGCAAGCTGTCCACGGCGACAGCTTCGCCGGCGAAGCGCTCGATCACCGCGGCCAGCGCGACGGGATCGGGAACGCCGCGACCCTCGTTCATTGCTTACGACTCGATGCCCGCGGCCCGCGCGAATGCGCGCAGCTCTTTCGGAATGTCGGGACCGGCAGGCTGAAACGCGAGTTCGGTGACACCCGAAGCGGCCGCGGTTGCGAGCTTGTCGCCGACCTCGGCGGCCGTTCCGGTCAACGTGAAGGCGCGGATGAGGTCCCCGGTGATGTAGGGCCGGTCATGCTCGGTCACCGCGACGAGATGACGGTCGTGGATCGCGAGGTGGCGTATGCGGACATCGATCGCCTCGACGCCTTCCGCCCACGTCGGGTCCAACGGCGCGCCCTGCTCGTAGGAGCCGTGCAGCAGCACCGCGACTGCCGGACCGGCTGACGCGATGGCGTGTTCGCTTCCTGCGTCCTCGTCGTCGTCGAGCACCGTGCCGAACGCGAGTTGCACCATCCAGTCGAATCCATCGACTGGGAACAGGGAGAATGCACCGTCGCCGACCTCGCGCGCGACGGCTTGGCCTTTCGGTCCCTGGACCCCGACGACCCACTGCACGTTCACCGGACGCGGCGCACCGAAGCCTTCGGGATGCAACATCTGGATGACCGCACCGTCCCATTCCGTCTGCTCGCCGCGCAGCAATGCCTGAACCGTGCGCACATAGTCCGCCACGCCAGCCCAGGGCAGCGGCCGTTTCCCGAGTGCGTGACGACCCGTAAATCCCGATCCGACCCCGACGACGACGCGTCCAGGAGCGAGCGCCTCAAGTCCGGCGATCGACGCCGCGGCGGTCATCGGATGCCGGAGGCTCGGAATGAGCACACCCGGACCGAGACCGATGCGGCTTGTCCGCTCCGCGCAACGCACCAACGTCATGAACACCTCGGGATACAGCGCCGGAGAGTCATACAGCCACGCCCGCCGGTAGCCCAACTGTTCGGCCAACTCGACATGTTCGGGCGTGTCCATGGACGTCGCGAACGCACAGGAGATATCCACGACACCAAACCTAGCTGCGGGCCGTGACGGGACCGCACGCCGCCCGGTCTTCGATGTCGAGACGTTGCTCACCCCGCGAAGGCGTTCGTCCGAACTTCGAACGCGGCGACGGTGCGCACGCCCGCCGCGCATCGGTCGACACAGCCAAGCGGCGGGACGACGGACACTTCGAGTGGTGGGCTCGTCGTCGGTGGGTCCACGTGCCACGTCCGCGCCAGGTCCGCGCCTGACGTGTTCGCCCTGGTGTGCGACTCGAGGGTGGGCTTCGGGCCGAGTCCCACACGACGCCGGGTGTGCGTCGGCGCCGTTCACCGCGCGGTGTGGATGTCCACGGCGGCCACCGTTGCGGTCGATGCTCGACCGGGACCCGTCACGTCGACCATCAAGAACCCGTCATTCGAGTCTGCGGCTGCTGGTCTTCGCACGGACCGCCGCTCAGACGTCCGGTTCCAGCCGACCGTACGTGGGCGCAGACGGTCGGCTCGTCCTTCGGTTCGGCTCCGACGGAGGCCGAGCAGCGACGAGTGCCGGCCGCGCCGCCGGGCGCACCACACAGATCGCCTGTCGTCGCGCTGCGCTCGGAACCGGGCAGAGAAGCTTGACACAGGCCCCTCGGAGCCTCACAGGCGTCGCGGAGCGCCCTCAGCATCGGCCCGGGCCACCAGGACAACTTCCATCTGCACCATTTCTCCACAGGCCTATGCCGACTCCTGCACGCTTGGTCTTTATCCTCGAGTGTGTGAGCCACTCGTCGCCGGCTGCGCCGATCCAGCCCACGGCCGTTCCGGCCGCCGGCCGCCGCATCGCGGTGATCGAGGACGAAGGCTCGATCGCAGCCGCGATCGCCACCCGGCTGCGCTCCGAGGGCTACGACGTCGAGATCGCCGCCGACGGTCCCGGCGGCGTGGAGTTGTGCGAACGGTACCGCCCTGATCTCGTCGTGCTCGACCTGATGCTGCCCGGCCTCGACGGAATCGAAGTCTGCAAACAGATTCAACGAGAGCGTCCGCTGCCGGTGCTCATGCTCACCGCCCGTGACAACGAGGCCGACCTGCTCGTCGGGCTCGCGGTCGGGGCTGACGACTACATGACCAAGCCGTTCAGCGCCCGCGAACTTGTCGCTCGGGTCCACGCGTTGCTTCGGCGCGCCGACCGACCGGTGCTGGGCGACGAACGATCGTTGCGGATCGGTGTCATCGAGCTCGACGCGGTTTCTCGTCGGGTGCGTCGTGGCGGTGAGCTCGTGCATCTCACACCGATCGAGTTCGATCTGTTGCAATACCTGGCGTCGCATCCCGGACGCGTCGCCGGCCGCGACGAGCTGCTCGTGAAGGTGTGGGGATACGAGGTGCCGTCGGGGGCGCGGACTGTGGATTCGCACATCCGGTCCATCCGCCGCAAGCTCGGCGCGGACGTGGTGCGTACCGTGCACGGCGTCGGCTACGCGGTCGAAGAAGGTGCGGCGTGAAACGACCGCCCGACCGGCCGCTCGATCCGCTGCCGACACTCAAACTCAAGTTGAGCGTCGTGATCCTCGCGGCGGTCGCGGTCACGGTGGTCGTGTTCTGGGTTGGAGTACGGGTCGGGATGTGGCCGTCGTTGAGCGGCGTCATCGCCGGGTTCCTCGCGCTGGTGGTCGTGTGGTTCTTGTCCCGTGGACTGACCTCCCCGCTGCGCGAGATGGTCGCCGCGACCGAAGCGATGGCGCGAGGCGACTTCTCACAACGAGTGACCGCGGTGTCGCACGACGAGATCGGCACCCTCGCCCGGTCGTTCAACCAGATGGCTGCCGAGCTGGCCGAAACCGACCGGATGCGCCGTGACCTCGTCGCGAACGTCAGCCATGAGCTCCGCACGCCGATCACCGTGTTGCAAGCGGTACTCGAGAACATTGTCGACGGCGTCGCCGCACCCGACCCTGAAACGTTCGCGACGATGCTCTCGCAGGTCGAACGGCTTGGTCGGCTCGTCCAACAGCTGCTCGACTTGTCGCGTCTCGAGTCGGGCACGCTGGCGCTCGACCGGCGCCATTTCGAGATCGCGCCGATGCTCGAACTCGCGTTGCGGGAGTCTCGTCTCCATGCCGGTCCGGTGTCGTTGTCGATTGAGATCGAGCCGGGCCCGTTTTCCATCGAGGCCGACGCCGAACGTCTCCATCAGGTCGTCGCCAACCTCGTCGAGAACGCGGTGCGGCATTCGCCGCGCGACGGTCGTGTGGTCGTACGCGCGGTCGCAGCAGCCGACGGAGCGCATCTGGAAGTGATCGATGAAGGGCCGGGAATTCCCGACGCCGACGCGACCCGAGTGTTCGAGCGGTTCTATCGTGCGGACTCGGCGCGTTCGTCGCGCGACGGCGGCGCAGGACTGGGCTTGGCGATCGCGCGGTGGATTGTCGAGTTGCACGGCGGCGAAATCCGCGCCGAGCGCTGCGAACCGCACGGCTGCCGCATGATTGTGCGCATCCCCGGTCGTGTCGAGGTCCACGAGAACCCGTCGGCCGGTCGTCCCCCGCCAAGCGCCCAGCCCGGCGCGAGCTCCGCAGGTGTTTCGATGTCCATCAGCGAAAGAGGGTGACGGTGTCTTTGACTCCGATCGAGGACGCACTGCGCCGAATCCGTCGCGGTGAGATGGTGCTCGTTGTGGACGACGAGGACCGCGAGAACGAAGGTGACCTCACTCTCGCCGCCGAATGGGTGACACCCGAAGCGGTCAACTTCATGCTGCGGTGGGCACGCGGCCTCGTGTGTATGCCCTGCGACGGGACCTGGCTCGACAAGCTCGACATCGAGGCGATGGTGCCGGCCGGCCGTGCCGGCTGCGACACCGCGTTCACGGTGTCCATCGATCATCGCAACGCGGGTTCGGGTATCGGCGCCGCAGATCGGGCGCTCACGATCCGACGGGTGCTCGACCCATCATGCCGACCCGACGATTTCGTGCGGCCCGGCCATGTGTTCCCGCTGCGCGCCCGCGAAGGCGGCGTGCTCGAACGGCGAGGGCACACCGAAGCCGCCGTCGACCTCGCGCGTCTCGCGGGACTGCCGCCGATCGCGGTGATCTGCGAGGTCCTGCACGACGACGGTTCGCCCGCTCGCATCCCGTATCTCGAACTGTTCGCCCAGGAACATCGCATCGCGATGATTTCCGTCGGGCAGGTCGCCGATCATCGCCTCGCCATCGAAGACGTCGGATCGTCGTCGCGTCCACTGCTGCTCTGACGCAGTGGTCGCCCGTTCGCGGTGCGGATGTCATGATCGGCGCATGAGCGAACCCACCATCATCGAAGTGGCTGCCGGTCTCGGGTTCCCCGAGGGGCCCGTGTGGATGCCCGACGGAACTGTGCTGGTCGTCGAAATGAAGCATGGACGCGTGACCCGCGTCCATCCCGACGGCCACACCGAAACGGTCGCCGAGCCGGGCGGAAGTCCGAACGGCCTCGCGATCGGGCCCGACGGCGCGTTGTACGTCGCCAACAGCGGCGGCTGGGACTATGTCGAAATCGGCGCGTTCACGATTCCGCAGACCGAACTGCCCGAGCACCATTCCGGGGGCCGCATCGAGCGGGTCGATCTGATGACCGGCGACGTGAAGGTCCTGTACACGGAGTGCGACGGACATCCGCTGATCGGCCCCAACGACCTCGTGTTCGACGCGCACGGCGGTATGTGGTTCACCGACCACGGTCGCCGCGCAGGCCGGATGCAACACGTCGGCGCCATCTACTACGCGCAGCCTGACGGTTCGTCGATCCGTGAGGTGATCTTCCCATCCGAGTCGCCGAACGGCATCGGCTTGTCGCCCGACGGGACCCGGCTGTACGCGGCCGAGACGCACACCGGACGGGTGTACGCGTGGAACGTGACGGGCCCCGGCGAGGTCGAACGCAACGCGATCGGCGCAGCCGGTGTGTTGGTGTGCGGGCTGGCCGGCATGCAACTGTTCGACTCGCTGGCCGTCGATGGTGACGGCAACGTCGTGGTCGCCACGCTGGTGACCGGGGCGCTGACCGTGATATCGCCTGCGGGTGAGGTGCTCGACCAGGTCGTGCTCGGCGACCCGATGGTCACCAACGTCTGTTTTGGCGGCGAAGATGCGCGCACCGCGTACGCGACGCTGTCGGCCACCGGACGACTCGTGCGCTTCGCCTGGCCGCGACCCGGCCTGCGCCTCAACTACTGATGCGACGACAACCCGTCCCGACGACGATCGCGGTGGTGGCGACAACCTGACACGGTTGTCAGGTAGTGCGTATCGTGTCGCCTTCGTCGAACGAGCATCTGGAGGATGTCGTGGGACCCTTGCAGGGCGTCAAGATCGTCGAGCTGGCCGGCATCGGGCCGGGCCCGTTCGCCGGGATGCTGCTCTCCGACATGGGTGCCGACATCGTGCGGGTCGACCGGGCGGCCCAGGTGAATCCGGGCATGTTCGACCGGCCCAACCTTGAGCCGCTGTACCGGGGGCGTCGTTCCATCGGGGTCGACTTGAAGAACCCCGAAGGGGTCGAGGTCGTGTTGCGCCTGGTCGAACAGGCCGACGCGCTCGTCGAGGGCTACCGGCCGGGCGTGACCGAACGGCTCGGGCTCGGCCCGGACGTGTGTCTCGCACGCAATCCCAAGCTGGTGTACGGCCGTATGACCGGCTGGGGCCAAGACGGTCCGATGGCCCAGGCTGCCGGCCATGACATCAACTACATCGCGCTGGCCGGCGCGCTCGCGCACTTCGGTCGGGCGGGCGGCAAACCCACTCCACCCATCAATGTCGTCGGCGACTTCGGCGGCGGCGGCATGTTCTTGGCGTTCGGCGTCGTGTGCGGGATCCTCGAAGCGCAACGTTCAGGGCAAGGTCAGGTGCTCGACGCCGCGATGGTCGACGGCTCGGCGGTGCTGATGACGATGATGTGGGGCCTGAAGCAGATCGGCTTCTGGGACGAGACGATGGGCGCCAACGTGCTCGACACCGGAGCGCCGTTCTACGACACGTACGAAACTGCGGACGGCAAGTTCGTCTCGCTCGGTTCCCTGGAGCCGCAGTTCTATGCCGAACTGATCGAGCGGCTCGGACTGGCAGGCGAAGAACTTCCGGCGCAGATGGACCGCAGCGGCTGGGATGCGCTGCGCGACCGTTTCACAGCACTGTTCAAGACGAAGACGCGTGACGAGTGGGACACGGTCCTCGCCGGCAGCGATGCCTGCTACGCGCCAGTGCTCACGATGTCGGAAGCGACGCACAACGAACATATCGTGGCGCGCAACACGATCATCGAACGTGACGGCGTGCCGCAGCCGGCGCCCGCGCCGCGGTTTTCGCGTTCGGTGCCGCAGGTGCAGCGTTCGGCGCCGTGGCCCGGCCAGCACACCGACGAGGTGTTGGCCGCCTGGGGCGTGGACGCGCAGGACGTGACGAAGCTACGCGAGGCCGGCGCGATCGCCTGATCGGGGTTCGCGCTCAACCCACGGTCGCGGCACCCACCAGCGCCTGCACGGATGCCAGCCGCGCCTGGAGCTGTTCTGGGCCGGTCGCGACGACAGTGACATGACCGACCTTGCGTCCGGCCCGTGGCGCCTTGGCGTAGTCGTGCGGGTGCGTTCCCGGAGTTTGTAAGACGGCACGCACGTCGGGCATTCCGCCGATGCAGTTCACCATCGCGCTCACAGACCGTGTCGCGGTCGAGCCGAGCGACCAGCCGAGCACCGCTCGCAGGTGGTTTTCGAACTGGCTGGTTTCGGCGCCCTCGATCGTCCAGTGGCCGCTGTTGTGCACCCGCGGTGCCATCTCGTTGGCGAGAAGCTCGTCACCGACTTGGAAGAGCTCGACGCAGCCGACACCGACGAAGTCCAACGATTCGAACAGCGGTCGGATGCACGCCTCGGCGTTCGTCTGGAGCGCAGCGTCGAGGTCCGGTGCCGGAGCCCGGGTCAGCCGCAGCATGCCGTCGACGTGGGTGTTCTCGACGGCCGTCCAACACGCGATCTCGCCCGAGTCGCGGGCGCGCACCCCGACGATGGACAGTTCACGGTCGAACGGGACGAACCCTTCGAGGATGAGCGGCACACCACCGAGCGCCGCCCATGCGCTGTCGGCGTCGCCGGCCGAGCGGAGCACCGCCTGGCCTTTGCCGTCGTAGCCGCCGCGCCGGGTTTTCAACACGGCCGGAAGCCCGAGCTCGGCGATGGCCGCGTCGAGCGACGGGCGATCGTCGACTGGCCGAAACGGCGCGGTCGCGATGCCGAGCGACCGGAATGTCTGCTTTTCGACGAGACGATCTTGGGACACTTCCAGCGCCCGCGCCGACGGGAGGACCGTCACACGCTGCGCCAACGCGCGGGCGGTGCCGGCCGGTACCCCTTCCCACTCGTACGTCACGACCGTCGCACCCGCCGCGGCCTGTGCCGCGGCGGCGAGATCGTCGAGCTCGCCGACGACGAGGTCGCCGACCGCGGCGGCGGTGGCGTCGGGCGACGGGTCGAGGAAGGTGAACTCGAGCCCGAGCGGCAGGCCGGCCAAGCCCAGCATTCGGCCGAGTTGACCGCCGCCGAGCACCGTCACCTTCGTCACGGCCGCGAACGTTAGGCGCCCGCGCTCAGCTCCGGGAACGTGAGCGGTGCGATGTCGGCGTCGAGGAGCCCCCGCTCGTCGTGGCGTAGGTGCTCGATCTTGTCGAGCGGCCGTTGCAACGCGCGGTGACGCGTCGTCATCAGTGCCGCATACTCCTTGGCGACCTGCTCGAAACGCGACTGCACTTTCTCGAGCTGAGCTGCGTACTTCTCCCACTGGCAGGAAAACTCGCTGAGAAGTCCGAGAATCTCGCTCGACGTGCGTTCGAGCTGGAAATTGTCGACCGCCTGACGGACCACGGCCAGGACCGCGTACAGCGTCAGCGGGGAGCACACGACAATCTTGTGGCGCATCGCGTCGTCGAGGATGCTGCGATCGTTTTCCTGAACAAATCCGTAGACCTGCTCGTTCGGGATGAACATCAACAGGCAGTCGACCGTGTCGTCGTTGGAGTCGAGATAGCCGCGAGTCGTCAGTTCCTTGACCCGGTCGCGGACGTCGCGAAGGAACTGGTCGCGGTACTGCGCCCGTTCGAGGTCATTGGTGGCATCGAGATGTCGCACATAGTTGTCGAGCGGGAATTTCACGTCCATGTGCATCACCCGCCCGTTGGGTAACAAGAACGTGTAGTCCGGTCGGCCGGCGCTATCGAGCGTCGTCTGCTTGCGGTAGTTGACGCCCTCGAGCAATCCGGCGAGTCGAAGCACGTCTTCGGCCATCCGTTCGCCCCATTGGCCGCGCGCTTTCGAGCTGGCTAACACCTCGCGCAGCTGTTGGGTGTGTTCGGAGAGGGCCGCCATGCCCTCGTGCTGGCGGCGGAGCTCGTTGCTGAGTTCGCCGTACGCCTTGCGCTGGCCGCCGTCGAGCTGACGTACGAGCGCGGTCACCTTGTCGAGTTCGCCGGTCATGGTGACCAGCTGCTGATCGATCAGCGACTTTTTGCCGTCGAGTTCCGAGCCGGCCCGCACCCGTTCCTGTTCGAGGAGGGCACGGTTGGTGTCGAGCAGGCGGCTGAGTGTCTCGTCGTGTGCGTGACGTTGTTCGTCGGCCAAGCGCGCGATCTGGGCGGCGAGCGGGGCGATCGGATCCGCTGCAGGTGCCGGCGGGGCGGGCGGCGCCGCGGCGGGTCGGCGGACCCGCGACAGCACGACCACGCCTGCTCCGCCCAGGCCAGCACCGGCCACGATTCCGAGAACGAGGATCATGTCGGCGACCATAACGACCGGGTGAGACACCGACGGGGACCGGTCGGGCCCGATCCCGGTCCGGCCCCGGACGTCGGACCGGCTGCCGCGCCCGTCGCCGCGCGGTGACGCCACCGATGTCGGGCTGTGCGTCCCTCGGTCTACCCGAAGCCCGACGAGTCGTACGTCGGGATTGACCCATACCCGAGAATGCGGGCCGCCAGACTGCGAGCGGGCCGGTTGCGGGCCTGCTCGAAGCTGTGGACCGTCGCGTCGAAGTGGCCGGCCGCCGCGGGAGGTGTCAGCGCCGCGAACGCGTTGGCCGGAGCCAGGGCGACGGCGTCGCCGGCCAATCGGGGCGTGGCCCGCGCTGCGAGCACGAGCCGCCGGCCGAGCGATTCGAGGTCGTTGGCGGCGACAACTTCTGCGGTCACGCTGCCGTTGTGCTCTTCGAGGCTGCGCCACGTGCCGTACGCGTCCGAAACCTGTTCGACGAGTTGGTGCACAGGTCCGGGGACCGATTGCAGTTTGTCGTTGGCGGAGGCGAGCGTCAGGTAGCGGCGATCGAGCAACGTGCGCAGGGGAGCCCACGCGCTGTCGACCTGCTTGCGGGAACGTTGCAGGTCGCTGCGCGCAGTGAGAACGAGGACGCTGCCGGCGACAATCGCGGCCACGATGAGCAACGGGACGAAGATGCGCAGCAGGCGCAGCACGTACATGACCGCATCACCCTAGAGCCGCCCGCAGAGCGTGGTCCCGGATGGTCCGGCCCCATCCCAACCGGGAGGGCGGACGTGGGAGGCGACGAGTCGTGCGTGTTCCCCGGCGATGGGGACCGGACTGGGTCAGGGCCGCCCCGCGCGTTGCGCACCGGCCCGGTGGGGTCGTCGCCTCGTCGAGGTCGATGTTCCGATGGAGGCGTCCGCCACGTTGCGCGACGCGGCCGGGGAGTGCCGGCGAGCGGGTCAGAGGGTCGTGTCGAGGATCTCGTCGACGATTTCGAGCGTCGTGTCGGGATGCAAGAAGGCGAGGCGGGCGACGGCTTCGCCGTGCCACCGTGATGCGGCGACGAACGCGATCTGATCTTCGAGGAGGCGAGCGGTCCAGCGGTCGTAGTCGGCGGCGTTCCACCCCGAGCGGCGGAACAAGACGACCGAGAGTTCGGGTTCGCGTACGAGCTGCAAGTGGGGGAGCGCCCGGATCCGCTCGGCCGCGGCGCGAGTTGTGGCGAGGACGCGTTCGATCGCGTCGCGGTATGCGTCGGATCCGTTGACGGCGAGCGAGAACCACAGCGGCAGCCCGCGGGCGCGGCGAGTCAGATGGTAGGCGTAGTCGGAGGGGTTCCAGCCGTCACCTTCTTCGTGGATGACGTCAAGATACGACGCGTCCTGCATGTGGATTGACCTCGCGAACGCCGGATCGCGGTAGATCAACGCGGCGCAGTCGAACGGCGCGTACAACCATTTGTGCGGGTCGATGACGAGCGAGTCGGCATGTTCGATACCTGCAAAGCGTGCACGAACACTCGGCGCGAGGAGCGCGGCGCCGCCGTAGGCCGCATCGACGTGCATCCAGATCCCGTGCTTGTCGCACACTGCGGCGATGCCGGCAAGGTCGTCGACCAGGCCGGCGTTGGTTGTGCCTGCGGTCGCGACAACCGCGCAGACCGAGCTCGGGTCGCCGTCGGCTTCGAGCGCGGCCTCGAATGCCGCGCCGGTGAGGGAGTCGTCGACGGCCGGGACGACGAGCGGATCGACGTCGATGATCCGCATCGTGTTCGCGACCGACGAATGTGTCTGATCGCTCACCGCGATGCGTCTGCGTCGCCGGCCCTCGTCGCCGCGCCGGACGCGTGCGTGCTCCCGTGCCACCACGAGCGCGGAGAGGTTGGCGGCCGAGCCGCCGGACACGAAGACGCCACCGGCAGCTGCCGGCAACCCGGCGAGGTCGCTCAAAAATCGCAGCACCTGATTCTCGGCGTGTACCGCGCCCGCCGCCTCGATCCACGAGATTCCGGAGATCGACGCGCACGAAACGATCATGTCGAACAGGAGAGCGGCTTTGGTGGGCGCCGCGGGGATGAACGCCAAGAACCGCGGACTGTCGCACGAGATCACCGAGGGTGCGAGGACCTCGCTGTAGAGCGCGAGCACACGGTCGGGATCGTGGCCGGCAGGCCCGATCATGTTCGGTGCTCGGGCCGCAAGGTCGTCGGGTGCGACACTTCGGTCGAGTGGTACCGGCTCGAGCGCGAGTCGCTCGCGCATGTACGCGAAGACCGCCTCGGCGATGCGGCCGGTGCGATCGTCGTAGCGGTGCATGCGCGGGTCAAGCTAGCTGTCGCGCCCAGCACCGGAAGGTATCGCCGCGTCAGTGACGGATGCGGCGGGAACGGCTCGTCGGCAGGGGTTTTGTGGCCTGTTCCAGGGTCGCGAGCGCGTCGACGACACGTGCTTTGCGGTCGACCGGCGCGACAGGAATGCGCTCGATCGCCCGTTCGAGCTCGCCGAGCCACGGGCTGGGCTGACGGGTCGTTGTCCGGCCGTGCGCCGTGCGCTCCCGCGCCCATGAACACTGCACCCAATCTTCGGCGCGGCCGAGCGCGACGTGCAGCAAGCGTCGCTCCTCCGCCCGGGCCGCGGGGCTGGCGGCCCACGAGATCGGAACCAACCCGCGCTCGAGTCCGGTCACGAACACGACCTGCCACTCGAGTCCTTTGGCCCGGTGGAACGTGACGAGGTCGACACCGCGTTGGTCGCCGCCCTCGCTTCGGGTCGCGAAATCGAGCCACGAGATGAAGCCAGCGACCGACGCGGACCCCGGGTCGGAGGTCGCGTACTCGCGACCGAAACGAAGGACCGCGTCGCGATGGGTGCGCAGCTCCTCGTCGGTCGTCGCCGGGAAGACGGACGCGGTGGCGGGTGAAGGTGTGGCGATGGCGTCTGGATGCTGTTGCGAGGCCGCTTCGGCGTCCGAGTCGGCGTCGGCGGCGAGGTCGGCGAGGTGATCGGCGAACGAACCGGTCGGACGCTGCCGTTGTGCCTCGCGGAGTTGGTCGAGCAGGACACGCACCACCGGACGGGTCGCGAACCGTGGCGCGCCCGTCACGCGGAACGGGACGCCGCGGCGGGCGAGCGCAGTTTCGAACAGCGACGACTGCGCGTTGGTGCGGAACAAGACGGCCATACGATTCCAGGGCACGCCGCCGGTGAATTCGCGCCAGCATGCATCCGCGACCATCGCGGCTTCGTGCCTGTCGTCATCGAACGCGACGATCGTGACCGCACGATCGGCTGGGCGAACCGCGCGTGGAGGATCGCGCTCGACGCCGGACGCGGCACCGAGCGCCGCTTCTGCGACCGCGACGACCGCGTCGGTCGACCGGTAGTTGTACGCGAGTGAGATGGTGCGTCCGCCGGGAAAATGTCGCGCGAAGTCGGTGAGCGGCGACGTGTCGGCACCGGCGAACGCGTAGATCGCCTGGGCGCCGTCGCCGACGACGCACAGGTCAGGGCGATCGCCCAGCCACGAGTGCAGCAGCCGTGTCTGCAGCGGCGTCGCGTCTTGGAACTCGTCGACGAACACGTGATGGAAACGCCAGCGTTGCGCGGCCGCGAAGTCGGCGTCGTGGTCGATGGCGTCGGCGCAGCGTGCGAGAAGATCGTCGAAGTCGAGCCAGCGTTGACGGCGCTTGTCTGCCTCGTACCGGGCGTACAGATCGGCGAACTCGTCCGCGGGACGGGTCAGCTTGCGGTCCTTCGCGCGCACGGCGGCCACGTACTGCTCGGGTGGGATCATGCGGGCCTTGGCCCATTCGATTTCCGTGGCGACGTCGACAATCGCCATCGCGACCGACGCACCCGACATACCCCGCGACGTACCCCGCGACGCGACGAGGGGACCGAGGACCCGGCCCTTGCGGTCGAGCACGCGTGGAGCGTCCAGTCCGCGATCGGCGGCGCGGCGGCGGAGCTGCGCCAGCGCGAGCGCGTGGAAGGTCCCGGCGGTCAGCGAATTGTCGACTCGCAGCGCGTCGAGGCGGTCAACCAGTTCTCCAGCCGCGCGCCGGGTGAACGTGACGGCCAGCACGTGGCGGGCCTCGGCGAGCTGTTCCCGGACGCGGAACGCGATTCGACGGGTCAGGACACGCGTTTTTCCCGAACCGGCCGGCGCGAGAATTGCGAGGGGCGCGTGCAGCTCGGTGACAGCCGCGCGCTGGTGCGGGTCGAGGTCGGCGAGCAGCCCGTCGTGATCAGGCACGCCGGCGACCGTACCGGAGGTATGCGACGTCATCAGCTCCTGGACGCGGGAAGACCCCGAGTAGTCTTCGCTGCAGCGCAGCTCCGATCTCCTCGGGGCCCATCCCTCGGCCGTCGTCGCTCGACGTGGAAGGCCCTTGCGGGCGCCCCCTCGCCAACCTTCGGCGGCTGGTCGCACGCAACCCCGAAAGGTTCCGTACGGTCGGCCGCTCGTGCGCCCGTTCCGAGTCCGCCGGGTGGCAGATCCGGAGTCGGCGCAGCGGCGAACCGGCATCGGCGACAGTACGACCGCGACCTGCGAGGGTCAAGCGGAATTTGGCTCGTTTTTCGAGGGAAAATTTCACGTTCTGGAAACAACGCATGTGCTTGCACGAGCGCGACACCGATACCGTTACGCGACGCCCGCAGACGATGTGATCGGTTCCGTCCCAAGCGCGAAGAAGCGCGCAGGAACTGTCGCCCTGAGACGATATAGATGGAGTTATGGAGATCGAGCTGGTTCGAGGAACCCGGCGCCGGAAGCACGTCGAAGCGGCACTGGTCGGGGATCGGTTGCGCGTGTCGTTCCCGCGCTGGATGTCGCTTGCCGACGCGCAGGAAGCGGCCGAGGAGTTGGCCGAACGCATGCGGCGTCGGATCGATCCTGGCCAGATCGATGTCGTCGCACGCGCCCGGCGTCTTGCACGCGAGTACGGCTTGCCCCGTCCGAAGAAAGTGCAATGGTCGGATCACCAACGCCAGCGTTGGGGATCGTGCACACCCGAGGACTCGACGATCCGAGTGTCGTCCCGCCTCGCGGCGTTTCCTCCGTGGGTGCTCGACTATGTCCTCGTGCATGAGCTCGCCCACCTGCTCATCGAACACCATGGGCCCCAGCACGACGAGCTGGTCAACCGCTTCCCGCTGGCCGAACGGGCACGAGGGTTCCTCGTCGCCAAGGACCTCGATCCCGACGAGTTCGACCGCATCCT
>Ga0182024_10006226_pt1 | contig 26317 bp, 43 predicted proteins | sample P32metaG_FD_120480 | JGI IMG/M metagenome (GOLD analysis project Ga0182024, IMG submission 120480) | Permafrost microbial communities from Stordalen Mire, Sweden - P3-2 metaG (Illumina Assembly) | ecosystem: Environmental > Terrestrial > Soil > Wetlands > Permafrost | place: Sweden: Stordalen... | reverse complement strand
TAAATGGAAAACAGTGTAATATATAAGTGTTCATGCGTCCATCCTTTTCAGGATAAACGTTATGGAAAGAATATGAGAGTATTTACCTTGGGTAACTCTCAGCGTGTTTGTACGGTCTGCGGAACTAAGGTAAGTGATCAAAACGTCCGTAATCCGGCAGCAAACAAGAAGTAATATGTCAAAAGAATGTACTATTGCGGCAATTGAATTTGAGCGAGATAAACCAGCTAAATGTAATGGTAGTTTGCATAAGTGTTGTCAATGTTCCACTTTTGGTGGTCTTGGAGTAGAGTATTCAACCGGACCATATTTTCCACGTTCTCATTTTGGTGGAGTACATTGGATGTATCATGAAGGGATGAACCTAGATTGAAATTAATATTGCATTATGTTATGATAATCATTGTTTGGGCAGTATTCTTTTGGGCTGCAATGGTTGTTGCTACTCATACATCAACACCATGAAAATAAATCTAAGTAAGAATGAAATTTTAATTCTTCTTAATCGAGCAGTAATTCCAGGTGATGCAAAGCTGGCTACTAGAGAAGCATTGAAACGTCTTGATAAAAAATTAAAGGCCACGGTGAAAAAGTAATGTCATGGTTTAAAAAATCTGTTCCTAAAGTTACGAAAGAGGAGATTCTTAAAAATTGGGAATCTCTATCTGATATTCAACTTCTTGCTGTAGCAGCATATGCGGTGAGTTCATCGATATGGGCTGATGAATTAAAAAAGGCTTTTGCTTTAAGGTTTAATATATTACCTGAATTTTTATAAGCCACGCTGATTAGGCACAGCTAGTGGAGATGACACTCCATGATATGAATTGGGTTGTCCACCCAAACGAAACAACGGTCACTCGCCGTTAAGAGTCGCGATGGTGGTAGCGTAGATTTTGATGCGAGCTAGGTCTCCACAAATCCCACTAATATAGGAGAATATATGTCGGAAGAAAATGTACCACTAACTAATAAACAGTTTGCAGCTAAGAATGATTTATTTACTAAATGCTGTGAACTATCTAACACACCTAATACTGCTAGACAGGCATCCAAGTTCCGTATGGGAATTGGAAAGGCATTTGGATTTAAGAATCAGGTGAAGAGTGATATACAAACTGAAAGTTAGGAAGATTCCTAAATCATTCTATATCAAATTAGAGCGAGATAGTCCTGATACTATTATTGGTATAGAAACAGATAAGAATGGTAATGTTTTATCTGATGGTAAGTATAGTGAGTCTATCCATATAGTTAACAAGAAAGATATAAAGAAAATGAAAGAGATGTAATGGATGTAGATAAAATTATTCAAGATATGGGTGGGGCGGAAAAGCTTGAGAAGTTTTTTCCTCTTCCACTTGAACAACTTGAACCTTATGTAAAGGCCGAAACTCTTGATAAAATGATTCCGGGAGAATTTTGGATTCAAAAGCTTGGTTTCTATGGAAATGGAGTAAAGACCTTTTACCGAGTTCGAACTACACCAGCTTTTCCTAAAGAATTGAAAATAGGTGAAATGATTTTAGTCGTTAAACGAGCACTTAGTATTCTTATAGAAAAAAAGAATGCCAAGAGACTATTGCAAAGTAAACCAAAATGAGATAGGATATTTATATGAACAAGAGTGATATTGTTATTCATAATTTTATTGACCATAATAATATGCTAATTGTTTCAAAACATTATCATGATAATCTATCCGATAAAGTTAAAAAATGTACAAAACTTTTAGTTGAAGCAGTTGATATTATTGAAAAACATCATATAATAAAATTTATACCTTCGATCATTTTTAAATTTGGAGTATTACCAAAGAATGGAAATATTTCCCTACTTGGTCAATATACTGATTATGGAAAAGCTAATTTTTTAGAACTTGATATAAAACGATTGAGAGGTAGAACATTATTTTTGCAATGTTTATGTCATGAACTAGTTCATTCAGAACAAAAAAGATTGGGCAAAACTGAATTTAAAGGATTGACACCATATTGGAAAGGAAAAAAATATGATTTGGTTGATCAATTAGAATCAATCGAAAATCATGAAAAATATCAAGAATATCCATGGGAGAAAGAGGCATATAGGCGGCAGGGTGAATTAGCTTGTGAAGTTATGGGACTATTAAAACAGGCTAAATAATGATAGTATTACTTCAAATGTGCAGGCTTGGGGGAACGGTAGACCCGCTGGTCTTAAGAACCAGTTGCGAAAGCAGTGAGAGTTCGATTCTCTCAGCCTGTACCAAAGTAAAGGTGTTGAATGCATTCAGTTTTAAACCACTATGCAGAGTCGGCTATTTGGGACTATTATAGCGGAGTAGCATCACAATTAATTCTTGATCAAGATTACAAACATACATTTCATATAGAATATACAAATATAGAAAAACTTCCTGATTTAATTATAGGGGCAAGGACTATTGCATCTTCTGTTGATAGTGATTCTCATCGTGAAGTAAAAGAATTTAGAAACGGACATTTATTAACCCATCGTGGAGACCAAAATGAAAAGGTCTATGACCTTTATGGATTCTACAAAACAGTAGAAGAGGCCGAAGCAGTTTATGCTGAATTAATTAAACATAAACCAACTCCAAAAGAAAAACTTGGTATAACACCTATTCATTTTTGGCATCTAGCCAAGGCTCCAAAAAGAACTATTAAGGATATTGAAACTCCAAAGTGGGAAGACATTACTCAGAATTATCCTTCTAATCTACATGATGATTTAAAAGATTTGATGGAATTAAATCCAGATGATTTAAGTGGTGGAAAAATAATTTTATGGCGTGGAGAACCTGGAACAGGAAAGACATGGGGAATTCGTTCTCTGACTAATGCATGGAAAGGATGGTGTACTGCCCATTATATAATTGACTTGGAGAATTTTTTTGGTTCGTCTGTTAATTATATGTTGAATGTAGTAACTAAGCTTCATATAAATGAAGAAGATGATGACGACGATAATATTCTTATAACTCATACACCAAAGGTAGCTAAGAATAAGTGGAATCTGTTAATTTGTGAAGATGCTGGTGATTATGTTTCAACTGAGAACAAGACTGGAGCATTAACTAAACTTCTTAATATTGGTGATGGTCTTCTTGGACAGGGAATGAACCTTTTGATTTTGATTACTACTAACCAAGCATTGGATGATATTAATCCGGCTATAAGCAGACAGGGCCGCTGCCTTTCGAATTTAGAATTTCCTTCATTTACTCTAGAGGAAGCTGGAGTATGGCTTAAAAATCATGGTCATGATGGAACTATACCAGCATCAAGAACTTTGTCTGACTTATATTCTACTTTACCTAATAGTAAGAAAAAGGTTTTTAATAAGACAGTAGTTAAACGTAAAATGGGATTTACATAATGAATGGAGAATGAGTGATGAAAGAAAATTTAAAATTAAAAAAAAGAATTATTTTCAAAACTTAGCCGAATTAAATGTGGTTTCTATAATTATGAAGTTTGTCCAGTTCATGGTGATTATGTTGGGATATATCTAACTAAAAATGTTATTGATGCAAATACTGGTGATTATAGTCCATTAAGGGGTGGTATTATTTTTCATAAAGATGATATCACAGGACCATTTGATAGATTTGCTAATGTAATTTATGATAAGATAGTTGGAATAGAATTGCATGAGATAAATGAATTTTTTAAAATTGATGGAGTAGCAATTAAAACCCCTCATTATAAGTGAGAAAACAATGAATTTAAAATGTGTTATATTAGGACATAGAACATGGAATTCTTATGGTAGTTCAAAACTTGCTATAAAGAAAGGTTCAAATCTAGAAAATCCAAAAATTTTGTGTCGTGTTTGTTATGAATGTGGAATGAAGGGTCCATTTAAACATGTCATGCCAAGAAGTGTGTCTAGATGGATATCTGCTAAAAAAGGTGATTAGTATGAAAAAATTGATAACAGGTTATACAGTAGGATTCATGTTTAATAATGACATGAGCGAAGTTATTTTGCTTCTACGTAAAAGCAAACCAAAACTTGAATGGATGGCTGGTAAATGGAATGGTGTCGGTGGACATATTGAGGAAGGCGAAACACCGGCTGTATGTATGGCTCGTGAATTTGAAGAAGAAGCAGGTATAAAAACTAATCCCGAAGACTGGACTGAATTTGCTGTTCTTGCTGGTGATGATTATGATGTATATTGTTTCTTTACTCATTATGATGATTTGAACAAATATATTCAAGCAGAAGAACAAAAGGTATCCATATTTTCCACCAAACAAGAATCCTTTATTGTTCAAGAGCTAGATGTTTATCCACGTCCTTCATATCATGAAATTCCAGTAATGCCCAATTTAACTTTCCTTATTCCACTTGCTATGAATTGTGCCTATCTACAAAAACCAGTCTGGTTTTTCAATGCAGTCGGAGATGGTTCTCACGATTGACATAATTTCCTAATTTTGCTATTATTTTTATAATGAAACTATTGAAATGGATTGATGATGATAATCATCTGGTATTGGTTATTATGTTTGCCATAACCATTTATGTATTTCTTGGAGAATTGGGATATTTGAACTGGATGTTTGAAAAATGATAATTAGACTTTTAGATAATGGTAAATGTTCTGTTGATACATTTGCTAAAGAACTTCATAAAGCAAGAATTAAGTTTGGTGCTGGTTTTCGTGATAAACCAGATTCTCGTCTTGAACAGATTCATCTTAATCATGGTCGTCTTTACGGACTTTTTAACCGGTCTAATCATATGATTGCCGGTCTCGCCGCCCATAATCTTGAAATGATGCCTCAGACTCTTCATGAACCAGACCTTACACATTATACTCCAAATAAAGTATGGGAAATAAGTGAACTATGGACTTCTTCATTAGGAGCAGGTTCTGAACTTCGTATTGGAATGATGATTCTTGGATGGGAAATGAGTATAGAGGCTATTTTAATTTATTTGGCACTTGAACCATTTAACAATACAAAATTCTATAGAAAGATTGGTTTCAAACAGATGAGTAGTCCAATACGGTATCCATTTCTTGAAACTATCAATGGATTACCATTTCAGGCTGCTCCATTTCTACTTAGTGGAGATGAATTTGATGCCATTCATAATAAGTATATTAACAAGGTAGATAAATCAAAGGCTGATTTATCAGCGATAGAATTCAGGAGTTTCATTCGATGAACGCAGAATATGCAGGTCGTATTCCAGTAAAGTTATCCAAGGAAGAATTAATTTCTCTTTCTCAGGTTAAACCTTGGAAGGCAATTTTTCATATTGCCATGGAGTGGATTGCTATTATTGTAATGATAGCTATTAGTATATTTGTTCATAATCCATTCTTTTATATCCTAGCAGTAGCGTTTATAGGAGCAAGACAACATGCATTGCTTATTTTAATGCATGATGGTACTCATTATCGACTTTTTAATAACAGAAAACTTAATGATTGGGTAGCAGAACTATTTCTTGCATGGCCATGCTTTACCTCTGCTCAATTCTATAGACAAAATCATTTTCCCCATCACAAATATTTGAATACGGCTGATGACCCTGATATGAAACGACGAATGGGAGACCCCGCTTGGGTATTTCCAATGACTAGGACCAAGCTAACTAAGTTATTAACTTTTGATTTTGTTGGTATCAATACTATGGCTTTAGTAAAGCTAATATTTAAACTATCATCTAATGCTGATAAACCGCCTCTTGGATTTACCTTGATAAGATATTCTTTTTATAGTATACTATTCTGTATGTTATACAGTCTAGGATTACTTGAAGTATTTCTGCTTTACTGGATTGTTCCATTATTCACTTGGTTGGTTATGATAATGCGTATTCGAAGCATTGCAGAGCATTTTTCAATTCCAGAGAAAAATTCTTGGATATATGCCCAGACCCGTACTACATTTGCTGGTATCATATCAAAGATATTTTTGGCTCCTAAGAATGTAAATTATCATCTTGAACACCATCTATATCCTTCGGTTCCTTTTTATAGACTACCGGAGTTACATAAGATTCTTATGACCAAGCCTGAATTTGCTGATGCACATTTTTCTAAAAATTATATGGAAGTGATGAGGGAAGCCAGTGTCTAAAATTAAATTCATAGAACCTGATTATGAAAGTGGTAGTTCACGTCTAGGTGGACATGTTGCAGATATGTGGAAACCATATATCTTTATGTTTCCTGCATGTAAAAAACCAAGAAATATTCATGTTCATATCATGACCTATGCAGGATGCATTGGTTCTAATAATCATTATTATTGTGATATAAAAGAGGAAAGAAATCCTATCTGGTCTTGGGATGAATTTAATGGTACAATTACATGGGCATGGACAGAACCATGGAAATCATATGAGATTAGAGGAATAGAAGGGCGACGATGGGAAGAGAAATTTGATAATATAAATGTCGCTCTCAAGGCAATTGATAAAGTATTAAAAAGTTGGAAAGTATCAAATAAGAAAAAATATAAGATTGTATGGAATCATGATGATTGTTATCGAGGTCGTTCTACTGACCCATACCGAAAAAAGTTTAATGCATTATTGAAGGGTGATTGATTATGAATTTTGTCAAAGAAATTAAATATAAACTTTCTTTATTACAGTGTCCACCTTGGGAATTTTCAATTTATTATGGAACAAGTTATGATGATGTAATTACTATTAAAGCCCAAAGACTGGCTAAAGATGTTTATACTGGAGAAGATACTTATTTTAAAACTGCTATAGGAATTACTTATCAAGATTTAGAATATTTTACTGATATTGTACATAATCTTTTAATTACCGCTGAAATTCATGAACTAGATGAACGTTTTATCTATGATAATAAACGTTTATTTAATCCACATCGATAAAATCACCGCTTGACTTTATTTCAAAATAATGATATACTATTTTTATCATAACGAACGAGGAGAATTATCATGGATTTAGTTGAAGTAATTGCTGGAAAGGCTCAGATGGTATATGTTGGTGAAGTTCCTTGGCATGGAAAAGGAACGGAAATTTCGCCAAATTTGACTCCCGCCGAGACTTGTAAGGCCGCTGGAGTTGATTGGGAAGTAGCAAAATTTCCTGCTTTCGCTACTGTTGGGGGAAAGAAGATTGCTGTTGATCGTTCTGCTCTTGTTCGCCTTTCTGATAATAAGGTTCTTGATGTAGTTGGAAATGAATGGAATCCAACACAGAACATTGATGCCTTTGAGTTTTTCACTGATTTTGTAAAAGCCGGTGATATGGAAATGCATACAGCCGGTTCACTTAAAGGTGGACAGATTGTATGGGCGCTTGCTAAGACCCATGAGTCTTTCAAGATTGGAAAGAAAGATCAGATTGATTCTTATCTATTGTTTACTAATCCTCATATGTTTGGTAAGGCAATTGACGTTCGTTTCACTCCTATTCGAGTAGTATGTCATAATACTCTAACTCTTTCACTTACTACTAAATCTTCTAATATGGTTAAGGTTTCTCATCGTAGGAAGTTTGATGCAGATGAAGTTAAGGAAATTATGGGACTAGCTTCAACCAAATTTTCTGATTATAAGGTTCGTGCCCAAGCATTGGCTTCAAAGAAGTATACTAATCAGACTCTTTCTGAGTATTTTAATCAGATTTGGCCTGTTCTTACTACAAAGAAAGATTCTATCAAGACTATTTCAAAATCTGCGGCATTGGCATATTCTATTATTGATACTCAGCCCGGTCATGAATTTGCACCTAAATCATGGTGGAATGCCTATAACGCAGTTACCTATTTGACCGATCATGTAATTGGAAGAAGTGTAGATAATCGACTTGTATCAGCATGGTATGGCCTTAATAAGAGTTTGAAATTGAAGGCTTTTAATACTGCACTTGAATTTGCAAAGGCTGCATAATCATGCCATCTGATGAAGATTATGAGGCCATGGCCAATGCTAGAAATAAAGGTCTATCAGAAAGAAAAGTATGTAGAGAAGATGGTTGTAATAATCCAAAACAATATGGAAATTGGACCGATTATTGTAGGGAACATACAACCCAAGGCAGGATTAAACGAGGATTATAAACTATACTAGGAATGTATAAATAGGTTTGTAATTGTTGACACTGGAATAAAACCAGAAAGACAGGGGTTCAAATCCCCTCATCTCCACCACAGAGGGGATGAATTGGTTATCGATTTTTGGGCAATAAAACGGTAGAGATTACACGGTTAGTAGACTACTACTATTTCAAAAGACGAAGCTCAAGGCTTTGCAATGGCTGCGTAAGCAGACCGGAGTTTTTACCCTTTTTTCTTAGCAACAGGATAAAAAGGGATAGTTATTTTAAAAATGGGGGATAATATTGCATCACATTTCAACGGAGTTTGGTATTTTAAATACCAAATGAACGCCTGCTGATTAGGTCAGCGGAGAAAAACCAATCTTGGCAACAGGAAGAGTTGAATTAGCCTCATTGGATTACTCCAATGAGGCTTTTTTGCGTTTGCATTTCCTAAATATAGGCGAGGATTACTATGAAAACAATCAAACAACTATTAGAAGCAACCGTATTATATGATAAAGGGTCGGCTTCTGGACCATCTAAGAAGATATCTAAAGAATTAAAAAAGATTCATACTCCAAAGAGTAAAACTTGGGGAACATATAATCCTGCTGCAAAATTATTTAAAACTTCTCAGAAATTAGGGTTTCGCCGTGTTCAAGTTAGCCAAGGGTCTACTAACGGAGAAAATCATCCAAATCATCACATGGAACATCCTTCATTCCCTGGTCATCATATAATTATTAATCGTAAAGGATATGTTCATCGTACTCCAGAAGGAAAAGTAACTGCTGGTCCACAAGCCGGAAGTCTATTAAATTCTCTTGGCAAACATAAAGACTTTAGTGCCGATGTTAAAATTTTCAAGAAACAGCGTGATGATAAACGAGGGGCTAAGAAAGCTGCTCTTGCTCATGCTCATGCAATGCCTACAGAATAATGTTAACCTTTAAAGAATCATTATCATCTAGCTCAAAGACTGCTGTATGGCCGTCTCACAATGCTACATATGATGCATCTCATACAAAAACTCCATATCACAAGAATCTTAAAGTCCATGGGTATAAGTATACTCATTCTACTAGACAGAATCAAGAATTAATAATTCATCATTATGCCAATGAAGATAATCATCATGTTAAAGTATCAACTAGAACTCATATAGAACATAAAATGGAAGCTGATGCAGCCTATCCTCATCGTAATGAAGGTAAAGGTAGAGAATATTAATGAAATCATTCAAGCAATATATTAGAAAATATGCTTTCTTATTTAGAGGAACATGCTAACATTTAAACAGTTTTTAGCTGAAGAATTAAAACCAAGAATTTGTAGAAGTTGTGGGGATGAATTTACTAAAAAACCAACTGTTCATGGTTTTATTGATCAATGCTCAGATTGTGGAAGAGAGTCAGAAGAAGAGGCTGGTGGACGTGAGAGAACTGGTTATATTCATGGTTCTGGTATGCGCGGTGGACAGAGTGTTCACATTGAAAAAAAGAAATTATCTACCCATGATGCTGCTAATCGTCTGGGCGGGGCAACTGGTTCTACTGGATTCTATAGAAGATAATGAAATCTTTTAGATTATTCTGTGAAGACCTTCCAACTGTAATTGCATGTAATCCATCCCCATCAGGACCGGGAATGCTTTCCCTATCACCAAAAGACTCTAAAAAAAGCAAAAAGAAAGTAATTAAGATAGAAAAGAGCGATAAACCAGCCCAGAAAATCGATACATTTATTTAAATATTCCTCTTGACTTATTTGATTAGGTCAGATATAATTAATTGTAAGTACGTGAGGAGATTTATGAGACGATTTCATTTAGTAAGAAAAGAAGATGCATCGGGTGTTTCTGGAACAGGACATGTTGCCGAGGGAATTTTATTTTCTGATGGTAGAGTTGTAATTAACTGGTGTCTATCACATAAAATTAAAGTTGCCTCTATTGTAATTTATCAAAGTCTTCCTGATGCAGTTGCAGTTCATGGTCATGATGGAAAGACTACGGTTGACTTCATTGATACTGATTTTAATTAATGTATAAATTCCCTAAAATAACTCATATAGATGATATTCTGAATGCCATAGAAGGCAAGGATGAATTTATTTTGGTTGATAAAGGTGACTATAAGGTTGTAAATTATGTATACAATACAGATGATACATTCCCTATTGTAGAAAATAATAAAGCAGCTTTGCTTCGTGAATGCCGTGGTATTATGTTTGACATGGATGGTCAGGTTATCCGCCGTCCTTATCACAAATTTTTCAATATAAACGAACGTCCTGAAACATTACAGGATGATATTGATTTCAATCAGCATCATTACATTTTAGAAAAACTTGATGGTTCAATGGTTACTCCATTTATAACCAATTGGACTAATTATGGTGAGGGAGAAGGTGATATAGGTAGTATCCGTTGGGCAACCAAAATGGGTGAGACAGATATCTCTGCACAGGCACAAGCCTATCTAAAATCTGTAAAAAAGATTTCCTATGAATATTTTGCAGCAGAAGTGATTAGTAATGATTCAACACCAATATTTGAATGGTGCTCACGTCAGAACAGAGTTGTTATAGATCATGAAGAAGATAAGCTTGTTCTTACAGCTATAAGAAACAATTGGAATGGAATGTATTGGCCATTGTCTGCAATGCAGGCTATAGCTGATGCTCATGCTGTTCCAGTAGTTAAAGTATTTGATATGTCTGCAAATGACATAGATTCATTTATTTCCCATACTCGTAATCTTGTTAATATGGAAGGCTATGTAATAAGATTCGATGATGGTCATATGTTAAAAGTAAAGGCGGATTGGTATATGAGAATTCATTCATTTAAAAATTTGATTAGCTCAGAATCAAATGTTGTCAATATTATCATAAATGGACAGCTTGATGATGTTATTAGTATTCCTGATATCTTGGAAGATGATAAAATAAGAGTCCAGAAATATGCAAAAGAATTCTGGAAAGTTTTGCAGGCCGAAGCACAGGAATTGGGTGCTTGTTTGGCTGCACTTCATACAGAGGGAGTATCAAGAAAGGACTTTGCTTTGAAAAATATAATGAAACCATTAAACCGTTCATTAGTATTCACTTTATGGGATAAGGATATGGCTAAGACAGATAAGATGACTGTCATGAATGCTATTGCAACAATTATTAAAAAAGGTTCAACTAATAATAAGAGTTTTGCTAAAGTAAAGGATGAATTCTTTAAGGAGTTAGTCTATGCCTAATTATCATATGATGGTAGGAGTTCCAGCATCTGGAAAGTCTACATTAGTAGAAAAACTTAGGTCAGCAGGTGCTAAAGTAGTTTCTTCTGATGCTATTATAGAAGGAATTGCTAAGGGTGCCGAAACAACTTATGATGATGTATTTGATCATTCAATTAAGTATGCTGGCACACTATCGAAACATATGGCAGCAAAGCATTTTAAAGCTGGTCAAGATGTAGTTTCTGATCAAACTAATCTTTCAAAGAAGTCTCGCGCCCCTAAGCTAGCTATGGTCCCTAAGAATTATAAAAAGATTGCAATAAATGTAAATACACCGCCTCATGAAGAACATATGAAACGACTTTCTTCTAGACCCGGTAAAACTATTCCAGAACATGTTATGAAAAACTTTACAGCTTCTTATCAAGAACCTACTCATGATGAAGGGTTTGATGAGATTCATCATTATGATCATAACGGTAATATGTTAAAAGTTTCAAAGGCAATTAATCCCAAAAAATCCTAAATAACATTATGTTCAACAAAATAATGTTGCTTGTGATGTTGAGTATTGTCTTTGTTGTTGGAGTTGTTAGGGCGGATGATAGACAACTTGACTGTCTAACCAAAACCATATATTTCGAGGCTGGAAATCAACCAAAAATTGGTAAAATGGCAGTCGGCTATGTTACCATGAATCGAGTTTTTTCTAACAGATGGCCCTCAACTGTCTGTGATGTTGTCTATCAGAAGTCACAATATGGTTGGACACGTTTAAATAAGCCTATACATAAAAATTCAGTCTGGTACGGGTCTAGACGTATTGCATTAAGTGTCTATAAAGAGTATAATACTCACAATGATCCTACTCATGGTGCAACCTATTATTGTAGATTAAGTGAACACTTTCCTTGGCTTCATCGAATAAAGAGTAAGGTTAAAATAGGACAACATTATTTTTATAGGGTGTCTAATGAATAAAATAAAATTTGACCTCGAAAAGACTTCTATCAAATTTCTCCAAGAAATAGAACAATTAGTAGAGTGTGGATATAATTATATCGACGCTGTAGTTAGTTATTGTAAGAAAAATAACATCGAAATAGAATCAGCCGCTTCAATTATAAAAACCTCACCTAAAGCAAAAGCTAAAGTTCGTATTGAAGGTGAAAATCTTAATATCCTCAAGAAAATTGTAAGGTTACCAGATGAAAGATAAAATTCTATTAACGGTAACTATTATTGTATTCATTATAATAGGATTCATACTAACTCCAAAAAAGGCCCATGCATGGTACTACTCATATATGGACAATGAACTTTCAGATAATGATGCCTCAAAATTTGAAGACCAACTTACTGATGATTTTAAAGCACTCCCAAAATGTATTCAAAAAGTAGTTAATAAAAGGCTTAAAAAAGTAGCAGTTAGAAGAGGATTTGAAGAATATCCTATAAATGCCGAGTCTTATAGATTTGGATTTACAGTAATAGAAGTAAGAGATGAAAATATCTGGTCTGAATTACTTCATCATTATTTTAAATTTCATCGCCCTATTGATAATGAATTTGTTCATGAAGTAGGTCATCAATATGATTGGGAACAGGGAGATATTTCACGATTACCAGAATTTCAAAATGCTGTTAAAAGAGATTTTAAATTAATGACACCAGAAGAAAGTGATCATAACAAATATCTACAAAATCCATCAGAAGCATGGGCAGAGTTATTTGCTGTTAAATTCAATGGTGTTGATTATTTTGAACAAGATGGTCATTTTAATCCAGAGTTATTTCCAAATTCCAGAACTCTATTGAACTCCTATCTATGTAAGGATAAATAATGAATTCATATGAAACCTATCATTTATATAATGCGTTAAAATTACACTTTATTTCAGAGCAATATGATTTCTTTAAGTATGATGGTAAGGTCCGTTGTACACCGGCCAGTTATGACAGACGTAAAGACAAATATTTCTATGAGAAGCTTTCTAAAAAACCAGACCTTGTTAATTACATAGTAGCAAATCTTGTCGATAGTGACAGGGCCAAGTGGATTGGTGGATTAGTTAAGGATGAAGAATCTAATAAGACATACACTAACTGGATAGCTCGTCAACAAAGTTTAACATATTTCTTTAGTGAGCAACTTGATAAACTACGTCCTGTCTTTGATGATAATCTAAAAACTAATGGCATAGAACATCCCTTTCTATTAAAAGAATTACTAGGTAATAGAATATCTTATGAGACTATCATTATTTTAAATGACCTATGTAATTTCTTTCCATTTTGGGATAGTAAGATTAATGATCCTATATGGCCTACAGTTAGACTAAGATGCGAGAAAATTAAACCATTTATTAAATATGATAAGAATAAAATGAAGCAGATAGTATTGACAAAGTTCAAAGAATAGTGTAGACTATACAAATCATCACAAAGGAGATTTATTATGACAGATTCAGAACAACTCGAAGCTAGAATGCTAGCTCTAAACTTGGCCGCTCCTCTTTACTCAAATGAACGTTATATTCTACAAGTTGCTAGAAAATATAAAGCTTTTCTTTTTGGTGAATCAGATTATACTGATTATTATGTAGAAAAAGAAACAACTCCTGTTACAGAACAAATTGCTATACTTAAAGAAGATAATAATAATCAACCTAAACGATTAACACCAGTTAAGAAATCAAAATCAAGAAAGTCTAAATAAGAATACACGTATACAAGAACAAGTAACAAGTTACTCTAACAACAAAGAACAAGGGAGATACGACAATGGCAGTAGATTTTAGTACACTCAGAAAAAATTCCAAGAAAAATTTCGAAAGACAAGTAGCAGAAATTGAGAAGCTTAAGAAAGGTTCTTCTTTTCAAAAAGATGAACGTGAATGGACTCTCAAGACAGATTCTGCGGGTAATGGTTTCGCCATTATTCGATTTTTACCTCCACATAAGGATGAAGAAGTTGCATTTCAGATGTTCTACAGATATGCTGTAGAAGGTCCGAATGGTTGGTATATTGAGAATTCACCAACTACATTCAATCAGCCTGACCCTATGGCAGAAGAGAATACAAGATTATGGAAATCTGGTATAGACTCAAACAAGGATATTGCAAAAAAACGTTCTCGTAAAAAGACCTATGTTGCAAATATCTTTGTAGTAAAGGATGCTGCTCAGCCTGAATGTGAAGGAAAGAACTTCATTTACAAATATGGAAAGAGAATTTTTGAAAAACAGGAAGCTATTATGTTTCCACCTGATGAATCAATTGATGCAATTGATCCATTTGATTTGTTCAACGGAGCAAATTTCAATTTGACTGCATGTATTGTAGACGGTAATCGTAGTTACAATAAGTCAACATTCGGAAAGCAGGGTCCATTATTTAAAGATGATGGTAAGATGAAGGTTGTTTATGAAGCAGAATATCCTTTGCTTCCTTATCTAGCTCCTGACCAGTTCAAGAGTTATGATAAGTTGAAGGAACGTTTCAATAAGGTTTTTGGAATTGAAAATTCTGTTATTGGAACAGCTTCACCTTCAAAAGAACCAGCTAGTGGAAATACAGAGACACCAGCCGGATTGAGCGAAACGGTTGATCCAGAAAATGAAAAATTTTTTGCTAATCTAGCAGAAGACTAAAATAAAAGTAAATATACGTGTTATATGGGCCTGTGGGTTGCAAAACCCATGGGCCTTTTCTTTAATGTCCGCCGTTTATATCAACAGAATTTGGTGGTGGTGAACTACCAAGAGAAACTACAGATGGTGCAGAAGTTACAGTTGTTCTACTTCCGCCACCGCCGCCACTTCCACCGCCAGATGGCATAGGTACTGGAATAACAATAGGAGCGGAAGCAGTTGCAGCCTTTTCTTTAGAATCAACATGAAATTTTACACCACTGTCAATTTTTGGTGGTACAAATTCACCTGGTGGTACAAAATCAGGTGCTGCCCCATCAGTAGCAATATGACTTCCATCTTCTGATGGACCAGGAGGTGCCGCATATGATGCATGATTTACAACCTCTTCTGTACCAACTTTCCAACCTTCATGATTTTTCATAGCATCTAACATAGCAGTCTTTTCATTTTCTGGTAAATCTTTTAATGGAATATCATCATTATTAATAGCTTTTAATATAGCCGTTTGATATGCCTTTACTTCTTCTGGTGAATCACCACTAGTATATCTTGCTATAGCGTCTGATACTGGTAGGTTTCTATATTTTGAATTAGGTCCAAATAATAAATCTCTTCTTGCAGAATCTCCTGTCTCTTCAGAAGGAAAAACTGCAAATCCAGAAGTATCTTCTCCGGTTGCTCCATGTTCTTTTGCGAAATGACCACCTTTAATATTACCTGGATTATTATTTCTCCAAGAATGTGAACCACCACTTTTCTTTACTAGGTTACCATCTGGACCTGTTACATATTCAGTAGGACTTATTGGTTCTGCATCACTAGTTGGTTTTGTTCTAGAAGGAGATTTTGAAGAATCATCAGGTTTTGAAGAATCATCAGATAATGGAACATAGGGAGCAGGATTATGAGCCATGGTTCCTGCATCTGGGTCTGGACCCATTGCTTCAGGACCATGTTCAGGTTTCAAAAATCCATGATCTTCCATCCACTTACCAAATGCAACTGCACCGATTGTAACTGCCCCAAGTCCTACTGCAAGTGCCGCAATAGGAGCAACTAATGCAGCTAGAGAACCAAGAAGACCGGCCCCACCAACTACACCAATAATTCCTTCAATACCAAGTAAAGCAACTCCCAAATCTTCTATTGTTTTTAGTATACCATCTTTAGGTTTATCAACAGGTTCGGCATCTAATACTTTAGTTTCAGCAGTTGATTCTGGTTTTTTATTTCCTAAAGAATCTTGTTGTTTCTCAGCATCATCTAGTAATTCATCATAAACAGTACTTTGTTGTTTCAAGGTATCTTGAATACCCATCATAGTACGATTTAGACCATCTAACTTATCAATTATTTTATAAGAGGCATCAAGTTGTTTTTTGTCGTTATCCATGGAAGGGATATATCCGGCTTGATCTTGGTCTTTACCACGTAAATTTGCTATGGTTGAACCAATGCCTAAAGGAAGACTGTATAAAGGAGTCATTAGCTTCTCTTTTCCAGTATCCATGGCTGTTTTACCTAAAGGATTGCCGGTTTTTAGGTCATTTAGTAGTGATTTAAAAATCATTTATTTAAACTGAGGTTCCATTCCTCTGATTACTTCTTCGGGCGCTGCAACGTGCTGTTTCTTCTTCATTTCATTATTTATTAAATCGATATAGACCTTTTTTTCAAAAGGATACATGTTATCAATATCGGCAAATGTATAATCGTGATGCTGGACCAATGAAAAGTTAGTCATGTACATTCCGACTAACGACAAATGGCTCAGCGAAACGAAAAAAAATCGTCTAATTTCTCCAGCCTTATCTGTCTATCATTATTTTGCTGATTTTTATAATGAATAACATACAAAATCTTAGGCATATGTTTGAAAAACTTTGATATATCTTCAAGAGTATGATTAGGAAGATTCTCTACAAACTCTAATTTTTCTTGCTCGCTCTGTTCAGCAAAATCAAATAGCTCATCATTCTTCCATACTTTATCAATACATAAATTAATTAATGAAAAAAGAACTTCAACTTTAGATTCCTTTTTATATAATGATTCAGGTATATCCATAGTAAGATACTTCATAACTATACCCATATCATTGTTTATCTTGATACGATTATTAACATGTTCTGGATAAGTTACCTCAATACCAAGTAAGTCTATATTAAACTTATACAGTTTTTTATTTCCTTTCTCATCTTCCTTATCTTCATAATCAGTATATTCAATATGAACCATATTAGATACTGAGATAGCATAAAGTTTCAAGTAAAGATACTCGATATCAAAGGTAGTCAACTTATTCACATTAACATCTGAATCAATCATACAATTATTGATAATCTGTTTTACAGCCTCAAGGATTTCCTTGCTATTACCAGATTCCTTAGCTATAAGAAGAATCTTTTCCTCTTTGGTAACATATGGTCTAACTCTTACTGATTTCTTAGTTGAAGGAATAATAAAAGTACTGATTGGATGTTCGATTTTTGGAAGCATAATTTAATCTCCGATATTATATGGTCATTTGTACTAATTTAGCTGCTGTTCCTGATACTGATGATGTTACCAATGAAATTACTGATGGAGTAATTGTTACGACATTATTTGGATTTGGTGCAGATGGTCTGGTTTTATAATTATACATGATATCTCTGAATGACATAGTTACTTGAATTACAGATAACTTATCAGTATCGGCCCATGAATAATGAAGGTCTTCAATATTAATTGGAAACACTTCCATATAGGTTGCTGTATCAACCATAGAACCATCAATATTTCCAATTGGAGTCCATGCCTGAATATTAATTGTTGAAGAATATCCTACCGATAAACCATCTGAACCTTGAGAATTATTTTTATAATTAACCAAATATGGTAACAGAGGTCCGCCAGCAGAAGCTATATTAGGACTAGACTTGGCTGGAGCATTAGGATCACTTTCTGATGAATATTCAAATATAGAACGCTGCCAATCTCTGAAAAAATTAGTAACAAATCCCTGTCCGTCAGCAATGAAAGTAAATACCTTTGGAGCAAATCCTGCATTGAATGGCATATCTTCGCTCATACCATATCCATATCTTCTAATTGGCATTACCTGCATTTCCGGTGATGGAATATCAGCTTCCATACACAGGAATTGAAGATTGTTAGCAGTAGCTATATTATAGAATGGGGTTAATGAAGATGGTATAGTTATAACAGCAGAAAACAATGAAGTTTTCTGGATACCATTTAATAGGTCTAGTGTAGCTGTAATGTCTCCGATTTGAAATGCCATATTAGTATTTATTGACAGAATCGGTGTATACAGCATTGGGATGGGTTCCTCTAAATGATTGTAGAGGAAGAAAAAGCATCTGTTTCCATTGAGTAGCTGGTATCCAGACAAAACGTGATCTTACATGATTGTTTAGATAAAGATGAACTGTAGGTTTAAAGTATCGATACTTAGCAATACCCTTCAAAAGTTGATAAGAAATATTCAAACTAATATCTCGTTCATCTTTTTCTTTGCTGGCAAAATCATAAAGAGCATCCATCAGTTTGATTCTAGCTCCCATTGGAAGATAATGGAAATTTAATCCCATGAATCGATCTCTTGTTACAGAGATAGGAAAAATAAGAGGATGAAGATCATAATATTTTAAAGTCATTTTTAGTTTAGCGTCATAGATAAACAAATACATTGATCCAATAGATAAATCCCTTGGTCTATCAGCCAAAACTTTATCTTTAATTTTATCAAGTTTATTAGCAGCCGTAGTTAACCATTGCCGTCCTTCTTCAGCTACTTTTCGTACTTCTGCATTTGTTGCACGTTTGATAAACTGAGACATGAAATCATGCGCCATTATAATGAATCCCCTTTAGAAAGGTTTTCGTAAGCAGTTAAAATTTGTAAATTAGATGGATGATGTTTTCCGCCTTTGCTTAGAGGAATTATATTTCCACCACACTTAGCACATGGCTTACCAACATGTTTATTTGAATCCATTAATAGTATTTATTTAACAAAAAGATCATGTTCAGTCATAATGATAAATTTATAACCTTTTTCTTTACACCATTTATCAGCCGATTCCCATTTTTTTTGATTAATTGCATAGATGGCAACTTTATTCCAATAGTGTTTAGTTATCTTTGCTGGCTTATCTGGCATTTTGGTTTCTTTATCTGGTTTTATTTCAATAAGAACTGTCTCGATATTCCCTTCTTTACCCTTTTTTGTTACAAGGAAATCAGGAAAATAACGACGTAAACGGCCATCAGTAGGGTCTCGATAAGGAATGATTATTTCTTCCGAAGACCATTCTAATACATCATCTCTTTTATCCAACCATAACATAAAACGTGCTTCCCATCCTGACCGATAAACAATATTATGTACATTTCCTTTATATTTTTCAGGATGGACTGGTTGAAAGAACCCCTTGTATGTTTTCATAAATATATTTAGAGAGAAATATGTCACTAGTAGACCCAATTACATTTCCAAAAACTACCGGACCTAGCAATCCTGTTACTCCAAATCCATTTGGACCTAGCAATCCTGTTGATACTACCCCACCCGGTGGTGGTGTAACTGAAATTCCATCAGTTGTTCCTTCTGTTATTCCACCTTCAATAACCGGCGGGGCTGGTGGTGTTTTAGTTTATCCTCCAGAATTAGCTACTGGTGAAATTAGAATTGCCTTTTCATTTTATGAATATCATAAAGAGTCTTTGTCTGTTCCTACTAAATTTCAATCAACTGGTAATACTATTTTCATGCCTATTCCAGATGGAATTATTGATCAATATACTATTGGATATGATCAATATCAACCCGGATTTATGGCCGATCAAATTGCACAAGAACAAAATAGTGTTGCATCACGTTCGGATTGGACAGTTGGTGGTTGGTGGGATGATATAAAAAATGGTATTTCATCTGCTGTTAATAATGCTTGGAATCCAGGGACACTTACACCATATGCAAAATCTTTATCAATAGATGATATAGCAAAACTAAAAACAAGAACCGCAGCTTATTTTGCTGCTTCAGCATTATCAAAAATTGGAGGATTATTTGAAGCTGGTCTTGCTGCTGATTCTGTTCAAAATATATTTGGAACAATATTAAACCCAAATACTACAGTTGCATTCAAAGCACCAGCACTTAGATCACATAATTTTTCATGGATGGTTGCCCCCAAATCTGCTAAAGATAGTAATCTTATAATGAATATTGTAAATGAATTTAAATTTCATATGCTTCCAGATACAGATGGCGGAGTTCTATTAAAATATCCTGATATAGTTTTTCCTGAATTTATTGGAACCCAAAAATACCTATACACTTTTAAACCATGTGTTATAACTGGATTTGCTGCTGTTCCAGTTGGTGCAGGACAACCAGCATTCTTCGTTGGAACTAAGGCTCCTACACATATCCAAATAACAATTCAATTACTTGAAACAGAATTATTTTTGAGAAGTTCAGTTTATTCTTCACAACGAAATATAGCATTTATCAGTATTGATGAAGCAACAACTGCCGAGGGATCATTGAGTACTGCTGACGATTCTAATGTATTATTTGATGGAACAGGAACACAAAATGAGTAACTTTTATTTTACAAAATTTCCTCAAATTACCTATGAAGGTTATCCATCAATAAACTTATTGACTAGAGTAGTCTTTAAGAATCAGATAAAAGAACAATTCGAAGATTACTTTCCCTATACTATTCCAGATGGATTAACTGCCCAGAAATTAGCCCAAGATTATTATGGTGATCCTACTTGTGACATCATCATTTATTTGATTAATGATATAGTTGATCCTTATTATGGTTGGCCATTGAATCAAGATAGACTTATAGAATATATTACAGAAAAATATGGCTCTCTTGCATTTGCCCAGACTAAGATAATTAACTGGTCTACTAATTGGTATAATAGTTCCAATGGAATAAGTGTAAGTACATATAATAGTTATTCTGAAGATGTAAAACAATTCTGGACTCCTATTATTCAACCAGGAAATATGATTATAGGTTATACTAGAAAGCAGAAAGATATTGAAGTAACAACTAATATGTACCAACAATTGGTATATACTTCAAATGTTACTCCATTTGCGGTTGGTGATATCATTTATGATACAAATGATTCAGCATCTACAGCCGAGGTATGTTATGCAAATACCACTCAGATTAATATAAAGAATATTAGTGTTGGTGGGGATTTTAGTGTTGGTAATAATTATACTATCCAAAGTATAACAGACTTTACTGGTAATACAGCATCTTCTATAATTGTTATTTCGGAAACACCTGTAATACCAGCAGATCAATTAATCTATTATTCTCCTACAACTGCATATGATTATGAACAATTAATTAATCAAAATAAATCATATATTAAACTACTAAGTAATACGTATACACAGGCAATACAAACTCTAATATCACAAGCATTAGCATCTTAATATTATGGCAATTACAATTCCGTTAAACATACCACAGACGCCTGTTGGTGTACTTACACCACAATCGCCACCACCATCAATACCAACTACTGTTACCCAAACAGGAAGTACATCACTTCAAGTTGGTGATGTAACTATAACCAAATTGCAGATGACTGCTATTGATAAATCTGCTCAAATTGGTATAGCTGCCCAAGTTGAAACCATGATTATAATGGAAGACCTTTTCCGTCCTACCATGATTGCTGATATTCATATGATTGATGGATTAAATCTATTAAAAACATTTCCGATTGTTGGTAAGGAATACATTGATATTTCATTTCAAACTCCAGGGGAATCAGAGTCGTTTAACTGTAGAATGTATGTTTATGCAGTTACAGACCTTAAGATAGATGTTCAGAATCAAAAACAGAGATATACATTGAAATGTTGTTCTCAAGAATTCTTAATTAATCTGACAACCACAGTTGAAAAAGGTTATCAAACAACTATAGACCAAATGATAATTGATATCTTAAAAAATAATCTTAAAACTACTAAGTCAAAAAATATCTATCCTACACAGGGTCCACAACAAATCATGTGTCCTAGAGTAAATCCGTTTACTATGATTGATATACTTCGTTGTCGAGCATCTTCTCTTAATCAGCTATCATCTTCATTTGTATTTTTTGAAAATAAACGTGGATTCAATTTTCTTACTATTGAAGACCTATTCTTAAATACTCCTTCTCCAAGACAATATTGGAAAAGAACAGCTATAACTGATACTCTTGAATCGGTACTTGCTCCATGGCAGATAGAAGATTATGTAGTTAATCAACAGTTTAATGTCATGGATGCTATTAAAACAGGTGCTTATAAAGGAACGCTTGAATCATATGAATGGAGTACCAAAACTCTGACTCCAACATCCTATGTTGGAAGTTCATTTCCAGAATTTGTTAATCTCGGAACATCTGGTTCAGATAATGTTCGTTCAATTCCTAATGCTGATTTACAACTATACGGTCAAGATGTTGGAGATAACAGATATAATATATCAGATAAAACAAAACCAGATACTTTTATCCAGCAATTTCTTCCTAATAAATTTGGATTTCTTGCACCTAATATAACCTCTTCCTATGACCTTTATATTTTTGGTGATTCGGCAGTATGTTGTGGTGATATAATTGGAATTAATATGATTCAGGTAACAGGATTAACTGGAACACCAGCTAGTACACCAGAACCATTAACCAATGGAAATTACTTAATCACTAGAATGAAACATATTATCATGATATCAGCATCGGGAACAAAATATACTGCTATTCCTACTGTTGCTAGAGGAACCTATCAATAATGGCTACTACAAAAAAAGCAGGAATGGAAGGATTTGCTTGGTTTATTGGTGTTGTTGAAAACATCAATGATCCTATGCAGTTAGGAAGACTTCAGGTTAGAGCATATAATTGGCATACCCAAGATATGACCATGTTACCTACTGATATGTTAGTATGGGCATGGATTATTCAACCAGTTAATAGTGGAACTCTCTATCCTGTAATGGGTCAGGGAACAAGTCAGAATGGTGGTATCGGAATATCTCCTACCGGCATACTTTTAGGAACTACTGTATTTGGTTTCTTTGCAGATGGACATGAGGCCCAGATGCCTGTTATTATGGGTAGCATTCCTGCTATGACACAAGGAAATTCTGATGTAAGTCAGCTTGCAACCGGAACTAATACTATCCAAGATGATTTAGTTGGTCCAGAACCGCCTTCTTCATATCAGGCAAAATATCCTCATAATAAAGTTTTAACTTCTACACAAGGACATGTAATTGAAGTTGATGATACACCTAGTCATGAAAGAATAAGGATATATCATCAAAAAGGAACTTATACAGAAATCAATCAAGATGGGCAAAAGGTAGATAAATGTGTTGATCAAAGCTTTGAAATTGTTGTAAAAGATAAAACTTTATATGTTAAAGGAAATCTTAATGTAACAGTTATAGGAAATGCAAAAATTGATGTTAATGGAAATTGTGATATGACAGTAAACCAAGATTGTAATATTACTGTTAAACAAAATTGTCAATTGATAGTTAAAGGATTTATGAATATTATATCAACTGGAGTTCTAAGTTTAATTTCTTCAATTAAGATTATTTTATCTGCTCCAATTATACAAGAAAATCCTCCCGGAGTACAGGTACAACAAGGAAATCCAAACACCGATACATCATTTACGGTAGAAATTCCACAAGATAACGGGAATGTTCTTGTTATTCCAAGTGTGATTCAATCATAAATATATAAGAGGATTAAATTAATGCTTATAGTTATACATACCAAAGCCTATTATGATTGGGAAAAATACCCAAATATTACAGAGGAAGAGAAAACTGGTAGTTCTGTTAAACTTTCTCATGATGGAACTTGGTTGAGAAAGGTTCAACTTGATAAAGCTACCACAGTAACTGTAAATCTTCCAGAATCAGAAATTGTTGATGTTCAGGCTCATTTCGAACGAAAGGGAGAAGTATGGCCTAGAACTCGTGAACAAGTAGTAGCATGGTATCTTGCTACAAAAACTCTCACTCATTGTGCCCATCCAGATAATTTTACAGATATATCTGTCCTTGGAGAACCAGAAATAGAAAAGGCATTAAAAGAATTTTTCAAGGTAGAGGAATAATGTTAACATATAAAGACCTTCCACAATATAAACATTCAGATAAAACTCAAATAAGTTCTTTTGTAGGATATGATACTCCATCAGTTCGTTCTCATTTTCTTGCTGAAATTACTAGAGATGGTGACACATTAATTTATACATCTGGTTGGCGTAAAAATCTAACTACTGATACTGCAACACCACCAACTAATCGTAGAGATTGGCAATCATCAGCAATGGGTGGAGGTCCAGCAGCAGTAACATCTATGTTGGGTATTGCTACATCTTGTAATTCTACAGCACTAATTAATACAGGAGCTACATTTCCTGTATCAAATGCTACTGTAAAAGGTATTGCTGGAGCAATTGTAGCAGCAGGGGCCAATTCGACTGGTGGTGGATCAATTGCATTTGGAATAATTCTTTCATCTAATACAACAGTATTGCTTGTTGATCAATGGTATTATGCAAACAACTTAGGAGTTGCAACAACACCAGCGGCTTTAACACAATATCAAGTTCTTCCAGGACAGGCACCTGCTATGTGGTTAGCTGTTACAGCAAATACAACAGCACCTACATCAGCAGACACTGTACTTGCAAACGAACTTGCAGCTAACGGATTTACTCGTGCTCTAGGAACATTTGCTCATGCAGCAGCAGCAACAACATATACTTTACAAAAAGTATTCTCTGCTACAGGAACAGATACAATTAACGTTGAAGCTGTATTTGGTTCTGGATTATCAGTTGGTGGTGGTGTAATGCCTTTCGAATCGGCAGAACCTTCTCCCCCAACATTAATTTCTGGAGATCAGTTAACACAAACTGTAACAATTACTATAAACTAAAGGTTTGATATGTCAATTTATTCAATTGCAGGAAGAACATCAATCTTTACTGCTGCTAATGCATGTTTTACAATTATAACAACATCAGGAATTAGAGCAACTATTCTTGAAGTTGGTATTTTTTCTGCATCTGCAACAACTCAAACTTTTGGTTTAGGAAGACCCGCAGCAGTCGGTGTTGGTGCAACATCAGCCGTTGCAGGATTGGCCGAAGATTCATCGGCACCAGCAGCTTCTACAACATCTTGTCTAGCATGGACAACAACATATCCTACAGCACCAACACAATTTTTTAGAAGAATTGATCTTCCTGCAACAGTAGGAACAGGAATAATATGGACCTTTCCTAGAGGACTAATAGTTCCAATATCTGGTAATATAGTCATATGGAATATAACATTAACTGTAGCTAGTGATGTATATGTAGTATGGGATGAGTAACCGTGAAAAATGTTAAATTCCCCATCAAGATATTCTATAACATCAAATACAGTTACTGTATCTGCTAATTCAGCAGCATTTGAATTATTTTCATCACAAGTAAGTCTTCTTGTAATAAGCATTAGTATATTTAATCCAACAGGAGTAAGTTGTACTTTTGGTTTAGGTAGACCAGTTGTTATTGGTCAATCTCAAACATCTCCAATAACTGGTTTGGCAGAAGATGGAAATGGTCCTGCTGGAAGTGGTAAAGTAGCAACAGCATGGGGAACAGCACCAACAATACCAATAAATTTTTTTAGAAGAATAAACCTTCCGGCAGTTGGTGGCTCTGGAATAATTTGGTCTTTTCCAAAAGGTTTAATAATTCCAGTACAAAACAGTATAGTACTATGGAATATTGCTGCAAATGGTCCTACATCATTTTATTGTGTATGGGATGAAAGATAATGTTAATCCAACATAGATCATTTGCAGTAGGTATTAATGGTGGCCGTTTTCAATATCTAATACCATGCGGTTTAATTGATACACTTCCATTTGATACCCCAATTTCATATAGACCACAAATAGGACTTTCATCATGGTCATGGCCTAATAGTTCTGTATGGAATCAATCTGGATTCTCTGGGTGGTTAGTAGAACGAGAAGGAGATTGGGATGTTCTTGCAATGGAAGCTGGTGGGGGAACCGGTTATGGGCAATATTTTGGTAATCCATCAGATAATATTCCTATTCCAACTGATTCACTAGTAAGGATATTTACAGGTACTCGTATTCCTTCAGAGAATATTCCTATTCCAACTGATTCACCAGTAAGGATATTCACAGGAGTCCGTAACCCATCAGATAATATTCCTATTTCTACTGATTCACTAGTAAGGATATTTACAGGTACTCGTATTCCTTCAGAGAATATTCCTATT
>Ga0182024_10006225_pt1 | contig 26319 bp, 22 predicted proteins | sample P32metaG_FD_120480 | JGI IMG/M metagenome (GOLD analysis project Ga0182024, IMG submission 120480) | Permafrost microbial communities from Stordalen Mire, Sweden - P3-2 metaG (Illumina Assembly) | ecosystem: Environmental > Terrestrial > Soil > Wetlands > Permafrost | place: Sweden: Stordalen... | reverse complement strand
TTGTCGATGTTGCGCAACCATCGTTGGAAGACGGGGTTGTACGGGTCAAGTCATAGCAACCCAGCAGTGGATTGAAGTTTCCGTTCGCAATAAACGGTGCGGGGTAGAGAACGGGGTTGGTCGTCGTTGCGGTCGGGCACTGCGACGGATCGTTGATGCCGGGATTGCCAACAAAAACCGGGGCTCCATTCGCGTCCAGACACGGTGAATTGAAAGTTGGATCTACAATCCCAAAAGGATCCTTTTCGTTCAGGAAGGTTTGCTCGTAAGTCGCTCCTACCTTGATGTTATTAATTCCTTTCACGTAAGACACGTCCGACCGCAGTCCCGCGTTTGTGAGGGTGCGTCTCTGGCTCACCGCTTCGCTCTGCAGGCCGGGCGCTCCCAGGTCAGCGAAGGGGTTAGCGCTGGGATAGTAGTTGTACCCGTCCCTCCGCACAAAAGCACCCAAAGTGAAAACGGTGGTGGGATTGATTAGTCGAGTCCAAGAAGGCGCGATATTAAATGTTTTGATCTGGGAACGCTGGTCGGCGGGGCCGACGACATTTCCATTGGGATCGAGGCCGCCATTGGCCACGACTACTCCGTTCCACGGCGTCGCCAGTTCCGAGTCAAGAGAGTTCGGCGTCTGGAACCACGAGCGCGTAAACCCCAAGTTCACGTGAATCGAATCCTTACTTGAGAATTGATAATCCACTCGGTCGAATAGGTTTTCTTCATTGCCCTTGTCGTGCATCACGACAAACTCCGGAGGATCAAGGAAACGCCCGCTGTTTAGGCCACCGACAGAGATAAAGTTTCCCCACTTCGCTCCGCCGTAAGCGAGATCGGCTTGCACGTTGGAGGTTCCAAACGATCCGTAAGAGGCAGTTACGCTGCCATGAGGTGTTGTTACACCCTGGCCTGAGCGCGTGGTCGCGACGATCACGACACTGGTTTTGCCACCGTATTCCGCGGGCGGCGCGCCCGAGATCACTTCCATGGACTCAATCGATTCCAACGGAATCTGGTTTGAGAAGACCTTGCTTTGCTGGTCGGTGATCGGCTGGCCGTCAACAGAAAATGAATTCTCCGCGTGGTCGCCAAGGCCGTGGAACAGACCGTTGGAATCGGCAGCGATTCCAGGCGTTGAGAGAGTAACTAGGGAGCTGACAGAGGACGAAGCACTTTCCAAGGGGAGCTTGTCGAACAAGTTCTTGTCGACGTCGGTGTGGAAGGTGGGATCATTCTCCACCAAATCCCCCCCTGCCTCCACCGTTACGCTCTCGGAGGAACCGGCTACCTTGAGGCTGATCTTGACCTCCAATGGCACTACGGACCGAACCTCAACGTCTTGAGCGTAAGGCGCAAAACCCGCCCCGGTCACGCTTAAATGGTAAGGATTAAACGGGACATTAGGGATACTGAATTTCCCGGAACTATCCGTTGTCGCCGATCGGTCAAAGTGGCTGACGGGGTTGTGAACTTCGACGAGCGCATTCGCAACCACAGCGCCGGATGGATCCACCACAGTGCCGCTAATGGACGCGGAGTTGGACTGCGCAACCGCATCAAGCCCAATTGCGAAACAGAAAACCACTACAAAAGTCGCGTGAAGCGACCTCTTGTAAGAAGCCAGCATGAATTCCTCCAGAAAATTTGGCCCAAAAAATCAAAGGGAACGGTTCTTGGGATACGAACCGGCATAGACGACTGCAATTTGATTTTTAGACAGCAGGAGGTGGGCGAACGCTGAGTGCAAACGCTATGAAGCGCTTTTTGGCAGAGAGTGGTTCTGCTCGAAAGGTGGATACGACAACGAACGTCGTCGGGCGCGGCGTGGAGTCAGCTCTGGGGGAAGCCGAATGAGCGACGATACAGATCGTACATTTTGCCGCTTCAGTGGGACTCGAATGGTGATGGGCAGCAAACGCTAACGCTGACCAAAAAGTCAGCATTAGACAAAAAAGCGCTACCTTTCTCGAAATCGACCGCATGACGGCTACCCCGTGGAAGCTTCGTTTGAATCTATACCAAAATGCCAAACAAACGCAATGAAGGAGTGCCTACCCGGGTATGTACAGACAGCCTGCTTATGTTTTTGAGTTTGTCGGCCGCCAATGCTAGTGGTGGTGATAGGCAAGACCCGAGTAAAAGCCCAACACGACGATGACCAGTGCCCACAGAACGATCAGGAGCAGCCGAATGATCCCCTCAGTACGGCTCCCTCTCTTGAGCCGGTTCTGACTCTTCTTGCAGATTGATACCATAAGGTCACTGCGTCGCGCCTTCAAACAGGAACGCTCGAATCTTCGGAAACCTTGATCCGTAGGGATGCCGCGGCATTGGTTGCGGTGTCTCTGAAAGTTCAGGCCATTCCCTTGTATCGAAGGCTGTTCGACAGTTCCTCACGCATTTCCGAAATCTCTATGAGCGAAATGGACTGATCCTGCATTCTTGAAATTCCCGCGGCAGCGCTAGCATCTCGCCCGCATCCCGACACCGGACAGCCCACTCAACCAGGCTTCGGTACTGGTCGAACTTGGCGACGTTCCCCAACCATTCCGTGCCCGATGAGCTTGTAATCACGACCACGTTCGGCACATCGCATGGTCCAACACAGCCGCTGATAGTCAGCTGAACTCGCTTAAGCAGTCCCCGTTTCCGCCATTCACTCTTCAGCCATTCCACCGGCACTTCGGGCAGACCACGTTCGACATTGCCGCAACAACAGCCTCGACAGATCGTGATCTGTCCGACCACGAGGCGCTTCGTTTTCAGTGGACAATCTCGATCCTCGGTCACGGCTTGTGATCCGTTCGCACTTCTGGAAGCCACTTAATCCAATAGGCCATACAGGTCGTCCATTTCAAAAGGTTCTGGTGATCTGCGAGACTGCAAGAAAACTGCCACAATCAAAATCACCAAGATCGCGATGGCGATTAGGATTACCCAAGTTCTGACTTTCCGACGCTGGATCACCTGAGCAAATTGCATACCCACAACTCAAATTTCGCTCCAATTCCCCGACTCATCGCCCGGATACAGAACCACGGGGCAACAATCTCGTGGAATTGAGGATGAAGGCCAACTCTGAGGTCACATGAATAAAGGCGGCTAGGAGCGGATTTAGGAAGCCAAGAGCTGCCATTCCGACTCCGATGGTGTCCACGACTAACGTGCCCACAAAGTTCTGCATGATGATCCCGCGACAGCGTCGAGCAACCCGTAGAGTTTCAACCAACTTCGAAAGATCGCTTCCGATCAGGATCACATCCGCGCTCTCCCGAGCGACATCAGTTCCCGAACCCATGGCGATGCCAACATTGGCTTCTACCAAGGCTGGGGCGTCGTTAATTCCGTCACCGACCATCGCGACATTACGCCCTTTGCTACGCAGATCAGCCACCCGCTTTGCTTTTTGCTCGGGCAGGAGTCCTCCGACCGCTTCGTCCACGCCGAGATCACGGCCAACCGATGAAGTTACGGCCTGCGTGTCTCCGCTCAACAGAACAGTTCTCAAGCCCATCTGTCGCATTGCCGCAACCGCATTCTTGGCTTCTGGTCGCAAAACATCAGCAATTCGGATGCTTCCTAGAACTTGCCCCGCGCGAGCGACGTAGACGTCCGACACTCCGCCCGCACCGTCGCTACTTACAGGCAAACCCCTTGTCATGCCGTGCGCCACGAAAAGCGACAGACTACCCACAAGGATGGCTCCCTGATGCGCCGCTCGGCCGATTGCTCCCAAAATTGCAAGAGGGGTGCCGGCCGCTATGCCGCATGCTCCGGCAACAATCACAACTGAAATGGTCGACCTGATATTGTGAGTAATAATGAAGGTCAGAACTGCTGCCCCCAGGGCAAAATACACAAGGTAGCCCGCCAGGCGATCCGCAGTTTTCTGAATCGGAGCCCGTGACTTCTCCGCTCGTTCGACAGCTTCAATGATTCTTCCGAACGTCGTGTCGCGCCCGAGCTTTTGGGCGGCGATTTCCAAAGCCCCCGATTGATTGATGGTTCCGGCATAGACGCCGTCTCCCGGTGCTTTCTCAACCGGCATGGCCTCGCCCGTGATAGCCGCTTGTTCCACAAACGATCGGCCGCCGAGCACGATGCCATCCACCGGGATGCGTCCACCCGGTTTAACGATGACCGTGTCCCCGACTTTGACCTGGTCCGACGGTATCTCCAGCACCTCACCATTGCGCCGGACCGTGGCGGTTCTGGGAAGAAAATCGAGAAGACTCTGGATTGCTCGCCGGCCTCGCCCAACAGTGAGAGACTCCAATACCTCAGCGGCGAGGACGAAGGCCGTGATGACCAAGGCAGTGAAGAACTCACCAATCGCCAACGCCGCAAGAAGAGCGATCGTCATCGAGAGTTCCATCGTCATCTTGCGCTCAATGATGTTCTCGAATGCTTCTTTGAAAATGGGATATCCGCCGATAAGAGCAGCCGCGATGCCGATCACGCTGACGTGCGGAAATGGCTCCCAAAGCCGAAACCAGACCGCCGCCGCAGCCAAGGCCACAAAGCCAATACGGAACAACTCTGCCCACTCGACTCGATGGGCGTGTTCTTCGGATTCAGAGCCAGGATCACGCTCGTTTATTTCTGGGGACTTCCGCGTCTCGCCGAGATGCTGAGAGCTGGTCGGCAACTTTTCGATGATGGGTGAAGAGCTCATAGCGACATTCCTTCCGTGGGACGAAAGCGATATTCCAAGTAACACTCCAACATTTCGATCAGTTCATGGTCACGGACAAACTGTGCCCTATAAGGAGCGGGCGTTGAAACGGAACCCAGCAAAGAAACCGATATCAATCAGCGAAACGCGCAATGACGACAGGCAGCACGGTCAACGCTGCGATAGTGGAAAACACCACACCACCTAACGTGACAGTGGCGAATCGGCCTTGTGCTCCCGAGTTTGCCCCATTTAATGCCAGGGGAAGGACGCCCACAATTGCACACAGTCCAACGAGGGAAACAGCGCGAAATTTCTCTTGGGCTCCTCTATAGCAGGCATTTCGAATGTTGCCGTACCGCCTGCCAGCTTTGGCGATCTCGGTGGCAACGAGCCACGCCTGCACGGCTGCCAGCGCAGAGACAAAACAGAAACCTGCTACCGTGCCCGGTCCAGCGTGCATGCCCCGAACAAAAAGGGCGAGTGCGCCTCCGCTAAATCCCAGAAGCACAACGGTTGTGACAAAAGCCATGCGCACCCACATGATCGACTCGCATAAAAGGAATGAATCGATAATACATACCCCCCTAGGTATAATGCAAGTTTCCGCATGGTATCATTTGTTTGCGAATGAGTCACACAATAAAAAACAAACAGAAGATGATCCTGCGGAGCAAACGCATCCGCGGGCAATTCGAAGCTCTTGAGCGGGTCCTCGACGAGGGACGCGACTGCTCCGAGGTGTTGCAGATAATCAGCGCAGCAAGAGGTGCAGTCAATAGCCTGATGACTGAACTCTTGGAAGGCCACATCCGGCACCATGTGCTTGACCCGAAGCGGAAACCGAATTCGGACCAGACGCAAGCGGCCGATGAGGTTATCGATATGGTGAAAACCTACCTCAGATAACAGGGCCTGTGCTGCTGAGCCTGGCGGAAAGACAAACGCATGCGACTGGATCACTTTCTGCTCTCGCCGAAAATGTCAGCCCGGCTCCTGGACGGTGGTGTAGACCGATGGGCGCGTGGGCAGCTAAACGCGAACGATGATGCGCCAACATGGACAACGGTCGACTCTTAGACCAGAGCCGAGGTTCCAGGCACGGGAGCGGTTGTCACAGCGCCTGGATGGCGCGCTCATCTCGGCTGCACCGCACTACGGATTACAGGGGTCTTCGGTGGAGTTGATGTTTTCATCTTCTAACGGCTGGTCCGCCGCATCCAGACCGAGTTTTCGAATCTTTTCATAAAGCAGCCGCCGGTGAACGCCGAGTCGTCGCGCAGCTTCTGCTTTGTTGCCGTCGCTTTGCTTCAGAGCTTGAGAAATCCGGAACTTCTCCCACTCTGCTACCGAATCGTGTAGAGGAAGTCTTGCTAAGGCTTCCATCCACTGTCCGTCTGTCTGAACAGACTGTTGCTCGAATTGCAAATGCTCGGCTAGGATCACGCGTCCGTTGGCCTGCAAAAGAGCTCGTTCGACAATATGCTCAAGCTCACGCACGTTTCCAGGGTACGAATACTGTTGCAGCGCGATCAGAGCCTCTTCTGAAAACCCCGCAGTGGGCCTTCTGTTCTTACCGGCATAAACTTCACGGAAGTGTTCCGCCAGAGGGACCACGTCCGAACGGCGCTCTCGAAGAGGTGGTAGTGAAATCGTAAAAGCGTTGAGACGATAGTACAGATCCTTGCGAAACTCACCACCTTTAATCAGTTCACCAAGATCACCGTTAGTAGCGGCAATCGCACGAAAGTCGGAGTGAATCGTGTCATTGCCGCCCACTCTTGCGAAGGTTTGTTCCTGGAGGACACGTAGGAGCTTAGGTTGCAGGCTAACGGGCAATTCTCCGATCTCGTCCAGAAAGATCGTGCCCTTATCGGCGACTTCGAATTTCCCCATCTTTCGTGCAATTGCACCTGTGAATGCACCGCGCTCATGGCCGAAAAGCTCTGACTCCAGGAGGTCGTCGGGAAGAGCGGCGCAGTTGACCGTGACGATCGGTCCATTTGCGCGCGAACTATTCTGATGGATCGCTCGGGCAACGAGCTCTTTTCCTGTTCCCGATTCTCCTCGGATTAGAACCGTCGTGTCGCTGGCGGCCACTCGACCGATATCCTTAAAGACGCTTAGCATCGCGCGCGACGAACCGACAATTTCGCCCTGCTCCTTTCGGGGACCCCTTAGGAGCTTCTGGCGGAGATCTTCGACTTCCTTCTGCAACCCAATATGCTGCAAGGCGCGTTTCGCAGTCGTACAGATTTCGTCGAGGTCGAAAGGCTTGGAGATGAAATCATAGGCGCCAAGTTGAATGGCTTTGATGGCGTTTCCGCTGGTGCCGTACGCCGTCATAATAATGACCGGAGGTTTTCGGATCTCCTCCTGCTGCTGTAGCGCCTGTAGAAGTTCTTCTCCTCCGCCATCAGGCATTTTCCAGTCGCAAAACACGAGGTCGGGGTTTTGGTCACGAAGCATGGCCAGAGCACCTACAGAATTCTGGGCTTCAAGGATCTCGTATCCGTGCGAGGCGAGGATTTCAGCCAGAGTGACTCGAAGGTTGCGCTCGTCGTCGACGATCAGGATTCTGGCTTTCATGCGTTTTCGATTTCTATTGTCTCTACACCTGAGCCTGAAGTCCCAGGACCGGCTGCAGGCAGGCGCACCGTAACAATCGTACCTTTAGTTGGTGAAGAGGTGATTTCGATTGTTCCCTCATGAGCGCAAACGATTTCGTAAGTTATAGAGAGTCCCAGCCCAATTCCCTTCGGCCGAGTCGTGAAAAAGGGATCAAATAAGTTGTCGCGAATTTCTTCTGGGATGCCATGACCATCGTCGCTACATTCGACTGTGACATACTCGTTTTTATCGAGAATCCTGAGCTCCACCGTCCCCACCGGCCCCAGGGCGTCGATTGCGTTCGAGAGGATGTTGTCGAATACCTGATACAGCTTGGAACGGTCCCCTCGAATAATTGCCGTCGTGCTGGTGGCGTCAAACAGGAATCTTATCGATTTGTTGGGAACCACCGCCGCTTTAGCATCGATGCACTCCTTCAGAAGTAAATCCAGATCAAATGATTCGATCTTCAAGTTCAGAGGCCGAGAGAAGTAAAGAAGACGTTCGACGATTCCATTAAGGCGATCAATTTCCTCCAGTACCATCGAACAACTCTGCTGCACTGCGCTATCTGAGACGGCGCGTTGGTTCATCTGAGTCCGCAAGCGGATAGTAGCCAGGGGGTTTCGAAGTTCGTGGGCAACGCCGGCAGCTACCTGTCCGAGGGCAGCCAGGCGCTCTTTGTGGCGGAGTTGCTCACGAAGATCTCGCTCCTGCTCGATCTTCTGACGAAGCGACTCGGCAAGCTGATTCACTCCTTGATAGATGCGCGCGAGTTCAGCGAGTCCCGAAAAGGGTTTCTCCGGCGAAGCGAAATCCCGATCCAACTCGTGTAATCGTTCTTCGATCTGACTGACACCCGATCCCAGATCACGGGCCACCAGAAAAGCCAGAAGCACACAAACCAGGGACAGCGCGACAAAGGCGGCAGCACCAAGGCTGAGCGTCCAATCCTGCTGTGAACGCAAACTAGGCAGTCGCTTCATCACCCACGCACTGCCGATGGGGTTGCCCTTTACGACAATGGGAGCCGCCTCGAAAACGATTACGGCGCGCTCTCCCCTATATATGTAGGAAACCTCCTGATCCTGGCCAGCAGCGCGGCGGGCAACATCCTCAATCAGGGGGCGTTCGATTGGGGGAATGTCCCTTTTCACGCCAGGGCCTTCGTGCGTCGGGTACGCATACCCTAGAAGCCGATCCGACACCTTCGAATAGAATCCCCCTTCGGTACCTGGTTCATTCTTGAGCACCACCGTCGTCATCAAGGAAAGCACATCATCTGAACCTGAGGCGTCAGGATTCTCAAGAGGGGGGAACTCCCGGTGCTGCGTCTGAAAGTCCTCGTGACCGCTGTAGTCGCGAACCATCGTAACGGCAAGAGCAGAGAGGTGCCGCTGAGTATCGCCGGTGACGGCGCTTTGCCTGTTTTGCAATATCAAGACAAACGCGAACCCGCAGCCGATCAGTAATGCGATCACCAAGGACGCGAGGATTGCCACGCGCGTTCGTACGCTGCCCAGCCACCAAATTCGTTGTGTCTGCCAATTTGTCATTCGAAACTGGGCCATCCGCCCACCGATCCGGAGGCTAGCCGCGCCAGTTAGATGCTGGAAGAAGATTCACGAGGGCGGAAAGAATCGGCCACGGCCCGTTTCCTCAGACCTCTGGTACATTCTCATGCTGGTCCAGATCGTTTGCAATGCGAAGATATTCCTCTCGCGAAATCTCGCCCTTCGCGTAACGCTCTCGGAGAATCTTGAAGGCCTGAGATCGCCGTTTGTCCTGTGTCGGGAAGAAAGCAGCAAACTTGGAGCGGCTGAGCCACGCTCCAGCGGCGACGATAATAGCGAAAAGAGTAATCCACTCAAATCCCGGATCTAAACCCGGCAAAGGCGGCCCCGGAGCGAGAAGACCGGGACCGCAGTTGGCGACTGTCAGCGTTAAAAAACACGATGGTCATGTAGGTCAAAGTGCGTTTCATATGTACTCCCGCGGTTTCCTACTAACACGAACACTACGGAACATTTCCTCCAGGTCCCGGCGGTGGTGGTGGCGCGGTTCCGTTATCCGCGTCAGGAGGAGGTGGCGGAGGCGCTCCAGGTCCACCCGGAGATGGAGGTGGCGGCCCAGGTCTGCCCGGAGGGCCGGCGGACACTATACCGGAGGCGATGAGATAGCGATTCTGAAGGTGGTCCGCAGCGTGTGCGATCGCATCGGATGCACGAGCAGCGGCAGATGCTTCACGCGGACTTTGCGATAGCGAAGCCTGCGCTCGCTGTTGGAGTTGCTGGCTCAGAGTCAACAAATCGCGTACGCGACGTGTGATTTCAGCGGGTACAACGTTCGAGTAACTACCTGCGCTCTGCACTTGCAAGATCGTGCCCCCAGCGCGGGCGATTTCGTCATTCGCACGAAGAGCATCTTCGGCTACACCTGGCTGGCTTGGCGGCGCAGTGATTCCGGCGGCATTGCCGGAACCGATGCTGTTCATTGCCATGGTCTCTGCCGCGTGAGCCATATCATCGGCCGCAGCCGCCAGTTCGCGGGCTCCGATGTAGTCGGACGCTTGATAACGGCTCAGAGCTTCTTGGTAGAAGGCTTTGCCGTCCGCAATGAAACGGTTTAGAGAGATGCCACTCGCGGTTCCTTTCGCTGCTTCCACAAGCGCCGTTGAGCGGTTGAGTCCGTCATAAGCACGCTGCATGGCATCTTGCACGTCAAGCTGAACGTCTTGAGCAGCCATACCGGGCCCGCGCGGACCCCCGCCTCTCGGACCACGTTGTGCGAATCCGGTCACGCATCCGGTCATGATCACGAACATAATCAGTTGTGCTAGTCGTTGTCTCACAATGAACTCCTTACGTCCCGTAGTTGATATTGCCTGTCTTCCTTAAGAGCACGGAGCGTGCCAGAACTGGAAATCTTGGGATGGCGGGTAGAATCAGGTATTTGCGCACGCCGTTGTCGCTTTTTCCTTCTGCGAGTGATCCCAAAGCGAACGTCTGGATGAGCGGAAGACGCACGCACATGTGTTGTTGATCAATACGAACTGTGAACTGTGACCGGAGACTGGCCTTGCCATGAAGAAGGGAGGGATTGCAGGGATCAAGCGGGTTAGAACTTCGCGATGAGAGTCACTCCTCCAACCAGCAGCAGCCCTCCGACAATTCTCCAGATGTTTAGCGGATGGTAGGACATCCGGAACCAGCCGAAATGATCGATTACCAAAGACATGATGAGAGCAGCCGTCACGGTTAAGCCCACGAATGGACCGGCTCCCACCTTCGTGACAAGCGTAAGTCCCGCGTAGACTTGTACGGCTCCAACCAATCCGCCGATGACGGCCCACCAAGGGAGTGAAGCGATGTCCTTCGAGGTGGGGAGAGGATGGGGCATGATCAGGGAGGCGCCGGCAAAGAAAAAAGTGATGAGCGCGAACGATACCGCCGAGGCCAGCCAAGGGTTCACGATGTACTTGTTAAGCTGACCGTTCATCGCAGCTCCACATGATTGCAGAGCTCCGCCCAGAATGATGAATGGAATTATCCAGCTAGCGTTCATTCTTCTACCCTCCCCGCAGAGTTCGTTCGCGACCGATAATTAAGACCGACCACTAAGAATTATGGAAAAACATCTGCATCAAGATCGCCCCGCCCAGTGACGCCAACAGAGCAACCGGCATCACCACCACTCCAACCTTGAGAAAATCCCAGAAACTCACATCGAGCTTTTCCTTACGCAAGGCGATTAGCCATAAAATCGTCGCGAGCGAACCTGTGATGGAGAGATTCGGTCCCAGATCGACGCCGATGAGCACAGCGTCGGCGATCAGACCCTTGGCGTGCGCCGCCTGCAGCGTGCTCCCGGCGATCAGGCCGAGCGGCAGATTGTTAACCAAATTGTTCGCTACACCAACGGCAAATCCCGTAATCAATGTGCCCGTCGTCGATCCCAGCGTTTGGGCCCAGGTCAGCCACTCCCGAGTCTGTTGCATTGCGCCGACGCTTTCCATCGCGTCGACCATTACGAAGAGACCTGCCACGAGGGCTAGTGTTGCCCAGCTAATCTCGCGCGCAAGTGCCAGTGGATTCGATCGTGCCTTGATGGAGACTACCGCTGTGATGACAAGAGCGGCTAAACAGGTTGGCAATCCCAAGTCTTTGCCGAGCGAAGAGGCTGTTAACAGGACAGCTACCATGGCAGCCAACCCACCCAGCACCAGAAAGCCTTCACTTCTGAGAGGCTTCGCTTCTACCTCGCCTTCGATTGCGGCGCAGAGCTCTTTTCGAAAGAGCCAGCGCATTGTGATGAATGTGGCAGCGATCGAGAGAAGAGACGGAACGCCATAGGACAAGAGCCATCGCCCGAGCGGCGGCATTTGATTGTGAAACACAACCAGGTTCGCTGGATTGGAAATGGGCAGAAGGAACGACGCCGCATTCGCGATAAAAGCGCAAACGAATAAATAAGGCAGGGGCTCGACCTTGGCCTTACGCACCGCTGTCAAGATTGCTGGGGTTAGAACTACTGCCGTCGCGTCATTTGACATGAAGATGGTGACGATTGTGCCTACTGCGTAGACCAGGGCAAACAGTCGGGAGCAGGAACCGCGGGCGCTCCGCACAGCGACCGATGAAAGCCAGTCGAAGACTCCATGCTCGCGTGCGAGTTCAGAAAGTAACATCATGCCGACAAGAAAAAGGCAGACATCCAATGCTTTCACGGCAGCTCGGCCAGCAAGCTGCAAGGGCACCAGTCGGAAGATGAGCAATAGGAGCACGCCGCCGGCAATCCAGTACACTTCCGGAACGTTGCGGGGACGGACTAGCATCAACAGGACGCTAAAGCCGACGATGAGCGACAGGAGAATGTGCGCAAGCAGGGGCGAGATCATCTACCACTTTCTCCCGTTCTTGTTCGGTCCCAATTGCGTGCCTAAGATTCCGTGCTCCGGCCATGCTCCGATTGTGTTTTCGTTGCCTCCGGGGTTTCGACTGGCTGGTTTCCATTGTCCCGATGCGGGGTTGATGAGTCGGATGGTGTCGTGCGCAAATTTTCCGTCCTCATCCTCGAAGTGCACGGTCAATTGACTGATCCCGTCGGGGAGCCGGTCAGTTTGTACTGTCGCCTGCCAAACGGCGGAGTTTTCGATCTGTTCAAGATCAACTCTCTGGTCACCAATTTCGGCATAACCGTGCAGCAACTTTCTGTCGCTCCAAGCCTTAACGCGGACTGGCATCTCCTTGACCACCGTTCGTGGCGACACCTCTTGGTCCGTAAGGAGTCTTTCGTCCCCTGGCGAGGTGATCATCACGAAAGGCCATTCGCCAAGAGGCTTGAAGCGCCAGCTCACAACGTCGTGGTCGAGATTGGTGATCGAGAATCCGACTGCACCCTCTTCGATTTGTCCGGTCGAACGCGTGGCCGTGTACAGTGTGTCTCCATCATTCGCAATCTCGTTGTAGTGCGTGTGGCCCATGTCGACGAGGCGCACGTTGTATTTCTTAATGAGGTTACGAAGCGGAGAAGAAAACTCGCCAAGCTCGCTTGGGTAGCAGTGCAGAAAGAGTACGCTGCGTTTTTGGGCGGCGGCGATTGCTTCCAGCTCTTGCCCTAGCCAGTGAAGTTGCTCCTCAGAGATGCCAAATGTTTTCGGATCGTTGCTAAAGAAGGCATCGAGCGCCAGAAAACTGTACAAGCCGAGATCGAACCGATAGAAAGCCTCCGGCATCATGAAGCGGTTGAAATTGTCGTGGCTCTTCAAATGAACGTCGTGATCTCCTACGATCGCGAACCAGGGCAAATTGAGTTGGTCCAGTCCTTGGCGCACGAGTCCATATTCATCAATCCCTCCGTGATCCGCGTTGTCCCCCGGCAGATACGCAAAGTTCAGAGAATCGGCCATGACTCGATTCACTTCCTCGATCAAGGACACAAAATCACGATAGTTTTGTTCATGTCGAGTGGTCATGTGCAAATCACCGAAATGAACCCACGAAACAATTTCGGATCGGTCGCTCAACCTAGGCGCGCGGCGTTCTATTGAGGTGGATGTCATTGGGCGAAAGCTTCCTTCGGCGATGTTGGATCAAGTTCGGGACCGGATGTTGGGGTAGCGGAAGTCCGAGAGAGGGTTTCGGGGATCGCGAACCAAAGCACGCCAAAGGCGAGCAACGCGATCCCAGATAATCCGAGAAAAGACGCCCGGTACCCGAGATGCTGGATCAATACGCCACCGATTGTTGTACTCAAGGCCGCCCCAATGCCAACCATCGTCGCGAGGCATCCAGCAGCCACGTTGAAGCGTCCCGTGCCTTGGGTTCGATCTTTGACCACGAGGATCGAGACAATACCGAATATGGCATTCGCCACTCCGTCGAGTGTCTGAATCGCGATCAACGCTCCGACAGCGTGCGTAAGCGTATAAAGAACTCCGCGAATGGGAAGCACACCGAAGCCGAGTAGTAACAGCGTCTTTCGCCCCTTCGTGGCAGCCCGCCTCCCGATCCACGCGGCAGAAATTGCTATTACAAGCTGTGTCACGATAATGCAGGCGGACATAAATGGGGCCGCTGCCTTCAGATTGTCTTTCGAAAGCATCTCTCCCAGTTCCGGCAACATGGCTGCGTTCGCTAAATGGAAAAGAAAGGCCGTCGCCAGGAAATAAACGAGAATGCGGTCCTTGAGAAGAGCAGACCATCCCTCGGTGTTGATCTTGCCTTCCTTTTGGATCGCGCCGCGGGCGCGGGCGTAGTCGATCTGTTTGGCATCGATGCCAAATAGGGATAGGGCAGCAGGAATGGCGAGCAAGGCAGCTACGGCGAAAATCGCGCGATATCCGAATTGGTAGCTCACGTAGGCGACAAGCAACGCGGTGAAGACATTCCCGGCCGCATTGAACGACTGATTCTTCCCGAACTGTTTGTCAAACGCCGCAGCCCCAACAATCCCGAGTGTGATCGCTGCGACTGTGGGTCCCAAGAACGGACCTGAAGCACCGATTAGGAACTGCGCGGAATAGGCCCTCCAAGGGCTCAGATGCCCCATGAGCAAGAAGGCCCCAGCAACTAAGAAACCAAGGTTCACCGCAAGCAACGTCCGTTTGCGATGGACTGCGTCGATGACCGCACCGGCTGGAGTCTGCATCGCGACCCCGACCAACCCACCGAAAGTCAGGACATAACCCACGCTGCTGGGATTCCATCCACTCGAAGCGAGATAGGCAGCCAAGAATGGACCGAGACCGGTCTGCACGTCGGCGAGAAAGAAGTTAAGCCATTCGAGCGCGCGAACACTCCGCTGTTTTCCTGGTGCCGTATTGCTCACAGAGTTTCCTCTTGCCGTTTCTTAAAGCACGCGATTCGCCAATTCCAATCACGGGCTTTTCAACGTATTTTTGCAATGTTCTGTTCCCAAAGCGGGCACTTCTGTTCGCTTTCCGCTCGCGTACATGTGGGAAATTGCCAACAAGAGCAGGGCTTTAGTGCATGGGCAGTCCACCGTCGTACGAACGGGTTGTCGGATTGATTTAGTCTAGTTTGTTGAGAAAGGTCTTGCCTTCAACAACGGATTGCACCGCTGGGATGAGGTCGGTCGAGACCGCAGATTTCACTACATAGGCCAGCGCGCCAGTCGCTAGTGCCGTTTGCGCTATGCTGCCCGAATTGTACTGACTGAGAAAAATGATCCGAGTCTTCGGCGCGACCCCGCGGATGCGGACCGCGGCTTCGATTCCGCCGAGCACGGGCATCGTGATATCGAGGATGACGACATCCGGCTGAAGTTCGCCTGCGTGGCGTATGGCTTCAAGCCCGTTCGAGGCCTCGCAGACGACCTTGAACTCCGGATGACTCTCCAATAGCGAACAAACCTGTTTTCGAAGAAGTTCGTGATCATCGACAACGAGAATCTTCAACACTTGCAGGCCCCCTCAAAGTTGTCGCGTCCCGATTCGCAGTAGATGAACCGGCGATAATACGCATTGGTTTTCTTCAGTTCGATACAGAACAATATGTAGGAAGAATCTTTCGATCCTAGACATCACGGATCGATCTTGGCCTGTTCCATGGGCTTATATTCAGCATATGAGGTCCGCTGTCGAGCGCAAGGCGCGAGGATTCATGGCGATAGGCATTTTCTTATTCTTCGGAGCGGTCATGGCCGGTCTCGCCGCAATCACTCTTCTCTCCCCAGGGACACCTCTTGATGAGCTCTGGGTTCTGAATCCGATCGCGTACAAGCGGCTCGCCCCTCTAGGCCGTACGGTCGGAATCCTGTTCCTCCTGCTCGGCGCGGCCCTCGCCACGGCGGGGATCGGTTGGTTCCGACGCCGCCTTTGGGGATGGATGCTCGCAGTCACAATCATCGCCATACAAGTTGTGGGGATGTCGTTAACTGTATCAGAGGCGACTTTTTGCGCGGGGGAATCGGTGTCGCTATCGCCGGCGCGCTGTTGCTGTTTCTCTTGCAACCGCGGATCAGAGGCAGCTTTGTCTAGAATCTCTTTCGAAGAAATTCAAAAAGGGCATAACCAATGAATGCGGCTATTGCTGCAATTTCAAAATTGGCAATAGTGCAAACATCTTCGATTGCCCACACTACGCCTCTCTTCGCCCCCAAACCAGAACGCTCAAATTCCCCCATCAAGAGATTGGAATAAAACAGGAAGATGATGAAGCCTACCTCGATCACCGCCCTCCAGATATTTTTCTTCATCGCAACAGTCCACCCCGTCGCCGCTTCGATCGATAGGCACGAGAAAGTCTTCTCGGTAACGTGGCTGAGCAGACTCCACCCCTATCGTTCCAGCCGTGAGAATACTAGCCACAGGCGATGCCCACCAACAGAAATGCAAGAGCTTTCCGAAGCGTTCGGAAACGATGTACGCTGGCATTAGGACACAGCACGATCATCCTCTGACCCCGCACAGAGGGTGTCGCTGCAATCAGCATCGCATGGGTGAAGGCATCCTCCGGTATTACTGTTGCCAGTGGAAGAGCATTCCTGATTTCTTCAGTGGTGGGCGGCGTAAGCTCAGTGATGTAGTCGTTCCCCATGTCCTCATTTGAACGGACCAAGTTCAGGAACTGGTTTTTCTCCTCAGGAGACGCAAAGGAAAATAGAAGCTCGTAAGCGCTCGCATCAGGATCGCCGAGGAGTGCCAGAACACGTGTGTTCGTCAGTTGCGCATAGCCAACGAGATGACGCACGATGTCTGCGCCAAACAGTCGGCCTTGGGGGTCATCGCTGGCAAGATTTCGATCGTGCAGAGCCAGTCATCTTCATCTTGCCAGTACGGCCCAATCTCATGTTGCCGGTTCATACGAAGACCGCTTAATCTCTACTATTGAGAAATCCTCACCCAAACTCGCGATACGCACACGTTCGCGGTGTCTCAATCCGGCACTCATATCGGCTGGTCCGCACTACGGATTACGCTACGGTTCTGCTCCCGCTACCGGGAATTTCCAACGACTTAGAGGTCGTCCGCCTCTTGTAAGTCCTTTAAAGTCGTGTATGGGCCGTTCTTTCACGGCGGTAACACGGGTTCAAATCTCGTCTCGGACGCTAAATCTAATCAACAACTTACGTTTGATTGGCGAGCCTTCTTCATGTAGCGGTATGTAACGTTAAGACTGGTGCTGCGAATTTCCTGCCCTCAGCATGGATTTGGGCATGATCATCAAGAGAACCTTCCACTGCCCGTGCCGTTTCCGTGCCGTTAGCGCTTCATTGCATGGAATTAGCCGCGTTAGAAGCCATCTGCCGCAAGCTAACTACATAAAACTACGTTGAACGATGGTTTCGAATCCCACTCTCTCCGCCAACTTCTTTATAATCAATAGGTTGGAGTGATTTTTGGTCTACTCATAACCCACTCTCGGCACTAGGTTTTCATCTTTAGAATGAGCGACATGCAGTTTCGCGCGGTCAGAAAACGTGCCGATAAGTCTGAAAGCGAGAAAGCGACTGTTTCAGAATCAGTTGGTGGTCCACGATCTGAAAACGAAGAAATTCGCGAATAGCCTTTAGCGCGTCCGGGTTTCTTGTCTTAATCCGTACCCTGCCACCCGCGGGCAACTCTCCATAGCTGTAAGAAATCTCAGCCCCCTTTCCTTCATTGCGGGTACGCCAGGCGGCACCTGGTCATGAACGAACATGGGAATCGAGAATTCTCCGTTAGAGAACATCGTGACAATGTGCGTCAGGTGAGACCTGATTGCCTGTAAATTCTGGGAATCCTTATTGTCGTTCACGGTCACTTCGATCGCACCGCCGTCTGAGTACAGAAGAAAATGATGCGTGGTCTTGTCATGCGGAAATCCCATCGCCTCATCACCGTGCTTCTCCACATCGGCCTGGTGCTGCGTCACTTGTGTGCTGCGTTGAGTTCTTCCCCAGTGAGCTTGGCACCCGTGAGCCGGCTACCTTCGCAGATCGGCAGCAGGACTTCAAACGCAGAGAAGCACATTGAGCAAAGTGAATGTGACGGGACGATTAAAAAGTACCCAAGCGTAGGAAAGAACGGTTCTTCACAACATTGAGTCGTGTATCATGCCTCCGACAACTCTCTAAGGTTGTCTTGGGCTGCGTGACTGACTGGCAACAGGAAACTCGCGGCCTATTTCGCATGGAGAGGTTTTTATGGTGACAGACCCAGTCTCTGGCATCAGGCACGAAGTCCAACAGTTGATTCAACAGCAAATTGACACCCTACGTCTCGAATCGTCCCTGACGTCTGCCCAGCTTTGGGAATACCATTCCCGATCCAAGAGAATCACGGCACTGTACCGGGAGCTTGATCAACTCCGCAGAGACCGGATCAAGTACGAATTGAGAACAGTTTCCTGAACACCCTTGCGTTTGAGGGGGTGAAACCGCCATCCGCTGTTTGACGGCTGCGACCGTGGATGGCGGCTTTCAATCATCGACAAATACTTCATACTTCAGCGTTTCCCAAGACGAGAAGAGGAGCTCACCGCCAAACACCTAGCGCGAGTCAAATAAAGCCTCGATTCGCTGAGGTTTTTCACCGTGAACAGGTCGGCCACATCGGCATTGCCGGCTTCATCGAGAAGTTCCATAGCTTCGTCTCGTGAAGCTGCGCTCACAGCGGAAAAATCTCCATTCTGCCAACGACAGATGAACAAGGGCCTAGAGGACTCCCGCTCGCCTGTACTGATCTGAATTTCGGTCTGCTACAATTCAGCACAGAGCATGGACAGATGCTCGGCGTCGCGATAGCCTGCGGACGGTTTTTGGCGGTTTTTCATACAGTCCATTTACTGTCCATTTCGCACCTAAAACTGGTTATATTCGGTGGAACGGATTGAAGCAGGCGAAACGGTTGACAGCAAGAATAGACAGTAAACATGCGGGTTTGGCCCTAACCGTATGAAAAGCAAGAGGGGACGTAGTTCAGTTGGTTAGAACCCTGCCCTCGCGTTTCTTCTTTCTCTATCTTCTCAAATTTAAACCACTTATTGCAGAGTGCTGAAACCGCACTGTCACCAAGTCGATTTCAGTTCCCGTCATTATATTTAGGATCAGAGCAAAACGTTCAGCACCTTCAATCCAACTCAATTGGAGGCAAGCCGGAGATCAAGACGTTGCTTGGGGGCCAGCGATCCGATTTGTGTAGTGGTCAGTCGAATAGTCACTGCGGCCGATACTCAGCCGACGCATCTTGTTCTGAAGAGTTGTTCTCTTAAGTCCGAGGCGCTCAGCCGCGCCGCCTTTTCCGGCAATCCTTCCGGACGCGTCGCTCAAAGCATCGATAATCACGCGTCGCTCAGCTTCCCGGAACGATGATGCGACCGCTACTACTTTTCGCCCAGCAGAATCCTTTACCTCCAGATGCGGCACGTTCAATTTGTTTCCTTGCGTTAGAATCACGCAACGCTCCATGAAATTTCCCAGCTCACGAACGTTACCTTTCCACGGCGCATTCGTGAGAGCGTCCATGGCACTGCGGGAGATGAATCTGATGTCCTTACCCATCCGCTGCGCAAACTTTGACACGAAATGATTCACGAGCGGAAGAATGTCTTCGCGGCGTTCCCGCAAAGGTGGGATCTCGATCGGGAAAACGTTGAAGCGATAAAAAAGATCCTCGCGGAACTCGTGCTCGCGGATCATGGTTGCAAGGTCCCGATGCGTCGCGGCAATCATCCGCACGTTGACCTGGATTGTCCTTGCGCTTCCCAAACGCTCGAACTCCTGCTCCTGGATAGCACGCAATAGTTTCGGCTGCAGCTCCAAGCTGATGTCGCCGATTTCATCCAGAAACAACGAGCCTCCATCCGCCAGCTCGAATCTGCCCTTCCTTTGCAGCAAGGCGCCGGTAAAGGCTCCCTTCTCATGACCAAACAGTTCGCTTTCCAACAGTCCCGAAGGAATGGCCGCGCAGTTCATGCGAACAAGGGCGCGCTCGCGCCGGGAGCTGAGCCTGTGGATCGCCCGCGCAATCAGCTCCTTTCCCGTTCCTGTTTCTCCATGAAGCAGGACCGTGGAACAGGTAGGGGCTACAATCGCCACCTGGTCAAGCACTTTCTGGAGGGCTGGGCTCCTGCCGACGATATCCTCGAAGCAGTGGTCAGAACTCATTTCCGTTTCCAGATGCACGTACTGGTCTGCGAGATCGCTGATGATGGGGAAACCCGCCGCGGCGGGGCTCCCGAGGTCGGTGAAAGCAACAGTCGCGCCCATAGTCTCCTCCGATACCTTTACACTTCCACTGCTTTGCGAACGGTTAGGCGGATCTCTTCGTCTGCGGATAGAACTCGATGATTTTTCCGAGTTGCGGCTGAGCCGCCGTCCTCAACGGTTTCCGAAAGTTCTTCGGTACGTAAAACTCAATCACCCTTGCCATAACAATCTCCTGTAGCCTCTTGAATCTCGGTGCACGGGGTTGTCGTTCGTTCGCTTTTGTCGGTCGCTATCCGAGCGGATGCAATATTCGTTGCAGCCATGATGAGGACTTCCTGTAGCGTGAAACCGCGAGTCGTGATCTTCCACATACGCGTCTTCCGACCTTGCACCTGTTGTCCTGATGACACAGCCATTGTCACTCGAGTTCTTTTTTCAAGCAGCCCCACATCGGGGTAAATCGCAGACTCTTGGGGGGACGGACGTCACCCTCCTCCGGGGTAAGAATTTGGTGGTATTTGGAGAGTCTTAGCGAGAGTCAGAGCTTTTTTTGCGGGGCGGAGCTTCGATGCGCTTCCACCCGAACAGGCGAGCATCGATGGACCAGAAACCCGGTCCCAACATTGCGAGAGCCGCAGCGGCAGTTCCTAACAGCAGCCACACCCATTTGTCGCCGGGTACGGCAAGTATCTTCCAGATTTCAATCAAGGCTATGGAGGTTCCCACGATTGGAGTCCATAAACCTGCGATTAGCAGTAATCCCGCTCCCATCAAGAGCACAGCAGGAATTGTCACATTCATCGGCGGTAGATCGCTCCATAGCCTCAAGCCCGCGCGAGCAATCAGCACGGAGCCAACGACCACGCGCATGAGGAGCAACCCTGCGCCGGGCCAACCGCCAGCAAATGTGGAATACAGCCGTCGCAATTACGCACCTTTCCGTACATAACTAGAGTCCTCCATGTCGGGGCCGACCGAAACCCCACAAAGAGGTTTAATCGTCACTCTTTAGAGTTCTGAAAGTTTCTGAGGCGGCAGGCAAGGGGGTGGCAACTACAGCTCGATGATTCCTCTCTTCAGGCCAATCATTGCGGCGTGCGTTCGATCCTTGGCGCCTAGTTTAGAAAGAATGTTCTTAACTCGACTCTTAACGGTTTCCTCCGTGATCGAGAGCTGATCCGCAATCTGCTTGTTTGCATTTCCAGCGGCAATCATTTTCAAGACAAGGATCTCTGCGGGCGTCAGTGCGTCATCCGTCGCATGCTCGGCGACTTGGAACGACGCTTCCGGCGAGAGGGTCTTCTTTCCCGCATGCACCGCTCGAATTGTATCGAGTAGTTCTTTGTGCAATGTATTCTTGAGCAGGTATGCCTGAGCACCGGCCTTGAGAGCGCGCAGAATTTGCGTATCGCCTACGTAGGTCGTCAGCACAATCACTTTTGCGTCGGGAAATTCGTTGCGAATCGCAATGAGCGCATCGATGCCGTTCATCTCCGGCATCTGCAAGTCCATGAGCGTGACGTCGGGGTGGTGGGTCCGGAATTGCTGAATGGCATCGCGACCGCTGGATGCTTCACCTACCAAAATCATATCGGTCTGAATGCCAATCAGACCGGCGATCCCCTGGCGCACGATTGGATGGTCGTCAACCGCCAGAATTCGAATTTGCGAACTACCGGCGTTCATAAGCTCCTGCTTCATACCCTCGCCTTGCGTGAAAACCACGAACTTCTCCGTGCTGCTGCGTAGGCGGTGCTGGCAGGAACGCGGAGTTCGACTTCGGTACCTGCATCGACTTCGCTCCACACTGCTAGCTTACCTCCAATAAGGGTGGCGCGTTCCCGCATCCCGGGCAAGCCGTAATGCCCCTCACTACCTTGGCTAGAGAGAATTGCCGGATCCACGCCTTTTCCATTGTCCCTCACCCGTAGGCGGAATTGCTCAGTGTCGTAACGGATTTCAGCCTCAATCTGGCGTGCCCGAGAGTGGCGGAACGCGTTTCGAAGCGCTTCAGCAGCAATTTTGTAAACCTCATCCCGGAGGATGGGATGTAGATTGCGTGCTTCGCCTTCAACCGCGACATGGAACGCGGGTCGATTAGTTGAATCCGTCGTGAGTTCCTCTCCCAACGTGCTGATGGCCAGGGCCAGATCGTTGCCTTGCACTGTGGAATCGCGCAATCCCTGCACTGCATCCCGGCCTTCAGTAATCGCGTCGGCCGTCTGCTCGATGGCGCTTCCTAGCTTCTCTTTCGCCTCCATCGGGCGCTCTGGCAGCAACTGGAACACGGTTTGGAAGCGGAGAAGCAAACCGTGGAAACTTTGCAGTAGTGAGTCATGAAGCTCTCGCGCAATCCGTGTGCGCTCGCTGACTCGCGCCTCCAACGTCATCTCGAACTCATGATGCAAATGCCGGACCCGCCACTGGTAGGCCGCGAACAGCAGCGCCATAAATACGACAATGCAGAGTGCGCGAAACCAGTTTGTCTGGTAGTAAGCGGGTATGACGGAAAAATCCAGCTTGGCGACGCCCTCACTCCAGACGCCGTCACTATTGCTTGCGACTACGCGAAATGAATACTTTCGGGGAGGCAAATCTGTGTAAAAGGCCTGCCGGCGCGTACCGGCATCGTGCCAATCACGGTCATAGCCGTCGAGCCGATAACGAAACTTAACGTTCTGCGGAATCGCAAAAGTGGGTGATGTGTAGTCTATTTGCAAATCCCTAGGATTTGGAGGAACTCTGAGGTCCGGCGTTGTTTCGAACTCCTTTCGGTCAGCGATGAGGGATTCGATGTATGTCTGTGCCGGAAAAGCTTTCTGCGAGAGCCTGGACGGGTCTACCCTCTCTACGACAAATCCTGTCGCAAACCACACTCGCCCATCCGCAGAGTAGGCAGCAGTATTAAAAGATGGCCAGCCTGTCGGCCGCGCTCCATCCAACACGTCGAAGACGCGGGTTTGAACGATCGTCTCCGGATTGTCCCGCCAATGCTGGAGCTCCGAATCCGGGAACTCAACCACACCACAGCCCGTGTGCAGCCACCAATGATTCTCATTGTCCTCCATGAATGAGATCACCGAGTTGCAAGGCAGACCGTTCTTGGTCGTCATCCGCTGTACTTTCTCCTGTCGCCATTCAACAAGTCCGTTTTCGGAAGCCGCAAGAATGGAACCATCTGCCCTCGACATAATCTTGCGATTGAACGGATCGCCTCCTGGGTTTAACGGAAACTTCATTTCGAGAGCGCCGTTCCGAAAAAGTCCGACATCTCCCTTTAGGGTCGCTATCCAAATTCCTCCGTTTGGGTCGGAAGCGAGACTATGTCCAGGGGGAAGCTTTGATTCAGGAAACTCCTCCTGCACCCGAAAATCGCGGATACGCAGAAGTTTTCGCGGTTTGCTCGCACACTCCGCCCAAATGTTCCCGTCGATGTCCTCGGTGAGCGCCACAACCATCCCAAGGGGCCGGTTACTTGGTTGGGGGAGCCGACGGAAACGCCCATTTTCGAATAGATATAGCCCGTCATCCACTCCCACCCATAGCTTGCCGGCACGGTCTTCGAGCAAGTAGGAAACTTGATGGCCCGGTAGACCATTCGTTGCACGAATGGACGAAATGGTCCCATCCTTAATGTGGTCAAGCGATCCAGCGTTTGCTACCCAGATCGTTCCATCTCTGCTCGCCAGAACGCCTGCAGCTGCATCTGCTCCCAGGCCTTCGCGTGCTGAAAAAATGGCGATTCGCGGATCGCGAAAGCTATCAATACCATTCGTGGTTACAGTCCATACGATCCCTTCTCTGTCTTCGAAAAGAGCAAGTACAGAATCACCGGACAACCCATCAGTGTGCTGAAAATGGTCCACCACGTTGCCACGAATTCGGAAGAGTCCCTTGCCTACGGTACCTACCCAGAGATTGCCGTCGCGGTCAAAGAGCATAGCGTTGACGACCACTTTGCTGCCATCAAAAGTGGGCGTCACAAATGGCTTTGCTATGCCTTCTATTAACCGTCCAAGCCCGAGCCCGGGTCCTTCTGCAAGTATGCCAACCCAGAGTGTTCGATCGGGACCGCGCGCCAAGCTCACTACTCCCTGCTGTCCGGCGTTCGAGTTTAGCGCTTTGATCGGGTAGGTTTCCGATACGCCATCATGCCAGTGGACAAGTCCTGTTTGCCCGCCAAGCCAAAATCCTCCCTTTCCGTCAGGCAATAGCGAGTCGGCGGGGGAAATGGGCACTCCATCTGATTTCCCGAAACACTTGACGGCTTGGTCGGTAATACGACAAAGGGGTGCATCTGCTATATGGGCCCCGCCCCGCACCACCCACAGCGAGCCGTCAGGGTCCTCACTAATGTGTTCAAAGCTCTGGAGCCCATCCAAATTGAAACGAGAAGTGACTACTCCATTTTTTAGGTGAACGATGTCACGCTCGCCTAGTGCCCATAGCCCACCAGCATGGTCGCCATAAACGTTCACAATCGTGCTCATCGCTTTATCGTGCGTGGGCAATGTCCTGGAAACAAACCGCACACCATCAAATGTGTAAATTCCTTGGGACAGGGCTGAGAACCACAGAAAACCATCGGAGGTTTGCGTGATGGAAGACATCGCAGCCGGCAGGGAGCCATCTTGGGTCCCCCAAGACTTGTGCATGTACTGGGTGAGGCGCAGGTTCGGATCGAGGGCGTGAACCGGGGCTGTACCAAACAACACATAGGACAGAAAAACGCACAAGATGACCGCAAGGGTGTTGCTGGGCCAGTTAAAGCGGCGAGGAACTATCTTCCACATGTGGGTAGCCGAAAAAACATCACACATTATGGCACCCGGTCCAATACGACTCAAACGTGCTGTCCCAATGGCAGGGAACGAGTACTTTGGGCTGGAAGCTGACTTGGTGAGCGTGCCAACGACGATGGTCACCCTCAGTTCCTTGCGAAGTAGAGATCTTACCTGTTCTGCTCATTCACGACGAGCCTTCGATCTTCAGGGTTGGAACATGCCCGATCCACCGCCGCAATCTTCGCCACCGGAATTGGCCTTGCAGCCTCGGTCGCTGCTTTTCACCAAGCCTCAATATCTGTGTCAGTACCTAGGCCTGGATGAGCTCCGGGTGACCAGTTCTTCTGCAAGGGTACAAATGTAGCAGTCATGGTCGTCCATCGCCGCAAGCAGTTCGTTATATTCGATCAGGCTCTGTTTGGTCCACCACTCTACATGGCAGGCAAACAGGTACAACGCATCGCGGGTTTCCTTTCTCTCCGATATGTCAGACAGACCGGTTCTGTTGCCGGGGACCGACTCAGCCGGAGAACTTTTCTGATTCGGCGTACTATTTGCCATTTTCCTCGCTCCTATCCCTGGTCTATTATGTCTGCGAGCACGACGCTGACTCTCATAACCACCGCATTGACAAACAAAGCCGGCTTAGCTACGGCACAGGAAAGCTAACGTGCAGAAGCCCTTGGCTTGAGCAACACGAGGCAGACACCGTCCCAGTTTTTCTTGTTCGTACTTGGGGGAGGTACTCCGCGGAGCGGAACGATTCCAACGTCGCGAGAATCGAGCCCAAAGCGCATCTGCAGGTACTGACGGACAAGAGTCGCGCGCACGCGAGAAGTCGCGAACTGGGCTTCCGTATCGCCGGTTGTAGAATAGCCCTCGACAACGATGGCACGTCCAAAAGCCCCATCCCCAAACTCAGCCATGGCTTCGTCAATCGTCGCTTTTCCCGCCGGGGATAATTCTTCGCTTCCATCTTGCTTGTTATCGAAAAGTCCTGACTTGTCGAGCCAAGCACGAGTATTAGTCGCAACAGCAAAGACTTTGTTGCTTCGGTATTCATCTGCTTTGAGATTTGCCAACGAGTAGTATCCACGACGCTTAAAGAAGCCTCTAAACAGAAACCCATGCTTCAGGGCCTCGGTGTCTTCCACCATGCTGCTGCTGGCCAGATTCACGTTTGAGAGCGATTGCTTGATGTTATCTGCGGCGTCGACGCCTTGAGAATCGGGACCCAGAGCGCTAGTCAGACTTTCACGAAGTCGCAATGCGCTCGCGTCGACATTATGGACAGCACTCTGCGCGCTCGCTATTGTCTGATCGACTTTTTCTCCGAGACTTCGCGACTCAAAGTCGCTGACTAGACGATCTGCTCGCATGGAGGCGTCGGATACTGAGGCCGTGGCTTGCTGCACATTCGCGAGCGTCTGCCGCACGCTTCGCGCGGTGTTCTCGTCTCGGAGTAATACTCCAATCGCCCCTTTTCCTTGCTTGATACCGACGACCAAATCGTTCGCGTTATTGATTGTCGTCGTGGCTGCATCGAGAGTTCCGGTCAATTTCGTGGAAACCTCTTTCATGGTTCCGCTGACATCGTTGAGGAGA
>Ga0182024_10006223_pt1 | contig 26323 bp, 20 predicted proteins | sample P32metaG_FD_120480 | JGI IMG/M metagenome (GOLD analysis project Ga0182024, IMG submission 120480) | Permafrost microbial communities from Stordalen Mire, Sweden - P3-2 metaG (Illumina Assembly) | ecosystem: Environmental > Terrestrial > Soil > Wetlands > Permafrost | place: Sweden: Stordalen... | reverse complement strand
CGGTCACGGGCGCGTGCATGTATGTGACCCGCGCGCTGATCGAGCGTGTCGGCCTGCTGGACGAGCGCTACCCGATGGCCTACGAGGACGTCGACTGGTGCCTGCGCGCGTGGCAGGCCGGCTTTCACGTGCTCTACTTCCCCGCGGCCCAGCTCGTTCACCACGAGTCAGTCACGCGTGGCACCGAGTTGGGCGAGCGCGAGCGCGATTCCCAGCGACTGTTCTGGGAGCGCTGGTCAGATTTCTTCGATGCGCGCGAGGTGCACACCCCACAGGGCAAGCTCCGCATCGTGTACGTGACCGAAGACACCGGTGTCGGCGGCGGGCACCGCGACATCTTCGAGCACCTCAACCGCCTGTCCGCGCGTGGTCACGATGTGTCGCTGTACACGCTCGGGGGGTCTCCCGACTGGTTCGGACTGCGCGTGCCGGTGCACAGCTTCGCCGGCTATCGCCAGCTCGCCGACGAGCTCTCCCTCATCGATGCGATCAAGGTGGCGACGTGGTGGAAAACAGCCGCGCCGGTGTGGCAGGCGAGCATCGTGCGCGGCCTCCCGGTGTACTTCGTTCAGGACATCGAGACCTCCTACTACCCAGACGCCGAGCGCGGCCGCCACGCGGTGCTCGACTCCTACCGGCCGGAGCTCCGCTACATGACGATCTCCTCCTGGAATCGCGAGCGCCTGCGCGAGCTGGGCCTCGACGCCGAGCTGATCCCGCCGGGGATCGACCTCGACACGTTTCGCCCCTGTGCGGACGTGGCGCGCCGCGAGGACATGGTGCTCGCGCTGGGACGCTCGAACCCGCTGAAGAACCTGCCCCTCACGATCGCTGCCTGGAAGGCGTTGAAGGATCGATCGGGGAGCGGCCAGCGTCCCGAGCTGTGCCTGTTTGGGGTTGAGCCGGAGCTGGCGCAGGAGGGCATGCGCTACGTCGACTCTCCCGATGACGAGCAGGTCAACGAGCTCTTCTGTCAGGCGACCGTCTTCATTCAGACCTCCTCGCACGAGGGCTTCGCGCTGCCGCCGCTGGAGGCGATGGCGACCGGTGCCGCCGTGCTCTGCACCGACGCGCACGGCAACCGCGACTTCTGCCGCGACGGCGTCAACTGCCTGATGGCGCAGGCGAGCACGCGCGCGGTCAGCGCCGCGCTTGCCCGCTTGCTCTCAGACCCCGAGCTGCGCGCGCGCCTGGGTCAGGCCGGCATCGAGACGGCGAAGGACTACGCGTGGGAGCGGCGGATCGACGCCCTGGAGACATTCTTCCAGCGGGTCGCCGCCGCACGGCGGATGGCGGTTGCCGGCGAGCTCGCGCCGTAGCTTCTAGAGATCCTCGGCGATGTGCGGAGCCTCCCGGTTGAAGTACCAGAAGCCGACCAGAAAGATCACGCTGACGAGCGCCAGAGGCTCGATCAGCGCCGCCCAGCTGCCCATGATCTGTCCAGCGCTGAGGGTCGCACGGTTGATCATCGCGTGGCGGAACTGCTGAAAGATGGTGACGAGCGGGTTGAGGGTGTATAGGTGGTAGAGGAGGTTGCCGGCCCCAAGCTTTTCGCGCACGGTTTCGGCGGGAAGAATTACCGGCGATGAGTAAAAGAGGATCTGGCTGAGCACTTCCCAGATCGGTGAGATGTCGCGAAACTTCACGAACAGCGCCGAGAGCAGCATCGCGACACCAGTGGCAAGCACGCTCAACATCAGAATGATCAGCGGCAGCTCCAGCCAACTGAGCATCGGCCGTGCGCCGGCGGCAACCGTGAAGATCATCACCACGACTAGGTTCAGCCCCAGGTTGAAGAGGGCTAGCAGCACGATCGAGATCGGGATCGCCAGACGGGGGAACTGGATCTTGCGGACGAGGCTCTCGCGATCGACGACGCTCCGAACCGCCACACTGGTCGCTTCGGCGAAGAAGGTGAACAGCACGATCGAGCCGAGCAGCTGCGCTCCATAGAAGTGGGCAGCTGCGCCTTTGCCCCTGTTTACGTGGAACACCAGGACGAAGAAGACATAGAGCACGCCGAACAGCAGCAGCGGGCGCATCACCTGCCATAGATAGCCCAGAGCCGACCCAAAGAACTTCAGTTTGAATTCGCTGCGCGCGATGTTGTAGGAGAGATGCCAGAAGCGCGACCAGCTTTCATCCAGCGCGCGCGGCCCCCGGATCGGCTTGCCCAATGGCTCTGCGGGAACCGTCGCGTTGCCAAATGGGTCCGAGGCGACAGGCGTGCTCATCGGCTGCCTCCGGCCGCCGGGGACCCCTCGATCCCTTGGATCTCGCCCTCCGAGAGCATTCCCGCGCGGCTGATCTCCGTCTGTACGGGTATCTCGACCATGCCGCCGCTGGCGGTCACGCCGGAGACGACGAACGACGCGCCTCCCTCGTAACGATCGATTACGTCGAGGCCTTCGCCGCGGTGCGTGATTGTCAAGATCGGGTGATAACGCCCTGGAGCGAGCATGTTGTGGAAGGAGAAGGCGAATACTGCTTGCTCACCACCACTGAAGCTGCCGGTCTGCTCATGGTCTTTTGCCGTAGTGGCTACGACAACTGGTTGGCGCTGCTCGTTCATCAGCGCCATGCTCACGGCCGGGTCGAGCACGTCGGTATTGAACGTCACCAGCGCCTTCACGGTCAGGGGCTCGGACTGGGGAGCCACGGTTCGGTGCTCACTGCGATCGTCGCCTAGCCACACGTCGCTCACGCGCGCCACGCCGTCGCCCATGCGCACGCTGTCGGCATCTGCGTCGTCCTGGCTCGACGCACGACCGAAGGCGGTCTCCAAGTACCTGTCGGCCACGTCACGCGGGTCGCCGATGCTCACCATCTCGCCGCGCTCGAGCAGCATCGCGCGATGACAGAAGCGCGTGACTGCGCCCATGTCATGCGTCACGAACACGATCGTGCGGCCTTCCTCGCGCATCCGGTTAAAGACGTCGAAGCACTTCTGCTGGAAGGCCGCGTCGCCGACCGCGAGCACCTCGTCGATCAGCAGAATTTCAGCGTCGACCTGGATCGCCACCGAGAAAGCCAGGCGCACGTGCATACCCGAGGAGTAGTTCTTGAGCTTGAGATCCTGAAACTCCTCGAGTTCGGCAAACTCGATCACGCGCTTGAAGCGGGATCGTGCCTCTTTTGGAGAGAGGCCGAGCATGATGCCGTTCAGCGCGACGTTCTCATACGCGGCCAGGTCGGGATTGAAGCCCACGCCGAGCTCGATGAACGTGGACATGCGTCCGTTGCACCAAATCTGCCCCGCATCGGTCCTGTAGATCCCCGCCAGACACTTCAGCAGCGTGCTCTTGCCGCTGCCGTTGCGCCCGACGATGCCAAAGAACTCCCCGGGTGCCACCGCGAAGGAGATGTCCTTCAGCGCATAGAGCTCCTCGTGACGTGTCCGTCTGAGCGGGTGCAATGCGCGCTCCTTGAGCGTGTGCGTGCGCTCCTCCGGGATCTTGAAGCGCTTGTGGATTTCCTGGGCGGCCAGCGCAGGTCGTCCCGAGGCGGATGTCTCGGCAGGGGGCACGATCACAGGAGGGTAGCGGCGGAGGGGGCCGTGTCGGCTCAGCCTGCGCGGCGCAACCGGCGCCGTGCGCGATCAACGCCGCGTGCCGCCGCGAACACGCGGGCCGGCGCGCCGAACAGCGGTCGACTCAACGCAGGACGCGCGCTGAGCGCCAGCAGCGCGCGTTGGAGGTCATCGGGGAGCGCCCCTCGCGGGCCGATCAGGCTCCGGGCCGGACCGACTTCGGCGACGAGCTGTTCGTACCTGCGCTCGAGCATCTGCACTGTGGCTTCATGAAGCGCATTGCTCCTGCGCTCGCGGTCGATCGCATCACGGCTCAGCGTGGCGGCATCACGCACTGGCGCCACCACTGCCTCGCGGTAGATCTCCACCAGCGCCTCGGCGGCGCTCGTCCAGCTCAGCGCGCGCGCACGGCCGGCGAGCTCCTGCACGTGGCTTGCGCGAGCTGCTGGATCGCTCAGCAGGGCATGCACTCTGGCTGCGCTCTGCTCGATATCCCAGGGAACGATCGCTGCCGTCCTCGCCGGCGCCACCTCGGCCAGCGAGGCCTGGGGCGCGAATATGCATGGCACGCCGCTCAACGCGGCCTCGAAGGGCACGAGCCCGAAGCCCTCATAGACAGACGGATAGACGACTGCTTGCGCGTGGCTCATCAGCCAGGCCTTCTCCTGCTCGCTGACCGATCCCAGCGTCACCACTGCCTCACGCAGCTCGCCGTGCTCTGCCAGGAAGGCTTGCTCGAGCTCGAGTGAAGATCCCACCGGAATGTGTGTCCCGGCGAGCACGAGGCTTCCCTGCCAGTCGTGATCCTCGCGCAGCGCGGCGAGCAGGCGCAGCGCAAACACCCGGTTCTTGTGCCGAAAGTCGGTGCCCAAACAGAGCAGAAAGTCCGGCAGGTCTGCTGCCAGCGCCGCCGGTCGCAGCGACTGGACGGTGGAACGGTGGTCCAGGCCCGGCGGCACCACCCGAATACGTCCCGTCTCGACGAGCGCATCGGACAGCAGCTCGCGGCGAGTGTGATCGGAGAAGACGACCACGCGCTCTGCCGCGGAGAGGCCGTGGCGGCTGGCGCGCCGATAGTCCTGCCAGGCGTCCGCATCCGTGAAGTAGCCGGGATTGCTGTAAGCGATCAGGTCGAGTTGGCTGATCACCACTCGCTCACCGAGCGCCAGCGCGAGCTCGACGTCGCCGGGGGAAAATGTCTGTTGCGGGCGATGGAAGACCGCGCTTCGCGGCGTGGCCTCCTCGATCTCCTCGAACGCCAAGATCTCCGTGTCGGGTAGATCTCCCAGCAACTCGAGCGTTGCCTGATCGATCTCCTCGGCCAGCACGATCAGGCGTAGGCGCAGCGCGCCCGTCTGCGCGAGCGCACAGATCAGCTCGAGGACATGGACCTGCGTCCCGGTGAGCGCACCGTCGAGGGCGCGGGCGTCGATCGTGACCCACAGCCGCTGGCGGGGGCGCCGCGCGGCCTCGAGTGCGCGCAGGAGCACGCCCGAGCTTGCCACGGTGGCGAGATGCGGCAGGTAGGGATAGCGCTCGCGCAGTCGTGCTGGGAACTGCTCGGCGCCTGCATGCCCAGGCTCCTGCAGGTTGCCGACCACGACGTCGTCGGCGGCGACGTGAAACAGGCCCGAGAACACGCAGCGCTGGGCGAAGTCGATCTCCAGCGCCCAGCGCAACTCGAGCTCCTCGTCGAGCGGTCCGATCAACTCCAGCGCATCGCGGCGCAGATATACGCACGGCCCCACGGCCTGGTTCAGGCGCGGACGTAAGCCGAGCGTGTGCTCGGCGAGAGAGTCCGCCAGCTCCAGCTCATCGACGGGCGGACGGTCGGCGTCGGATAGCGCTAGTGCCGTGCCCGCATCGGAGAAGGCGCTTGCCGTCGCCGTATTGGTGTCGGCACACGCGGCATTGCGCAGCGGCCCAAGCCAGCACGCGGTCACACGGCATGGCTCGCTCAGCAGAGCGATGTCGGCGGGCGCCTGCTGCTCGAGCGCGCGATTGACGGCCGCCGTCGTCGCGGGGACGGTCAGGATCGGTATATCCGCGGGTGTGTGCGCACGCACGGACTCCAGACAGCTGTCCAAATGCTCGTCGTCCTCGCGCGCGGCGATCACGACGCAGACACTTCCTCTCGTGGTGGTTTGCCCCATTGGGCGATAATGCCAGGCAGCCCGTGCCGATGAGTGCCGACGATCAGACCACACCGGCTGTCCGCGCCGCCAGGCTGCTGGATCGCGGCCCCGTGGCCGTCCCAGAACACACCTGGCCGCAGCGGATGCGCGCGCTGTTTCGCAAGGGGCTGCTGCTCCTCGCACGCCCTCAGGCTCGCTACCAGCGCGAGCTCGATGAGACAGTCGTCGCCGGCTTGGAACGCCTGGAGCGCTACACGGAGCAGATCGAGTATCTCGAGGATCTGGTTGGCGAGCTGATCCTGACCGTCGAGTCGCTGCGCCGTGTGGTGGCGGATCTCGACTCATCGACGGTGGATGGCGACGAGCCGCCCGCCGCCACCTGATGTCCATGCAGGTCTTCACACTGGCCACCTCTGCCACGCTGCCGCAGGCGCGGGTCCTCGCCCGCTCGCTGCGCCACCATCAGCCGGATTGGCCGTTTGACATTGTGCTCGTGGGCGCCGGCTCCGAGCCAGACCGGACCGCCGAGGTCGAGAAGTCGGTGCACATACGCTCTGCCGCTGAGCTGCTCGATCTCGATGTCGAGTTGCTCATGGCTCGCCACGAGGAGGAAGATCTGGTCGCGCTGCTGCTGCCGCGACTGCTGCTCCTCTACGCCGAGCGCAACTCCGGCGCGGTGCTGCACCTGCCGCCGAGCGCCTGGGTGCTCGACTCGCTCGATCCGATCGAGTCGGCGCTGCGCAAGCGCGGCGTGCTGCTCGTGCCGAGGACGTCCGCTGGACTTCCTGAGGACGATCTGCAGCCGACGCAGCTTCAGCTGGAGCAAGCGGGTCGCATCGATCGCTCCATAATGGCCATCGACGGCGGCCCCGCTGGCGAAGCGTTTCTGGCGTGGTGGAGCAAGCGACTGGAGTTGGTCCTCGGATCACTCGACGGCCGGGAGAAGCCCGTTCGTGTAGAGGACAGATCCTGGCTGGGACGTTACCTCGAGCTTGCGCCCGCGCGCTTCTGGACGGCGGTCCTCGATGACCCCGGCTGCAACCTGAGCATGTGGAACCTGCACGAGCGGATGCTCGAGTCCAGTTCAGATGGATTGCTCGTCGATGGGCGCTGGCCGCTGCGTTTTCTCGACCTCGACGGTTTCGATCCCGACCGTCCCTATCGTCTCAGCCCGCTGGCCAGTCGCACGCGAGTGAGCCGTTCGCCCGTCCTGCGCGAGCTGTGCATCCGCTATGCCGAGGAGCTCAGGCAGGCAGGCTGGTTCGACATCGATCACCGTCGTGACGTGGGCCGTCCCCTTGCCGACGGGCTCCCCTACGACGACTCGCTGCGGGCTCTACATGCGCGCGCGGCGGCGCTCGGAGTGGGCTTTGCCGACCTGTTCAGCGAGGAGGGCACGCGTGCGTTCACCGACTGGCTTTCCGGACCCGCGCCATGGGGCGCGGCGCATGGCATCACCCGCTACGTCTTCTATCGCGTCGCTCATGAACGTCCTGACGTCATGCGCACATACCCCGATCTCGACGGCGCCGACGGCGCCTCCTACGTCGAATGGTGTTGGGCATTTGGGCGCGAGGAGCTCGGCCTGCTCGACCGCTTCATGCCTCCGCAGCCGGGCCAGCAGAAGGCGGTCTCCGCCCACGCCACGCATCCCGGCCAGGCGCCGGCTCACCCTCGCCCCGAGGTGGCAGCCGGCGAGATCGGGACCGAGCGGGCGCCGGGGCCGCCACAACTGGCCGTGCGCGTAAGCGGCTACCTGGGCAACACGCTCGGACTGGGCGCCGCCGCCCGTGGCTATGTAAAGGCTCTCTCCGCGGCCGGCGTCCGGGTGAGCACGGCGAGCGTGCCGCTGCACCATCTGGCGCTGCCGTCGTCGCTGGCCGCTGAATACGGCCGGCACGGGTTTGAGGATCTCGTCCACGAGGCAGGCCACGCCTTCGAGCTGGTGGCTGTCAATGCCGATGAGCTCCCTGACTTCGTCGCCCGCCTCGGCGAGGACTACTTCGAGGGCCCACGCATTGGCATCTGGGGATGGGAGACCAACAGCATCCCGCCCCGCTGGCAGCGCGCGTTCGCGCTGGTCGATGAGATCTGGGTCTACTCGCGGTTCATGGCCGAGAACATCGGTGCGGTCGCGCCGGTGCCGGTCATCACCCTGCCGCCGCCGGTCCAGCGCCCGGAGCAGGCGGTCTCTCCAACACGTCTCGGGGTTCCCGACGGCTTCCTCTTCCTGTTCATGTTCGACTATCTGAGCACGATCCAGCGCAAGAATCCGGTGGGCCTGATCGAAGCGTTCAAGCATGCCTTTGCCCCCGGCGAGGGTCCGCAGCTGCTGATCAAGACGATCAACGCCCCATTGCGTCCGCTGGCCGACGAGGAGGTGCTGTGGGCCGCACACGGCCGCCCCGACATTCACGTGATCGACCGCTCGCTCTCAGGCGATGAGTTGAACGGACTGATGGCAGCATGCGACTGCTACGTCTCGCTCCATCGGGCGGAGGGCTTTGGGCTGACGATGGCCGAGGCGATGGCAATCGGCAAGCCTGTGATCGGGACCGGCTACTCGGGCAACGTCGACTTCATGAACAGTGAGAACAGCTATCTGATCGACTACGAGATTGGCCTGGTGGGACCGGAATGCGAGATCTACCCGCCCGACGGCGAATGGGCACAGCCCAGCATCGAGCATGCGACCGAGCTCATGCGCCGGGTGTATACCAATCCTGAGGAGGCTCAGCAGCGGGGCGCCCGGGCTGAGGAAGACATCGCCCGGGTGCTCTCATCAGAGGTGAGCGGCGCAGCGATGCGACGGCGGCTGGAAGAGCTTTAGGGCTTCAGGCCTTGGCCCCGGGCGCGCTGCCGGGCGCCGCGCCCGGCTTCAGCACCTCCATCCATTCATAGCCCACGGGCGCGGCGCAGATCCGCGCCGCCGCGGCCGCCGGAGCCACTTCCAGGCGGTAGGACTGCGATCCGCGCCCCAGCAGCACGATCGGCCCAAAGCTGCGCGTGTCGGGGTCGACGTCGTCGCCGCTGCCCGGATGCAGGCTGCCCCCGCCGCGCTCGATCGTGAGCGTGTGGCGACCGCCCGCGAGCATGCGGGTGCCGATGTAGAGGTACTGATTGGGATAGCGATTTTCATACGCGATCTTGCCCACGGTCCGTCCGTCGAGGATGAACTCGATCGGGCGCCCCACCGTGCCTTCCATCCACAGCTCGTAGCTGCCGGCTCGCGCGAGCGTAAAGGTCATGCGGTCGCTGCCCGCACCGTGAGCGACGATCTCGTTCCCCTCGGGTTTCCAGTAGCGGGGGTAGACCCCCGCCGACGGGTGCACCTGGGTCGTCATGGGCGCGCGCACGTAGGAGACGCTCGCGCCGGGGCCGGCTTGCCGCAAAGATTTCTGCAGGTTGGAGCAGAACCTGGCCGTACGCTCGTGAGGAAGCCCCGACAGGGGGTAGTGCACGAACACGTCCGCGGCGGGCCGTTCGCGGCGCCACACGTCGAAGTACTTCGTCTGCTGCACGAGGTTCCAGTTGCTCGGCGCGCGCACCGCCAGCGGGCTGCGCGGCACGACGATCAGCCTGAATTTCTGCAGGTAGGACATGCGGAACTGGTTGAGGCTGAACGAGAAGCCGATCACGCCCGGCGGGGTTATGTTCGGTAGCAGCCCGTATTCGTCGTAGGCGGGCTGTACGTTCGTCGAGCCCCGCTCTTCGCGCAGGAAGTACTCGGCGTACTCGTCGAACGACGGATACAGCGTGGGGCCCTGCCCGGCGTAGCGCTTGCCGATCTCGGCGAGGTCGTGGTAGCGGGCCGCCGGCGCCAGCGTGGTGTCGTGGTACACGAGCGCGTTGCCGTACAGCACCCCGCCGACGATCACGGCCGTGGCGAGCCAGCCGAGCAGCGAGACGGGCCGCCGTCTGTTCGCGCTCAGCGCCGCAGCGCCCGCGAACGCGAGCGTGAGCGCGAACACGCCGGTGATCGCGAACGACTTGAACACGATCCACGCGGCGCTGTGGGCGACGTAGTAGTAGAGCGCGATCGGCGCCGCGATGCCCGCGAACGCGACGATCCAGCGCCGGTGCACGAGCGCGACGAGGGTGCCGAGGACGGCGAACGCGATCACGAACACGTCGAGCACGTGGGTCGCCGTGACGTGATAGAGCGGGAAGCGGAAGTCGCCGGTGAGCCACACGCCGGCCGCCGACCAGTCGGGCACCGGCGCAGAGAGGTTGCCGAGACCGAGATTGATCGTGCCCCCGATCGCGTTGCTCGCGATGCCGCCGAGCTGGGTCAACGCGCTGATGATCTCGGGCAGCGCGATCAGGATCGCGAGGACCGTGAGCAGCGCCCAGTCGGCGATCGTCCACAGGCGGTGAGCGGACAGGAGCGTGAGCGCGAAGGCCGCGGCGAGCAGCACGCCCAGCCACGGGGCGACGCCGAAGCTGAAAGCGGCGATCGACGCGGCGATCGCGACCGCCGCCGGCAGCACCGACAGGCGCGGTCCCCTGCCGGGCAGCCGCTCGGCGAGCACGGCGGTGACGGTCAGCAGCAGGCTCGCCGTCGTGAGCTCCTTGATGCCGCCCTCGAGCGCGTAACCGTACAGCGCGGTCGGCTGGATCGCCACGGCCGCTCCGATCGCGCGCAGCGGCCGGCCGGCGGCCGTGCGCCCCAGCAGCGAGTAGATCGCCAGGGCGCCCATCGCCGCGGCGAACGCGTGATACATCTGGTAGCACCAGGCCACGTCCGTGCGGATCAGCTTGGCGATCACGCCGAGCGTCGCCTGCCCTCCGCCGGGGTAGCCGATGCTGACGAGCTTCTCGGCGTTCGCGTGATAGGAGGAGTCGAACGTGGTCTTGGCGCGACCGGCTTCGGCGAGGTAGTGGGAGAAGTCCATCTGAAAGCCGATGTCGATCAGCCGCGTGTAGCCGGTCCACGTGGGAGTGCCGGTGAGCAGCGTCGGCGCGGCGATCGCGGCGAAGGCGGCGAGCGCCGCGAGCGCGGCCCAGGGGATGCCGTCCAGATGTGGTCTGCGCAGCGTTCCGGCCCGCGCCGCGAGCGCGAACCCGCCCAGCGCGAACGCGAGCGCGATGTAGCCGGCGGCTCCCACCAGCCAGCCGATGTAGGTCGTGAACGAGCAGATCGCCACGAGCAGCGCGAAGCCGACCGGCAGGATCAGCCCGTCGGGGAGCCAGTCGCCGCCGAGGCCGCGCACGAGCAGCCCGCCCCCGGCGCTGAGGCCCAGGAGCACGAGCGGAAACAGGATGCAGCCGCAGATGAACAGTCCGGTCAAGCGCGGATCTATATCGGCTTCACCGGCCGCGATGCGCCACGTGCTCCGGTGCCGCCCGCTTGGCGACAGCAATACTGTCGAGCGCATGCCCTCCTTCGACGACGCCCTCGACCCAGCGACGGACCGTCCCTGGTGGGCGATCGTGCTGAGCTGGAACGGGCGCGAGGACACGCTGCGCTGCCTGGAGTCGCTGATCGCCGTCGAGCGCTCCGACCTGGGGATCGTGTGTGTCGACAACGGCTCCTCCGACGGCTCCCAGCAGGCCGTGCGCGAGCGCTTTCCCGAGGTCTTCCTGATCGAGGCCGGCTCCAACCTCGGCTATGCGGCCGGCAACAACCTCGGCCTGCGCCATGCGCTCCAGCACGGCGCGCGCTGGGCGATGCTCGTCAACAACGACGCGACCGTCGCACCGGACGTGGTCACAGGCTTCGAGCGTGCGGCGCAAGAGCGCCCGCGCGCCGGCATCCTCGCCGGCAAGGTCTACTTCGCCGATCGCCCGCGCACGATCTGGTTCGCCGGCCAGCGCGTCAGCGAGCTGCTCGGCTACTCCGGTCGGCCCCGCGGCTACGGCCGGGCCGACGGCCCGCGCTACGGCCGCGTGCAGCCGACGGGACGCGCCGTCGGCGCCCTGATGGCGATCTCCCGCGAGACGGTCGACGCGGTCGGCCCGCTCGACGAGGAACTGTTCGCTTACGTCGAGGACGTCGACTGGGCGCTGCGCGCGCGCGCGGCCGGCTTCGAGGTGGTGCTCGCACCCGCGGCGCGGGCCTGGCACCGCGTCTCCGCCTCCACCGGTGGCGAGGCAGCCTCCACCCACACCCTCTACTACGGCGTGCGCAATACGGTCGCGGTGCTCGAGCGCAGGCGCCCGCTGGGCTCGCTGTGCACGGTGCTGCGCCGGGTCTCGATTCTCGCGACCTTCGCCACACATGCGCTCACACGCGCAAACCGCCGCGATGCGCTACGCGCGGTGCGCCAAGGATTCCACGATGCCCGCCGCGAACGGCTCGGTCCGCGTGGAGGCGCATTCCCCGGCTGACGGATAGTGGCACGTGATCCCGATCATCGAGCGGGAGTTCGACGACTTCGTTAGGAGGAAGCCCGGCGCGAGCGTTTGCGTCGCAGGCCCGAATGCGCCATCGCGGCGCCCACCCCGAGCATTCCGGTGAGGCCGCCCATACCGTGGGCAGCACGTCCATACCCTGCCGCTGCGCCCCATTCGCGCCTGGCGGCGTGCCTTCGCGCCTGACCGAGCATGAGAGCAGTACTCATTGTGCGGGCTCGACGCGCGAGCTCGGGATAGCGCGCGGTCACGAGCGCCATCGCCATCATCCCCTCCTCGTAGGAGGCGCCAGACGCGTCGGCGCGCGTCGTGAAGTTGTCGCCGTGGCGGCGGTAGCGCACGAGCACGTCGTCGATCGCCACGCACCGCCCGTGGCGGAACACCTCGATGTCGAACAGCCAGTCGTTCGTGTACGTCAGACGCTCGTCGAACCCGCCGGGCGGGCACAGCGCCGCGCGGATCATCGTCGCCGAGGGCAGCATCCTGTAGGTCGGGTCGAACCACAGCTCGATCCCGCCGCTGCGCAGCGGCACACCGCTCATGACCCGCGAGAAGCGCCCGATCGTCGCGTCGCTGTCGGAGTCGAAGATCTCCGCGTCGTGCGTACACCCGGCCGCCCCGGGATCTGAGTGAAGCGCGGCGACCTGGCGCTCGAGCTTGCCCGGCAGCATCACGTCGTCGCCGTCCAGCCACGCGATCAGCTCGCCGCGTGCGATCGCGAGCGCGCGGTTCAACGCGAACGGCTTGCCCTGGTTCTGCTCGCCGCGCAGCACCTTGATCCGCTCGGGCTCGCGCGCGGCGAACGCTTCGGCGATCTCGGCGGTGGAGTCGGTCGAGCCGTCGTCTGAGACGATCACCTCACAGTCGCCGAAGCCTTGCGCGAGCACACTCTCGATCGCCTCCGCCACGAAGGCCTGCTCATTGTAGGTCGCCATGATCACGCTCACGCGCGGGTCTGCTGCGCTCATCGCTCAATCATGACGGTGGGAACGCGAGCATGTACGGGCGGCGTCGAGCGAGGTCGCGACCGTCGGCCTCCGGCAGCTCCCGGCTCGGGTTGGCGACGATCACGCGTCGATCGCGCTTCATCAGCTCGAGCGCCCACGACCAGGTCCTTGGCTATGGTGAGACGCCACAAGATGCCCTCCGATTCCCCCAGCGTGCCCGCGCATCCGTCCTCCGATCCCGCCACTGTGCCAGCGCGTCCGTCCTCCGATCCACCCAGCGCGGCCGCGCATCCCAGGATCTCGGCGTGCGTCGTAGCCCGCAACGAGGAGCGATTGATCGGCCGCTGCCTGGCGAGCTTCGCCGACCTGGTCGACGAGATCGTCTTCGTGCACGACGGCGAGTGCGAGGACCGCACGCTCGAGATCGCCAAGGAGTACGGCTGCCGGATCTTCGAGCGGCCGCTGCGGGGACACGCCGACGCGTCGAAGGTGTTCGCGTTCGCACAGACGCGTCACGAGTGGATCCTCGGCGTCGATGCCGACGAGTTCCTCTCGGAGGGGCTGCGCGCACACCTGCACGAGCTCGTGAGCAATCCCGACGTCAACGCCTATCGCATGCTGTGGCCGTTCTGGGACGGCCACCGCTACGTCTCAAGTCCGCAGAAGAGCTGGCACAAGCTGCTGCTCTACCGGCGCGACTGCCTGCATGCGGTGGGCAACCTGCATCTGACGATCCAGGTGGATAAGCCGGTCCTCGACGTCGATTATCACCTTGAGCATCGCCCGGAGTACAACAACTGGACGCTGCGCACGACACTCACGAAGTGGCGGGCCTGGGCGCGAGTGGGCGCTCGCGAGCATATCTCCGACTACAGCGAGCTTCCCACCTTCAACTGGCAGGGGCAGACCAGGTGGCCGCCGCGCCGCCGGCTCCTCAACTGTCTCTCCCCGCTGCTGTTCCTGCCCTACGCGCCGGCCGTGTTCGCGCTCGAACTTTACAACTACCGTCACGAGCTCACGCCCCGCCGGAACGTGTCGATGTCCTTCAACTATGGGGTCTATGCCGCGATGCACCAGTTCTACGTCGCGAAATACCTCTACCTCGGCCTTCCCGACGACGCATGAGGGATCCAGGGCCCGGCTCGGTGTCGGCCTGCCTGGTCGTGCGCAACGAGGAGGCGGTGATCGAGCGCTGCCTGCAGAGCCTGGCCGGTGTCGTCGATGAGATCGTGCTCGTGCACGACGGAGAGTGCGAGGATCGCACACTCGAGATCGCCGAACGCCACGAATGCCGGATCTTCGTTCGGCCACTGGTGGGTCACGCGGAGGTGGCCACCGTGTTCGCCTACGAGCAGGCCCGGGGCGAATGGATACTGACGCTCGATGCGGACGAATTTCTATCCGAGCCACTTCGGCGGGAGCTGCGAGCGCTCGTGTCCGAGACGGACGTCAACGGCTATGAAGTCCTCCTGAGGATGTGGGACGGTAGGCGCTATATCACCGAGAACGGCCCCTTCAAGCTCTCGTTGTTCCGCCGCTCGCGCGTGCATGTGCTCGGCATGATCCATGCGGCGGAGCAGGTCGATCCGCCGGTGCGGCGCTTGCCGCTGGAGATCGAGCATCGGCCTCTCTACAACAACTACACGTTGCGCATAGTGCTCACCAAGCAGCGCCGCCGGGCGCGCATCAACGCCCGCGAGTTCATCGGCGACCTGGCGGCGCTGCCGAGCTTCAACTGGGATGGACCGGTCTCCTGGCCGGTCCGGCGCCGGATTCTGAACCGGCTGTCTCCGCTGCTGTTCATCCCTTATCTGCCGGCGGTGTTCATCGTGAGCTTCATGCGCGAGCGCAGCTACTACGGCTTGCGCGAGAACCTGAGGATGGCTCTCGCCCAGGCGATCTACGGCGGAATGGTGCAGTTCTACGTCGCCAGATACCTCTATCTTGGACTGCCTGTCGACGCCGGGCGAGCCGCGGCCGAGCCTCCGCGCCCGAGCGGGGGCGGACACGGGGGCGCCTGATGGGCTCGGTGCTCGACACGGGCGAGGAGGCGTCGCTCCCCGTCGACCCGCTCGATCGTCCGGAGGCCGGGGCCAGGGTCATCCGCGGCGGGGTCATCCGCGGGATCGCCTATGCCGTCAACATCCTGCTGATCACCGCGACGGTGCCGCTGATGACCCGCCATCTCGGTGTCGCGGACTTCGGGCGCTTCGTGACGGCCTCCTCGATCGTGATGATCGTCGCCGGCGTCACAGAGTTCGGACTCAGCGGCGTGGGTACGCGCGAGTACGCGCTCGCCGACGACTCGGGGCGGCGCAGGCTGCTCGGGAACCTCGTCGGGCTGCGAACGCTGCTGACGGTGGTGGGGCTTGCTTTCGCCTATCTGCTGATGCTGGCGGGCGGATACCCGAGCGTCGTCCTCATCGGAATGCTGATCTCGGGTGTCGGTCTGCTCCTGATCAACACTCAGCAGACGTTCGCGCTCGTACTCACAGCCTCGCTGCGGTGGGGCCTGTACTCCGTGTTCGAACTGGTCAACACGGTAGTGGTCGCCATCGGCACCGTCCTGCTCGTGCTGATCGGCGCGAGCCTGCTCCCCTTCTTCTATGTGAGCGCGATCTCCTCGCTCGCTGCGCTGCTCGCCACGGTCGTCGTCCTGCGCGGCCACGTCGTCCTGCGGCCACGCTTTGATCTTCCCGATTGGCGACGGATGCTGCGCGACGCGCTTCCCTACGCAGCCGCTGCCACGGTCGGGATCCTCTACTTCAGGGTCGCGCAGATCGTTGTCTCGTCCGGTTCCAGCGCAGCGCAGACCGGCTACTACTCGACCGCGTTCAAGGTCGTCGAGGTGATAGCCGGCACCGCCTTTCTGATGGTGGGCTCCGCCTTCCCGATCTTCGCGCGGGCCGGTCGCGACGATCACGAGCGGCTGAGATACGCGATGGGGCGGGTGACCGACACGGCGCTGATCGCCGGCGTCTATCTGGCGCTCAGCCTCCTGATCGCCGCTCCGTTCGTCATCCAGGTGCTCGGAGGCAGCAGCTTCAAGCCCGCGGTGCCGGTGCTGCGCCTGCAGGCGATCACGTTGGTGGCGACCTTCCTCGGGGCCACGTGGAGCTTCACACTGCTCTCGCTGCGCGAGCACCGGAGCCTGCTCCAAGCCAACGCGCTGGCTCTCGCGATCGCAATTGTCCTGTCGCTCGCACTGGTGCCGAGCCTCGGCGCAGAGGGAGCCGCGGCCGCGACCGCTGCTACCGAGTTCGCTTTGGTGGGCGCCTACTGGTGGTCGCTGGCTCGCAGCCGAGCGCGAATGCGACCATCACTGGCTCTCCTGCCCAAGGTCCTCCTTGCCGCCGGTGTCGCAGGAGCGTCGGCGCTTGTCTTGCCGCTTCCGAGCATCGCCCTGTGGGCGATCGCCTCGGCGGTGTACCTGGCGGTGCTGCTGCTCCTGCGCGCGTTTCCTCCTGAGCTGCTGCACGCGCTGCTGCGCCGCGACGCGCCGGTCGCGTCCTAGCTCCCGAGCGCCCGGCGATAGCTCTCGAGCGTCCCCGCGGCCGCCGCGGCCCAGCTGAAGCGGGCCGCCTGGACACGCCCCAGCTCGCGCAGTCGCTCCGCGAGGCCGGTGTCGGCGATCAGCTCGCCGATCGCCGCGGCGATCTGGGCGGGCGAGCGGGGGTCGAAGTACAGCGCGGCCGAGCCGCCGACCTCGCGCAGCGCGGGGATGTCCGAGCAGGCGATCGGCAGCGAGCGCGCCATCGCCTCGATCGCGGGCAGCCCGAAGCCCTCGTGCAGCGTGGGCAGCACGAGGCAGGTGGCGAGCGCGTAGAGCGCGTCGAGCTCGGCTGTGGAGCAGTGCCCGAGCAGGCGCACGTCCTCCCCGACGCCGGCGGCTGCCGCCTGCGCCTGGAGCCGGCCGTCGTCGGTGTCGTGGCCGGCGATCGCCAGCAGCGGGCGCTCGGCGGGGGCGATCAGTGCGAGCGCGTCGATCAGCGCCGGCAGGTTCTTGTGCGGCAGGTGCGTCGCAACCGCTAGCGCGAGCGGGCGGTCGTCCAGCCGGAGGCGCGCGCGCAGATCGTCGGTCGTCGACGACAACGGCGGCGCGGGCGTGGTCGCCGAAGCGGGGAGACGCACGCCGTTCGGGACGACGTCGATTCGCGCGCGCGCGACGCCGAGCCCGGCGACGATCTCCTCAGCGCCGGCGGCGGAGACCGCGATGATCCGCTGCGCACGGCGAGCCGCCAGCGACACGAGCGCCGAGGTCGCGACGCGGTTCGCGGGAGTGAGCAGCTCGGGGACCGCTCGGTAGTGGAGGTCGTGGATCGTCACGATGCGCCGGAAGCGTCCCCAGGGGGGCGCGAAGTTGGCCATCGAATGCAGGACGTCGACGTGGGCGCGCTGCGCCGCGACGGACACGAGCGCGAGCTCGCCGAGCGCCCACTGCGCGCGGCTGTGCGCGGAGACGGGCAGCGTCACGGCGCGGACGCGCTCGCCGAGCTCGGCGGCGAGGCGCGGGCCGGCGTCGCGGTTGACGAACGCCACGAGCTCGAGCTCGGGGTCGTGTTGCTGCATGGCCGGCACGAGTTCGCGCGCGTAGGTCTCGCGCCCGCCGGTCTGGCCGGGGACGAGGTAGAGGAGATCGAGGCCTACGTGCATCGCCGCTCAAAGAGGGACATGGCGGGCATCAGCGCTCGAGCAGGGACAGGATGCGGCGGACGAGCCTCCAGTAGAGCTCCAGGGGCTCGCTCAGCCAGGGACTGGACGCGGCCGACAGGTAGGGGCTGTCGAGCGAGGCGGTGAGGCGCGCGGCGAGCTCGCGCGAGCCGATGCGCCGGCCGCGCTGCACGATGCGCCGGCGCGCGAGCGTGCGCGGCAGGGCGGCGAGCGCGGCCCCCTGTGCGCGCAGCTTCGGCCAAAGCCAGCCGCCGCGCGCCGCCACGGCGAGCAGGCCCAGCTCGGCCGCGAGCAGCGCGGGCGCGAGCAGCGCGAGCAGCACCGGGGGATAGACCGAGAGGACGGTGCGAACGCGGTTGCGCTCGAGCCAGAACCACTTCGAGGATCCCTTGTCGAACTCGTAGCTGTGGGTGACGCGCGCGGCGGGGACGAGGCCGACGCGATGTCCGCCAAGCCACAGTCGCAGGCCGAGGTCGAGGTCCTCGCCGTACATGAAGTACTCGCGGTCGAGGCCGCCGAGCTCGCGCCAGGCCTCCCGCCGCACGACCATCGCGGCGCCCGAGGGGAACGCGATCTCGCGATCTTCCGCCGGCAGCGCGGCGGCCGAGAGCCCACAGTCGCCGGCCCAGCCGAAGCCGAGGTAGTGGACGACCCCGCCGCTGGTGTTGATGTGGCCGTCGTCCAGCAGCACCGCGGCCTGCCAGGCCGCCCAGTCGCGGTGCTCGGAGGCTGCGCGGCGCAGGCGCGCGAGGCAGTGGGGGTGCGGGCGGGAGTCGGGGTTGAGGAACAGCAGGAGCGGCGCCCGCGTCGCGCCGGCGCCGGCGTGGCAGCCGCCGGCGAAGCCGAGGTTCGCGCCGGTCTCGACCACGAGCGCGCGCCCGTCGAGCGCGCGCGCCGTCTCGGCCGTGCCGTCGGTGGAGGCGTTGTCGACGATCGCGAGCTCGTCGTCGGCGCGCAGCTGCGGGCCGAGGGCCGCGAGCAGATCGGGGAGGTGCGCGGCCGACTGGTGGGTGACGACGACGACGGTCAGCGCGTCCTCGGATGTGGAGTCGGTCAAGGTGTCAGCGACGGCTCTTCGGCTTCCTCGATCCGCTGCTGCAGTAGGCCGAGGCGCTGGGCGAGGATCTTGTTCTGGTCGGTCAGACGGGAGACGGCGAGCGAGAAGTGCAAGAGGATCATCGCGATCAGCCCGATCGCGACCGCGAACAGGGCCGAGGGCGGATAGGAGATGCCGACGTCGTTTGAGAGGGTCGTGAGCAGCCCCTTCCAGGCCGCGAGCACGAACAGGGTCGTGGCGGCGAGCAGCCACAGGATCGCGTAGCGCTCGGAGAGGCGCTTGCGCCGGACGAGCTCGAACACGAGCAGGAGCAGCGCGAGCGTGACCGCGATCGCGAGGCCGCGCTGGAGGGTGAGCTTCGTCACAGCGCGTGCTCCGCGGCCACGGGCGGGCGCTCGCCGATCTCGACGTTGGGACGGCGGCGGAAGAGGCCGACGAACACGGCGAGCAGGACCTTGATCATGTAGTAGACCGACTGCGTCGAGGAGATCGCCGAGGAGCCGGTCAGGCGCGGGCGCATGCTGACGGGGATCTCGCAGCTGCGCAGGCGGTGGGCGTGCATCAAGAGGATCGCCTCGACCTCGGGGTAGTCGTGGGGGTAGTCGCGGGCGAACAGCTCGATGCCGCGCCGGTTGGTCATGCGAAAGCCGGAGGTCGGGTCGGTGACGCGCTGGCCGGTGATCAGCGAGACGACGCGCGAGAAGATGCGGATGCCGGCGCGGCGCAGCGCGGAGGAGCGGTAGCCGTCGAGGGCGGGGTCGAGGAAGCGCGAGCCGGTGACCATGTTGAGGGTGGGGTCGGCCTGCAGGCGGGCGAGCAGGTCGCGGATATGGTCGGGGTCGTGCTGCCCGTCGCCGTCGACCTGCACCGCCACCTCGTAGCCGTGCTCGAGCGCGTAGATGTAGCCGCTCTGCATCGCCCCGCCGATGCCGAGGTTGAAGGGCATGCGCAGCACCGCCGCGCCCGCCGCGCGGGCGTGGTCGGCGGTCGCGTCGATCGAGCCGTCGTCGACGACCAGCACGTCGAAGTCGGGCGCCCGCTCGTAGATCGCCGCAACGGCTCCAGAGATGGCTTCGGCCTCGTTGAAGGCGGGAACGATGGCGAGATAGCGTCTCATGAATGGCTGGAATAAGTGTAGGGGCAGGCCCTGTCACCCAGGCGGTCTGCTTTGATCGCCACTTGTGATGGACGCCCAGCGGTGGAGAGCGGAGCAGAGAAACCTCCGTGAGGCGGTGCGATCCCAGCGGCGCTCGTCCGACGGACCCAGCCCGGTCGCTCCCAGCCCTGCGGCGCCTCCGCTCGCGTCGGTGATCGTGGTGTGTTGGAACTCGGCGGATGTGCTCGGACACTGCCTGGAGCAATTGCAGGCTCAGGACTACGCCAACTACGAGATCGTCGTCGTCGACGACGGCTCCCAAGACGACACGCTGCAGGTCGCAGAGCGCGCATCGACTCACGGTGAGCTGACGATCGTGCGCAGTCCCCGCAATCAGGGCTGTCCGCACGCGCGCAACCTCGGTCTCGCGCACGCCACGGGAGAGATCGTCGCGTTCATCGACGCCGACGGGTTTGCCGCGCCGAGCTGGTTGCGCCATCTCGTGGCCGCGTTTGCGGCGGACGAGACGATCGGCGGCGTCGCCTCGACGGTGTTCTTCGCGGCGAACCCGCTTGTGATCAACGGAGCCGGCGGCACCGTTAACCGCCAGGGATGGGCAGCCGACCTGTTAATGAATGAGTCCTACGAGCGGGCGGAGCTCGCCTTGGAGGCGCTCTACCCGATGGGCTGCGGCATGGCGGTGCGACGCTCGGCGGTGGAGCGCGTCGGTCCGTTCGACGATCGCATGCTCAACTACTACGACGATGTCGACTACGGCATGCGGCTGTGGCGCGCGGGCTACCGGGTAATCGTGGCGGAGGAGGCCTGGGTCGATCACGACTTTGGCGATAGCGGCGGCTCCTCGACGCGCAAGCAGCTGCTGTGTGAGCGTCATCGCATGCGCGTGGTGCTCAAGCATGCATCTCTGCGCAGCCTTGGCCGCTGGGCACTTCACGAGGCAGGCGCAATCGCGGGAGCCGCCATGTCTCGCCGCTATCTGAAGCTCAGGGCGATCGGATGGAACGCCCGTCATCTGCCGAGTGTGCTCTCGAGCCGCCGGCGCCTGCACGGGGCTCCTCGGGCCCCGGCTCGCCTGATCGATCGTTCCTGGGGAGACGCCTTCCCCGTTGGAGTTCCGCTGCGCGGCACGCCGCGTCCGGGGAGCGCCAGCAACGTCGTCGATATGGCAGATCCGCACAGCAAGGATCAGCTGCTCTACGGGTGGTTCACCGCTGAGCAAATCGACGGGCGCAGCTACCGCTGGGCGGGCATCCAGGCCGCGGCACTGATTCGGCTGCAGGCGCCCGCCAGAAGGCTGTGTCTGCACTATGCCCATCTGCCAGTCGACGTGGGCGGCGTCGACGTTTGCATCCGCCGGCTTGGCTCGCCCGAGCTGCTCACCCCCGTGTGGAGCGCAACTCTGGCCTGGCAGTCGATCGGGCAGTCCGTCGAGAATCATCCGCTTGCGCTGCCGGCCGGTGACTATGAAGTCGTCTTCAGCGCTCCCCGGGGATGGACAGACCCTCCGCAGGAGACCCGTTCGCTCAGCTTTGCCCTCGCCGATATGACCTTCGAGGAGGCCTACGAGATCGACTCCGGGGGCCTGGACATGGCATCCTCGCGAGTCGAGGGGCAGCTGCTGAGCGGCTGGTTCCAGCACGAGCACGAGAGCGGACGCAGCTACCGGTGGGCGACAGATCATGCGACCGCGATCGTGCGTCTCGCAAAGGAGACGAGCAGCGTCCACATGAGCTACCGCCTGCCGCCGGGCTCGATCGAGGGTTTGACCATCTCTGTGCGCCAGGTGAGTTCAGAGGACGTCCTCTGGTCCACCCGGATCGCCTGGCACGACCAGGACTGGCACGAGGACAGCTTTCCGCTGCGCCTGGCCGCTGGCGATTACGTGGTGGCATTCGACGCCGAGCAGACCTGGTCAAACCCCCGTGGGCGAGATCCTGCCTTCGGCACCGAGGATCGCTCCTTGGGCTTCGTCCTCTCCTCGCTGTCGTTTGGGGGCGGGAGTTAGGTCAGGTAGCCCGCCGGCGCCAGGCGAGAACCTGGGCGACGTGCACACCGTAACCTCCAGCTTGGGCGCACCTGCACCACAGGTCGAAGTCCTCCCAGCCGGCCAGGCGCGGGTCGGTCGAGTAGCCGCCGAGCTCCAGTAGACGCGCGCGCCGGATGAGGACCATCGCATCGATCCAGTTGTCGTTCTTGAGTCGCTCTGGCTCCCAGGGCAGCGAGCCGCGCAGCGCCACCGACTGGTTCCCGTCGAAGACGGCGACCATCGGGTAGGAGAAGATCGCCCCGGGATCGGCGTCGAGCGCCGCGGAGGTTGTGCGGTGCAGGTTGAGCAGGATCTGGGTCGAGCGCAGGCGGTGGTACTTGTCGGTTCCCGTCAGGAAGTCCGGCCGGGGCCGTGTTCGGGGCTCCAGGGGCGGGATCAGGAACTGGCATTGGCGCGCCCACAGGTCTCTGCCTAAGCCGGCCAGGAGCGGATCACGCCGGGGGTCGGCTGCCCCGGCGGGTGCTGACGAAGCAGAAGCGCATCGGCCGTCGGGAGGTTAGCTGCGGGCGTAGTCGAGAGCTGCGGGCGTAGTCGAGAGCGGCTTGGCTATGCGTCCGTGCGGGCTTATGGCACATCTGCCTTATGAATATGGCAGAATGGACATATGCATAGGGTGCGCAGCGCGACTCTGTTTCCCACCGAGGAGCCACTGACGCGAGAGCAGATGATCGGTCGGGAGGCCGATGTCCAGGAGCTCGTCACGCAGCTGCAGAGCGGTGTGCACCGGATCGTCGCGGCGCCGAGACGCACGGGCAAGAGCAGCGTCTGTCGGGCAGCCGTGGCGGAGCTGAGCGATCGTGGCTTCTACACCGTATCGGTCAGCCTGTTCGTGCTGGCAGACGCTGAGGCGCTTACGCGCGGCCTGGCGCAGGAGACTCTCGCCAACCGCGATGCCCTGCACAAGCTGATCCAGCGGGTGCGGGGAACCGCAGGGTTCGTTCTGCGAGGCGCTGGTCTGGCGCTCATGCTGAGAGTCAAGAGCGAGCTGGGCGACGCGGTCGAGCTGGCGTTCGAGGAGATGGCGATCTCTCGTCTGGCTCCTGCCGAGGCCATCGCCGCCGCGCTCAGGTTGCCGCAGAAGATTGCCGAGCGCGACGACCGCCAGCTGGTCCTGTTTGTCGATGAGATGCAGGAGCTCGCGGGCCGGCGAGCTCCGTACGGGGATCCGGATGCGCTCCTGGGGGGCGTGCGCGAGGTTCTGCACGGCTCTCCCCGGGTCACGTGCCTGTTCGCCGGCAGCATCGAGCACCTGATGCGCGAGATCTTCACCAGCTCCCGACGCCCGATGGCCGGATTCGGTGGCTTTCACGAGCTCGGACCGATCGGCGAGCAGCAGTGGCGCACAGGGCTGTCAGGCCGATTCGAGCAGGATCGATGCACGATCGAAGACGACGCGCTCACACGTATCATCGAGGTGGGCGAGGGGCATCCACGCTCCACGATGCTGGTCGCCCAGCAGACGCATATCGCCGCCGTTGAGGAGAGCGTGCACGCCATCGATCTCGTGCTGGCCGAGCGCGGCTTTCGCAGTGCGATGCTGGCGGAGCAGACCCGCCACGTTGATCTCGTCGATCGCATCAGGACCCTCGGCGCCGCCGCGCTACGGGTCAGCCGCCGCCTGGCTGCCGGCGAGACACCCTACGGAGGTACGGAGGCCAAGTCCGTAAAGCGCGCCCTGGATGCGCTCGCGCTGGCCGGGGTGGCAAGTCATCGCGGGCGCGGCGACTGGTACATCAGCGACCCTCTGCTGGCCCGTTACATCCGCGAGACTCTTCGCATCTGATCAGCGTGGCGGCGAGTAGCTCGGTCATGAAGCGGCTGCCTCGGCGAGCGCTTCCTCCGGGGGTTTGCTGTCATTTGGGGGTGGTGTAGACGACGGTGACGCTGGGGATCCACCCAGGTCAGGAGTGAGGCACGCGTTGGGGATCTGTGTGGAGGCGCCGGTAGGTTAAGTCTAAAAATCATAGCTTGCAAAACTATAAGTTTGCAACTCATAAGTTTGTTAGACTACCAATATGATTGATCGCCAAGAGGAGCTCGAGCGGTTGCGCGAGGCTGCGGCGGAGGCGCCCCAGCTTGTTGTGATGCGTGGGCGCCGGCGGGTCGGCAAGAGCTACCTGCTGGATCGCAGCTACGCCGATCACCGCCTCGTGTACTTCCAGGCCGACGAGGGGGAGGCACGAGGGCACCTCGACCTCTTGGCGGCCGAGCTGGGACGGCTTGTGCACGCGCCGATCGCATTCGGCGACTGGAACGAGGCCCTGGGCACCCTCGGCGAGCAGGCCGGCCGGCAGTCGCTCGTGGTCGTGCTCGACGAGTTCCAGTGGATGTTGGCGGCCGAACCGCTGCTGGACTCGATCATCATGCGTCACTTCGACCGCTGGGAGCGGACGCACATCCCGATCACCCTCGTGATCAGCGGCAGTGCGCTGACGCTGATGGAACAGCTCCTGGAGGGCGAGCGGCCGATGTTCGGCCGCGCCGGCTACCGGCCATTCCTGCAGCCGTTCGACTACCGTGACGCGACCTTGTTCGCCTCCGGTGGCACGCGCACCACACAGAAGCTGCTGCGCTACGGAATCTTGGGCGGGACCGCGCAGTACCAGGTGTGGGCGGGGCAGGCCTCGATCCGCGAGATCCTAAAGCGCAGGATCCTGACCAAGGACGAGCCGCTGTTCGAAGAGCCGCTGCAGCTGATCAGGGGTGAGAGCGCGATCCGCGAGCCGGGCAACTATTACGAGCTCCTGCGCGCGATCGCGCGCGGCGCGACGCAGTTCAATGAGATCCTGCACCAGTCCCGGATCTCCTCGGGACAGCTGTTGAGCGGTCGCCTGGACCGACTCGCGAAGCTGCGCTACATCGAGGAGCGCCGTCCGCTCGGCGGCAACGGGTCAGCGAGCTGGTCGGTCAGCGACCCGTTCTTCCGCTTCTGGTTTCGCTACGTCTACCCCAACCGCTCGCGCCTGCAGCGAGGACGAGTCGATGAGGTGTGCGAGGCGATCCTCGCCGACATCGACAACCACATGGGCGGCGTCTTCGAGCAGGTGTGTCGCGACTGGGCCGGGTGTTACAGCTCCGATCCGCCGCTGGCCGAGGCGCAGGACATCGGCGCCTACTGGACACGTACCCATGATGTGGAGGTGGATTTGGTTGCACGCGGGCGCCAGGGCATCCTCGCCGTCGGCTCGTGCAAGTGGTCCTCACGGGCCGACACACACGACCTCGACCGTATGATCGAGCTGCGCGGCCGGATTCGCGGAGCCGGTGCCGCCGCGCTGTACGTGTTCGCGCGGGACTTCCACCCCAGCCTCACAGAGCGCGCCAAGCGCGACGGCGTGCGTCTTGTCTCGGCAGACGATCTCTTTGTCGCCCGCGCAGGCTGACACGGTGGGAGCCGGGATCGCACTGCGATCGCTACGGCCCGAGTCGACCCGACACCGCCCCACAAGGGGACGGGATCAGTTTAGGTAGCCCGCCGATGCCACGCGAGAACCTGGGCGACGTGCACGCCGTGACCTCCAGCTTGGGCGCACCTGCACCACAGGTCGAAGTCCTCCCAGCCGGCCAGGCGCGGGTCGGTGCTGTAGCCGCCGAGCTCCAGCAGCCGGGTGCGCCGGATGAGGACCATGCCGTCGATCCAGTTGCCGCTCGCCAGTCGCTCGGGCTCCCAGGGAAGCGAGCTGAGCAGCTCCACCGGCCGATCTGACTCGAAGACGGCGACCATCGAGTAGGCGAAGATCGCCCCGGGATCGGCGTCGAGCGCCGTCACGAGACGCTGCAGGGTGGACGGGTAGATCCCGCCGGTCGGGTCGAGGATGAACAGGTATTCGCCGCGCGCGCGACGGGCCAGAGTGTTGCGCGAGTGGGCAACACCGCGGTCGACCCGCCGGCCCAGCCGCAGCCGTTGTGCCGGTAGCGAGGGGTGCTCGTCGAGGAAGCGACTCACCGCCGATGCATGATCGTCGCTCGGCGCCTCGTCGAGTATGAGCACCTCGAGCGCGTCATACAGCGACGCGGCGACGCTGGAAAGCGCCTCCACAGTGTCCTGCTCACGGTCGCGGATGGCCACGAGCGCCACGCTCACCCGTGGCTTGGGCCGAGCGCAGGCGGGGGTCTCCTCGATGCTCTGCACGCCGCGGCGTAATCCTCTCAGCATGGCCGGGGAAGCTTCGCGGCGAGCTCGGCCAGCCGCTGCCCGGCGGGCTCCATCGGCAGCTCCTCACACACGAAATCGTAAGCTCGCGCTCGCATGAGCCGCAATTGGTCGGGCTGGTCGAGTAGGCGGTCGATGACGCCGGCGATGCTGTCAGCGTCCGCCGAGACGTAGTGCTCGCCCGCAACGAGCGGGTCGCTGTCGAGACAGGGCTCGGAGACCACCACGCACCCGTTGCAGATCGCCTCCAGGAATCGCATCCACTCCAGTGCCGAGGATGTGGTGCGGTGCAGGTTGAGCAGGATCTGGGCCG
>Ga0182024_10006222_pt1 | contig 26323 bp, 21 predicted proteins | sample P32metaG_FD_120480 | JGI IMG/M metagenome (GOLD analysis project Ga0182024, IMG submission 120480) | Permafrost microbial communities from Stordalen Mire, Sweden - P3-2 metaG (Illumina Assembly) | ecosystem: Environmental > Terrestrial > Soil > Wetlands > Permafrost | place: Sweden: Stordalen... | reverse complement strand
TGCCTGCGCCCTGCGCTGTCTGGGCCAACGGCTGCTCAAAATCGTTGGGAAGATAATCCAAACCCGCCAGCCCTACGACGCCGATCTGCACGCCCGCAACCAGAAGCAGCATGGTTCCTGGGTATTGGCCCTCATGCAACCCGACGCCAAGGCCGGTAAATAACTTTTATGCAAAAACACTTTGCAAGACAGAGAACAACTCGGCAGAGCGCCGCCAATCCAGGCATCCCCCCCAACGGACTGCCGGCAAACAATCGGTTTTTGTAGCAAGAGAACCACGTCCAAGACAGGAAACATACTTGACAATATGACCCTCGACTCCCGTTTCGACCCGTGTTTATGCGGGTTTCGTGTTGTAAAAAAAGATCGGTTGATGGGATGCGGCTTTTTGGGCTTTTGTGCCAGAATGGACATGCAAAATAAGAATTATGAATTTTGATTGGGTGAACGGGATGAAAGCTTCCGCCTTCACGCTGTTACGGCGCGACAAGTCCGCCTCCGCCAAAATGGTTGCTATGGTGGACAAGTCGGCAACGGTGGGTCGCGCTCACACACCAAGGGCAGAAGGAAAAATCGGTAGGGTGCCTCGAAAGCTTTCGGGGGTCGAACCCCAGATCGATCTATTAACGGTTCGACAGAGTCTTACCCTGCCGTGTCAAAACTTCGTGGCTCTGGTGGTGAAGGCGTGGAAATTTCTCGTAAAACATCGCAAGCATCCGTCCGTTCATTACGCGGTCAATCTTTTCTCCAGCATAAATTGGAGAAAAATGGCATTTCTCCAACCCCGAATGCGTTCGGGGCTCCGATTTCTGGAGAATTTCTCCGGGGTATATCCACCGGGGGGAGGGGGTATGGCGAGTGCAGTTAGACTGGGTCAAAGCGATGCGAGGGTGGCGGGGATGTCCGCATCCCAAAGCGTCAGTCGCCGTCGCGCCGCAAAGGAGGAGGGGCTGGCGCACTCCAGGACGCTTTGCGCCATTCGCCAGACGTCATTTCACCGGGGATTTCGCGGTAGTTTAAGTCGAGTAGAGCGGAGGCGCGAACATGATTAGGCCAATGACTTCCAGCGTTGCAGCCCTTTCGGGCATCGTGGCAAATGGTCATCAGGCCATTCACTTCGTTTCCTCCGCCCCCTCTAAGATTCCGTACGGCGGGTTTTCCCCAGTACGGCTCCAAACGGGTTGTCAGCCGCGACCTTCGTTGCCTTGGCAACTTATACGCGGCCACAGCGGAGATCTTGTCCGTGAGCGTTTCATCCGTAGTCGGACTTGCGTCCGGCGGCACTCACGGCTTCTGACACCGTCCACCCGTCCAGTGGCCCTTGGCTCCGCCAACGGTTATTCTGTCCGCCAGCCTCATCGCTTACTAGGGCCACATCCGAGCTTCTGCGTCGCACCGCCAGCTTTATGTTCTTATGGCCGACGGCCTTTCCGCGACCCAGAAGGTCCCCACTTTTATCCGCCAAAGCTTGATGACGTGCCGCCGTCCTTACTCCGATGACTCCAGGGAGTCGCCCACGAATCTAAACTCCTGGCTTGGCCTTCGCCCATTTACCAGAAGCTCGGCAACCATTTGTCTCCACACACCGGACTACGTGTGGTAGCTTTCACGAAGCTGCAACATTCACATACCGCTGCGGCCCGCCATCTCGCTTGCCCCGCTCCGGACGGGACTTTTACAACCGGGCTTGCCTGCCCCGGATCGCTCCAAGGACAGGTCGGTCATGACTTCAGGAACATTCGTCTCATTCCTGACCGAACTTTCACCGGCTGCTCTTTCAGCCTTGTGGGCTGCACGGTAAATTAAGCTAAAAAATAAAAACGATGGTGCAGCAGACTCAGATCCGATCTTTGACATATCCTTCCAGTCTTTCCTGAGTTCTTCGCTGTTGCTTTCCATCGCCATGAGGTGGCGACTTCTTCCTTTGATTGCAAGCATCCGCGCTGTTTGTTACATATCCACAGTCTAGTCTGCAACAAGCCGACTTTTTAAATGCCGCTGCGAATCACATGGAACTGCCAGGCCGTCGAAAACGTCCGCGATTTCGATACGGACAAGGTCGTGATCGGCCGCTTCGGCAATGCCGATATCCAGGGGCTTAATCTGTCCGCCGATGTGAATGTGTCGCGGCAGCACGCAATGATTGCAGTTCGGGATAATGTGGCGTGGCTGACTGATCTGGGCAGCCGCTTCGGCACTCAAGTCAACGGACGCGAAATTCGCGGCCAGGGCGAATGGCGGCTTTGGCCGGGTGACGTTATTCTCCTCGGACAAACGACTCTGCGGGTCACCGTCATTCCCAACGGCGCGCCCAACACGCCTGTTGCCGACGCGAACCCTGCGCTTCCTGCCGTGAAGATTCTCAAAACAATCGAGACCGGCCGCACACTGTCGTTCGGCCAGGATGCGGGCGCGGATGCAACGGCCAAATGCCTGGCCATGGTCCTGGACCTTCCACGCCAACTGGCCGCGCAAGCTGGTCAGAGCGAGTTGTTGCAAATCGTCATGGACCGGGTGGTTGAGGCGATTCCTTGCGCGCGACGCGGCGCATTGCTCATGCGCGACCCGAAAAACGACTCCTTGCTGCTGAAGGCTTATGTCTCCGTGGACGAACCGGCGGTCAGCGAGACCCTGGCCCGGCGAGCGCTCCAGGAAAAGCGCGGGTTCATTTGGCGGTCCTCGTCCGGCGACACTAGCCACAGCCTGCTCCAATTTCAGATTGTGACGGGCATGTACGCGCCGTTGCAATGGCAGGACCAGGTCTTCGGCGTGATTTGTGTGGATACGCCGGTGGTGACGGACACGTTTTGCGAGGCGGACCTTGAATTTCTCATCGCCATCGGCCAATACGCGGCCATGACGCTGGCCGATCAGCAGATGCGTGTGGAATTGCGGCAAAGCAACAAATTGGTCGAACGATTGCTGGCCAATTTTTCCCCAAAAGTGCGGGCGCTCCTGCTGGCACAGGCGCGCGAAGGCAAATTGCGTCCGGGCGGCGTTAAATCTGAGATCACTTTGCTCTTTTGCGACATTTGCGACTTCACCCGGCAAAGCGCCAAGATGGACGCTCGCGACGTGGTGGACATGCTCAATCATTATTTTCAGCCGATTGTCGAAACTATTTTTCACCACGATGGCACGGTCGATAAATTTGTGGGTGACGCTGTCCTGGCTGTGTTCGGCAGTCCGGAGGCCGACCCGCAACATCACCAAAAGGCCGTGCGCGCCGCATTGGCGATTCAACAAGCCGTGCAAGCGACCAGCCAGTTGCGTTCCACGCGGGGCGACGTCACTTGCCAGGTGCGGATTGGTTTGCATTGCGGCGAGGTATTCCATGGTTTTATTGGCACGGTCGATCGTCTCGAATTCACGGTCATCGGCGATGCTGTCAATCGCGCCTCCCGCTACTGCGAAAGCGCCCGTGAAGGCGAAGTGTTGATTAGTGCCGACGTTTTTCAGCACGTCTTCAACGTGATCAAGTCGGACAAAACCACCATTCAAACCAAGGAAGGCCCCTTGACTGCTTATCGCGTCAAGGAGTTGAAGGCATGATGGCTCGGCGGCGATTTCTGCATGACCTGGCGGGGGCGGGCCTCCTTGCCGGCACCGGGGCCGGCTGGGACATGCCATTGCAAGCCGCCGACCCAAAGGGCTGGCTGCAGATTTGGCAGACAAACCTGCTCAAAAGCGCCCGCTCTCGGTATTGCGACACGGATATGGGTGAGGAAATCGCCTGGTTGATCAGCCCGTTCCTCAATGCCTTTTACTACGGCTGGCTGGTGACGCGCGACCGACAATGGGTCCAAATGTTCGTTGACTGGAGCGATTCCTGGATCAAACGCCGCGTCCCGGAACCGGATGGATTTGTGGGCTGGCCAAAAACCAGCGCGGCCGGAACGGACATCGATGGTTTAAACTCATTCTCAGCCGACAGTCTTTTGGGCGAAGCCATGGCCCTGTGTCCGATCGTTTTGATGTCCGGCGAACTGCACCGTGATCCGGCGCTTCAGGCAGACTACAGCGCAAAGGCGGCAAGCTATCTCCAATTGTCCGGGCAGATTTTTGAAAAATGGGACCAGCGCGGCGCATGGCGCGACCTTCCGGATGGAAAAGGCATCTGGATCAATCTCCCCTTCGGCATGGATTCCACTTCGAAAAAATGGACAGTCAATTATAAGCGCCGGAACTCGCCTGACCTGGGCTTTTCTTATCCTGCCAATAAAGCCAATGAAATCGCCTGCTGGCATCTGGCCATGTTTGAGACCACGCGCCAGCCGGTTTACAAGGAACGGGCGGAACGCTGGTTCAGCCTCATGAAATCGCGCATGACCACGCGCGAAGATGGCCGGTATTTTGTCTGGAACTATTGGCAACCGGCCGGGCTGTGGGACAAAAAGCCCGATGATTCGCCCAAACACTGGATCGGCGTGCATCCCAACGGCGGCTACTACGCCATCGACGTGATGGCCATTGCCACCGCCTACGAACATAACTTAGTATTTACAAAGAACGACATGGACCGCCTCATCGCCACCAATCGTGATTTCATGTGGAACCGGCAACTGGCCGGCGCAAAATTTCAACGCATCGACGGCGGCCCGGCGGACAATCGCTGGAAGGACGCACCCGGAGTGTTATGGGACTCGCTCGCACCTTACGACAAAACCCTCCGTGACATTTTCCTGGCCAACAACAATCCCGCCAGTTGGAACGGCATGTCGGCCACGCCGCGATTTCTTGCGCGACAACATGCCATTTCCGTCCGCCATGAGTAATGGAATGAACAGAATTGTTGACTCATTCCCATCCTCCGCCCAGCGCCTTGACCAAACCGACCGCGGCCACGCGGCGCACTCCTTCGAGTTGCACCACCGTGCGTTCCAGGTCCAGGGCCGCGCTTTGCGCCGTGACTACTTCCAAATAAGTCACCAAGCCCGCCTTGTAACGATTATTGGCGATGGCCAATGTTTGACGGGCCGAAGCCAGCGCCGCGTTTTCACCTCCCAATTGCGCGGCCAGCAAATCTTGCGCGGCCAGTTGGTCTTCCACGTCTTCAAACGCCGTCAGCGCCGTTTGCCGGTAGTTTGCCACCGTCTGGTCGTAGGCCGACCGGGCCGCCGCCAGTTGGGCGCGATTGTAGCCGCCCGTGAAAAGCGGCAAATTCACCGAGGGTCCCAACGCCCAAATCCGGCTTGGCCAGCTTATCCATGTGTCCGCGTTGACCGACTGCAAACCGGCCAGGCCGTTGAATGTCAGGCTCGGATAAAAAGCGCTTTGCGCCACGCCGATGTCCGCGTTGGCCGCGGCCACGCGCCGTTCCGCCGCCGCGATGTCCGGCCGGCGTTGCAGCCATTCGCTCGGCACCACGCCGGGTTCCTGCATCACGGGCAACTCTTGCACGGGCCGTTCCGTGATTTCGAAACTGGTCGCCGGCTGCCCGCAAAGCGCCGCGATGGCGTGCAACATTTGCGTTCGTTGCAGGCGCAACGCGGGAATCTGCGCCTCCGTCGTGCGCAATTGCGTGTCGGCCTGCGAAACATCCAGATCCGTCGCGACGCCGCCCTTGCGCCGGTTGACTGTCAAGTCCAACGACCGCTGATACGCCTGCGCGGTATCGATCAGCAACTGGATTTCCGCATCCTGCGCGCGAAGGGTGAAATAGTCTTGCGCCAACTCGGCCTGCAACAAAAGCTTGAGCGATTCCAAATCGTCCCCGGCCGCCGCCATCCGCACGCGCGCCCCTTCCGTCAAGCGGCGGACGCGCCCCCACACGTCCACTTCCCACGCCACGTTCACCGGCACGGTAAAAAGATTATAGGTGTAACCCGCGCCTGCCGGCAGCCCATTGACCGGCGCGTTCCGGCTGGTCCGCTCCCGAACGTAGGAAGGCGTGGTGGAGATCTGCGGAAAATATTGCGAACGGGCCTCCGTAACCATGTCCCGCGCTTGGGCCAGCGCGGCAACACTTCCCGCCAGCGTCTGGTTTTCCTGCAAGGCCAAATCTTGCAGCCGATTGAGCGCCGGATCGTCAAAGGCAATCCACCACGAGCCGCGCGGCCGATTGGACCCGGGCGCGGCCGGTTTCCAAACGACCCCGTTAATGGTGAACGCCGCCGGCAACGGCTGGGATGGGACGGCGGCTGGCCGATGATAGTCCGGCCCCACCGCGCAACCTGCCAATAGGAAAACGACCAGAAATGTAAAGCGTAACATAAAGCTGCCAAACTCCGCTCTAAGCGGCTGGTACGCAAGCCAAGTTTTTAGGATTGCCGGGTTCAGGGAGCATAAACCCGCCATTGCCGCAACAGGTAATATTCGTTAAAGGGTTGGTCATCGGTGATTTGAAAGTTGAGATCCGGGTTGAGCATGGTGTCCATCGAAACTTCGTTGGATACGACCGCTTGAAGATAAGAGTTCAGAGTGGGGTATTGTTTCACATCCATCCATTCCCGAAGGTCCTGTTGGGCTTTGGGCGGCATGCGGGCGGCCAGTTGCGCGGCAGTCAACGGCTCAATCGGTTGCATGGACGCCAGAAAATGCCCGCCCCAACCATGTATTCCGCTCATGCATCTCACATAAGGAAACGATTCATGCAGGGAACGCGCCACCGCTTGTATCGTTGTCAGCGTTCCGCCCGGAAACCAGATTTGCAGGATGCCGCCGGGTTTCAAATGGCCCTGGGCCAGGACGTAAAATTGCCGCGAATACAGCAAGCTGCAGCCCGCCGCTTCCATCGGCGGCGGAGGATCAACCACGATAACGTCGTATTTTTCCCGCGTGCGATTGAGGAAACGTCGTCCATCGTCGATAACCACCTGCCCCTTTGGATTGGCCAGCGCGCTGGCGGCATCTGAATGATAAAAACCGAACGCGTTCACCACGCTCGGCACCAGTTCCACCACAGTCGTGGGCACGTCCCAACTCAAGGCCGAACGGAAGCTGGTTCCCATGCCAAAACAAATGATCAGCACGGCCTCCGGCCGCTGTTTGTGCAACGCCATCGGCACATGCACCATGAACTTGGTTTCTGCCGTCAACGTGGTCATGCCGATGCCATTGACCAGCAGGTTCCGATCAAATCCTTCGCCAAACGAAATGACCGACGCCGCGTAATCTCGCCGGGCCACGGTGGGAATCCCGAGTTTTTTGAGCAACCCGACGAAATCGTTGGCGAAAAAGAGGCTCCAGACCAGTGCCGCGCCCGTCATGGCCGCCGCCGCCATGCGTTGCCAGAGCGGCAGCGTCTTACCGCAAAGAAAACCGAGCGCCAGCAACGGTAATCCAAGAATCACCAGCGCGTATCGCTCGCTCATGCTCGGCAACAAAAGATACGACGCACAGAGTGGCCCCAGAATGCAACCGATGACATTGAGACCGTAAGCCCTGCCAGCGGCGGCAGGATGGCCGGCTGCGTATTGATCGATCAAGCTGGGTGTCAAATAACCCAAAATAGCGCACATTGGACAAATGCTGCCCAGCACGAGCAGCACCACGCCCTTGCTGTAAATCTGATTGCTGATGACCAGAATCACTTCTGGCGGCAGAAATCGTGAATCCACCGCGATGACGGGCAAAAAAGCCGTCAAAGCCAGCAGCGCCATCAACTCCCCCAGCGGGCGCCGCCCGCCTCGCCGCAAGTGCCGCCGGTAGAGCAGCGATCCCAGGAATGTCGCCCCCAAATACGTGAACACAATCAACGCAAACGAGTACACCTGCGTTTTTAAAACCGGAATGAACGCCCGCGTCCATACCACTTCCATCGCCATGGCGCAGAACCCTGTCGTAAATAAAATCCACCGGATCAACCCGCCGCGCTCGGAGCCGGATGACGATACCGCCGGAGTCGGTACAGCACATTCCACCGGCACGCTCTCCCGCACCCGCCCGCGCCCTTTCCAGCCGATCTGGGCGCTCAAGGCGGCGATGGCGAAGTTGCCCGCCGCCGCCAGGGCCAGGGTGTGATGGAACCCCATCGTTTCCACCAGCACTATCGCCGTCAAAATCGTCCCCGTCATCGCCCCCAGCACATTGGCAAAATAGAGATAGCTGAAACTGTCCGCGTTCTGGGCCTCCTCCTCCCGCACGTAGGCCATCATCCACGGAAAAGTCGCCCCCATGCACACGCACCACGGCAGAATCGAAGCCGCCAGCACCAACGCCGACAGGAAAAGATAGCCAAAGGAATCCGTCTGCCCCGCCGCCAGCAGGCACCGCTGGCCCAAGGCGAACAATCCCGGCACCGCAAAAGCCCCCAGTCCAATGACCAATTCCGCCCCGCCATAAAAGAAGATCGCGGAAAGGCCCGTCTTGCGCACCAGCCACGGAATGATTCGTCCGCCCGCCCAAGCCCCCACCGACAATCCCAGCATGAAAACCGAAAGCACCACCGAAAGGACGGGGGTGATGATCCCAAAAGCGGCAAAGGCCAGGCGGGTCCAAACCATCTGATAGACCAGACTACAAAAACCCGACACAAAAAAGAGAAGATACAACCGCTTTCTATTGGCAATGCTCATTAATATTCCTGCACGTGTAACCGCCTGACCGCGCCCATGCACGCAAAAAACACCATGAGCCCCCTCCTCATCGTCATTTTCATCGGATTCTTAAACCTAGGCCCGAACTGGGTTCTGAATGGACGGCACAACTCGAAAAGCGGTATTTCCTTGCAAACGAGGAGCGCGGGCGTCTCGCGCGCCGCCATAGCGCTCCGGCGACGGCGGAAACCACCGTGGCGAAGGCGAAGACACTCCCAACTCACCACTTGAGACGTAGGTCCGGAAAATCGGCAACACGCCAACAAGTCCTTACAGTCAACGACTTAACCGGCAACACAAAAAGCTACACATCGGTAACATGTAGCTGGATTCGGATCCAGAGACTGAATTAGTGCCCTGCCGATGTTTAAAATGTCAAAAAACCATCCCAATCGTCCAGACGCGCCTTGCGATGAACGCTGCGGCCTCAAATAATTTTTATTTTTTAGCTTAAATTACCTTATATTACCGCAAAATCCCCGGTGAAATGACGTCCGTCGAATGGCGCGAAGCGTCCTGGAGTGCGCCAGTCCTCTGGCGCTTTGGCATGGGGGATCCCCGCTACCCCTCGAATCGGTTTGACCAACTTTGACCCACTCTGACCATATCAGTAGGAAGTCCATCCGCGGAAATGCGGAAGTATGCGAAAATAAGGTATATTAGGCGGAAATTAGATTGAATTTATAACCACGAAACATGCCAATCCGCTTTGGCCGAGTTTAAGAGTTATGCCCTATGGATTCACAGTGATATTCGGTGAGGCCGAAATTGTAAATCTGCATACGATCGCGCAACGAATGCCGCGATGTTTCAGGGCATTTTTGTCCCGGGCGGCAAACAGCGAATCTCAATCACAATTTCGTTGCCCGATGATGCGTGTGCGGAGGCCAGGGGAAATTTCATCGGAGCCGGGTCCGCCAGCTTTAATTTTTGGAATCCGGTGGCCAGCACCGGCGCATGGCCGGTTGCGTTAAAGCGGGTTAACTCCCCTTCGAGCACACGCAGGCTGGCCCCGGAGCGCCAGCGCAGTTCGTTGCCCTCGCGAATGGGTGGCCCCTGACACCACCACTCCCAGGCAGGTGTTACATTCCGGCGGATGGTCAGTCTGCGTGTTGGACGGTCCAGCTCAATTATCAGGCGGTTGGTCGGACTCTGGCCGCACCGAATGACCGCCACGCTGCCATTATCCTCGATGCTGGGCGCGCCTAATTCGGGCGGCAATTGGTGATTCAATCCCGGCTCGGCCAGGACGCACTGTCCGCCCGCATGGACGACGATTTGTCCATTGTCAACGCCGGCCAGCAAATCGCCCGGTTGCCAGGAGGCCCGCACGTAGGCCTGCTTGACAGAGGGAAAGAGATAAGAAAGCCTGGCCTCCTCCGCCCGGGCTGGAACGGCAGGATCGCACCATAAGTATGCATACGGGCCCAGGTCAAAGAGCAGTTGCTCGCCGTGCGGGGTGATGGCCCGGGTTTTTTGAAGTTGCCCGAGTGAACGATCCCATAATGCCAGATATTGAAAAATGGGCCGGTGATATTTACGCGCCAAAGACAACAGCACCGGCGAGTAATAATCCAGTTGTCCATAAAAGGGTTCCAGCACGACGCTGGCCTGGTCCTGGTCGTAACCGGGAATTTTGAAGGTGGCGATGGACGCCAGCGCCAAGTCCGCGTTCATCTGCCGTTCGAAGGGCTGGAAGAGATCACGGCCGGTCACACGCCGCAATGCGTCCATGAAAAAAATCCGGTACTGCATGGTGGAGGCCCAGAACGTGGCGCCTTCCGTCTGCGCGCCATCCGGGGCCAGGCCTTCTGGCAGAAGTTGATCCTGAAACTTTTTCACGGTCGTCTCAAGCCAGGTTCGGGCCTCCGGCGTTTCGTCCAGCAGCGCCAGGGCCATTACTCCAAATGATGCCCATTCGACTATGGCATGATGCGTGTGAAAACCGTTCCCGGAAAATCTGGCGGCGGTGTGGAAATATTTTTCGTAATACAATCCACCGATGCGCGCCAGGGTGTCGCGAATTTCCTTCCGTTCCGCGTCGCTGAACCGGTCGTAAGCCAGATCATACCCCACCGCGACTCCTTTGAGCAGGCGGGCCACCGCGTACGCTTTGCCTCCGTCCGGATCGCCATCGGCCTCGCGCTGCCAGACGTGGCAACTGCTCAAAACCCAACGCCGCGCGGCTTCGCCATAGTCTTGATTTCCGCTCAGAGCGTAGGCAAAGGCCAAATGCTCCATGATCGCCATGTCCTGCATGCACGCATAAAAGCGATCATAAAGATTTTCATAGATGGGGTCGGGTGAAACCGGGGGAATCCAATTTGTGCGCGGCGTTTTTGTCAAACACCAATCGGCTGATTGCACCAGATTGCTCCAGATTCTCGCGTGCAGATCGTCGTGCATGGCGCGGAGTCGCGAAACGTCCCGGGCAGTGAAATAAAGCCGCGGGTGTCCCAAGCTGGCCGAAGAAATCTCCGCGCTGGCCGCAAAGCCCATCGCCAGGAGCAAGACGGCCTGGGTCAATGCAGGCCGGGAAATGATTAGGATGAAAAAACAGCGAAACGAAATCCGCCAAGAATTATGAACTTTCATGCCAGTCATTTCAATTCGTCCGCCTGCGCTTGGCAATGAATTATTGACCCATGTTGTACTAGCCGGGATTGCCCATTTGATTTGTCGTTCGTGGCGTAAAAGAGCTGTTTCTTGTCGTTTTCGTGATCTTCCTCCCCGCCCGGATTTGCAAGCCATTTCGCAGTGCCAAAACCTCATTTTACGGTGGGAGCGGCCTGTGCGGCACCGATTTTCACTTCCCAACCAACCGGGGTTCGTGGCTCAGCCGCATAGCACGAAACGCCACGATACCTGTAATTACCCGCGAACATCCGACCTGAACCCCGAAAGCATTCCGGGCTGAACTCCCCACTTTGCATTCTCCGCTTTCTGCTTTCTGCTTTTCCCCACACCCCCCCCATAAAGCCGTCACACCGTAACAAATGTTGTCAGCCAAGTACTTAAACCGTCACAAAAACCGTCACAAACCCGTAACACACACGTCACAAAACCGCCTGTCCGCCAACCCGTCCGCCGACTTGTCCACTTTAGCCGCAGAGGCGACGGTGGAAGCTGCTGCCAGCGGAGGTGGAAGCCAGGCGACCGAGGATCCAGTGCGAAACTCAGCATAGCTTCAATGAACATGTTGGCCAAGTCGTCGTTGCAGGACAGGATTACGGGGTCGGGCTGTCCAATTGAATAATTTCTCGTTGGGGAAGTGTTGGGGGTCGAGGCTGGTTTGGAGCAGGTCCCGGAGCAATCGAATCCGTGTATTTTTCATATCTGGGAATTCACCTCGGCTGCTTGGACATTGGCTGTCCAGACGAAAAAATATAGGGACCGAATTGACATTCCTGGACATCTTTGCGAACACTGGAACGCATTGGAAGGCACCATTTATGTCGATTGAACTTGAAGTTGAGAACTTTCCAAAAGAAATTGTCCTCAAAGACAACTTCGAGGCGACGATGCGCCCGCTGCAGAGGGACGACGAGCAGAAGTTTCACCAGTTCTTCCTCGATGTCCCTGGCGAGGAACACATGTTTATTAAGCACCGCGTCACCGAACCGCAAGTGATTTGTGATTGGTGTCAGAACATTGACTTGGGACGTAATTTTCCGCTGCTCGCAATCGCGGATCAAAGAATTGCCGGCTGCGCCACCCTGCACCAGCAGTTGGGGGGCTGGAAACGCCACGTCGGACGCATTAGTGTGCTGGTACTGCCGCAGTATCGCGGGCGCGGCCTGGCCCGGACAATGGTCACGGAAATCACCCAAGTTTCCCGCAATCTCGGTCTGGAACGTATTGAGGCCGAATTCTTCGGGGAACAGGCGACCGCCATCAGAATGTTTGCCATGCTCGGCTTCAGCAATCTCGCCCGATTCGAGGATTACGTGAAAGACATGCGGGGCGTCACCCACGATTATGTGCTGATGGGTTTGAGTCTGAAAGTGGATGAGGAGTACGCGGGCGTGGGCGGTTGAATCGCGACCGGGCACGGAGGACCTGGGCCGTCATCTCCGCCATTGACTCCCCAGCCTCTCCCGGATACCACTTCCATATGCCAAACATTAAAGATTTATCAATTGTTCAACTCCAACGCGCCATCGACATAAAACTGCAGATCGAAAAGCTGCAAGCCCAACTCGATTCGATTGAGGGCGGCGAAGCTCCATCACCAGCCAAGGTTAAAGCGCCTGCACCGGTGAAACGCAAATATCGCATGACCGCTGCTCACAGACGTAAACTCATTAAAACCCTGGCCAGAGCGAGAGCAATACGTTGGGGCAAGATCAAAGGGACTGCAAAGGCTTCCAAACCCGCCAAGAAGAAGGATCGGCGCAGCAGTCCGGCAACGAGAGCGAAACTTGCAGCAGCAGCCAAGGCGAGATGGGCTAGGGCTAAGGCTGAGGGGAAGACGGGATTGTAAAGTATCAACCCTGGCATCCGAAATCCAGAAACTAGATAGAGCAAAAGCGGGCGAAATAATAATTCATTCAAACACATCAAACTTGGCACCAGCTGCTCAAAAACGAACAATTTCCCGTTGCATCAAACCAACTGCTTTTGCCAATCTTCGACCAAAGCCAATGGGTGAACTTTTCACATTTCTTTGCCCTGCCTGTCATTACACAGCAGAAGTTTCGGGAAAGGGTAATGCTGGAATGATGTGCACAACGACGACAATCCTGTGCGAGGACTGCAAGGATTTGTATGACATTGTTGATTGGTGGGTCGATCCGAAGAAGCGGCAGCCAAAACTCCGTTGCCCTAAATCAAAGGACCATAAATGGCGGGAGTGGAATCATCCTGACAAATGCCCGAAGTGCGGAACCGTGCTGGATTTTGAACCTGGCGGCCTTACGGCGCTTTGGGATTAATGGAATCGAGATGAACCTGGAGTCATCTCCGCCAATGAACCAAATGAACAGGCTCCACCCAAACCACCCGACCAAACCAAACACGGCGATGGCTGTGGCCTGAAAGCAAAACGAACAGGCCGACACAGACAAGACCAGCAACAATTAATGCTTTCATGTTTCCCTTGTGTTTTTGATTTCCGGCGTTGGCGGTGGAATTGGCGCAGCTTTGGCCTTTCCCTTCTCCAGTTCCAGCCTCTCCCGCTCAATCTTGGTCCGATCACAGACGGATTTTGCAACGACCACGCCCGAACCAACCAGCACGGCCCTCGTCAAAAGTGGAATCAAGAATATCATGCCTCCTATACGGCATCGGTTCGGCTTTCTTGCACAGGATTTTGAGCCGGACTGGAACTGGCTTTGGATTTCGGGAGGACGGCAAAATTCCGCGTGAGTGGATATGGGCCGCCAATGGGAACGCTGCTTGCATCAAAAGAGCCGTCATTCACCGGGTTCGGATAGGGAAGAAAAGCTGCGGACAAACAAACCTGAACACCTGCAAACAGCCTCGGATTTCTTTGAATTTGTTAGCAGTAGGCGTTAGCAGTAAGCCATTTCCAGAACAGCCAAAACCTCACGAAACCATTGATTTTAAAGGGTAAAAGTGAAAGTGGAGCGGGCGAAGGGAATCGAACCCTCATGGCCAGCTTGGAAGGCTGGAACTCTACCATTGAGCTACACCCGCGCCATTGCCCCATTATCATAATGCCCGCGCTTGCCTTGTCAATTCTCCTCCGTATATTCTCGCCCCAATGAATTCGATGCTCCTGACAGGGGGACGCGTGATCGATCCCGCCAATCGCTTCGACGCCGTGGCGGATGTCCTTGTTGTGGACGGAAAAATCGCCGCTCTCGGCCCCGACCTTGCGCCGGACGCGCCCAAGGACGCTCAGCACGTCGAAGCCAAGGGGCTTGTTGTTTGCCCGGGCTTGATTGATTTGCACGCGCACCTGCGCGAACCGGGACAGTCCGCCAAGGAAACCATCGCCACCGGAACCGCCTCGGCCGCCCAGGGCGGGTTCACTTCCGTGGTTTGCATGCCCAATACTTCCCCGGCCATCGACAATCCGGGCACCGTCGCGCTGATTCGCGAACGGGCGCAGCGCGAAAGCAAAATCAATGTCTTTGTCGCGGGAGCCATCACCAAAAACATCGCAGGCGAGGAACTGGCGCCCATTGGCTCGCTCAAAACCGCCGGCGTCATTGCCATTACCGACGACGGCCATTGCGTGCAGAACAACGATCTCATGCGCCGGGCGCTGGAATATGCCAGAATGTTCGATTTGCCAGTCATGGATCACTGCCAGGACTATTCCATCGTAACCGACGGTGTCATGCATGAAGGGTACTGGAGCGCGGTCCTTGGGTTGCGCGGCTGGCCGGCTTCGGGTGAGGAATTGATCGTCTCGCGCAACATCCTGCTGGCCGAGTTGACCGGCGCCCATGTGCATTGTCAGCATTTGAGTTCGTCCGGCAGCGTGCAATTGCTGCGCGAGGCCAAAAAACGCGGCATCCCCGTTTCCGGCGAAGCCTGCCCCCATCACTTCACTCTGACCGATACCGGATTGGCCGGAAGCGAGAAATTTTGGAGCACGGACGGCAAGGAAATCATGGCCGGCCCTCTTGCGGAACGGCCACGCTGGCCGTCCTACGACACGAATTTCAAAATGAATCCCCCGTTGCGTTCCGCGGCCGATCGCGCCGCGATCATCGATGGCCTGGCCGATGGCACCCTCGAAATCATCAGCAGCGACCACGCCCCGCATTGCGACTACGAAAAAGAAGTTGAATTCGATTACGCCCCTTTTGGCATTGTCGGTTTCGAGACGGAACTGGCCCTGTCCCTCATGCAGCTTTATCACTCCAAAAAAATGTCCCTCTCCGATCTCATCGCAAAATTCACGGTGGCCCCCGCCCGTTTGCTTCGCCTGCCCGGCAAGGGGACCCTCGGTGTCGGCGCCGACGCGGACTTGACCGTATTCGATCCCGGCCAGGAATGGACTTATCAGCCCGGCGCCTCAGCCGGCAAATCGCGCAACAGCCCCTTTGCGGGATGGGCCATGAAAGGCAAAGCCCGCGCCACAATCGCCAACGGCGCCATCGCCTGGCAGGACCTCAATTAAGGCGCGAGTCAACAATAACGCATTATGATCCTCTGCATCCAAAGGCTGATGCTGATCGGCCTGTCCGCCGCCGTGTTTTCCGCGCAGGCGCAGGAGACCAATTTCTTCCCGGTCATGGCTTGGAACTCTGTGCCGAATGATCTTGCGGTGCTTAAAAAAATGCGGGAATGCGGCTTCACCGTGGCCGGGTTTGTTCCGCCCAAGACGCTGAAACTCTGCCGCAAGGCCGGGTTGAAGGCGATCGTTTCTGATCCCCGCGTCTCCAAGTACGATTGGACCAAAGTGGACGACCAAGTGGCGCGCCGCAATGTGACCAGCCTGATCAAGGAAGTCGGAAAAAATCCGGCCGTCTATGGATATTATCTCCGGGATGAGCCGGGCGCGAATTTATTCCCCGGACTAGCCAAAGTGGCATCCCTCTTGCGCGAACAAGCCCCGGGCAAATGGGCTTACATCAATCTTTTCCCCAACTACGCCAGTCCGGAGCAACTGGAGGTCGCGACTTATCCCGAATACCTCCGGCAATTCTGCGCGATCTGCCAGCCCAATACATTAAGCTACGATCATTACGCCTTGATGGATAATGGGGCCTTGCGCGACGGCTACTGGCAAAATCTGGAGCAAATGCGCGCCGTTGCCCAGAGTAACGCGGTGCCGTTCTGGAACATCGTGCAGGCCGTGGCCCATTTTAACTTTCGTGAACTCAGTGCGGCCGATCTTCGCTTTGAAGTTTACAGCACGCTGGCCTATGGCGCGAGGGGCATCGCCTATTTCACTTATTTCTCCACCACCTTCGGCAATTCCCGCATGGCGTCGATCGATCAATTTGGGCATCCCACGGCTACGTGGGGTTATTTGCAAAACGTGAATCTGCAAATCGCCGCGCTGGCTCCGACGCTCCTTCAACTGAAAAGCGATGACGTTTATCATCTCAACCACGTGCCCGACGGATGTCACGGCTCGACGAATAACGACTTAGTCACCGGCGTGGAGGCCGGCGATTTCATGGCCGGAGATTTTACCCATCGAGATGGAAGCCGCTACGTGCTCATGCTGAACAAGGATGTTTACAAATCGGTGCCTTGCGTTCCGCACTACCGGACCACGCCCAAACGTGTGCAGTTTGTTTCCCCGTACTCCGGAAATTTGGCCGATTTTGAAGGGGAAGACCTCTGGCTGGCTCCCGGCCAGGGCGTATTGCTCAAGGTGGAATAAATGGCCACTTCTCCTTCGCAGCCCTTTCATCGCGGCGTTACATCCCGGAAATTGAAGAATGGCGTTTTCGCGCTGGAAGCGATTAACGCCCTGGCCACGACCTACTTCTTTTACGACATTTATTTCTACACCCATTACCAATTTCACTTCGACGCGTTGCAGAATCTGTTGCTCGCCGCGGCGCTTGGGGCGGTCTACGGCGTGTCCGCCTATTTGGGCGGACAATTCGCCCAGAAGTTTGGTTACTTTACCGCGATTCGATGGGGCGCGGGCGTCATGGCGGTGGTATTTCTTATTGGCAGCCAGGTCGAAGGAGTGGCGGCCACCATTGCGGTCATCGTGGTGGGAAACGTCGCCCTGAGCCTGACCTGGCCGGCACTGGAAGCGTTGATGAGCGAAGGCGAGCCGCCCGCTCGTTTGCAGAGCTTGGTCGGCATTTATAATGTTGTCTGGGCCGGGTTTGGAGCGGTCGCCTATTTCACGGGCGGCACGCTGTTGCAAAAGTGGGGATTAAAAAGCATATTTTTCGTCCCGGCCGTTTTGCTTTTCCTGGAAATGGGCCTGGCCTTCTGGCTGGAACGAGAGGCGGAACGCCAGCCGCCGCTCGTATCGACCCTTCCCCTGCTCCGCCCCGTGGCAGAAGGCTCTGTCTCGCCCCTCTCGCCTGCTTTATTTCTGAAAATGGCCTGGCTGGCCAATCCTCTGGCGTATCTGGCCATCAATACCGTCATCTCGATCCTGCCGACCGTCGCCCAACGTTTCCAGTTCACGCTGATGCAAGCCGGCTTTATTTGCTCAATCTGGCTTTTCGTCCGCGCCGGGGCGTTTGTTTTTCTTCGCCTTTGGCCGCGATGGCATTACCGGTTCCGTTTCCTGGCCGGAGCCTACGTCGCGATGATTATTTCTTTCGGGGCGATGCTGCGGGCGCCGAACATGTGGGTGTTGATTGCGGCCCAGGTGCTCTTCGGGATGGCCATCGGGTTGATCTATTACTCCTCCCTCTTTTATTCCATGGACGTCGGTGAAACCAAAGGTGAACACGGCGGCATTCATGAAGCCGTTATTGGCGCGGGCAACGCGGCCGGTCCGGCCATGGCGGCGGCCGCGCTGACTTTTTTCCCGGAAGTGCCCAGCAGCGGCACGGCGGCAGTCTGCGCCGTGTTGCTCTTCGGTTTGGGCGGCCTTTATTGGATGCGCTATCGCAGGAAGGATTAAAGCCGCACAAACCATTTGCGCCGGTACATCACCCAGGCGACCCCATACATCAGCGCGACATACATTAAAGCGTAAAGGAGCGAACTGTTCTTCGGCGTCGCCAGCGGGCCGCCAATCCGCTCGAACACAGCCTTGAGATGCCCGAACAACCAGGTTTTAAGAACGATGGGGTTCCCATTTTCCGCGCCCACCTTCACGAGAGTCGAAATCCGGCCCAATAGCCCTGTCAAGACAAATACCGTGATGGCGTTCATGCCATAAACGGCGAACGGCCCGGCCCAGGTCTTCCTTCCCTTCACATCGACCAGCCAGTAACACACGGCGAAGACATTCATCGCCATTCCCGCCATGAAAACCGCGTAGGAACTCGTCCACAATTTCTTGTTGATGGGCAGCCAGTAATTCATGATCTGCCCGGCGAGCAGCAGGAAATTGCCGGCCACGAACAACCAGGCGGTTTTCTCCGGCGCGCTTAACCGCGAGCGGAGCAACTGCCCGCTCATAATGCCAAAAAGCACCGTGGCGATGGCGGGGATCGTGCTGACAATTCCCTCCGGATCATAAGTCCGGGTCTCGCGCCACATGTGGCCGTGCAGCAACAGCGTATCGACGAATTCGGAAAAGTTCCCGTGCTCGCTCAACAGGCCGCGCCCCCAACCCGGCACGGGCATGAGCGCCATGAGCAGCCAGTAACCCGCCAGCAAAGAGAGGGTGGCGATGACCTGCCCGCGAATGGTCGTATTGATAAAAATCAGGCTGGCGAAAAGGTAACAAACGCCGATGCGCTGCAAGACCCCGGGAAAGCGAATGGTGGAAAAGTCATAGCGCGGAAAACCGTTGAGCGCCACGCCGAGCGCGATAATAATAACCGAGCGCCGCAGAATTCTCCACACGGCCTTTTGCCGCGGTTCGCCGTTCTCCAGGCGGCGTCCCAGGGAGAGCGGGATGGCCACGCCGACAATCCACAAAAAAAACGGAAAGATCAGGTCCGTAAAAGTCCAACCGTTCCACGCCGCATGGTCGAGCTGACTGTAAAGGTTGTCCCAATCGCCCGGATTATTGACTAGCAACATGGCCGCCATGGTTGCGCCGCGAAAAACGTCCAGCGACATCAACCGCTCATTGGCGGCGGCATTGGATTTGGAAGGTGTCATTTTCGTTTGTAGATGCTAATGAATTGTTCGCCCGCAAGCGAACGATGCGGCATGTCATTGCCCCAATAATATTCGGACTCTGGCTTCACAATGACCTCTCCGATTGGTTCATAAAAGTCCTGCGCGAATTTGGGAACCCAAGCCAGCAGATCCGTGTTCATGGCACGGTCAAAATCAAGCCGCAAGTCCCATGAAACGGGCTGTTTGAAGAAGATCAGATATTCGGGCCGGGCCGCTTCAATTTCCGCGATCATTTCACGTTGCATTTCCCTGGCGTAGGGATGGGGCGCAGTCAAGTCATACATGGCCAGATAGCCTGTCGCCGAACGCCGGCGCGCATAGAACAGGATCTCCGGTTCGGAGCCCAGAATGGCGATGCGGGCGTCGGGAGCCGAATGTTCGCTGATGTAGCGGCTGATTTGCCGGCATTCTATAAATGGATTGGCACGATAAAGACTCTTGCAGACTTGGTCGGGGCTGAGAACAAAAAATACCGCGCGATGATGGAACACGGTGACTATCCACATTAACACGACCAGGCCGGCGGGCAGGGCGGCCCATGCCTTGCTCCATTGCATCGCGGCACTGACCGCCTGGCCCGCCAACAAGCACAGCGCCGGCAACAGCATGACGAAGTAATGTTCCGAAAAATAATTCGAAAGGGAAACGGCCGCGATTGAAAAGACCAAAAGACCCGCCAGCCAAAATTTCTTGCGCCGTTCTCCCTTGACCAGGGCAAGAGAAGCCAGACCCAGGCCGGCAGTGATCCAAAATAAACCGTCGGCCGTCCAAGGCAAGGACTGCAAGAAATCCCCAAGTTGCCGCCGGCCGATGGACCAACTATACTCAGCGGCATGCACCCTGGCGTAGATAATGGTCCAAACCAAAACCTCCTAAAAACGCCCGCCTGCCAAAGAATCACCCCCGTTAAAGCCAGCGGCGCGGCGACTCCGATCGAAAACAAGACAATCCTCAGGCTATGCATACGCCAGTGCTCTCTGTCCCGGACGCCTCTCGCCACGAGCAGGCAAAATCCGAACACCCCAAACATCGCGCCCGGTTGCTTCATCAAGCAAGCAATACCGAACAAACAGCCGCTGCAAAAGAACAGCGCGGGCTTTCCCGTTTCCTCTCCTCGCAACAAGAGCAGCAGGCCGGCCAGGGCCGCCGCGACGACGAAGTGGGTGGCGTGCGCCGCCAACCCAAAAACGAATGGGCTCGTCGAGAGAAGGGCATACGAACCAGCGGCCGCAACGGCGCCGGGCACGTCCAGAAAACGCCGAGCCAGCCGATACAGCAGCCAGACGCAGGCGAGGTTCAAAAGTAGAAGACCCAAGTGAATGCCCGAGGCGCTTTGGCCAAACAAGACGATTACCACAGCATACGCGGCATGAATCCCCGGTAATTTTATGGTGTAAAACATTTTGAACGGAGGAATGCCTTGAAGGATTAATTGCCCGGCATAACCGAATTCACCTTCGTCCCGTTCCAACGGGATGGACAATAATCGAATTCGGATAAAGACAACAATGAGAAGCGCCAGCAGCAACAACACGATTGGCAAATTAAGCCCCGGCTTTTTCATGGATGGCGATGTCCGGCCTTCTCAGAAATGCCGGAACGGGCGCGATGTGTTTTTTGGGTTGGCTTATCCAGGCTCAATATTCAATTGTGTTTTGGGTCTAAAGGTGGCCCCGATGAATAAATTACAGAATTCGAGGTGCAGCGGAATGGGAAAATACGTGGTCTGCGTGGTCTCAAAATAAGGCTTCAATTCGCCCAGGATTTCCCAGGGAACATTGATGTGCTCCCGGCTGATAAAAATATGATAGGGCCGCTTGTACCGTTTTTGAAAGATGCGTTTGGCGGAAATCTCCCGCGCCAGGCCGTAGGCCAGGCCGCCTTCGCACGGAATGACTATGGAGAACGTGCCCGTCTTTTTGTCGCACAGCCGGTGCATCTCGCGAATGGACGCGGGCAGATTAGGCAGATGTTCCAGCACGTTAATGGCAATGACCCGGTCGAACGAGCCGTCGGGAAAATTCAGCCGGGCCTGGCAATCGCCGACGTAGGTTTGGATATTGGGGCAATTCTGATGCAGCCGCTGCGCCATGTTCTCGCGGCTTTCCACCGCCACGTAATTGCGCTCCTGTTCGTCCGTCAACGTTTCGTATTTGAGATGTTCCCCCAGCCCGGCGCCGATTTCCAGGGTGCGAACAAACTGCGCCGGGCGATTTCGCGCCACGTATTCGTGGCTGAAGCGGTCCGCTATCGAATATCGATTCGGGAAAACATCATGCCAATGCTCCATGAAATCGTCGCAAACGCGTTTATCTTCGGGTGAAAGAGGAGGAAATTGTTTGGGCCATTTGCTCATGTAAAGTCCCCACCTTCACCGAAAAGAAGCTGGAAAGCAAGAAATGACGGCGCCCAAACGCCCGGAATTGATACATAGGTCCGGAAAATCGGTAACACGGTAACAAGCGTTTATAGTCAACGACTTAACCGGTAACACGACCCGCTACGGAGCGGTAACATGTTACTGATACATTATATGCGCTGCCGACGACCAGTTCTAACTCTCCACTCCCAACTCCGCACTTGGTAGATAGGTCCGGAAAATCGGCAACACGGCAACAAGTGTTGATGGTCAATGACTTAGTCGGCAACACGAAAAGCAACAGATCGGCAACATGTTGCTCCCCGGAAGTCGAAAATGGCGCATTTTGACCATCCAAAGCTCAAAACAGTCTAAAGCGTTTCAATAAATAGTGTAGCCAGAACTATTTCCCCAAAGGGCTTCTGAACAAACAAGGTAGGGACGGCTCGCCGAAGCCATCCGCAGGCGCCTCGGCGAGGCGCCCTACCTCCAATGACGTGGCTTTATTGCGGCTACAGTTTATATGGAAATGCTCTAGCCCGTGCAGTCGCCCTCCCCCCCGGTGGGTATCTCCCGGAGAAATTCTCCAGAAATCGGAGCCCCGAACGCATTCGGGGTTGGAGAAGTGCCGTTTTTCTCCAATTTATGCTGGAGAAGAGATTGACCGCAAAATGATCGGACGGACGCTTGCTCCATGTTACGAAAAATTTCCACGTTTTCACCATCACGGCCACGAAGTTTTGACACGGTACGGTGAGACTCTGTCGAACCGTTAATAGATCGATCTGGGGTTCGACAGAGTCTCACCCTACCGATTTTTCTTTGTGTTCTTTGCATGTTAGCGCGAGCGGGCGGAAGCCACAGAGGCGAGGGCGGACTTGTCGCCGTAGCAGCGCGAAGGCGGATTCATTCATACTCGTGTTTTCTCTCTTAAAGTTTTGTTTAAAAACAACTCGTCTGAGTAGAAGACGACGTGAGGAGTCTCAAATTTACCCGAAAACAAGGGCTTGATTAGAGTCTTTTTACGTCGCCTCCTACTTTTCAAACGGGCTCTCAATCTCATGTTTCCCATCTTTCAAATTTTCATTAGACTAATACTACAGTTAATACATCATACCTTCAATTGATTTCTGGAAGAAGTATTTAATTTGGCCAGCCTGGGGAGTTTTGAGCCGTCACGCCGTCACAAACGTTGTTAATCAAGTATTTAAAGATTCCAAACCCGTCACATTTGCCGTTACAAGCCGTAACCAAACCCGTCACATTGCATCTTCGGAGAAGTTCTGACGTGGCGACGCGTCCCCGAAAGCAGTTCGGGGCCGCATTTTTATTATTCAAATGGCGGTGTTCTGCCGAACCGCCGCTACGCTCATCAACGATGGGCAGGTTTCGTCCTGATCGTATCCTCGTTCTCGTAATCGAACTTAACCCTGTTTGGGACAATTATTCATTGGCCAATTGCACCGGCCAGGCGATTTATGCCGATTTATCTTGTCCGGCTTCGTTTATGGCAGTACGTTGTCATTGCTAACGGGGCTCAGTTTATCAGGTGTCCGACTTCCATTCGTATGGGCGAACCTCCCTCTTATTCCCTACACTGCAAAGCCGAGAGAAGCCGCAACGGCGGCTCAAAGGAAACAGATCCAGAGAAAGCATAAGATTATGACTATAGACTCAGGTCGAAACACACCTCCCAGTTCAAGCGCTCGGGGCGTTCTGAAACACAACAAAAACCAGGGCACCGCAAAATGTGCGGGTCCCCAACTCGTGCCCGTTCGCTTTGAATTCACTCATCCCACCGCCACCACAGTTTGTGTTGCGGGAACGTTCAACCATTGGCAGCCCGAAAGCAAAACCCGGCATTCCTCCAGCACCGGTCGCTGGTGGAAGGAAATGGCTTTGGCGCCCGGCGCCTACGAATACTGTTTGGTGGTGGACGGCCAATGGATGCCCGACCCGCTGGCCAGAGAAACTGTGCCCAACCCGTTTGGCGGCAGAAACTCGGTTCTGAAGGTGGCCAGCTCACCGGAGGCAGCCCATCTCGCCGACGCGGAAAACTTACCATTGAAAAGCGGAGAACAGGTCCAGAAAGCATAAAAGTATGATTACAAATCCAGACCGAAACACATCTTCCACTTCAAGCGCTCGGGACGCTATGGAATCAACCTCAGTTACGACTTCAAGCGTTTGTTTGGACAATCAAGCAAACTTGCTGAAGGCTAACGAAGAACCTGAGCGCATCACGCCCCAGAATCAGACTCCCCCGGAGGTATTGGAAGTGCGCTGGCGGATTTGCGCCAGGACCGGGAAGTGGGACGAGTGCGTTGATATTGCCGGAGCGATCATAAAGCTTGACCCGAAACGTCCTTTTGGCTGGATTCATCGTTCTTTCGCTTTGCAGGCATTGAAACGCACGCAGGAAGCCTTCGATCAACTGCTGCCTGGGGCGGACAGATTCCCCGCGCTCTGGCTAATCCCTTACAACCTGGCCTGCTATTGCGCCCAGTTGGGGAAGTTGGACGAATGTGAAGGGTGGTTCAAGAAGGCCATGGCCATCGACGATCTCACCGTCCAGCGCGCGGCCATTGATGATCCGGATCTGAAACCGCTCTGGGAAGCTAAAAACAGCCGTCAGGCAGCCGCCTTGGACAAAAAACTTCATCCCGCATTAGTACTGATGGAGTTTGCCATGCCGCTGCTCACTGGTTTGAAAGCCACCCGCCAGATTCTCAAAGCCGCCACCGCCGCCAAGCCGCAAAGAGCAGCCGCTTCGCAGGCGGTGATCGCACAAAAGGCTTATGAGATTTGGGTCTCGCAAGGAAAGGAACCGGACTGTGACCAGAAGAACTGGTTCGAAGCCGAACTGCAATTGCAGCACGCGCATTAAAATCCGTCAACCAAGTCCCTCACGCAAACGCCCAGGCCTCGGGCGATTTTCACCAGACTATCCACCGACGGTGATTCGACACCCCGCTCGATTCGGCTAATAAACACCGTGGAGAGGTCGGCTTTCTCGGCCAATTTCTCCTGGCTGAATCCGGCCTCTTTGCGTGCGGCACGAATGGCCTCACCCAACAGGCGGCGGTGCTTCCGAATGGCGGACATGACCCATTTAGAAAACACGAGCCGGAAAATGTCGCCATGTCGTTAACGACTAGTTTTATAAATTGCGCTTGACTTGGGTTGGAAAAGGTTCAATATGGGACGCATCAGTAAAGATCTTTTGTTGCGGGTGATTTGGGCTGCTGGGGGAGAAAGTGGACGGGTTTGCTTCGCGGCGAAATGGAAACTCTATGAAGACAACCAAAACATTATTCGGAATTCTCGCGATTACGGCCCTCTTGACTCCAGCCCGAGCACAAGTCCCGTTCACCAACAGTTTGGTGGGTTATTATCCCTTCGATGGTAACGCTAATGATGCGAGTGGAAATGGAAACAATGGTATGCTGTTCGGCGAGGCTACGTTCGGCACGGACCGTTTCGGAAACACCAACGCTTGTCTCTCTTTGCCCGGCACGGAGGGCTTTGGTTCGGGCATGGACATTCCATCCCTCTTAAGCATGCTCTATTTGCCGGTGACCTACTCGGCTTGGTTCTGGCTTAGCAACTATCCGCCCGACCCAACTGGCGTCAGTGTTATGGACTTGGTGGGGAGGGAGCAATGCGGGAACACAGCGGGTGGAGCGGTCAGTATTACTGGAGGGGGTGCTGCCGTCGTAAATAACTCTATAAGATATTTCGGTGGGGGGCCAGATGGTGCGCTCACGCAGTTGGTTCCGCCGACGAACCAGTGGAGTCAGGTCGTGCTGACGATTGACTCGTCAGGGAATCAGAATTTCTATTTCAACGGGACCAACCTGCCGAGTTCTGGGCCTTTTTCGGCTGGCGAACCTTTGGATTTCCGTATCGGGTGTTCCGGGTCAGGCGGGTGTGATAATGGTACGCATTATGTTTGGAATGGCCTGATAGACGACGTTCGCGTTTACAATCGAGACCTTTCCTCGAATGAAGTTCAGGAGCTTTATGCCTACGAGGGCGGACCTCCACCCTGTACCAATTATTATCCTGCCGCCGCCAGCCCAACTGTAGTGGACGGCTTTGTGGTTGCCGCAACCATCACCGATAGCGGCTGCGGTTATTCGAATGCGCCGCTCGTTTTGATTCAGGGCGGTGGTGGAACCGGGGCGACTGCGACGGCTGTTGTCAGCAACGGTGTGGTGGCCAGCATCACGATTACGGATGCCGGAATTGACTATACCAGTTTACCCACCATTTACATTTATTTCTTACCCGCAATCGCCGCCCAACCACAGTCCGTGGTAACCAATGCCAACAGCACCGCGTTATTCAGTGTAACAGCCACGGGCACCCCACCCTTGAGCTACCAATGGTCATTCAACAACACAAACATTTTTTGGGCAACCAACAGCACTTTAACGATTTCGAATGTTGTGCAAACGAATTTGGGAAATTATGCCGTCTCTGTCACGAGTCCTTTTGGCACTACCAACAGTTCAAATGCCGTTCTTTCGATGTATCCATACTTGGTCAGTCCGTTTGACGGCTTGGATACGGATTGGGGATATACCAACCTATTGAGCGCGCAAGCATGGGGCAGCGGCCCGTTGAGTTTTCAATGGTATCAAAATGGCGTTGCTCTGCCGGGCGCAACCAATGAAACACTGGATTTTACGGGAATCCAATTTACAAACGCCGGGCTTTATTC
>Ga0182024_10006221_pt1 | contig 26325 bp, 29 predicted proteins | sample P32metaG_FD_120480 | JGI IMG/M metagenome (GOLD analysis project Ga0182024, IMG submission 120480) | Permafrost microbial communities from Stordalen Mire, Sweden - P3-2 metaG (Illumina Assembly) | ecosystem: Environmental > Terrestrial > Soil > Wetlands > Permafrost | place: Sweden: Stordalen... | reverse complement strand
TCAGAGGATGCTGAAGCTGGCAGAAACCAGCGAAAGCAACCTAAACACTGCGGCCCAACCAAACCGAAAAACTCAGCTTGCGAGACCCAACCGTCCACGCGAGCGAGTTTTTCAGCACTCTGTGAAGCCGCGCCCTTTCAAAACAGAGTCAAAAGCCGAATTTTTCAGCAAACTATGAGTCCTCATTTCTACTGGCGGGTGAGCGACGCAACTGAATGCGCGCCCTGCCAAGACCATTTTCGAAAAGAGTCATGGGATCGGTTATGAAGATACGCATTCGGTTGGCGGAGGCTGGCGATATTTCGTTGCTTCGGGAATTGATTGAGGCTTCGGTGCGGGGATTGCAGGCGCGGGATTATTCTCCGGCGCAATTGGAGAGGGCGCTGCGGACGGTGTACGGGGTGGACACGCAATTGATTTCGGATGGGACTTATTTTGCGGCCGAGGAGACGGACGCTTCGAGAACGGATGCTTCGGGAGCGGCAGCTTCGGCAGAGAAATCTGGGGGAAGGGCTTTGCTGGTCGGATGCGGCGGGTGGAGCAAGCGGAAAACCCTGTATGGCGGCGATCAGTTTACGGGGCGCGAGGATTCGTTGCTGGATCCCGCGACGGATGCGGCCAAGGTTCGGGCATTTTTTGTTCATCCCGATTGGGCGTGGCTGGGGATTGGCGGGATGATTCTGGAGGCTTGCGAGGCGGCGGCTTGGGCGGCGGGGTTCCGGCGGCTGGAGATGGGAGCTACTTTGACCGGGGTTCCGTTCTATCGGGCGAAGGGGTACGTGGAGATGGAGACTACGGCGGCGCCTTTGGGAGATGGGTTGACGCTCCCGATTGTGCGGATGGGGAAGGAGATTAAGGTCAGAGGTTAGAGGTCAGATTGCAGAGGTAAAAACCGGCACACCTAAGGTCAGCGGTTAGAGGTCAGTTTGCAGAAGGGAAAACTGTCGCGTGAGAGAATCTAAAGAGTAAAAAGTGGGATGAACTTGCTGCCTGGATGGGGAATTGGCGAGTACTTCTAGATTTGTTTGCGTCCCTATGGTTTTTACTTCTGCAATCTGACCTTTAACCTCTGACTTTATGGAGTTACTCCCAACTCGGTATAGAGCTCGGCGGGTTTATAGATCACTCCGTCTTTGACCACCAGGCTGGTCTTTCTGATATCGCTGATGTTGGCGGCGGGATTGCCGTCGACCAGGACCAGGTCGGCCAGCTTGCCGGGGGCGATGGAGCCTAGATCCTTATCCATACTCATAATGCGGGCGGCGTTTAGCGTAGCGTTTTGCAGAACTACGTTTGCGGGGATTCCGGCCTGGACGTCCAGTTCGAGTTCACGGTGCAGGGCGAATCCGGCCATGTTATCGGTGCCGTCCTCGATGGCGAGGCCGCTGCGATAGAGAAGGCCGGTGAACTCGATCATTTTGGCAAAAGATTTTTTGTAAGTGTCGTCCATGCCGGGGGGCGGAGTCATGCCGGCAGTGAGCAGGTTGCGGCGGACCTGGGCGGGCAATCGATTGGCGACGGGTTGAAAGCCGGGAGGGATTTGGCCGATGCGGGACATGTATTGATCTTCGAAGACGGTCAGAGTCAGATCCAATTTCGTGTGGTGATCCTCCAGCAAGTTGATGAATGACCGGACTTGCGGCGAGGTAAGGTCGAGGCCGGCTGTGACTTCTCCGGGTTTGGTGAGGCGGGCAATGGTGTTGGTGTTCTTGATTTCAGGAAAGAAATTGAGGACGAGAAAATTAATGTGCTGAATTTCGTCGTAGCCCAGTTCGACGCATTGGGCGGCGGTCATTTCGGCGGGGATGTGTCCGCTGACACGGAGGCCGTTTTTGTGGGCTTCGCCGATGATGGCGGGGACGATGGCGGGCGGGACGGAGCTGTAGATTTTGATTTGCACGTAGCCGAGGCGCTTGTAGTTGTCGACGGCGGCGCGGGCTTCGGCTTCGGTGGAGACGAGGACTTTGGTGGGTCCTTGATAGGGGCCGCGGCCGTCGATGATTCCTGCGAGGACGATGCGGGTGCCGATTTCTTTGCCGTCGGCGATGCGCTGGCGGCGGGCGAGCAGGGAGTCGGTGTCGTTGGCGAGGTCGCGGACGGTGGTGACACCGGCGGCCAGGTTGAGGAGGCCGTCGTTATCGCCCACGTGGGCGTGCATGTCCCAGAGGCCGGGGAGTAGCGTTTTGCCGGTCCCGTCGATGACTTGGGGGCCGGGTAAGAGAGTCGCGGGGCCGTCGCTTGGGGGAGTCTCGGACCATATCTGGGGTTCAAGGTCCACAGCAAAATTGCCTTTAGCGAGGACCTTGACGATGCGATTGCCTTTAATGAAGACGTTCTGGTCGGGAATAATTTTTCCGGACTCCGCGTCGAAGACGCTGGCGTGAGTGAAGAGGATTCCGTTGGGCGCGTGGTGGGCGAGTTTGGTCGCTAGATCGGCGGCGCGGGACTCTTTAATCTTATTTTGCGCGGCCAGCAAGGTTGGCGCTGAAGACTCCCATCCTTCGGGGACGATCGTTCCCCAGTTGTCGACGGTGCCAAAGAACTTGCCGGAATCTTCGAGCCAGAAATATGTGGGCGAGAAGTCGAGGCCGGTGGCGGCGTAGAGGGCTACGTGCTTTTTATGTCCGGCGGTGTCTTTTCCAGTAGATTCGATGTCAAGCTCGGTGAGGCGCTGCACGCGAGCTTCGCCTTCGGGGAGCAGAGCGATTTTGCCTCCGTTGTGGAGGGCGGCGCGGGCGAGAAGGCCGATCTCGTAGGGCGCTGCATTGAGTGCCGTGTAGAAGGCGGGGGCAGAGATTTTCTTATCACCTTGTTCCGCATTATTTTTCCAACTGGCGGCGCCGGTGGCGAGGGAGAAGCTCTCGTCGACAGGAGATTTGAGGTAGTCGTTGCCGGTGATTGTTTCTGAGATGGGGATGCCGTCAGCGTCAACCTTTAGAACCGAAGCGAGCTTGGGACCGCGGCCACGATCGTTGAACTGAAAAAACATGTGGAGAGAGCCGTCGGAAGCAGTCCAGACGGCTTGTTGGCCGGCGAGATTGTTCATGAGTAGGAAGGAATAGCGTTCGGCGGCGGCGGGAATGTCGGCCGGAAGCGCGGGGACGGCGGAGGGCTGTTGTGACCAGAGCGTGGAGGCGAGAAGGATGGGAAGCACAAGGACGGAGATAAATATCTTCTGCATAAGTACCCTTTCTGGAAACGGACCGGGAGGTGAGAGGTCAGAGGTCAGATTGCAGAGGTGAAAGGCCATAGAAGTCGGCACAAACTTTTGCTTCTGCAGTCCTACCTATGCAATCTGACCTCTGCAATCTGACCTCTGCAATCTGACCTCTCACCTGTTCGTGTGCGCTACAGTATAATCTTCGCCTTGAACGAAACGGAATGACCGAGACAAACCAGACTTCTTCTGAAGAGCCGATGCCGGAGAAAACCGGCATAGAAATTGGCGACATTTTCAAGATCCTGCCCCATCGCTATCCATTTCTGTTGATCGATCGGGTGATTGAACTGGTGCGGATGAAGAGCATTGTCGCGTTGAAAAACGTGACCATCACGGAACCTTTTTTTCAGGGACACTTTCCGGAGAAGCCGATCATGCCGGGGGTGCTGATTGTGGAAGCGATCGCGCAGGCGGGCGGGTTGTTGCTGCTGACGGAGGTTCCGAACCGCGACGAAATGCTGATGGTGTTTACCGGGATTGAGAAGGCGCGCTTCCGGCGTCCGGTGGTGCCGGGAGATCAGTTGCGGATTGAAGTGGTGGTGCGGGCGTGGCGGATGACGGCGGCTCGTCTGGAAGGCAAGGCTTATGTGGACGGGAAGGTCGCGGCCGAGGCCACCGTCACTTGCCGGTTGGTGCCGCGGAATATGGGCGCGGGAAGCGCGGAGACTAATGAGAATTTGTAATTTGGTAATTTTGCAATTTGTGCCGGCGACTTCCAAGTTTTGATCCAAATTACAAAATTACCAAATTGCGAAATTACAAATGTCTTTTCATTCCACGGCGATCGTCGATCCCAAAAGCAACATACATCCCTCCTGCAAGATTGGGCCTTATTGCGTGATTGGGGCGGAGGTGGAACTGGGCGCGGATTGCCGTCTGGATTCGCATGTCGCGATCGAAGGCCCTACTAAGATTGGCGCTGACAACCGCTTCTTTCCTTTCACTTCGATTGGCCTGGCGCCGCAGGACATCGGCTATGCGGGCGAACCGACTCGGCTGGAAATCGGCAACCACAATAAGATCCGCGAATTTGTGACTATTAACCGCGGCACGGTTAACGGTGCAGGATGCACGCGAGTCGGGGATCACAATCTGATCATGGCCTATACGCACATTGCGCACGATTGCCAGATTGGGAGTCACATCATCATGGCGAACGCGGCTACGCTGGGCGGACATGTCACTGTGGAAGACTGGGCAACAGTCGGAGCGCTGTGTCCAGTACATCATTTTGTGCGGATTGGGACGCACGCTTTTATTGGCGGGGGCACAACTGTCACGCGCGATGTGTTGCCGTTTTCGAAGACATCCGCCGAGCGCGGGACGCACGCTTATGGTTTGAATGCGGTGGGATTGGAACGGCGGGGATTTACTAGAGAACGGATTCGTAAGCTTCATCACGCTTATCGGGTGCTGCTGGCGTCGAAGCTGAATACTTCGCAGGCCATAGAGAAGCTGCGCGGCGAGGAAGATCGCGGAGAGGACATCGAGATGCTCATTCGCTTTATTGAAGAATCCAAGCGCGGAGTGATTAAGTAGTGGACGACGTTGCTTTCGTGGGGACGGATGCATTCCTTCAACTTCCGCTCAGGACCTGGCCGGCGGTGCGAAGCGTGGTAAGCACGGCCTATTGCAAGCGAAACCCGCTGCGGAGCTTCGCTCCGCTGGGCGGACGAATGCGTCCGCCGCTACGTGGTTCCTGCCGATGACGCGTCTTGGTCTCATTGCGGGCAATGGCAAGTTTCCTTTTCTGGTTTTGGATGCGGCGCGGGCGCAGGGATATGACGTCGTGGTCGCCGCTATTAAAGAAGAAACCTCTCCCGACATCGCATTGAAGGGCGCAGCGTCGGTCCACTGGCTTTCTTTGGGAGAGCTGTCGAAACTTATCGACACTTTTAAAGCCGAAGGGATTACGCGCGCGGTCATGGCGGGGCAGGTGAAGCACAAGCAGATTTTTTCCGCCATCAAGCCGGACTGGCGGCTGGCGAAGTTGCTGCTCTCGCTCGGTACGCGCAATACGGACTCACTGCTAGGCGCGGTGGCGAAGGTCTTGGCGGATGAGGGCATCGTGCTGGAGAATTCGACGTTGCTGCTCGAACCTCTGTTGGCGAAAACGGGCGTGCTCAGCAAGCGGGCTCCGAGCGAACGGGAGCGCAAGAACATCGAGTATGGGCGCGCGGTGGGGCGACGGCTGGCGGAGTATGACATCGGTCAGACGGTGGTGATTGCGGAAGCGGCGTGCGTGGCGGTCGAGGCCATGGAAGGTACGGACGCGACGATCGAACGCGCGGGGTTGCTGATGCGGTCTTTAGACTGGGACGGGGACGAGGAGGGTGGGGCTTCGACATTGAGCCGCGCGCTGACGGTGGTGAAGGTTGCCAAGCCCGGGCAGGATATGCGCTTCGATGTTCCGGTGATTGGGGTGAAGACGATCGAGACCTTGGTGGGCGCCGGGGCGAGTTGTCTGGCAGTGGACGCGGGGCGGTGTCTGCTGCTGGATGGCGCGGCAATAGTCCGCGCGGCGGACGCGGCGGGGATCGCGATGTGCGCGGAATAAGGCTGTGGCGATTAGTCTCCAGTTTGAGCGGGCGGGCGAGCTTTTATGGACATCTTGATGCGGGTAATTGCGCGTGGGCGTTTCCGCGCAACTTTTCGCATTTGCTGGCGCGCGCGCGAAAGCTCATGGGCGGTTTGAAGGTTCATCCAGAACTCGGCTGAATTACTGAAGTAGTCGGAAAGCAAAAGCGCAGACTCGGGTGTGATGCCGCGCTTGCCGCGTACCAGTTCATTCACCCGGTTGAGAGGGATATGCAGAGCGCGGGCAAGTTCGGCCTGAGTCAGCCGCAGCGGTTCGAGAAACTCCGCGAGCAGGATTTGACCGGGATGGGTTGCGATGCGAAATTCTGGCAGCATGGCGATGACTCCTCAGTGGTAATCGGTGCAGCGAACCTCTACACAGTCGCCGTTCGCGAATCTAAATACAATCCGGTATTGCTGGTTCACGCGGATGCTGTAAAAGCCGTCGAGATCTCCTCTCAGCTTCTCCAGGCGTTCAGCAAATCGAGTTTTTGCTGCACCCGGCCCCAGAGCTCGCGTCCAATCCTACGAGCGGCCTTACTGTCGCTCCCGTGGTAGATGTCGGCAGTTGTCGCATCCCCAAAGCTGGAGATCACAATGACATTATACCTGAATACCGGTTATTCATGTATTATTTCGGGAATGGAGATACCGATGTCTGAGGCGGCTCGGATTGCCGACCAGCTTCGCCGCGCGTTCGATGGTGGGGCTTGGCATGGCGACTCTGTGTTGGAGATTCTGTCGGGGGTTACGGCGGCGCAGGCGGCGGCTCGTCCGATTAAAAGTGCTCATACGATTTGGGAGTTGGTGTTGCACGTTGCGGCTTGGGATGGCGCGGTGCTGCGGCGGTTGGGCGGGGTTGCGGTGGAGCTCTCCGATGCGGAGAATTTTCCGCGCGTCACTGACACCAGCGAGGCCGCATGGCGCGCGGCTCTGGCTGAGGTGCGGCGCATTCATGAGCAACTCGTTGCGGCGGTTGCCGCTGTGCCGGACTCCAGGCTTGACGATATCGTTCCGGGCAAGGAAGACCCCCAATACACCTTTTACTACATGTTTCATGGCGTAGCGCAGCACGAGCTGTATCATGCGGGACAGATTGCGCTGCTGAAGAAGATGTGACATTTGTGACCGCGCCCAGATTGAGTCCATGGGCTTGGAATGTCCTTGAGACTCGGTCGTCCCTCCGGGACTTCATTGATTCCTCCATGCTACCCCGCGCTAAAGCGCGGGGCTAAGTTAGGCCGCCCCCCTGGGGCTGGTTCTGAGTTTCCTCGTTCTTCACAGTCAAGCGGGTCTGACTTTTGAGACTTTCCCTTCCGGCGCTGGAACTGCGACAATGTCTGTCTTTGAGGCGCAGTTCCGGAGCACTTATCTGAACCAGGAATTCCCTAGCAACGAGTTTCCAATCAATGTGGCGGTGGTTGGGGTGGGCGCTTTTGGGCGCAATCACGCGCGTGTCTATCGGCAATTGCAGCAGGCGGGCAGCGTGCGTCTGGTAGGAGTGGTCGATTCGGATACGGCGCGGGCCGACGCGATTGCGAGCGAGTTTGGGTGCAGGGCGTTCGGCTCGGTCGAGCATATGCTGACTACGCACAGCGAGGTGCAGGCGGCGTCGGTCGCGGTGCCGACGGTCCGTCATCTGGAGGTGGCGCGCGACCTGATGGCGGCTGGGGTTGACGTGCTCGTCGAAAAGCCGGTGGCCGCGACGCTGGGCGAGGCGGACGAATTGATTCGCCTGGCATCCGCGCACAGGAAGGTTGCGCAGGTTGGACATCTTGAGCGCTTTAATCCGGCGGTGCGGGCTACGCTACCGCTGATTAACCGGCCCATGTTTTTCGAAGTACACCGGCTCAGCGTGTTCTCTCCGCGGGCGCTGGATGTGGACGTGGTGCTGGACCTGATGATCCACGACCTCGATATTGTGCTGGCATTCGTGAGGTCTGGAGTGAAGGAAATACGCGCGGTGGGGCTGCCGAGTCTTTCGGGCAAGGTGGATATTGCGAACGTCCGCATCGAGTTCGAATCGGGCTGCGTCGCCAACTTTACGGCCAGCCGGGTTTCGACCGAACGCGTGCGCAAGCTGCGGTTCTTTCAGCCGGGACAATATATTTCGATCGATTACGGACGGCAGGATGTGCTGGTGTTCTCGGTTGGAGGTGGTGGTGGAGGCTCCCACCCTTCCGCAAAGAACGCGGAAGAATGGGGCACCCACGAAGAAGAATGGGGCACCCAGCCTAGTGTGAATCCGCAGATCGCGATGGCGAAGCCGCCGATCACGGCGGAGGAGCCGCTGCTGGCAGAGATCAAAGCCTTCCTGCAGTCAGTGCGCGACCGGTCGCGTCCCGTGGTTTCTCTCGAAGATGGGCGGAGAGCGCTGGAGCTTGGGCTGGCGATTCTGTCCGAGATTGGGCGTCACGCGGGACGGATCGGGGTCGGGTGATTGCAGAGGTCAGAGGTCATATTGCAGAGGTGAAAATCCTGCGATTGCCGTCGGCGTTTTGGAGCGATGGTTCTAACCTCTGACCTCTAACCTCGTTTTAGGGCTGAGGTGGTGGGGTCTGCTGATCGCCACCATCTGGCGGCCCCGGGTGACCACCCTTGCGTCCCCATTGCTTGCGTTTGGCTTGCATTTCGTCCCACTTCTTTTGCTGGGTCCAGTCCTGGTAACCCCGTCCCCACATGACTATGGAGGTATTGTGCCTTGAGCGGCCAGGGGTTGTTTAAGCTGGATGGCAAATTGTTTGGTCTGCTCGTCGGAGAGTTGTAGCTGACCTTCGAGGACCAGGTTCAACTGGTCGGCTCCGGCACTTTGGAATTGAGCTTTCTGGATGGTGGCGGACTCCTGCCCGGCGGGTGGTAGTGCGGCCTTGGGGTCGGCGGCCCTCTGCATGGGGGAGAGGAGCGAAGCGGCAATTTGGTCGCGCAGCGTGACGCCGAGATCGCCGGAGCGCAGTAAGTCGCGGAGAAAGCCCTGGGCTTCGACGTGAGTGATTTCGGGGGTGAGACCTAATCCTGTGTTTTGCTCGACCGACAAAGAAAGCTTGACCTCGATAACGCCGTCGTCGCCAGCCACCTCCATAGCGTTTTCCCTGCCGCCCGGCGGGCAGATCCAGCGCTCGTAGTGCACGTGAGCCACCACGAGGCTGGCGGGAGCCAGAGGGGTAAGAGTGGCTTGCGAAATCTCAACGCGCTCGCCGCAGCGGGGAGCGCGGGTGAGTTGGGAGCGGAGAATGCCGGTGATATTTTGCTGCAAGTCGGAGAGATCGGCGACGATTTTGACACTGAAGAGGTTGCGGCCGTTTTCAGCGGAAGTCCGGAAGACCGCACCCGAAGCCGTGATCGAGATTGGCTCGCCGCCAACGTCGGTCGAGGTTGTCACCTTGGGAAGGTTGAAGGCGAGGTCTTGGCCGTCGGTGGGGAGGAGGATTCCCATTTCTCCGCCCAGAGCGAGTTGCTCTCTTTGGAAACTGGCGAGCGCCTTGTCGAGACCGGCGGCGGAGTTGGAAATCTGTTCGTTCTCTGGATTGGGAGTCTGCACGGTACGATCCAGCGTCTTTATTTGCTTGTCGAGGCCGGCATCCGCTTTTTCCAGCTTCTTGGCGATGTCTTTCAATCCGGATTTTTGAGCGGTGGAAAACGAAGCGAGAAAATTCTTGCTGCCAGCGCGGGCTTCTTCAATGGCCCGATCCAAGGCGGTTGCGCGATCGGTCAACGCCGAAGAAGCGGGGACTGTCTGCAGAGATTCCCGAAAAGCTTTTAGCCGATCAATAGCCGCCTGGGTATATTGCGCGACCTTGGCGAACGCGGCGCGCTGCTCAGTGGTTGCCTGGACGGCCAGGGCGCGGTGAAAGTCCTTGAGGTCGTCCTTTTCGCTGACCCCTCCGGGACGGCCACCACCGCCGCCGGCGGCACCGGTCGGCATGCCATGTCCCCCGCCGCCACCGCCCCGTTGGGCGAGCATTCCGGCGGGACTGACGAACAGAACGAATCCGATAACCAGTACAGCTGCAACCGGCACGGACATACGAATCGAAGATATACGAATGGCGGAGACACCAAGAGCAGAGACAGCATGGGCGGATCCGCCAGAAAGGCAAGTTCCGCGGTGCGACATGGGCCATATCTCCAAGTATTTATCGCTGGAACGAAACTGCAGAGCTCACGAAGAAATACACAATTTGTGATGCAGACGGATTGAGATTGGTGATCTGACCTCCTTTGCTCAATGGGCCAATTGGCGCTATTACCCAGGTACTCGCCCGGCTTGCGTAAAAAATGCGACAATAGAATTGGCGGTCGCAACTCCATAATTTACGTAACTTTACGAAACAACGGTGCGCGTAATTTTACGCAACCCGTTACGCAACTTTGTTACGCGATTGTTACGCAAATTGTTACGCAACCCAGGAGTCTGCCCGCGGCTCTAAGTTTATAAGTCTCTGCCGGATGCCAGTCACCCAAATTCCGTCTCGCGATCCCCTGTCTCGCGAATCATCGTCTCGCGAATCATTGTCGGGAGAGTCATCGCCTGGAGAATCATTGACTCCGCCTGCCGACCAGCCCGAGCAGCGCGGCTTGTTCGAAGCGCAGCATTGGGAGACGGCTTACCGAGGCTTCAATCCCGACGATGTTCCGCATCTTCTGATCCAGTTGCAGGACGATCTCTCGCGGACGCGCAGGCGCGAAGCGCTGTGGTTGTCCGTCATTTTGCACATGATGGTGATCATTCTGTTATGGAACACCGAAAAATTGATGGGGCTGTTGCCGCATCGGACGGTGAATCTGGCGATTTCGACGAATGCAGACCAGTCGAAAGACGCGACGTTTTTAGAGCTGCCGCCCGACGAGCAGAAGCTGACGCGGCGTCCCGATGCGAAGGTGATTTCGGATAAGGACCGCATTGCGACCAGCAAGACGCCCCAGATCAATCGGGAGGATTTGAAGAAAATACTCCAGAGCATGCATCCGGGGCAGCCGGGCGCGAGCACTCCGCAGCCACCGGCGCCGAGCCAGCCTCCGCCCCAGAATCAAGTTGCGGAGAATCAGCAACCGCCGACGCCGCAGGAGAGTTCGCAGGGATTCGTGCCACCGTCGCAGAGCGTTCCGACGCCGCGATTGCAGACGCCTCCGCAGAGCAGGCCACAGCCCAATTTCAATGCGCAAATGACGGCTGGATCGGCGATCGAACAAGCGGAGCAGGCCGCAGCGGCCAACCGCGGGCACTACGGGGGCCAGGGAAATGCGGGCGATTATGGGTTGAGCCAGGGCCGGAGCGGAGCGAAACTGAACGACGGGTATGACATCCTGACCGATACGATGGGCGTGGATTTCGGTCCGTATCTGACCCGGATCACGCAAATCGTTCGCCAGAACTGGTATAGCCTGATGCCGCCGTCGGTATATCCGCCGATCTTGAAGCAGGGGAAGCTGGCGATTGAATTTGTCATCCTGAAGGATGGCAAAACGGCCAGCATGGCGGTTCGCACACCGTCCGGCGACGTGGCGCTCGACCGGGCCGCGTGGGGGAGCATTACCGCATCCACTCCGTTCCCGCCGTTGCCGAAGGAATTTCCCGGGCAGATCCTTGGGCTGCGCTTCTATTATTTCTACAATCTAAAACCGGACGGCGAATTAAAGTAAGCATTGGGGCCAGCCCCTGAAGGGGCGGCTGATTTCGCATGGCAACGGTATCGCTAAAGCGATACCCTGATACGAAGCCTCCGAATTACGAAACCTCCGGATTACGAAACCCCCGAATATGAAAACCTTCGCAGAGTTGCGCCTGACTCTTGTCTAGTTCGCGGAGACGGGGCAAGCCCCGTCGCTACTTTACATACTTCGGCTCTTCGCCCTTCGACCAGGGATCGTACGTGGCTGCGAAATGCACCCGCTCCGGCCGGGTTGGATGATCGAAGAACCACACCTTGATCAATGTACTTGGGTCGGGATCGGCCAGGTTGTCCTCGCCACTTTTCTGAAAATAATGGGCGGCGACCTGGTTCTGGTTGGGCACAATCCCGTGGATTACTTCCAGACCATAGCGGTCCGCCTCGTGCTCAAAATGGCGGCTTACGCTGTTGAACACGGGCGTCGCAAGAAATGCAAGTGCTGTAATCACGAAGAGCAAGGCCGGCAGCGATGCCAAATCCGGTAAGTCGCGGATGCCCCACTGCTTGCCCCAGCGCGCCAGCATCCCATTCGACAGCCGGTAGCCTACATAGAGCAGGAACAGCAGAATGGAGGCTTGGATGGAAATTTCTTTGGGGATGTGCAGCAAGACGTAGTGTCCCATCTCGTGTCCGAAGACGAATAGGGTCTCGGGGATGGTGGCCTTGGCAATTGTGGTGTCCCAAACAACGACGCGCTTGGACACGCCAAAACCGGTGACGTAGGCATTCACTCTAGTTTGCTTGGAGCTGGCATCCATCACAAACATGCGGTCTGCGGGAATTTCCATTCCGCCGTGGTGGGCGACTTTCTGAATCTCCGACAGCAAGACAGGCTGCACCGTCTGGAGAGGCGTGAACTTATAGAAAAGCGGATCGATCACGATGGGCTGCAGAAAGAAGATCGCCAGCAGGATGGGAATGGAGGCAAGCCAGAAGTAGAACCACCAGCGGCGCGGGCTGCGGCGGATGACGAGATAAAGGATCGCCGCCAGCAGCGTTCCGACGATGAGCATAATGGCCTGGTTCAAGATCCAGTCACGAGCCCACGCTCCCCAAGTTTGTACGGAGAGACCATAGGCGCGATCAAGCGACTGATCCCATATGTCCGACGGGATTCCGAGAAGCGCAATCGTGAGCAGGATCAGGGGCGCAAAGACGATCAACTGCAGACTGCGACGCGCGGAAACGCGTTCGGCCAGGTCGCGAAAAGCGGGGGCGACTCTCCACCGCAAAATAACCAGCAACACCAGGAAGCCATACGACGCACCGATGAAGATGTGGCGATAGCGGGTGTTGGAGTAAGCCTTGGCGCGGGCATACTGCTCTGGAGGAGGCGCGTATTCGACGACGGTGGCCGGGACGGGCTCGGCCGCTTTGGATTCCGCCGGCCCGGAAGAACTGCCGGCTGCGGCGGGAGCGGGGGTTGGGGAATTGGCGGGACTGGTTTGTCCCTCGAGTATTGCCGACAGCGTGCTGGCGAGAAGGCAGAACAGAATAAGGAATCGCAATGGCTTCATATGGTCGGATCCCACGGGTCTGATTATTTCAGACTTCCGATAGAAAAGAGGGGAACAAACAATACAACCGTGCAGTGGGTAGGACGCAGATGGAGTCTCGGTTCGCGGGTTCTGGGGACGGGGTTTCGCCACGTCCGAGGCGGGGCAGAGTCCCGCAACCCACACGAGCAGTGACGGCATGACCTCGGGAAGGCTGTTCAGGTGCACGAATCGGCTGAATTCGCTACCATAGGAGTGTTGCGGGGTCGATTCGCATCCAAATAAAACCATGAAGATTCAACGGCTGTTGTCGCGTGTAGTGCTGTCAGGTTGTCTCGCTTTGCTCTGTTTGCCGGTTCTTGCGGAGGATGTGCCGGAGGCGCTTCGTCCGCCGAAGGGAGCGCAAGTTGCGATCGTCGTTTTCGAGGACCTGCAGTGTCCGTCATGCGGTTTGAAGGCGCCGTTACTGGTGCAGGCTTCGCGCACATATAAGATCCCCTTGGTGCAGCACGACTTCCCGTTGCCCGCGCACAACTGGTCGTTCGAAGCCGCCGTACTGGCACGTTATTTCGACACGCATTCCAAGGACATCGGCAACGAGTTCCGCGAGACTGTGTTCGCGCACCAGATGGAAATCAACCCGCAGAATTTGCGGGGGTTTGCGGAAAAGTTTGCCGCCGATCACAAGATTGGGCTGCCTTTCGTGGTGGATCCGGACGGCAAGCTGGCCGGACTGGTGCGGGCCGACAAAGATCTGGGAATGAGTCTGCACATTGACCACACGCCGACGATCTGGCTGGTGAGCAGCAAGCCTGGCGGCAAACCCTATGTCGAGGTTACGGACACTAATCAGCTTTATGTGATGATTGATGCGATGAAAAAAGAGTAAGGTCAGAGGTCAGATTGCAAATTTGGTTTTACCTCTTCACTCTGACCTCTGCAATTTTCTTTCTTACTCGGTCCATCTCCGGAATAGCAACGCGCCGTTGGTGCCGCCGAAGCCGAAGGAATTTGACATGGCATATTCGAATTGTGCTTTGCGGGCCTGGTTGGGAACGAAATCCATGCCCTCGGTCCCAGGGTCCTGATTGTGAAGGTTAATGGTCGGCGGCAGAATCTGGTCGCGCAGCGCGAGGACGGTCACTCCCGCCTCCAGTCCACCCGCTCCGCCTAGCAGATGGCCGGTCATGGATTTCGTGGAACTTACCGGAACTTTCTTTCCAAACAAATTTCTAATGGCATGGGCTTCGAGCGTGTCGCCGATGGGCGTCGAGGTGCCGTGCGCGTTGAGGTAGCCGACAGCGCTCGGATCGAGCTTTGCATCGCGTAGCGCGTTGCGCATGACCCGGAACCCGCCTTCGTGCTCGGGCGCGGGTTGGGTCATGTGAAACGCGTCGGCGGACATACCGTAGCCGACGATTTCGGCCATGATGGGAGCGCCGCGGCGGCGGGCGTGCTCGAGTTCTTCGAGAACCATGATGCCGGCGCCTTCCCCCATCACGAAGCCATCGCGGTCCTTGTCCCAGGGGCGGCTGGCGCGGGCGGGGTCGTCATTGCGAGTGGAAAGCGCGCGCATGGCGGCGAATCCGCCGACGCCCATGGGAGTGATGGCGGCTTCGGAGCCTCCGGCAATCATCACGTCGGCATCGCCGTGCTGGATGATGCGGAAGGAATCGCCGATGGAGTGGGCACTGGTAGTGCAGGCCGTGGCCGTCGCTTCATTCGGGCCCTTGGCGCCGAAGCGCATGGAAACGTGTCCGGCGGCGAGGTTGATGATGGCGGCGGGAATAAAAAAAGGGGAGATCTTGCGCGGGCCGCCCTCAATGAGCGCGGAATGTTCGCGTTCGATTACGTCGAATCCGCCGATGCCGGAGCCGATATGCACGCCGACGTTCTCGGCATTTTCGGGAGTGATTTCAAGCCGCGACATCTTCATCGCTTCGTCGGCGGCGGCGATAGCGAAGTGAATGAAGCGGCCCATCTTCTTCACTTCTTTTTTCTCGATGAACTGGAAGGGATCGAAGTCTCGGACTTCGGCCGCGATCTGGCAGGCAAAGGCGGAGGCGTCGAACTGGGTTATGCGATCGACGCCACTTTTGCCCGCGAGCAGCGCCTGCCATACCGCGTCGGTGGTATTGCCCACGGAGCAGATCAGGCCGATGCCGGTGATGACGACCCGTCTTCCCAGAGTACTCTCCAGATTACTCGCCAATTACTTGCCTGCCTTGGCGTGCTTGCCGATGTAGTCGACGGCATCGGAGACGGTGCGAATCTTTTCCGCGTCTTCGTCGGGGATTTCGATATCGAAGGCCTCTTCGAAGGCCATCACGAGCTCGACGGTGTCGAGCGAATCGGCGCCCAGGTCGTCCACGAATGAAGCGCTGGGCGTGACCTCGCCTTCGTCTACGCCCAACTGCTCGACAATAATCTGTTTCACTTTTTCATCAACGGCTGCCATGTTTCTCCTCGTTTCAAGTCTGGGAATCGCGGGCCCGGGTTGCGGGCCGGCGTTTGCTGAATTACTGCATGTCGCTCATTGCATCGGATGAAGTCGAAACCAGTAGTCTAAAAGGGAATGGGAAAGTATGCAAAGGGAAGTGCTCGAAGTTCTAATTGGGGGAGCGTGAGTAAACCAGAACGCCGCTGATTTCCCTAAGTTGGAAATGCAGTGATCTGCATTTTGCGGGAACAGCAGGTCCTTCGCTTCGCTCAGGATGACAATTCCTTAGAGATGACGGCACATCGCGTCACTTGGAATACTCGTCCCGCAGGCGAGTCTGACGGTCGGTCATGGGGATTGCTCGTCCCTGGATGAAGACTTGCTTCACATCGGTCTTCACATCCAGCGGATCGCCGTTCGCAACCACGACGTTGGCGGTCTTGCCGACGTCGAGAGAGCCGAGTTGGTCGGCGACGCCCCAGATTTCGGCGGCGTTGATCGTGATTGCTTTTAGCGCTTCGTCATAAGGGAGGCCGAAGGCGGTGGCGAATCCGGCCTGATCAGGCAGATTGCGCACATTGTGCGCTGAGTACGAAGCGAAGACGATCTTGACTCCGCGTTTGTAGAGCTGCGCCGGAAGGCTGTAGACCGCATCGTAGCGCTCGTCTTCTTTCGGCGCTTCGTAGATGGGCCCGACGATCACCGGCACTTTGAGGCTGGCCACGTAGTCGAGGACGGGCTGCGAATGGCTGATGTGGTTGAGTACGAACTTCAGCTTGAACTCGTTGGCGAGGTTGACCGCAGTCTGCAGATCGCTGGGGCTTTCGGCCGCGAGCACGATGGTTTTCTTACCTTCAAGATATGGGAGCAATGCTTCCGACTTGAGATCGCGCTTGGGGGCGAGGGGCTCCGGCTTTTTATTCTGCGCGGCATCGGATTTCTTGCGATCGTAGTCGGTCCACTTCGCTTTATAGTCTTGCGCATCGATGAAGGCTTGCCGCAGTTGTGCCGCCAGGCCCATGCGCGTCGACGGGAACTTGCGCTTGTCGAAGCCTCCTTTATTGCGGCGCTGATCGCCGGTGAAGTTGAGCGGCATGGCATTATCGCGGATGAGGAGCATCTCGGTCGCGTTCGCTCCGGCGAGTTGAATGAAAGAATCCTGGCCGGGCAGCGTGTCTTCGCTCTCAGGCGCGACCACGGCATTCGTAATTCCGTTCATGCGGGCCACTGGGATCAGAGCCGACTCCGCGTGGAAGGCTTCAGCGGTGTGCATGTGCGGCATGATTTCGTCGCTTAGTTCGACCAGGTCGTTGGTCATGTTCTCAGCGGAGATTTCCGTGAGGCCTAATCGGGTTTCCGAATCGATGAGGCCGGGATAGATGGTCATTCCCGTGGCGTCGATTACCTGCGCGTCGCTGGGGACGTTGACGGAACTCGCCGCGCCCACGGCAGTTATTTTTCCGCCTTGCATAACGATTGTGCCGTTTTCGATTGCGCCGTGGGTGACCGTCAGGATCTTGCCACCTTTGAGAGCTATGGGCTTGTCTTGAGTGAATGCTGGCGTGGAGAGCATCGCTAAGACCAAGATCAAAACCAAGATCAAGAGCAAGATCAAAGGCCGCGGACAGGAGTGTCCGCGCCACACGGGCTTTGCTGATGGTTGCATCACTCTCCCTCCTTATAGTGTGTCGTCCCCAGGCCCGGTTGAGCTCGGTCGAAATAGACTTCGCCGTCGATTAGAACTTTTTCGGGGACGCCGTAACTTGATAACGGATAGCCGTCCCAGATCACCAGGTCGGCATCTTTTCCGACGTCGATGGAACCTACGCGATCGTCCACGCCTATGATCCATGCGGCATTCAGCGTGATCATCTTCAAGGCTTCTTCTTCAGTAGCGCCGCCGTAGCGGATGGTCTTGGCGGCTTCCTGATTGAGGCGGCGGGTGTAATCCTCGGAGTCGCTCTTGATGGCCACGCGCACGCCTTTGCGCATCGCCATAACTGCGTTCCATGGGATTGCGTCCCAAGCTTCTTGCTTGTAGCCCCACCAGTCGGCGAAGGTCGCAATGCCGACGTTGTTGGCCGCGAGCTGGTCCGCAATTTTGTAGGCTTCGAGGGCATGGTGGAAGGCGCGAAGGTTGTAGCCGAATTCCTTGGCCATCGCCATTTCGGTCAGCATCTCGTCGGCGCGATAGCAGTGGATCTGCACCATCAGCTTGCCGCGCAGGACATCGGAGAGGGCTTCGAGCTTCAGGTCGTGCTTGGGCGGCGAGGCGTCCCGGGCATCCTTATCTTTATCGCTGCGCTTGACCTTCTCGTTATAGCTGTCCCACTCGCGCATGTAGTCCTGGGCCTGGACGAGGGCCTCCCTTTGGACGGCAAAATTGCCCATGCGGGTCGAGGGCAATTGATCGCGGCTGCCATAGACGCGCTTGGGATTTTCGCCGCTCGCGAATTTGATCGAGCCGGGCGCATTGGGGAAAAGCATGGCATCGCGCGTGGCACCGTACTTGTGCTTAATGACGACTGCCTGGCCGCCGATCATGTTGGCCGATCCGTGCAGCAGAAGCGACGTGGTCACGCCGCCGGCCAGCGCGCGGTAGATGGCCTTGTCTTGATAATCGAAGGCGTCTTTCATCATCATGTGCGGTGTGACGGGGCTGGTGGCTTCGTTGACGTCGTCATCGAGAGCGATGTGGGAGTGGGAATCGACTATGCCGGGGGTCAGATACTTTCCTCCGGCATCGATGACGATAACGCTGGAGGGCGCGTTCACGGTTTCGCCGACGGCAGCGATTTGCCATCCCTGATATAGACGGACCCGTTCTTGATGTTGCCGTGGGTCGCAGTCATCACGGTGGCGTTCTTGATTAAGACATCGTGATGGGCGGTGGACTGCGCGAGGGCGGAGGCCAGCGTCATTGCCAGGCAGACGCAGAGGAGCGGAGATTTCTTTGTCGACATTAATCGCATCTAGGGGACCCTCGAAAATTGGTTGGCGTGCAAGGGAATCTTGGATTGTAAGAGCCGCAGCGAAGAGGGTCAACGCGAAATCCTCAACTGACCATGTAGAAGCGGGGCTTTGCCCGCTTGCACGGGCCCTTCGGCTCCGCTCAGGGCAGGCTCCGCCTCCTCACCACACGATCCTATTCCACACTTGCTCACTGCGCCGGACTCGTGCCACGATTTGGACGTGAAAATCTTAAACTTGCTTGCCATTTCGCTGGCGCTCGCGTTGTCCGCGTACGCCGCCGATTGCCCCACGAATCAGCCGAAGACCGAGGCCGCGCTCATCGAGGTCGAACAGAACTGGGCCGCTGCCCTTAGCCGCAGGGACGCCGACGCCGTTGCCTGCATGGTGGCCGAGGAATTCGAAGACGTCGATGTGGACGGTTCGCTGCACACACGCAGCCAGATGCTGGAGCACATCCCGCAGCGGAAGCCGGGTGTGAACCATCTCTCTGAAATGCGCGCGCATGTGGAGGGCAACTCCGGATATACGCGCGGACTGGCTACGCTTGTGGACGCTTCCGGCAAGGTCGTGGCGCGCGTGCGCTTCACTGACGTCTTCACTTACCGCGACGGCCGCTGGCAGGCGCTAGTCGGACAAGAGTCGCTTCTGGGCGAGGCCAGCCGCTGAATGCGCGCCGTGGTGCAGCGCGTAAGCCGTGCCCGAGTCAGCCTGAGCGGCGAGATTACGGGCGAGATCGGCCTCGGACTGCTGGTGCTCGTCGGCGTGGGTGCGGCAGATACGCGCGCCGACGCGGATTATCTTGTGGAGAAGGTAATCGGCCTGCGCATTTTTGAAGATGCGGGCGGCTCGCTCGAAATGAAAAAGATGAATTTGTCCGTCGCGGAGGTGGGCGGCGCGCTGCTGGCGGTTTCGCAGTTCACTCTCTACGGAGACGCGCGCCGCGGCAAGCGGCCATCGTTCGACGCGGCCGCTCCTCCCGAGCAGGCGCGCGAACTCTACGAATATTTTGTGGAGAGAATCCGAGCCGCCGGCCTGCGCTGCGATACTGGACGCTTCCAGAAGACGATGCAGGTGGAACTGGTCAATGAAGGTCCGGTTACGATTTTGCTGGATTCTGCGAAGCTGTTCTAAAAGCTGCCATTCTCATCCGGTTCCCTCCTAAAGCAGTCCCCAGTAGCTCTTTTTTGTACTGTTGACAACACTATACTATGTAATACATAGTATACGGAATGAAAGAGCGCGAGCAACCCGCTCAAGAGACCGGAGACAAGTGGGAAGTTCAGCTTCGCAAAGGATGTCTCGAGCTGGCCATCCTGGCTGCATTGTGGGACGGACGACGCTATGGGCTTGAGATTCTGCGGCGGCTGGAGAGCGATTCAGATTTGATCGTCTCGGAGGGAACGGTTTATCCCCTGCTCACCCGCTTGAAGGCGCTTGGTCTCGTGCGCAGCGAATGGGTCGAATCCGATGCTGGACATCCGCGGAAATACTACGCGCTCACGGCGGCCGGGAAGAGGCGGGCCGTCGAGATGGCCGCGATCTGGGCGCGGTTCTCGTCCAGCATGAGCAAACTGCTCGCTCCCCTAGTAAAGGAGAACAGATGACGATAGCCGACGACGCGCAGCGGAAAGACGATGCACAGCAGAAAATCGAAGTGTACCTGGGCAGGTTGCGCGGGCAATTGCGCGGTGCGAACGATGCAGAGGTACGCGAGATTGTCGATGAGTTGCGCAGCCACATCGTAGATAAGGTGGCCGCTTCGGGAGAAAATGACGCAGAAATCACGGCTGCCCGAGTTGACGCGGCGCTCGCCGCGCTGGGGTCTCCTGAAGAACTGGCCAGTCAGTACATGACCGATACCTTGCTGGCGCGGGCTGAGGCGAGCCGGTCGCCAGTTCAGGTTCTCAGGAGTCTGTTCCGCTGGGGAAGTTTGAGCGTAGCCGGTTTTTTTGTACTGCTCGGCTCCATCCTTGGATACTTCTTCGGGGTGGTTTTCATTCTGGTGGCACTGTTGAAGCCATTTCATCCGCACACTGCAGGAGTGTGGGTTCTTCCCAACGGCGCGGGCGACTCCGAGATTTCGTTTCGCCTCGGATTCGCGAATGTTCCGTTGGACGGCAAGGACGTGCTGGGCTGGTGGATCGTACCGGTCGGCTGGATGGCAGGTTTCGGACTCGTGATGTTGACTACGCACGTTGCGCTCTGGTTTGTTCGGCAATACCGGAGGTCGCTGGCGCTGCCGTGAGGCTGATTCGGGAGGACACGGCATCAGGAGACGGAGACGATGAATGCATCGATTGACAGGAGCGGGACGACTGACTCAAGCGGGACGACTTCGCTCGGCGCGGTTGATTCCGGTCATCTGCCAGGGCGCCGGTTAAGCTCGGGGCAACGCTGGCTTTCGCTGGCCGAGTTTGTGCTGGGCAGCGCGATTGTGATCGGCCACAATGTCTATCATGTGATTCCTAACGAAGTGCCCATTCTCTTCGTAATCGGTCTGATCTCGCTGAGGATCCGGGACGGTGGTTGGGGCGTGATTGGCCTCGGTTGGCCGGTATCGTGGAGGCGAACAGTGTTGTTTGCGCTCGCGGCGGCTGCGGTAAGAATTCTACTTGGGCAATTCGTAGTCGATCCGCTGACGGCCCACTTTTGGCCGGCAGCGATTGCGCCGAGCGGCGTAGATGAAATTGCTGGACATGCGATGGTAGCGCTCCGCTGGCTTCTGATCGTCTGGACTTTTGCCGCGTTCGGAGAAGAGATCAGCTACCGCGGCTATTTGGTTACGCGCGCGGCCGACGCGGGGGGCCGTTCCAAGGCTGCATATTGGATCGCAGTCTTACTCGTGTCGGTGCTCTTCGGATATGGACACTACTACAAAGGCCCATCGGGGATCGTGGACTCCGGTATGGCTGGCATGGTGCTGGGAGCCGCGTACCTGTTGTCCGGACACAATCTGTGGGTGTGCATTCTGGCGCACGGGTTTATTGATACGGCCATGGTCATCGCCTTGTTTTTCGGATGGGCAAATTAGAATTTGAGCGAGTTGGCGAGAACATCCTGATGGCTGTCGGTGGCGCAACACATTCCGGCTCCGATCACCTGCGTGAAAAGAATCGCAGTCCCGCACTGCCCCCTCTCGCCGTGGCCATTCTGATTGTCCTCTGTGCGGTCAAACTGCTGCTGCACATCTTCATCAGCGTTCGGCACTACGGATATTTTCGCGACGAGCTTTACTACCTCGACATGGCCCGCCATCTCGACTGGGGCTATGTGGATGCGGCGCCGCTGATCGCGGTTTACGCGAAGATCGCGCTGTGGATGGGCGGTTCGCTGGCGGCGCTGCGCATTTTACCGGCGCTGGCCGGAGCGGCACTAGTAGCGCTCACGATGCTTATCGCGCTTGAACTCGGTGGCGGGCGCTATGCGCAGCTTGTCTCCGGGATCGCGGCTCTGCTGTGTCCCGCTTTCCTGAGCGTCGACAGCCTCCTCACTATGAACGTTTTCGAGCCGCTGTTTTGGATGAGCTGCATCTGGGTCGTCATCCGCATTTTGCGCACTGGAGACTCGCGGCTCTGGCTCTGGTTCGGCGTCCTCGCGGGACTGGGGCTTGAAAACAAGCACTCGACGTTATCTTTCGGATTTGCGGTCGTCGTCGGCTTGCTGCCGACGCAGCATCGCCGGGAGTTCGCGCGGCCGTGGATCTGGATTGCGGGCCTCATCGCCCTTGCACTCTTTCTCCCCAACATCGTCTGGCAGATCCGCCATCACTTTCCGACGATCGAAGACCTGGCCAACGTGCGTCGCGAGGGGAAGAACGTGGTGCTTGGTCCGCTGGCGTTCGTCAAGGAGCAGGTCATGGACATGCACCCAATCCTGTTTCCGGTGTGGGTCGCGGGCTGGTCTGGTTTCTGCGGGACCGCCGCTGGCGGGTGCTTGGTCTGACCTTTGTCGTCTTCTTCATGTTGATGGAAGTCGCGCACGGCAAGAACTATTATGTGTTCCCGATCTATCCGATGGTTTTCGCTGGTGGCGGCGTGGTGGTGGAACGTTGGCTGGCAAACCGCGCGGCTTGGACGCGGGCGGCAGTCGTCCGCATCATTGTGCTTGCGGCCCTTCCCGCTATTCCGCTGGTGACGTGGATGCTGCCTCCTGAGAAGCTGCTCGCCTACCAAAATGCTCTTGGCCTCAAACCAGCCAAGACGGAGATGCACCACGAGTCGCTGTTTCCGCAACCGATTGCCGACCAGTTCGGATGGCCTGAGATGGCAAATGAGGTTGCCGGCATCTACAATTCGTTGCCCCCCGACGACCGCGCCCAGACCGGAATTTGGGCCTGGAACTATGGCGAAGCGGGGGCGATTAATTTGTTTGGTCCCAAGCTTGGTTTGCCTCCCGCTTACTCTCGCCACCAGAATCATTTGGTATTGGGGTCCGCCGCCACAGGTCTACAAGAATCTCATTGTGATCCAGTGGAGCCTCGACGATGTGCGCGACAACTGCACTTCATTTCAGGCCTTCGACCATTACGAGTCCTTTGGCATGGGCGAGGAAAACACTCCGATATACCTCTGCCGCGGTGTCAAGTTCGATATACAGAAAATCTGGTGGCACTCGCACCACTGGAATTGAGGAGTCGTCCCGTTTCGTGCATGAGCGAGATGTTTCGTTTGACCGATTTCCACAGCGCACGATAGACTAGTTGAGTTTGCCTGTACTTGCGGACCCGTTCTGGGCCGCGCCGCGTTTCCGGTCACAAGCCGTTGCGGGAAAACAGCAAGCATACTTTGGGTATCTGCCGAGCTGTGCTCGGCTTGAACAGCCGAGGGCGGCTGTTCCTACGCGGACCGGCGAGGTCGCCCCGTCCCCACAAGAAGGAGAGTTTATGTACGCGGTGATCCGCACAGGTGGAAAGCAGTATCGTGTCGCTCCGGGCGACGTGATCCGGGTGGAAACGCAGGAAGACAAGGACGGCAAGGTCGAGTTCGGCGATGTGCTGGTGGTTTCCGCCGATGCGGGCAGCGTATTGCCTCCGGGGTCCGGAGCGCTCGTAAGCGGCGAGGTCGTCGAGCAGGGACGCGGCGAGAAGATCCTGGTCTTCCACTACAAGCGCAAGAAGCAATACAAGAAACTGCGCGGACACCGGCAGAACTATACGGCGGTCCGGATCACGGAGATTGCTTTTGACGGGCAGTCGTTCAAAGCGCCTGAGCTTCCGCGGAAAGAGAAAAAAGTTAAGAAGGCGTCCGAGGGCATCGAACACGAGACGCATGCAGAAGTGAAGCGTTCGAAGCGTCCGGGGAAGAAGGCTACGAAGCACGTGACGCATGCGCACGCGAAGAAGGCGGCGCCTAAGAAAAAAGCGGCCGGGAAGAAGAAAAAGAAGTAGTACTGGCGATTCATCGTGAGAACTCCCTGCTGCAGCAGGGGAACGGAAAATAAGTAGGGGTCCCTTCGGCAGGCTCAGGGCAGGCTCTTCGACTCCGCCGAGCCAATCGCTTCGCGCTTGGCCTGGCTCCGCTCAGGACGACAATTTAATTTGATAACTGGCAACGGCCACTGAAAACAGGGAATGATTTATGGCGCATAAAAAAGGACAAGGCACTTCACGAAACGGGCGCGACTCGAACGCGCAGCGGCTTGGGTTCAAGGCTTTTGGCGGACAACTAGTGCCGGGCGGCACGATCATCGTCCGCCAGCGCGGCACGCGAGTAAAGCCTGGGCTGAATGTTGGACGCGGCAAAGACGACACGCTGTTCGCCAAAATCACGGGCCGCATCAAGTTCATCGACAAGGGGTCGATGGGCAAGTTTGTGATGGTCGAGCCCGAAGCTATCGAAGCGAAATAGGGCTCGAACTCGGCGTGCTCCTGACGAACTTAGGTTTCGTATCAGGGCATCGCTTTAGCGATGCCGCAGCCTTTCGAAATCAAACGCCCCTTTCAGGGGCTGTGGCGGCCTCGGCTTCGCGTCGAGGCGTTTTCATTTCGCGGCGAACGGCGGAGCTTCGCTCCGCTGGACAGCCGAGGGCGGCCGCCCCTCCGCTAGTCTTTTTGGCGGAGATGACTTTTCGCCGGAGGGGGCGCCCGCGCCACATATCATGTTCGCCACATCATGTTTATCGATGAAGCCAAAATCCGGGTGAAGGCTGGCGATGGCGGGAATGGCTGCATGGCGTTCCGGCGGGAGAAGTTCGTTCCGCGCGGCGGGCCTTCGGGCGGAGATGGCGGCAAGGGCGGCGACATCTGGATGGAATCGAGCGAGCGCCACAATACGCTGGTGCACTTCCGTTTCAATCCTGAATACACGGCCGAGCGCGGACGGCACGGTGAAGGATCGAAGAAAACCGGCCGCGATGGCGAGGGGATTGTATTGAAGGTGCCGGTGGGTACGATTGTTTATGACGAGGACACGGGCGAGAAGGTCCACGATTTCTCTCGGTCCGATGAGCGCGTCGTGATCGCGCGCGGCGGGCGTGGCGGACGGGGCAACGCGCAGTTTGCCACTTCGACGCACCAGGCGCCGCGTGAGCATGAAGACGGACGTGCGGGGGAAGAACGGAACTTCCGCCTGGAGTTGAAGTTGCTGGCCGACGTCGGCCTCGTGGGATATCCGAATGTCGGCAAATCGACACTAATTTCGCGCATCTCGGCGGCACGGCCGAAGATTGCGGATTATCCTTTTACCACTCTGGAACCGAACCTTGGAGTAGTGCTCGTCGGCGACAAGGGAAAAGAAGAAAGCTTTGTGGTCGCCGACATTCCGGGCTTGATCGAAGGCGCGCACGCCGGCTCGGGGCTAGGCACACAATTTCTACGGCACATCGAGCGCACGCGTCTGCTGGTGCATATGGTGGATGTCTCCGCCAGCAGTGGGCGGCCGGACGTGGTGAAAGACGTCGAAGTGATCACTGGCGAACTGGCGAGCTTTGGAGCGGATTTGGAAAAGAAGCCGACGCTGATGGTTGCGTCCAAGATCGACGTGGCGAATCCGGAGAAGCTCAAGAAACTGAAGCAGTGGGCCACGCGTCGGAAGCTGAGGCTTTATCCGATTTCGGCCGTTACGGGTGAGGGGATTGAGAAGCTGAAGTACGCGATGGCGGAGGAAGTGGAGAAAGTAAGGAAGGCGATGGCGGGGACGCGAGCGGAAGAAGAAAAGGTCTCACGGTCCGGCACTTAGGTTGGGCGGCGGCTCTAAGACTGCGGTTGTCAGTGTAATGCGACTTATCGCCAATCTTTCTCGTGCCATGAACTGAATGGCAGATTTTGGGTACAATACTGCTGTGTGGCGGAAACTTCACATTCTTAGCCGGACGCAAGTTTTTGTTGTGTCCTCATTGTCTACTGCTGTGATTACGATTCCTATTGCGGTTGCATCCATCTCTCACGACGAAACCGCGATTTTGCGTGACCTTTTCTGGCCACACCAACTCGCTCCGCTCATCATTTTTAGTTCAGTGTTCCTGGCGCTACTTCCCCTGCTTCTCGCTTATTACAACCTAGGTCGGCTCGGTGCGATGTTGTGCCCCTTCGTATCGTTCGTAATGTTGTACGGATTGAGTGTCTGCGCAATTTTCATTTTTCAGTATCTTTCACCATGGCTCGCGGTGGTGGCGTATTTGGGGGCTTGTGTACTGTTGTATTTGCTTGTGTTGAGACTACACATGAAGGCTGCCACTTCCCACACGGTTCAGGACGCACAGAACGCACTCCGTCTCGTCCGTCACGATCCAACTCGTTAGATGTTGGGGCTGGAATTCCAGGACGCCGGCGACAGGTTCGATGATGTAGGGGTCCTTCGACTCCGCGGGAACTTCACTTCGTGAAATCCCCGCTGCGCTCAGATGTAATGAAAACAAAAAGCGTGCCTCCAAGGGTAGAGTACGTGCTCGAAGCACAAGCCCTGAAGGAGGCACGAGATGATCCACGTTGGCGTAGATCTTCACCAGAGATTT
>Ga0182024_10006220_pt1 | contig 26332 bp, 36 predicted proteins | sample P32metaG_FD_120480 | JGI IMG/M metagenome (GOLD analysis project Ga0182024, IMG submission 120480) | Permafrost microbial communities from Stordalen Mire, Sweden - P3-2 metaG (Illumina Assembly) | ecosystem: Environmental > Terrestrial > Soil > Wetlands > Permafrost | place: Sweden: Stordalen... | reverse complement strand
TGGTTCGCCCATCGCCAGTGCGCCTCTGGCCAAAAGTATGGCAGTCTCTCGGCTCGGTCTGATTTGATTGACCCGGCGAGCGGCCGCATATGCCTGGCGCACGAATGGCTCGACACCGCTCTCGATCCCGGCGTGCGCGATCGGCAGAAGAAAGTCCGGATTACGTGTATCTTGCCGGAAGCCGAGCACCAATTGCGTATAGGCGGCTGCATAAGCTTTCTGTGCCAACAGCGATTTGCCGGCAATCAGATGCAACTCTGGGTCGTTCGGCAAAACTGCCAACGCTTTTTGTGCCAGCTCGCCGGCTTTGTCCAACTGATTCAGCGCCGCATAGCAGCGCGCCAGCTCCTTCTCGGACCTCGCCAGCTCTTCGGCAGTGGCGCCCCGGCGTTGTGTGATGACGAACGCTTGTTCCATATTCGAAGCCGCCTGTTTGTAGTCGTCTTTAAACATGTAGCAGCGCGCTAAAGTGCGATACCCCAGCGCGCTTGCGGGATCCATCTCGACTGCTTTTTTGGCCTCAGCAATGGCTAAATCGATTTTCGCCGTCGGCGTCAAGGTTTGCGCATACATCGCATGCGCTCTCGCACTGGCTGGATTGGTCTTCACCGCTTGTTCCCAGAGAACAAGATCCGTCTTCCATTCATAATTGCGCCAAATTGTTAATCCCGCAAATATCGCTATCACTGAACAAAGAACGATGATTGCTTTCTGAGCCGATCGCTCGTACATCTGTCCCAGAGCCCAACCGGCGATGATACAGATTCCTGCAAGAGAGATGTAGAAACGCTGATCCGCCACTATTTCTGGTTGCACCATCACACTGGCCGGAAGCAAGCCGACCAGAAACAGCTCGAGACCGAACGCCGCGAGCGGCTTCTTGCGCCAGATCCACACGCCGACTATCGCGGATGCGACGACTGCCACTCCTGCAATTACCAGTGGATCGGCAAAATTCGATGCCACCGCATATGGTGGATCGGTTGTGAGACCGAAAGGAACCACTGTACAGCGCAGATAATAACTGACCAGGGTTTTCAACTCTGTCGCCCAGTAGCTGATCGGTGCCAGGGTCGGCAACCCGAGCCCGTTGTCGGCTAGCCTGGGCCATCCATGAATCAGGACAAACGGCAGCCCAATTGCAGCCATGAAAAAGAGCGCCATTTCGTAGCCGCGCGTAGGCAGCCATTCTTTCCACTTCTGCTCCGCACTCTTGAGCAAAATCCCCAGCGTCAATATCGTCACCGGGATCGTCACCGCTTGCGCATTACAGACAAGAGCGATGCCGATGAACATGAACGAGGCCAGATAGCCCAAGAAAGCAATGACCAAACTGTCTGACAGATACCCGAAGACGAAGCAGTTAAGGGCGAGAAAGTAATTAATTGCCAACAGCGGTGCCGTGCGTCCTGAAATGTAGGCGACCGCGCCTGTGGTGAGAGGGTGCACCGCAAATAGTGCGGTGGCTGCAAAAGCAACGAAATATGGATCGGCGCGCAGCCTCTCCTCCTGCTTGAACCGCCAGCAGAGGCGGAAGAGCAGTATGTACAAATAAAGGCAGGCAAACAGATGCAAGACGACGTTGACCAGATGCGACCATCCCGCATTCCAATTGACCGATTGAAGGTCCCAGGCATACGTGGCGCTGACCCAGCCCTGGGCGAGCGGGTTTGTTATCGCTTCGGCCCAATGGAGCACCCAGAAGTTATCTGTCCCCAGCGATTGATTGATCGAGTCAAAATTGGCGGGATCGTTGAAGACAAGCTGTCCGTAGATAGCGTTCGTATACGCGATCGCGATCAGCGGCACCAGGGCAGCGAAATATATCCAGAACAATCTCCAATTTACTTTCGGCGGCGCAATAATCTGCTGGACAGTTTTAGCCGTGCGCGGAATTCTCGTCGGTTTGGCTTTGCCCAATTTTGAAATGTCAGGCAGCGGCTTTGACCGCGATGAACCTTTGCCTGCCGGCTTAGCATTGCTCGAAGAGCCACGGCCCTCCGACTGCGCTTTCGGATTTTCTGATGATTGCGATTCGCCTTTCGATTGCTTATCCTTGGGCATGAGGATCTCAATCCATATTCGATCAGTCAATCAACATTATCATCAATTTGACGCCACCGACTTGCTGATCTGACCGGCAATTCTTGTAAACAGCCGAACGGACGAGAAGCCGGTGTCGAAAAATCTGGCTCGATCCTTGGGCAAGCTGCTGAGTGAGATTCCTTCTCTGTCAAGGAGAACGAACGCTTCGTAGAGGTCGGCAATTTTCAGTTCATCTCTGTTGTCTGCCAGGGCGTGCGCTTTGGCATAAATCAGTCCGCACAGTAAGTTGCCTGCCATGTTGTTGTATCCTGAAACCATCGACAGACCGCTGATGCTGCTGCCGCAGTATGATTTGCTGAAGATCTTCAAATAGAGATAACGCCGCAGAAAGGCGTCAATTTCCGCACTCAGTGCTTTGACTTTGTGTTTTTTCGCTTTGCCGATGCTGACGGCTTTTGTGATTCCGGGCAACTGCAACTTATCTGCCATCACCGCGCCGGTCGCTGCCTTGATTACTTGAGGTTCGGTGAAAGGATTATCGGATTTGCCTGCTGCTTCCTCCCCCAGCTTTTCGCGAATGGGCGGCCAGACGAAATTCTTGAAGCAAAGAAGGCTGAAAACTTTGCTTTCAAAAAATCCCGGATCTTCGTCGGTCCAGCGATTGATATTGGCAGTGAACTGCTGCAGTAATGAGAGCTCTTGCGCAGCCGCTTTCAGTCTAATCGCCTCAGCCAGAATTTCGCTCATGGCGATAATCACTGCCAATATTTGCGGATACAGATCCAATCGGAGCGCACCAAGCAGCTGTTCTTCAATGATTTGATATTCTGCCCAAGTCAGTGGCGTTCCGGCGATCAAATTGACGTCGAATTTGATCTCGGATAAGTTTGCCAGACTGATAGATGACGCCGCTGAGGCCACCTCCAGCGACGCGGATCCTTGCGCTTTTTGCTGCGAAACTGCTGTCTGCCACATGCGCTCGAGCATTGGCCGTTGGTCCGTCAGCAACTCGCCCAGGTTGCGAGCGGCTGCCATGCTGCTGAAGGAGACTCCCACATAAATTCCCGCAGGCGTCGGTACAAATGTATAAGGAAATAGCTGGCACATGCGGGGCTTGTTTTCTTCCCCGAGCGTTGAATGAATGAAACAACGGTTGTCGATTAAGAACGAACATGAACCGTCGGGGCGGGGTTTTGTATGGTGCTGATAGAGCGAAAGCCCTTGCTTGAACTCTTCTTCGTGATGAATGAACAACTCTTTGTTTGCCAGATCGGGGTGCAGAGAACCCCAATCAACATCTTTGACTTTGGCGTAGTCCTCGTCCGTCACGCCTACCGACCAACCAGTGCAGCAGCGACCGCAACCCTGGCAGTTGTAGCGGATATCTTCTGCGATCACCAACGGAATCGTGCTCTCTGCCGGTGCGTTCTCTTGCCTTTGAGATGAAACTTCTTCAGATGGTTCGGGCATATTCACGCTTGCTCAGAACTTTGTTTTACCCATTTCGATCCATTCACGGAACGATGGCGGCTCATGCAGGTCGCCGCTTTGCACTCCGCTTCTAGAACTAAAATACCCAGCCAAAAGCTCGTTGTATCGAACCACATCGTTATGCGCGAAACCTGCCGAAGATTTTGCCTTCGGTTTGTCGGCAGCAGCAGTTTCAGGAACTCGTGACTGAAGCGCGTCCGAATTTGACGTTGTGGTTGCATCTACTGCAATGTTTGAACTGTTGTAGCTGGCGATTTTCCGGACTTTCTCTTTGCTCTCAGCGAACTTGACTGGCGCGCTGACAGGGGCAAGTTTCCGCGTGCCGGCTGCATCTTTGTGTTCGGCCTTATGGCGCGATTGGCGCTCGGCTGCTGCCAGCTTGCTCTCCAGCGATGCCAGTGAATTCTGAGAATACTGCGGCCTGGCACCGTGCAAGATCGAGTTTCCCCGGCTACTCTTAGCGATGTTTGCCTGTTGCCATAAATATCGTTTGCAGACTTCGGCTCGTTCTTGCAATTCTTGCTGGCGAGCAAACTCTTTGCTGATCCTTTTCAAATCCGCCAGCGCTGACTGATACTTACCGGCAAGGATGCATTGATCAGCCTCTTGGAACAAAGCTCGATTCATTTGTTGCTGCTGGCTGGCTGTCAGTCCACCGTGAGCTAGCGAAAGGCGACCTAGCAATTCGATCGCGACTCCGGGGCGTTGTTCGTCTATATTTTTGTTGGCCTGCTCGCATATATACTGTGCCGATATTGAGGAATACGAGCGCTCAAGCGCGTAGATGCCCCATGGAACCATCAGGAAAAGGGCGACGACAGCTGCCACCACTGGTAGTGCAATGACGGGTTTGGCGCTGCGCGGACTGAGATTGGCCAAATACTCGCCCGAATGCGGATCGATGAAGTTCGTTGCCGGCGTTGGTTCAGCACAATGCGCCAGAAACAGACCGCAATCCTGGCAGTAAGAATCGTCTGGATCGGTTTGCGAGCTGCAACTTGAACAGTGGCTGGTAACAACAACCATTCGCTTATCTCGTCCGTTGTAAAAGCAGATCAGGAGCCATGTTTCTTGCTTTGGAGAAAGCTTCAGCTTTGCTAATCTCAGCGCCGGTCACTGTTGTGTCAGTTTATCACTTGCAAAGAAAATGTGAGAACGACCGTTATCGTTGTAATATGGTGCGGTCATGGCACCAGAGGTCCAATCAATGGATAAGGAAGCACACGCAGCGGAGAAAGCTGAATTGATCCAGTCCGTTAAGGCTTTGCTTATCCCTCTTTCACTTTTCCTCTCCTGCGTCGTCATGGCAGCAGGCACTTTCTTGATCTACAACAGCGAGCCTCTGGGCTGGATTTTTATAGCCATCGCCACAGCCACTGTCATCGCTGCGTTTGTCGCCCTGATTCGTTTCCAAAATAAATTCCGCGCCCGCGGCATCATTCGCTCGAACCTCGAAGAAGAATTGCTGGTCTTCGATCCCGAATCGATCGGCGCCGGCTCCCCGGGCAATCAGATGCCGGACGTACAGGCTGTGGCAAACTCCGCCGCGCCTTCAAGCGTCACCACCTCTGGCTGAGTTTTAGTTTATCAATGGTCTGGTTCGTCAGACCGCTCAACGCCACTAAGTCAGCGCGGAGCAGGCGAGGTGCGAAGCTGACGGAGTGCATAAATATTGTCTGGCTGCAGCTCAAGCGTGGCTTGGAAAGCGGCGCGCGCGCCCTGCAGGTTGCCGGCTTGCAGCAAAACCGTGCCCAGATTGTTGCGAGCGGCAACTAGAAGTGGATTTGTTGCCACCGCTTTTTGGAAACACTCGGTGGCGCCGGCGGTGTCTCCTTGCGACAGGCAGCTGACCCCTAGAGCGTTGAAAAGCTCGGCACGCACTGCCACCGGCTGGGTTTGCAGATGACGCAGTTTGATTTGCAACGGAGACCGCTGAGTCAGAGCCGGCGGCATCGCGATTGTTGCACCGGATACGGTGGCACCGCGAGTGGTATTGCTGATGGCGCTGAAAGTTCCGTTCGCTCCGGGCAATATTCCCATCACAGCTGCGATCGATGCGATCAGGATCAGCGCCAGCACAGCCGAAATAGGCAGGCAATATTTGGTCAATTGCGGCTGCCCAGCCGCCTGAATTTGAGCGACGACGGCATGACCGTGCATGCGCCGGCGGATCGAGCTGGGAGAAAACAGAGCGCTGCTATTTATGCCGGCGGGGCGATGCCGGTTGAACGAAAATGCTGAAGTAGTTTTGCTCATAAACACAGGTCCAGCAATCGCTGGACCAAAAGGTATTCCTTAGCGTTTCGAGAACTGGAAGCGTTTACGTGCGCGCTTGCGTCCGTATTTCTTCCGTTCTTTGACTCGCGGGTCACGGGTAAGCAAGCCACCAGTACGTAGAACCGGTCGGTTTTGTGGTGCCGCTTCAGCCAGAGCTCTTGCGATACCATGCCTGATGGCACCCACCTGACCGCTGATACCACCACCGAGGACTGATACCAACACATCGAAGCGGCCCATCGCATCAGCAGCCTGGAACGGCATGAAGATCAGCTTGTCCAGTCCGGCGCGCCCACCGATATAATCTTCGAGCGTGCGATTGTTGATCGAAACCTGGCCGGTTCCCGGAATGAGGCGAACTCGTGCAGTCGCACATTTTCTCCGCCCGGTGCCGTAATACTGAATTACGCTTGTCATGTAGAACTCTTTCCCCTTTGTTCGTTCAATCCATCACTTTGTATCGTTGCTTTAGCCAACGAGCTCATACGCTTCCGGCTGCTGAGCGGCGTGTGGATGTTCTGATCCTTCGTAAACTTTCAATTTTGTGAATTGATGATCGCCTAATCTCGTGTGGGGCAACATGCCGCGGATCGAGCGTTCAAGTATGGCAACCGGGCGGCGTTGGCGCAGCGATTGCAGAGTCTCTTCTTTAAAACCGTGCGGATAACCGGAGTGCCGGTAGTACTTCTTTTGTACTTCTTTCTTGCCGGTGACTGCGACTTTCTCACAGTTGATGACGATGACAAAATCGCCGCAGTCGACGTGAGGCGTGAATTCGGGTTTCAACTTGCCGCGCAGCAGGTTGGCCACTTCGGTTGACAGCCTGCCGAGTGTCTTGCCGTCGGCGTCGACAACAAACCATTTTCTGGTAATCTCTTCGGCTTTCGGACAATAAGTGTTCACGAGCGTTCTCCTGGGCAGCTCACCAAATCTGAGCTTTGATCGAATAGTTTGTAAGCTTCTGGATATTGTACCGCGTTCAACGTGAGCCCCCATGGGGGCGCTGTCGCACCGGCCAAATCGCGATCGCCGTCGAGCAGAGCTTTGAGCAAACTCTCAGGCGTCCTTTTGCCGAGCCCTATTTCAATCAGGGTTCCAACAATGATTCGCACCATATTGTACACGAAGTGATCCGCCGCAATCCAGAACTCTACCTGCTCTTCAGCTAATTTCAACAATTCGACACGGGTGACGTCGCAGTTTGTATTCGATCGATCGGCATTGGTGGAGCGGAACGCCGAAAAATCATGACTGCCACGCAGGCAAGCAGCAGCTTCAGCCATGGCGGTCAGGTTCAAAGTTCGCGGGATAAAAAAAGTTCTATCTCTTAACAGAGCGCTACGTTGTTTGCGATTGAGGATGCGATAAACGTACTCTCGCGAAGTGGCGCAGTAACGAGCATGAAAGTCGTCAGGCACTACCTGAGCCGTCGTGACGCTGAGATCCTGCGCCAGAATGCCGTTCACTCCCCAACAAAAGCGCCACTTGTCGAACTGCTCCGGTGCAATGTTGAGATCGAAATGCACCACCTGACCAGCGGCATGCACACCGCTATCGGTGCGGCCGCTAAAAATCGCTCGCACCGGCTGCCGCCAGAAAGTTGAAAGCGCTGCCTCCAACTCGGACTGCACGGTTCTGACGCCCGCTTGAAATTGCGAGCCGTGAAACCGCTTGCCTGAATATTCAATCAGCAGGGCAACGCGCATGGCCGGCACCCTGATTCGACGTACTTACACCAACTGGATTATCGCCATGGGCGTCGCATCGCCTCTGCGGAAGCCGGCTTTGATGATGCGTGTGTAGCCGCCTTGGCGGTCTTTGTAGCGTGGTGCGATTTCGTTGAATACGCGTGTGACCACGTCGCGATCGTAGAGGTAGGCACGTGCCTGGCGGCGCAGATGCACTGAGCGAGCCAGTTCTTTCGCCGCTTCCTTGTCGCCGCCTTTCGCTTTTTCACCGAGCGCTTTGACGTCGGCAACGTATCCTTTCTTGCCGATGGTGATCAGATGTTCCGCTTCAGGCTGCAGCGCTTTCGCTTTTGCCAGAGTGGTTTCGATCTCGTCGTGGCGAAGCAACTCAGTGGCCAGCGCTCTCAATAGAGCTTTACGCTGATCGTGAGGGCGGCCTACTCGATTGCCAGGTACTCGGTGACGCATGATTCTGTGTCCTTACTTCTTCCTTCGTCCGTGTCTTATTTTTTGTCGTTCGGTGTATCTGCCAGAGTCAGACCGAACTGGCGCAATCTTTCGATCACTTCGTCAGCCGACTTCTTCCCGAAGTTCTTGATGTTCATCAGATCGTCATAGGTGAGCTTGAGCAGCTCGCCCAGCGAGTTGATATTGGCGCGCTTCAAGCAGTTGTAAGCGCGTACCGAAAGCTCGAGCTCCTCAATTGAAATGGAGCTGTGTTTGCCGTCGGTCTGTGCAGGTTGAGTTGCGGCAGGAACCATCGGCTTGCCCGAGAGTTCTGCGATGGGGAGCAGGTGCTCGATAATTTGTCTGGCGGCTTGACTGATCGCTTCAGTGGCATCGATCGATCCGTTGGACCAGATCTCGATCGTCAGTTTGTCGTAGTCTGTCGATTCGCCTACGCGGGTCGGTTCGACATTGTAGCTGACCTTGCGGACCGGCATGAATACTGCGTCGATCGGCAGCACGTCGATCGCTTGCTTGTAGTGACCGTGCGAGTCGGCGGGTACGTAACCGCGACCGCGATCTACGGTCACTTCGGCGCGAATGCGTCCGCCTTCTGCCAATGTGCAGAGTTGCCAGTCGGGATTGATGATGGTGGCATCGGCGGGGCAAAGAATGTCTCTGCCGGTAACGGGACCGGAGCGCTCAACATCGAGATGCAGGTATTGCGGGTCGTTGCTGAAGGTCTTCACGACCAACCCTTTGAGGTTGAGCATAATGTCGATCACATCTTCAACGACACCAGGAATGGTGGTGAACTCATGCGTGATGCCGTCGATTCTCACGGCGGATACCGCCGAACCATCGAGCGACGAAAGCAGCACTCTTCTCAGGGCGTTGCCTAAGGTCGTTCCATAACCGCGCTCTAAGGGTTCGATAACGAACTTACCGTAGATCGAGCCATCGGCTCCTGTCTTGTTTTCCAGACATTTGATCTTTAGAGGTTCCATCATTCTCTCCGTCATATTCATTCGATCACACTCAAAAAATTGTGGTTGTTCTGCCGCCCGACTAAAGTTATCTCGAGTAATACTCGACGATCAGCGCTTCTTTGATGGTTTGATCCAGATCTTCGCGGGCGGGAAGATTGATCAGTGATGCCTTGAGATTTTCCAGATCGGCTTGCATCCAGTTCGGCTGCGCCGCAACAGGATTGGCTTCGACAAGCTCTTTGATCAACTTGCGGCTGGATTCCTTGACTGATATCACTTCACCAGACTTGACGTTGTAGGAGGGAATGGTCACTTTCTTGCCGTTGATGGTGAAGTGTCCATGAAGAATCAGTTGCCGAGCCTGTTTGCGCGAAGGACACAGACCTGCTCTGTAGACCAGGTTGTCAAAGCGCTGCTCGAGCAGCTGCAGAAGTCTCAAACCGGTAGGTACTTTCTTCTGCGCGTTAGCTTGTTCGAAATAGGCTGCGAACGGGCGTTCCAGCACCATGTAGAAACGGCGCACTTTTTGTTTTTCGCGCAATTGCAACGCGTATTCGGACTGCTTCTTGCGGTCTTGCCCGTGTTGTCCGGGGCCGTAACGTCGGCGCTCGATCGCGCATTTCGTCGTGTAGCAACGCGAACCCTTCAAGAAGAGCTTCACGCCTTCACTGCGGCACAGAGTGCAAACCGAATCTATATATCTAGCCAACTTCCGAGTACTCCCTTATGTTTTTATACGCGACGGCGCTTAGGTGGCCGGCAACCATTGTGCGGAATTGGGGTTACATCTTTAATCAATGTGATCTCGAGCCCCGAGGCTTGAAGAGCCCGGATTGCCGTTTCGCGACCGGCACCAGGTCCTTTCACCAACACTTCGACCTGTCTCATGCCCTGGTCCATCGAGCGGCGAGCCACTGATTCAGCCGCTTGTTGGGCGGCGAATGGTGTGCCTTTCTTGGCGCCCTTAAAGCCGACAGTCCCGGCAGATGCCCAGGCGATTACCTGTCCCTGCGGGTCGGTTGAGGAAACGATCGTGTTGTTGAACGTGCTTTGAATGTGCACGACACCTTGCAGCACATAGCGCCGCTCTTTCTTCTTGGTTCTAGCCTTGGGAGACTTTGCCATTGTTGTCTAAGGTCCTTTTCGTAACTGGTAGTTTCTTCGTGCAGCCAATGCTGCTTCGGTCGGTGGAACGGCTGTCAATTAGCCTTTGGACGGAGCAATCTTCTTGCCGGCGACGGTCAAGCGTTTGCGTCCGCGACGGGTGCGAGCATTGGTTTTGGTCCGCTGTCCCCGTGTCGGCAAGCCGCGACGGTGACGTTGACCGCGATAGCAGTTGATTTCGATCAAACGTTTGACGTTCAAACCTTCGACCCGGCGCAAGTCGCCTTCGATCTGCAATCCACCTTTCTCGATCTCTTCTCTGATGCGGCTGACCTCGTCTTCGGTCAAATCCTGGACGCGGCGCTCGTCAGGAATCTCGAGTTTCTTGCAAACTTTTCGGGCGGTCGTGTGACCAATTCCGTGGATGTACGTGAGCGCAATATTAGTGCGCTTTGCTCTGGGCAGATCCACTCCGGCTATTCGGGCCATTTACCTTCCAACTCCTTTTTTAGTCGCTCCAGCGGTTTCGTCCCTCACCGCTTCCGCTTGTCCCTACTTCGCTCGGCTGCGGCGCGCATGTCGCCTGGGCTTCGCTAGCAGTCTATCCCTGGCGTTGTTTGTGCTTGGGATTTTCGCAAATGATGGCTACCCGACCTTTGCGGCGGATAACTTTGCATTTGTCGCAGATTTTTTTTACTGATGCTCTGACTTTCATAATTCAGCTCGCCAATCGCGCGAATGATCGCGCTCTCATGTAACTAAGAGAAACTTCATAAGCCGTCGATTTAAACTCGACGATGGGCGAGCAAAACCGACAGCCGCGGAAACAACTAATTGTACATCAATCTTTGATTCGATAAGTTATTCTTCCGCGTGTTAGATCGTACGGCGTGAGCTCGACTCTGACGCGATCTCCAGGAAGAATCTTAATAAAGTTTTTTCTGATTTTGCCGGATATGTGCGCAAGCACCTTGTGTCCGTTGTCCAATTCGACGCGAAACATGGCATTGGGAAGCGATTCCCGTATCGTTCCTTCGAACTCAATCACACCCTGTTTCGTCATCCAATTACCTCGCTGGGGCGCTTCGTCAGGATCTCAGGCACCCCGTCGGTTACCAGTAAAGAGTGTTCAAAATGCGCAGAAGGTTTGCAATCTTGCGTTACAACTGTCCAACCGTCCGGCTTGGTGCGCACTCGATCTCCGCCCTGGTTGAACATAGGTTCAACGGCTATAACCATACCAGGTTTCAACTTCGTCTTACTACCGGTGCGGTAGTTGAAGATGAACGGGTCTTCATGATAATCAGGGCCGATGCCGTGTCCGCCATAATCGCGCACCAGTCCGTATGAATTTCGTTTGGCTATATCTTCGATGGCGCCGCCGACATCATCGAGGACGGCGCCGCCTCTGCAAGCCATCATGCCGGCGTAAAGCGCAGCCTGAGTGTCATCCAGCAATTTCTGCAGCCGGGCTGAGATTGTGCCGATGGCAATGGTGATGGCTGTATCGCCGATGAAATCGAACTTCTTGCCGTTGTCCTGTCGTCTAAAAGTGGCACCGATGTCCAGGCTGAGAATGTCGCCGTCTTTCAAAATCTTCTGTTTATTAGGAATTCCGTGGACGACCTCTTCATTGACCGAAGCGCAAATGGTGCAGGGGAATTTGCGATAACCCTTGAAGGTAGGGATGCCGCCGTTGTCCCTGATCATTTTTTCGGCGAATTCATCCAGCTCCCAGGTAGTCATGCCGGGCGCCGCCATCTTGGCAATCGCCTCCAGCGTTTCTCCAGCCAGCTTTCCTGCGGCTCGAATCAGTTCAATATCTTCGTCTTTTGTCAGTATCATACGGAATCAGGCACAGCCGGCGGGGTGAGGGTATGCAAAATATCGGCGAAAATGGCTTGCTCTTCGCCGTCGCCATCGATCGTGCGCAGCAAGAGCTTCTTATCATAATAGTCAATCAAGGGTGCCGTCTGCTCGTTGTAGATACGCAGGCGTTCCTTGACTAACTCTTCTTTGTCGTCCGAGCGTTGCACCAGCTCGGCGCCGCACTCGCAGTTTTTACCGTCGGGGGACGGCTTGAAATTTATGTGATAGACAGCGTTGCACTGCTTATCCGGGCAGGTTCGTCTGCCGGTAATCCGCGCCATCAGGAGGTGATCCGGCACTTGCAAATTCAAGACCACTATCAATGGCTGCTTGATTTCCTCCAGCATTTTGTCCAGGGCCTGTGCTTGCGCCAGATTGCGGGGGAAACCGTCGAGGATAAATCCGTTGGCGCACTCTTTGCTGTTGAGCCGTTCGCGGAACATGTCAATCAGGACTGGATCGGGAACCAGCTCCCCTTTGTCCATGTAACTTTTAGCCAGCCTGCCGACTTCGGTGCCGTTTTTAACTGCATCGCGCAACAGATCGCCCGACGAAAGATGAGGCACCTTCAGCTTTTCAGAAAGGTTCTTGCACTGAGTGCCTTTGCCCGCTCCCGGGGGTCCTAAAAACAGAATGCGCATCTTGTTAGATATCCCTCTTGTCTGATGATTTAAATAGTCCCCGCGCTTGATACCGCGCGGATAACGCGTGAGTCATGATCTGTCGTTGCGTATCGATCGCCACACCAACAAGGATGATTAGCGATGTGCTGCCAAGTCCTTGCAGGGTTTGAACGTAGAACGCTTGTTCTGCGTGAATCGGCAAAATGGCGATGATCGCAATTGCCATCGCGCCGATCACGATCAGCCGGTTGAGCGTCTTCTCCAGAAACTCAGCCGTCGGTCGCCCCGGGCGCACGCCCTGAATAGCGCGGCCGCTGCGTCTCAAATTCTCCGCCATATCGCGCGTCGGCAAAACAATTGACGCGTAGAAGAAAGCAAAGAAAAGGATGAGCAGGAAGTAAATCGCCGAGTGCTCCCAGTGATAATACGAGAAGCAGTTAGCCGTAAATTGAGTCAGGTCGCCCCAGAAGCCCTTCACCCACTCTTGATTGCAGAAGGCTTGGAACTGCGGTCCGATGCCATTGAGCTTGATCGCATTCTGGTAGACGAGATCGAAAGGATTGACGCTGCTGCGGTTAATGAACTGCATCACAGTTGTGGGGAACATCAGTAGCGACGACGCGAAGATGATCGCCATCACGCCTGAAGGATTGACAGGCAGATAGAGATAATCATCGGGAGCGGCAAAGACTTGCCGGCCAAGGTTCCTGCGGGCGCCGAGCACCATCAGTTTGCGCACGCCTTGCTGCAAGATCACAATCAAAACGACCAGTCCCAGAAAAACAATCGTCAATCCGGCCACGCCCCAGGTGGGGGTTTGCCCGGTTTGCACGGCGTCGTAGGTGTTTTTGATCATCACCGGCAATCGCGAAGCGATGCCCAGGAAGATCAAAAGCGAGGCACCATTACCGACACCACGTTCTGTAATCAGCTCGCCCAGCCACATGACGAAGACGGCCGAAGCTGTCAGGATGATTGTCGTGTTGACCAGAAACGGTAATCCCGGCGTCAGCACTACCGGCGGGTTTTGAATGCCGCCCAGAAGGCGCGCCAGCATGAAGCTCTGGAAGACAGCCAAGGCGACGCAGGCATACCGGGTGTATTGCTGCAGTTGCTTGCGCCCTTGCTCGCCCTGGTTTTTCTGCATGTCTTCGAACTTGGGAATGACCACGCCCATCAACTGCATTATGATCGACGACGTGATGTAAGGACCGATACCCATCGAGAAAATCGAAAGTTTGTTCAAGGCGCCGCCTGTGAACAAGTCGATCATGCCTAGTAAGCTCTGGGCCAATTCCGGGTGTTGCGTGAACGCCTTGGGATCGACGCCCGGAATCGGTATGTGAACGCCGATTCTATAAATGGCAATCATGCCCAGGGTGAAAAAGATTCGCTCTTTCAACCCAGCTGCACCGAGCAGTTTGAGCAAGTCCTCGGGACCGCCAATGTTGCCGCCGCGCTTTGATACACCTTGAGTCATACCTGCTGCACTCCCTGGTTCGGTGCCTGGCAGCCAGAAGAAAATGGCCACACAGATCTGATGGTAGCCGAAAGCAACGCCCCGGTTCTCAGTCGTAACAAAAACTCTAAGTATCGATAGTCTTTGCAGCGACCTGGGGGAACCCCCAGGTGCGGGTTACTTCTTCTTCTGTTGCTGCTTGCCCTTGTCGCCGCCCTTGCCGGCGCCAGGTTTGCTACCACCGCCACCGCCGGCCTTCTGATCTTTGGCTGGCGCTTTCTTCTTCTCAGGGCCTTTCTCGGCTTTTTCCAGTTTGGCTTCGGCTGAAGCTTTCTTCTCAGCTTGTGCTGCTTTCAACTCGGCTTCTTTCTTGACGATCGCTTTTTGCACTCGTTTAGAACGCTTGCCTAATGGCGGACCGCTTTGCAGCAGGGTGACCGTGCCGCCGGCTGCTTCAATTTTTTTCTTGGCGCCTTCGGTGACGTGATGAGCGGTTATTTTCAAAGCCACCTTCAACTCACCGTTGCCGAGGATGCGCAGGCTGTCAGTATGCTTGCGCAGGATTTTCGCTTCCACTAATGACTCTGCGGTCACTTCCGAGTTGGCGGCCAGACTGCTGAGTGCGCCGACATTCAGCTCGACCCAGTGACGATTGATTACTTGATCGAAATTGTGCAGTTTTGGCAGGCGGCGGAATAACGGTGTTTGACCGCCTTCAAAGCCAAAGCGTTTGGCTTCGCCTGAACGCTGTCCCTGTCCATTATGTCCACGGGTGCTTGTTTTGCCGTGCCCCGAGCCTCTGCCGCGGCCAACGCGTTTGCGCAGCCGGCGAGAGCCTTCTGTCGGTGCTAGATCTGTCAGTTCCATTTTCTTTCTCCTCCGCCTTGCGCCGCTTGCAAGCGACTCGGCGATATTTAGCTCTGCGGCGGTTGACCGCCTGCTCAGGTAACCGTTCCCTTACTTAGCCGCACCAGTTTTGGTGGCAGTCTTTTTGCTGGAACGTTTTTCCACCGGCGCGCCTTTCTGGTCGCCTTCAGCCTGGCTGACGGTGACGAGATGGCTGACCTTTCTGATCATGCCGCGGATGATTGGGGTGTCTGCATGCTCGATCGAGCTGCCGAATTTGCGCAGTCCGAGCGCCGCCACGACTTTCTTTTGCACTTCGGTCTTGCCGACGAGCCCTTTAGTCAAAGTTATCTTTAGCATGTCCTTCACCTTACAACTCAAATTCTGTAACTATGAGAGCATCTGCTTGATGCCGATGCCTCTCAGGCGTGCTGCTTCTTCGAAGGTTCTCAGATTCATCAAACCATTGATGGTGGCGCGCGCAACGTTTAGCGGAGCGCGCGAGCCGAGCGACTTGGAGAGGACATCGCCTACTCCTGACAGTTCCAAGATGGCGCGGGCTGCACCACCGGCGATGACACCGGTACCTTTCGCTGCTGGTTTGAGCAAGATGCGGCTGGCGCCTTGTTTGCCGGTGATCTGGTGAGGAATGGAAGTGCCGACCAGCGGTACTTTCACCAGGCTCTTGCGGGCATCGACCACGCCTTTTTGAATGGCGCTGATTACTTCTGCCGCTTTGCCGACACCGATGCCGACTTGTCCTTTGCCGTTGCCGACAGCGACGACGGCGCGGAAACTCAGTTTCTTGCCGCCTTTGACGACCTTGGTCACGCGGCGCACCTGAATGATTTTTTCTTCCCATTCAGACTGCTCGCGTTGCCGGTTGTCATCCGGGCCTCTGCGGCTCGATTCACGAGACGATGTGCGCCTGCCTTTGCGCGCGCCATCAGGTTGGACTTCTTCAGCCGCCCCGGTAATGACGATTTTCTCTTCTGGCTTATCCATCTGAAAGATTTTCCTCTTCCCTTAATTGATGCTCCGGCGATTTCAATTCGCCTTCACTTGTCCCGTACTTCTCTAGAAACTCAGTCCGGCTTCGCGTGCGGCTTCTGCCACTGCGGCGATACGACCGTGATAGATGTAGCCGCCGCGATCGAAGACGACCGCGCCTATGCCTGCATCTTTGGCGCGTTTGGCAATGAGCGTGCCAACGCTCTTGGCTGCTTCGCGATCCCAGGTCTTGGGCAGTTTGCCTTTGAGTTCGGGATCGAGTGTGCCGGCGAAAGCCAGTGTTTTGGCGCTGGTGTCGTCGACGATTTGAGCATAAATGTGTTTGTTGGAACGATAAATACACAGACGCGGGCGCTCAGTCGAGCCAATCAGGCGGCGGCGGATGCGCATATGGCGCTTGATGCGTGTCAGTTTTCTGTCTGGCTTAGTGATCATTTTTGCCGTTTCCTCTTGCCTTACTTCTTCTTACCGGCGGCCTTACCAGCTTTGCGCCGGATGACTTCGCCTTGATATCTAACGCCCTTGCCTTTGTAGACTTCAGGCGGCCGTCTAGAGCGGATGTCCGCTGCTAGATCGCCGACTGCTTGCTTGTCGATACCGGTGATGGTGATGACGTTGCCTTTGCCGACAGCGATATCCAGCCCGACGGGCGGTTCGATTTCCACGGGATGCGAGTAGCCGAGCTGCATGACCAGCTTTCTGCCGTCCATGGTGGCACGGTAGCCGACGCCGGTCATTTCCAGCACGCGAGAAAAGCCGTCGGTGACGCCCTTAACCATATTCGCTACCAGTGTGCGGCTCAAGCCGTGCAAGCTGCGCACCATGCGGTCCTCTGACTGGCGACCGACGACGAGCTTGCCGTCTTCTTGCTTGACGGAGATCTCAGGACGCAAGGTCAATTTCAATTGACCCTTGGGCCCTTTCACGCCCACGTCCTGGCCTTTGACGTCGATGGTGACGCCAGATGGCACTGGGATTGGTGCTTTGCCGATACGAGACATTTGTCGTTTCCTCTACCTTTTTTGTGCGCTCCGTCGGCTTCATACTTCGCCTCCTGCGCGCTTTCCTCGTTCGCTGCGACCGGCTCCTCGCCGCTCTTGCTCACTTACTGTTCCGGGTTCCTCGATTCAATTACCACACGTAGCCGACGACTTCGCCGCCGATATTGCTCTTACGAGCCTGGCGGTCGCTCATCAAACCACGGCTGGTGCTGACGATTGCGATGCCGAGTCCACCGTAGACTCGCGGCACTTTTTTGGCTGGGCGATGAATTCTCAGTCCCGGGCGGCTGATCCGCTTCAGTCCTTGAATTACTTGCTCGCCTTTATTGCCATATTTCAAATTGATGCGCATCTTTTGCACGGGCGTGCCCAGGTCTTTCGTCTCGAATGAGGAGATGAAACCTTCGTTGCGCAAAAGCTCAGCGAGCGCGACTTTCTGTTTTGAGGCGGGCATCTCCACCACGGGCTGCTGAACGCGAGCTGCGTTCCTGATGCGACTGAACATGTCAGATATAGGATCTGTGACCGGCATTTACTCTCTCTCCTACCAACTAGACTTGGTGACACCAGGGATCAAACCTTCGTGGGCCATTTTGCGCAGGCAGCAGCGGCAGAGCCCGAAGTCGCGGTAAAAGCCACGCGGGCGACCGCAGATTCGACAACGATTGTGTAAACGCACGGATGGATACTTGCCTTTAGCGGCAGCGACCCTGCGCTTGTGTTCCTTATCAATCATCGATGTTTTGGCCAACTTTATATCCTCTTGTTTTACTGAAGCTCTGGCAACTTCATCGTCAGCTGCCTTTGCTCACTAAGGTGTTTTCTTGAATGGCATCCCTAAACCAGCCAACAATGCTTGTGCTTCTTGATCTGTGCGGGCGGTGGTGACGATGGCGATGTCCATACCGCGTACCGAATCCACTTGCTCGTAGTTGATTTCAGGGAAGATCAACTGCTCTTTGACGCCCAGCGAGTAGTTGCCGCGACCGTCAAACGATTTGTTGGACAGACCGCGAAAGTCTCTGATACGAGGCAGTGCGATATGAATCAACTTGGCCAGGAAGTCGTACATGCGGCGTCCGCGCAGTGTGACAGAGGCGCCGACCGGCATGCCTTTACGCACTTTAAAAGTAGCGATCGATTTGCGCGCGCGGTTGACGATTGGCTTTTGTCCGGTGACGGTAATCAGATCTTTGACGCCGCTATCGATCGCTTTCGCGTTGGCGGTAGCTTCGCCCAAACCCATATTGACGACAACTTTCTCGAGCCGAGGCACTTGCAGATGGTTGGTGTAGCCGAACTGTTTTGTCAGTTGCGGTACGACCTCTTTCTGGTAGTGCTCTTTGATTTTTACGTGTGTATCGGTGGCCACGGACGTATCCCTCTTATTGCCCGGACGGTCTTTGTCGTCCGCGGGTGTTTTACCTTACTGACTGATCAGGAGTCGAGCGCCTCGTTGCAGTGTTTGCAAGCGCGGCTCTTCTTGCCGTTGTCGAGCATTTTGTGTCCGGCTCGCGTCGGCTTCTTGCAGCTGATGCAGTAGAGCATGACGCGGCAAGCGAAGATTTTGCCTTCTTTTTTGATGTGGCCGCTCTTGCCCATCGGGTTTTTTGCTTTGGTGGCACGCGTAATGATGTTGAGACCTTCAACCACTACTTTGCCTTCCTTGGGAAAGACGTTGAGCACTTTGCCGGTCTTGCCACGGCCGGCTTTGTCTGAGCCGCTCATGAGCATGACCATGTCGCCGGAGCGCACGTGAATCTTGGGCACCAGATTGGTGACGCCATCTTTAACGAAAGCACGTGATACCACTTTCGTGCCGCCGAATTTCATTTTCTGTTTGATCGGCGAGTTGCTGAAGCGCACTGGCTTCTTCTTCTCGATAACAGCCATGGTTTACAGGACCTCCGGGGCCAAAGAAATGATCTTCGTGAAGTTCTTGTCCCGCAGCTCGCGAGCGATGGGACCAAACACACGGGTTCCTTTCGGGTTGCCATCCTTTTGGATAATAACGGCGGCGTTGTCGTCAAAACGGATCGTCGATCCATCGGGACGGCGCACGTGGTTGCGCACGCGCACGATCACGGCGCGAACGACTTCCGATTTTTTCACCGGCATATTGGGCAGAGCGTCTTTGACGACACCGACGATGACATCGCCGACCGAGGCGTACTTGCGGTTGGAGCCACCCAGGACGCGGATGCACATCAATTCGCGAGCGCCAGTGTTATCGGCACAATTCAAATAAGTCTGTTGCTGGATCATGATGATGACTCCTCGGTTGGTTTTGTATCCATCGAGTGCCCGGTCACTTGCACGACCAGCCAGCGTTTTTCACGCGATAGCGGGCGGCATTCTTGGATGCGCACGCGATCGCCGACCTGGCATTTGTTCTCTGCGTCATGCGCTTTGAACTTGCGCGTCTCGACAATCTGCTTCTCGTATTTTGGATGCGGGTGACGGTTTTCGACGGCCACTACCACCGTCTTATCCATTTTGTTGGATATTACCTTTCCGTCTAGTTCCTTCTTGGGCATTTTGTTTAGTTCCTTTGAAGTGTGGCGCAGCGCCCCGTTTCAAGAATTACTCTTTGGTTGCAGCAGCCGGTTCTTTTTTGGCGGCCGGTTTTTTGGCGGCCGGCTTCTTGGCCGTCGCTTTCGTTTCGGTTACTTTCGCTGCCGGCGCCTTTTTAGCGGCGGCCGGTTCGTTGTTGATTTTTTGTTGATGCTCATTTTTTTGCTCGGTCTGGATCGTCAACAGGCGGGCCAGATCCTTTTTGTTGTTGCGCAATTTGGCTGTGCTTTCCAGTTTGCGCATGGCCAGCTGGAAACGCATCTCGACAATCTGCTTGCGCGTGTCGGAGATTTTCGCTTCCAGATCGTCAGCGTTCAGCTCTCTTACTTCTCGGACTCTCATCGTGCGCCTCCTGGCTGCCGTTCAACGATGCGGCATTTGATCGGCAGCTTTTGAGCGGCCAACCTTAAAGCCTCATGGGCTTCTTTTTCGCCCACTCCTGCCATTTCAAACATCACACGCCCTGGTCTGACCACGGCCACCCAGAATTCAGGGTTGCCTTTGCCGGAGCCCATACGGGTTTCTGCTGCTTTTTTAGAAACGGATTTGTCGGGGAATATGCGGATCCACAACTGACCACCGCGGCGGACCGATCTGGTCATTGCTTTACGAGCGGCCTCGATTTGACGAGACGTAATCCACGCCGGCTCGAGCACTTGCAGCCCGTATTCGCCAAACTGCACCTCGACGCCGCGCGTTTCGCATCCGGTCATGCGGCCGCGATGATGCTTACGAAATTTTGTTCGTTTGGGCATCAACATGATTATTACCCTGCCTTCCTGGGACGACGCCCAGACTTGTTGCCTTGTCCGCCGCGGTCGCCACGATCGCCGCGTTGACCGCCACCGCCACGATCGCCACCACCTTGCTCGCGCTCGGCTTGTGTTTTGATATTGGGAGGCGACCATTGTCCGGGCTCCAGCTCACCGCGGAAGATCCAGACTTTGATGCCGATCAAGCCCATCATGGTATGTGCTTCTGTGGTGCCGTAGTCGATGTCGGCGCGCAGTGTTTGCAGCGGAATCCGACCATCTTTCGCCCACTCTGTGCGGGCGATTTCAGCGCCGCCCAGACGGCCGGCGACCATCACTTTGACGCCGACAGCACCGGCGCGCATGCAACGTTGCATCGCTTGCTTCATGGCGCGACGGAACGCCACCCGCTTCTCGAGCTGTTGCGCGATCGATTCGGCCACAAGTTGCGACTCGAGATCGACGCGATTGATCTCCAATATATTGATTCTGATGTCCACACCTGCACGGGCCAGCATTGCTTTGACTTTCTGGTGCAGAGTTTCGATGCCCTGACCGCCTTTGCCGACAACGACGCCGGGGCGGGCCGTGTAAATCTCGATTTGAATTTGATCGGCTTTACGCGAGATGTCGATTTGCGAAACGCCGGCGTTCTGCAGCTCTTTCTTCAAGAAGCGGCGGATGGCCTGGTCTTCTTGCACCAGCGGAGCAACGTCGCGCTTTTGCACGAACCAGTTGGAATGCCATCCTCTGTGAACGCCAACGCGGAAACCGTTTGGATTTACTTTCTGACCCAATTTACTACTAGCTCCTTCTTCTTATGCGCTCCGTCGGCTTCGTTCCTCGCCTTCTCCGCGCTCTCCCTCGTTCGCTTTGACCGGCTCCTCGCCGCTCTTGCTCACTGGCTGCTTTACTTTCTTCCTTATACGTCCGACAAAACGACGGTAATGTGGCTCGACTTCTTCAAGATCGGGAACGCACGTCCGCGGGCGCGGGGCTGAATGCGCTTCAAGGTCGGACCCTGATCGGCATACGCTTCCACGACTGTCAGTTCGTTTGCGTCTTCGACGGAGATCGAATTTTTTTCGGCGTGGACCAAATTGAACATTGCCGACTTCACTACTTTCTCGACTTCGCGCGCTGCGGCAAACTTCATGAAGCGCAGCATCACTACTGCTTCGGCTGCCTTCTTGCCGCGAATTTCATTGATCACGCGGCGCACTTTACGCGGCGACATCCTGACCCATTTGGCTTGTGCTTTGCTATGCATCATCCTGCCCTCTTCGCGGTCTTGTCGCCGCCGGCGTGACCTTTGAACAGTCGCGTCGGTGCGAATTCACCCAATCTGTGTCCAATCATTTGCTCGGTGATGTAAACCGGAACGTGTTTGCGACCGTTGTAGATCGCAATCGTGTGTCCGATCATATCGGGGATGATCATTGAAGCTCGCGACCAGGACTTGATCACGCGTTTGTCGCCTCTACGGTTCATGTCCTCGACCTTTTTGGAGAGCGAGCGATGAACGAAAGGACCTTTCTTAAGCGATCTAGACACGATCTCCTCCTACCTACTTAGTGCGACGCTTCACGATGTATTTGTCAGAAATATTGTGTTTGCCGCGGCGGGTCTTGTAGCCCATCGCCGGCTTGCCCCATGGTGTCTGCGGCTTGCCGCCGATCGGCGACTTGCCTTCGCCACCACCGTGCGGGTGGTCGACAGCGTTCATGCACACGCCCCGGTTGGTGGGTTTGATGCCCAACCAGCGGCTGCGTCCGGCTTTACCCGAGCGCACGTTTTTGGCATCGGGGTTGCTTAGCTGTCCGATGGTGGCTATGCAGTCCAGATGAACCATGCGCATTTCGCCTGAGGGCAAACGCAGGGTGCACATCTTTCCTTCTTTAGCCAGAACTTGAATCTGTGCGCCGGCCGAGCGTCCCAGCTGTCCGCCGCGTCCGATGGTCAACTCGACGTTGTGCACCATCGTACCCAGTGGTATCGAGCGCAGTGGCAGGGCGTTGCCGTTTTTCACTTCGGCGGCGGGGCCCGACATCAACGTTTCGCCTACCTTCAGCCCCAGAGGCGCCAGGATATAGCGCTTTTCGCCGTCCGCGTACTGCAGCAAGCAGATGCGCGCATTGCGGTTGGGATCGTACTCGACAGTTTTGACGATGGCGGGAACGTTGTGTTTGTTGCGTTTGAAGTCGATGATGCGGTAGGCGCGTTTGTGACCTCCGCCCTTATGGCGAACGGTCAGGCGCCCCTGATTATTGCGTCCGCCTGATTGCTTCATCGGCATGAGCAGGCTCTTCTCCGGCTTCGACGTAGTGATGTCGGAGAAATCCGGCGTCGTCATATTGCGACGGCCGGCTGATGTTGGATTGATTTTCCGGGGAGGCATAGGGGTATCCTTCTTGGGTACTTATCGCTCTCTAGTTAGCTAGGCGCTGTAGAAATCGAGGGGATCGCCTTCGATTTGCACAATTGCCTTTTTGCTGTCTTTAGGAATGCGGACGCGGCTTTTGAAGCGGCGGCGCGAGTCCCGTATCGGCAGTGTGTTTACGGCCGTTACTTTCGATTTGTTTTTCGGGTAGAGCTCTTTGATCAGGCTTTGGATCGCCTGAGCAATCTCGATCTTATTGGCGTCGCGCGCCACTTCGAAGGTGTACTTCCCGAGCGCCGACAACGAGGCAGCTTTCTCGTTGAGCAGCGGGCGAATGATTATTTGTGATTGGCGGCTATTCATGGTTTTAACCTGGATGATGATTCTTAGCTACTATTGCGCTTTTTTCGTCTTCGGAGCTTTGGGCTTTTCCGACGATTTTGCCTTGGGCGCCTTTTCAGCTTTGCTGGAAGCCGCTTTCTTCGGTGCTTTTACCGCTTTCTTTTCGGTTCCTTCAGCTTTCGCCTTCGGTGCTTTAGTTTTTTTCTTGGCACCGGATTCGGTGCTCTCTGCATTGCTCGCCTGGAAGCGCTTGGTGATCGCTTCCAGCACTGGTTCGGCGGTGAGCACGGCTTGGCAATGCAGCAAGTCTTTGACGTTCAAGTTGTTGACGTGCACGACGGTCAGTCCGCAGATGTTGCGAGCGGAACGCTCGATCTTCTTCGAATGATCGCTACGTCCTTCGACGACCAGGAGCACTTTCTTCTCGTCCAGACCCAATCCTTTAAGAAGATTGGCGAACTCTTTGGTTTTGCCTTCTTTGACGTCATCGAAGTCGGCGACGATGACCAGGTCATCTTTACGCGCAGCCAGAGCCTGTTTCAACGCCAGCACGCGTTGCTTCCTGGGCATCGAGATGGAAAAGTCACGGGGTTTGGGACCGAACGCGACGCCGCCGCCTTCCCACAGAGGTGAACGGATGGAGCCGGCGCGGGCACGGCCTGTGCCTTTTTGACGCCACGGCTTTCTGCCGCCGCCGGAGACTTCAGCCCGGGTCTTGGTGTTAGCGCTGCCGCTTCTGGCGTTGGCCAGCTGACGGATGAGCGCGCTATGCAGCAAGCCTTTATTGGGCTCGACGCCGAAAATGCTGTCGTCCAGCCCGACTTCGCGGACCTTCTTGCCTTTGGAATCTACTACTTGAGCGGATGTCATCTTCTTAGTTCCTTTTATGCGCTGCGTCGGCTTGTCGTGTCGCTTGCCTGGCTGGCGCCTTTCCTCATTTGCTTCGACCGGCTCGTCGCCGCTCTTGCCTTACTGGACTATCGTGTCGTGCTACTTCTTCTTCTTTGGTTTGATGGGCTCATTCCATTTCGTCTTCGAGGGCGAAATTACAACTAAGCCGCCTTCGACACCGGGGACTGCGCCCCGAACCAAAAGCAGCTGCTTCGCTTGGTCAACTCTTACCACTTGCAAATGACTGATGCAGGTGTTGATGTTGCCCATCTGTCCCGGCATGTGCACGCCTCTGAAGACGCGACCGGGCGTGGTGCCGGCGCCAATCGATCCCATCGAACGGTGGAACTTGGAGCCGTGGCTCATCGGTCCGCGACCGTGATGATATTTCTTGATCGTGCCCTGGAAGCCTTTACCGATCGATTTCCCGCGGACGTCGACCAGCATTCCTTCTTTAAGGATTTCTTCGACCTTGAGTGCATCGCCTACGGTGAAACCGGAGGCGTCATCGACGCGGAACTCGCGCAAAGGCTTCATCGGCGGCAGTCCATCTTTTTTGAAGTAGCCGAGCGCCGGCTTGTTGAACTTGCGCTCTTTTACTTTGAATCCGCCGATCTGAACAGCCTCGTAGCCATTCTTATCAGCGGATCGCTTCTGCGTAACGATGTTTTCGCCCAATTGCACGACGGTTACGGGAACGGACAAGCCCTGGTCATCGAAGACCTGGGTCATTCCCACTTTTTTGCCGATTACGCCTAATGTCATTAGTGCAGTTCCTTCAATTCGTTGTTTAGAGCTTGACTTCGATGTCTACACCCGCCGGCAGGTCGAGCCGCATCAGCGCATCGGCAGTGGTGGGTGTGGGGTCGTTGATGTCGATCAATCTTTTGTGGATACGGATCTCAAAATGTTCGCGGGATTTCTTGTCAACGTGCGGGGAGCGCAGCACGCAGTAAACGCGCTTTCTGGTGGGCAGCGGCACGGGTCCACAGACCGTGGCGCCGGTGCGCTTTGCAGTTTCAACAATCTGCTCGGCGGACTTATCAAGTAAGCGGTGGTCGTAAGATTTGAGGCGAATGCGAATTCGCTGCACCTTGGCCGAACCAGCCCCTGTCTCGTTTTTTGTTGTCGTTTTGGCGCGAACCATCGGCGCTATCTCTCCTAGCTCGTTAAAGGGCAACCGATGTGGAAACGGCGCAGTCGTCGCTTGGGGCTTGGCTTCAACCCCTCGAATACACGGGCCACAAATAGGCACGGGCGAGCAATTGCCGAGGGGAGTGGCGCTCAAGAGCTTGAATTAACCGGCTCTTATAATTGAAGCCGCCACAGGCTGACCGTTTCCGGCGGTCGAACTATGTATTGTACAAATAAGTGATATGCGGATGCTAAAAATTTATTTCACAATAATGATCTGGTGACAAAACGTTGCCTTGCCGGCAAGTCGTTAGCGAGCCGATTTCGACTTGTCATGAGCGCGCTTGGTTACGGCAATCGTGCGCAGAGACACCATTATCGGCTTTCCTGTCGCCAGTGGTACCGCCCAGATGCCGATGGAATAAAGCCCTTCGCCACCCAGCTTTTTCTCTATTGGAATCTCGGCAGAAAATTGTTCGCCTTGTTGCGTGGTCGTAACACTTATAGGAATGTCGGAATGAAACGGCGGCGGAAAGTAAACGACAACCCGGTCCGGAAAGTTATATGAATAGGTAGCGTTGAGTTGGGCGATGCTCATCGGCTTGGGCAGGTCTTCGCGATAGACGGTGATGTCGTGCAGGTGGAAATTCGGATAGAGCTGCCCCGCCACCGTCACCTGATCGCCAATAGTCAGCTCATGGGGAATCTCTTGATACGCTCCATAGTGATCGACAAACTCCTGCGTCATCGCCATGCGGAACGTGTCGCCATTGCCTGTCGCTCGGCTCAAGCAGACGCCGACGCCATCGTGCGATGGATTGAGAATGTTCTTGCGATGCCCATCCATCGGCGGCTTCTCCGCCATAAAAACGGATTCGGCCCGCTCCAACTCTTCCCTGCTGAAGAATGGGTCAGCATCGGGTTTGCCCTTCGTGCCTTCGGTGAATCCTGAGAACCAGGCGTTCTCCGCCACATAATCTCGACCACCACCTTCTGTATATCTTTGCGGCGGCTTCTTGCCATCCATACCCCAGTGTCCGTGATAGCCATGAGCGACCATTTCATCTGTGTGCGATTGCCCCGCCTCTGAGGCGACCATGTCCAGCACCACCGGCTGCAGCTGCTCGGCCGCGCGGTCCTTGTTGATCAGCACCACCATGTATTCGCGTGCCTGCTGGCGATTAAGAGTCAGCGACGGATCGCGCGGTTGCTCCTGCCTGACCGGCTGGTTGTCTTGCTGCGAGTCCTGCCGCTGTTCTTGCTGCATGCCTTGCGGCCTGGGCAAGTGCACCGACTCACTCATGTCGTTGTCATCGTCGTCAGCCAACGCCAAATTCGCGCTGAAAAGACACAGGCTTGCGGCCACCAGAAGGGTCGTTGATCCGAACAAGCGCCAGATGGCGGCCAT
>Ga0182024_10006219_pt1 | contig 26332 bp, 23 predicted proteins | sample P32metaG_FD_120480 | JGI IMG/M metagenome (GOLD analysis project Ga0182024, IMG submission 120480) | Permafrost microbial communities from Stordalen Mire, Sweden - P3-2 metaG (Illumina Assembly) | ecosystem: Environmental > Terrestrial > Soil > Wetlands > Permafrost | place: Sweden: Stordalen... | reverse complement strand
CGTCGGTCATTCTTGTCAGCATGGTCGGTCCTCCAAATACCGACCACCCATGAGTCACAGATTTACTGATTCGGGAATCCCGTCGCGATATGCTTGGCTGAATCCGTCCACACGGCCTAGGCTCGACGCGAAAGCCAGCGCCGGAGAATATCCTTCTCCCTCGCGTGACGCCCTTCACACCAAATTCAGACAAGTGCGCTTCCCTTGGCAATTGGACTGCGTGCGCTTAAATGGTGTTGCAGCAAGAAGCCGCCGCGAGGCGTTGGGCTTCGACAGGGCTGCGGTGGGATGGCTATGAACCCTAATTTCCGGAATTTCGCGCTTTGGGTGATCATTTTCCTTCTTGTGCTGGCCTTGGTCACTCTGTTTCAGAGCCCGGGGCAGAAGACGCCGAGCAGCGAAATCACTTTTAGCCAGCTGCTGTCCGAGGTCGATCAGGGCCATGTGCGCGAAGTGACGATCGCCGGAGCGGATATTTCCGGCCGTTTCACCGACAATCGCCCCTTCATGACTTACGCGCCGAGCGATCCTTCGCTGGTCGACACGCTCTATAAGAAGAACGTCTCGATCACCGCCAAGCCGCCGTCGGATGGCAATTCCTGGCTGATGACCTTGCTGGTCAACGGCCTGCCGCTCATCGCCTTTCTCGGCGTATGGATTTTCCTGTCGCGCCAGATGCAGGGCGCCGGCGGCAAGGCGATGGGTTTTGGCAAGTCCAAGGCCAAATTGCTCAACGAGGCGCATGGCCGCGTGACGTTCGAGGATGTCGCGGGCGTCGACGAGGCCAAGGAGGATTTGCAGGAGATCGTCGAATTCCTGCGCGATCCCCAGAAGTTCCAGCGCCTAGGCGGCCGCATCCCGCGCGGCGTGCTGCTGGTCGGCCCTCCGGGCACCGGCAAGACGCTTACCGCGCGCGCGGTTGCCGGTGAAGCCAACGTTCCCTTCTTCACGATTTCGGGTTCGGACTTTGTCGAAATGTTCGTCGGCGTCGGCGCGAGCCGCGTGCGCGACATGTTCGAACAAGCCAAAAAGAACGCGCCCTGCATCATCTTCATCGACGAAATCGACGCGGTCGGACGCCATCGCGGCGCGGGCCTCGGCGGCGGCAATGACGAGCGCGAACAGACGCTCAATCAATTGCTCGTCGAGATGGACGGCTTCGAGCAGAACGAAGGCATTATCATCATCGCGGCGACCAACCGTCCCGACGTGCTCGATCCCGCCTTGCTGCGGCCCGGCCGTTTCGACCGCCAGATCGTGATCTCCAATCCCGATTTCATCGGCCGCGAAAAGATCCTCAAGGTCCACGTGCGCAAGGTGCCGCTGGCGCCCGACGTCGATCTCAAGATCGTGGCGCGCGGCACGCCGGGATTTTCCGGCGCGGACCTGATGAACCTCGTCAATGAATCGGCTTTGCTCGCCGCCCGCCGCGGCAAGCGCGTCGTCACGCGCGCCGAATTCGAGGATGCGCGCGACAAGATCCTGATGGGCGCCGAGCGCCGCACCTTGATGATGACCGAGGACGAAAAGAAGCTGACCGCCTATCACGAGGCCGGCCACGCCCTCGTTTCCGTCAGCATGCCGGCGAGCGTTCCCATTCACAAGGCGACGATCATCCCGCGCGGACGCTCGCTTGGCATGGTGCAGTCGCTGCCCGAGCGCGACCAGATCTCGCAGAGCTTCGAGCAATTAAACGCGCTTCTGGCGATGTCGATGGGCGGGCGCGTCGCCGAGGAGCTCGTGTTCGGCAAGGACAAGGTGACCTCGGGCGCGGCCAGCGACATCCAGCAGGTGACCAAGATCGCGCGGGCGATGGTGACGCGTCTCGGTTTTTCCGAGAAGCTCGGCACCGTCATGTATGGCGAGAACCAGGAAGAAGTGTTCCTTGGCTATTCCATGGGCCGCCAGCAGAATATTTCGGAGGCGACCGCCAACACCATCGATATCGAAGTGCGCCGCCTCGTGCAGCAGGGCTACGATACCGCGACCCGCATCCTCACCGAGCGGCGCGCCGATCTGGAGACGCTCTCCAAGGCGTTGATGGAATTCGAGACGCTGTCGGGCGACGAGATCATCGGCTTGCTGCAGGGCCGCCCGCCCGTGCGCGAGACGGTCGACAAGGAGCCGCCGCAACCTCGCGCCGCGGTTCCCGCCGCCGGCAAGGCCCGCTCGGCCATGGGACCGGACGCTGGCGGGCTGGAGCCGCAGCCGCAGACCTGAGGTGAAGGGTTTCAGGCGGCGCGACGCCGAAAGTTACGTCCCTACTTCGCCGCCGCCGGCGCCGCTTCAACCGGTTTCAGGAACGAGCCGAAGATCGCCGCCGCGCCTTCCAGCCCGGCGCCGCCGCCCCCGACATAGACTTGCGGCAGCCTGAGGTTGGCGACGAGTTCGGGATGGGCGGCGAGCAATTCGAAAAACAGTTTGAGCTGCTGCAGCTTCAGCACGCTGTCCTTGCCCAGCACCTCGGCCTGCGCCGTCTGGCCGGCCGCCTGCTCTTCCAGGAACAGCCGCTCGGCATGGCCTTCGGCCTGGCGGCGATCCTGCGCGAGCAAAGCGGTCTTCACCGCCGTCTGCGCGGTCACGATGTCGCGCTGCTGGTCGGCGGTGGCGCGCGCCTGCTCGGTCTTTTGCCGCTGCTCCTGCGCCGACTGCTCCTGGATATAGGCGGCGCGCAATTGGCCGGCGAGCTGCTCGCGCTGGCGGGCGAGCAGCAGTTCGGGCGGGATCGCCGATTCGCCTAAGCGGATTTCCTTGATGTCGACGCCGGCGCGGCGGCCGTCGATTTGCGCGCGGTCGAGGATCGCCTGTTCGAGGATCGTGCGGTTTTCGATCGTATCGAGCACGCGCGTCGGGCGCGTCACGTCGACGAGCGCGCCCTTGTCGTTGGGCTCCTTCACGACGATCGAGCCGCCATAGACATTGCGCACCAGCGAGCGGATCGAGGGCACGAGAATGCGCTGATCCACTTCATCCTGGCCCCCCACCGCCGCCACGACGATCGGCGCGTTTTCCGGCGTGATCTGGACGATCGCGCGCAATTCCTGCGGGATTTCCCAACCCTCGATCTTGGTGTTGATCGCCGAATCGGCGGCGTCCTTGGGCTGGGGAAACGTCGCGGTGCGCTCGGTCTGCGTGAAATCGCCCTTGGAATCGACCTTCAGATCGAGATAGCGGCGGGTGAAGCCGCCCTTGAACTCCAGCGCCGTCACGCGCGTCGAGACCAAAGTGACGTCATAAGCGTCACGATTGAGATAATAATCGTTGGGCGGCAGCGACTTGTCCCAGACGCCTTTGCAATATTGCGTCACCAGTTCGGCGGTCAGGCCGCCCTCATCCGTTTTGGCGGTGCGCGCCTTGCAATCGATGCCGCTGCTTTGCACGCTCGAGCGCACGACGCCGACCGAGCCGGCCGGCACGCGAGTGATCGAAGTGTCGAGCGGCGTTTCCTCCTTCGTGAGCCCGCGCAGGTCGTAGACGTCGTCATTGTCGGCCACGATATCCTTGCCGTTGCGGATATAGCCGACCTTGACCTGGTAGAGGGCCAGATTGAGCGGATAGAGGCCGGGCTTCAGCACGCTGAGCTGCAGGCCCTTCTGGCCGCGGTGGATCATGAAATATTGGGCGTCCAGGAACTTCTGATAGTCGGCCTCGGCCCAGGCGTCGGCCATGATCTGGCCAGCGGCCAATGGCTCGCCGTCATTGGCGACGATGCGTCCGTAAAAGCCGCTGGGGACGATCACCACCGGCAGCAGGTCAACGCGGTTCAGCACGTTGAAGAAGATCGAGATGCGGAAGGTGCCGGGCGGGATGATCTCGGCCTGATAGCCGGTTTCGCCCTCGGCCGCGATGATATGGCCCGGCTGGATATTGGTGAAACCATAGATTTTGCGCACCACCCCGACCTCATTGGCGGGGATCGAAATGACGCTGGTGGCCAGGACCTCGTAAAGCGCGACGAGCCCGAACAGCAGCCGCAACCCCGTGATCGCGCCTGTCCGGCGCCAGCCCGCCAAATTGTCGGGAATGACGCGGGGGGCGAATATGGCGGCCAGGATGGCCGCCGCGGCGATGAGGATTTCGGTCATCGATCGGACCTCTTGTCAGGGCGCATTGGCTCGGAGCGCCGCCCGGCGCTTGTGCGCAATCGGCTTCAGTCTAGCGCCAAACGACGCGCTGGCCGCTATTTTTCGCTTCGCGCCAGGCTTGGACCCCGTTCGCATCGCATGCCCACGCGACGGCGAGGCGTCAGCCGCATTTACGGTATGAAATGATTTTTGAACGATCGAGGGCTAAGAATGGGATAAATGTATGGAATCGCTCAAGCTGGAGCGTCATAGGGACTTAGGACATGGCGGGCAAATATTTCGGCACCGACGGCATTCGCGGCCGGGCCAACGGCAAGATCACCGCGGAACTGGCGATGAAAGTCGGCCAGGCGGCGGGGCTGGCCTTCCAGCGCGGCGATCATCGCCACCGCGTCGTGATCGGCAAGGATACGCGTCTGTCCGGCTATATGATCGAATATGCGCTGGTGGCGGGATTCACTTCGGTCGGCATCGACGTGCTGCTGCTCGGCCCCGTCCCGACCCCAGCGGTTGCGATGCTCACCCGCTCGATGCGCTGCGATCTTGGCGTGATGATCTCCGCTTCGCATAACCTGTTCGAAGACAATGGCATCAAGCTATTCGGCCCCGACGGGTTCAAGCTTTCCGACGAGATCGAGGCGACGATCGAGACGCTGATGGACAGCGAGATCGCGCCCCGCCTGTCCAAATCACGCGATCTTGGCCGCGCCAAACGCATCGAAAGCGTGCAGGCGCGCTATATCGAGTTCGCCAAGCGCACGCTGCCGCGCAACCTGTCGCTCGAAGGCCTGCGCATCGTCATCGATTGCGCGAACGGCGCCGCCTATAAGGTGGCGCCCGAAGCCTTGTGGGAACTGGGCGCCGAAGTCTTTTCGATCGGCGTCGAGCCCGACGGCTTCAACATCAACCGCGACGTCGGCTCCACCGCGCCCGACGCGCTGGCCGCCAAAGTGCGCGAAATGCGCGCCGATATCGGCATCGCGCTCGACGGCGACGCCGACCGCGTGCTGATCATCGACGAAAAAGGCCATATGGTCGACGGCGACCAATTGATGGCCGTCGTCGCGCAAAGCTGGCAGACGGACGGGCGCCTCGCCGGCCCGGGCATTGTGGCGACCGTCATGTCCAACCTTGGCCTCGAGCGGCATCTGGCCAGCATCGGCCTGGCGCTGGAGCGCACGGCGGTCGGCGATCGCTATGTGCTCGAGCGCATGCTCGAAAAGGGCTATAATGTCGGGGGCGAGCAATCAGGCCATATCATCTTGTCCGACTATGCGACGACGGGCGACGGCCTGGTCGCGGCTTTGCAGGTGATGGCCGTGGTGCAGCGCCAGCAAAAGCCGGTCAGCGAAATCTGCCATCGCTTCGAGCCGCTGCCGCAGATCTTGCGCAACGTGCGCTACAAGGGCGGCCGTCCGCTCGACACCGAAAAGGTGATCGCCGCCATCGCCGCCGCGCAGGCGCGGCTGGGCGCCAGCGGGCGGCTCGTCATCCGCCCGTCGGGCACCGAGCCGGTCATCCGCGTGATGGCCGAGGCGGACGATCGCGAATTGGTGGAAAGCCTGGTCGACGATGTCTGCGACGCGGTGGCGGCGGCGGCGGCTTGACGCGCGCGCAAAGCCGCACAAGGGCAAAATCAAAGCAGCCGAGCTCGCCGAGATTCGCGGGAAAGCATTGGCGTTGCTCGGCATGAGATAGGTCCGAGAGGCTCGCGCGTCAGAGCCGCGCCCCTACCAGCAGGTATAGCCGCCATCCGCCAGCACGATGCTGCCCGTCATCAGGCTCGAGGCTGCGGAGGCCAGGAACAGCACGACGGAAGCGATCTCGTCCGATTCGCCAAAGCGCGCCATCGGGGTGCCGCCGATCCAGGCGTCGTACATCGCCGGATTGGATTTGACGAAGGCGTTGAGCGGCGTGTTGATATAGGTCGGCGCAACCGCATTGACGCGCACGCCCCGCGCGCCCCATTCGGCAGCCAGCGATTTGGTGAGGTGGTGCACGGCGGCCTTGGAGGCGTTGTAATAGGATTGCGGCTGCGGCTTGTTGACGATGAAGCCGGACATCGAGCCGATATTGACGATCGACCCGCGCCCGGCCGCCAGCATATGTTTGCCGAAGGCGCGGCAGCACCAGAACAGGCCGTTGAGATTGACGTCGATGACGTTCAGCCAATGCTCGTCCGTCACGTCCTCGGCGCGCGTCTCGCTGCGCGCGATGCCGGCGTTGCACACCAGAATGTCGATACGCCTGCGCTCGTTCATCACACGCGTCGCGGCGGCTTCGACCTGGCCCGAATTGGTCACTTCCATCTCGACGACGTCGACGTCATAGCCCTTGGCCTTCATCGCGGCCTGCCCTTGTCTGGCGATTTCGAGATTGCGGTCGCCGATATAGACATGGGCGCCGGCTTCCGCCAAAGCCTCGACGCAGGCAAGACCGATCGCTTGCGCGCCGCCGGTGACGAACGCCGTCTGGCCCTTGAGGTCGTAGCGCGAGAGATACATGGGGCAAACTCCAGTTCTATTCGAATGTCGCCTCAGCTCATCCAATTGCCGCCGTCGACATTGAGCGTCTGCGCGACGATGTAATCGGCGTCGGGGGAGGCCAGAAAGACCGCGGCGCCGGTATGATCCTCGGGCGCTCCCATGCGCCCGAACGGTACGGCCTCGCCAACCAGCTTCTTCTTCTCGCCGGGCTGGCGCCCCTCGTATTTGGCGAACAAAGCGTCGACATCGTCCCACATCGGCGTGTCGACGACGCCGGGCGCGATGCCGTTGACGTTGATCCTGTGCTTGATGAGGTCGAGGCCCGCCGATTGGGTGAGGCTGATCACCGCCGCTTTCGAGGCGCAATAGACCGACACGAGCGCTTCGCCGCGCCGGCCAGCCTGCGAAGCCATATTGATGATCTTGCCGCCCGAGCCGCGCGCGATCATGTGCTGGGCGACCGCCTGCAAGGTGAAGAACAGGCCCTTCACATTGACGGCGAATACTTTGTCGAAGCTCGCTTCCGTCACTTCGACGATCGGCGCCAGATCGAAAATGGCCGCATTATTGACGAGAATGTCGACGCCACCCCAATGGGAGACGACAGCGGCGAGCATGCGGTCGATCGAAGCGCGGCTCGTCACATTGACTTCGACGGCAAAAGCCTTGTCGCCGAATTCGGCGGCGACGTCCTGCGCTTGCCCGCTCGCCAGATCGGCGATCGCGACGCGCGCGCCTTCGCCGATATAGCGCGTGACGATGGCGCGGCCGATGCCGCGCGCCCCGCCGGTGACGAGGGCGGTTTTGCCTGCCAGCTTCATGGAGCGATTCTCAGCCCTTCGGTGTCGAAGCGATGTATGCGCGCCTCCTGCGGCGTCAGGAATATGCGCTGTCCCGGCTCATTGGGGGCCTCGCCGCCAAGGCGGATCGTCATGGGACCGATATTGTCGACTTCGACATGCACATAGGTGTCGGAGCCAAGATGTTCGGCAAGGCGCACCTTGGCCGGCCATTCGCCCGATGTCGTGGATAGATCGACATGCTCCGGCCGCACGCCGATCGTCGCGGCGGCCCGTTTGGCGGCCGAGGGGCCGGTGGCGATGTTCATGGTCGGCGAGCCGATGAAACGCGCGACAAACAGGTTCTGCGGCCTATTGTAGAGTTCGAGCGGCGAACCGATCTGCGCCACCTCGCCCTTGTTGAGAACGACGATCTTGTCGGCCATCGTCATCGCCTCGACCTGATCATGCGTGACATAGATCATCGTCGTCTTCAGGCTCTGGTGGAGATCGCCGATCTCGAGGCGCATCTGGACGCGCAAAGCAGCGTCGAGATTGGACAAAGGCTCGTCGAACAGGAACGCCTTGGGCTCGCGCACGATCGCCCGCCCGATCGCCACGCGCTGGCGCTGGCCACCCGACAATTGGCGCGGCTTGCGCTCGAGATAATCGGTCAAGTTCAGAATGCCGGCGGCTTTCTTGACCTTCTGCTCGATCACGTCCTTGGGCTGTTTGGCCATCTTCAGCGCGAAGGCGATATTGTTGCGCACGCTCATATGCGGATAGAGCGCATAGGACTGGAACACCATCGAAAGCCCGCGCTGCGAGGGGCCGACCCGGCTCACGTCCTTGCCGTCGATCAGCACCTGGCCGGAGGTAATGTCCTCGAGCCCGGCGATCAGGCGCAACAGGGTCGACTTGCCGCATCCCGACGGTCCGACGAACACCGTGAACTCGCCGTCTTCGACTTTGAGATCGACGCCGTTGATAACGGCAAAGCTGCCAAAGTCCTTGCGCACTTTAACCAGTTCGATGCTGCCCATGGTTGTTGCTTTCGCTGCGGCCGGAACGGCCTATTTCACCGCGCCAAATGTCAAGCCGCGCACCAGTTGCTTCTGCGAGAACCAACCCAGAACAAGGATAGGCGCGATAGCCAAAACCGAAGCCGCCGAAAGCAGCGCCCAGAAATCTCCCTCGGGGCTGGAGAAGGAGGCGATCATATTGGTCAGCGGCGCTGCATTGACGTTCGTCAGATTGAGCGTCCAAAAGGCTTCGTTCCATGAAAGAATGATGGAGAGCAGCATGGTCGAAGCGATGCCTGGGACCGCCATAGGCGTCAACACATAAATGATCTCGTTGGCGAGCGATGCGCCGTCCATTCGCGCGGCTTCGAGAATATCGACGGGAATTTCCTTGAAATACGTGTAGAGCATCCAGACGATAATCGGCAGGTTCGCCATCATCAGGAGAAAGCCGACGCCCCAGCGGTTGTCGAGCAGATGCGCCTGAAGGAACAGAAAATAGATCGCCATAAATACGCCGGCGCCAGGCATCATCTTGGTAGAGAGCATCCACATCAAAACATCAGCCGTCCGCCGGGTCATGATCCAGAAGATGATCGGAACCCCGACGATCAGAAAAAACGGGAGATACCCATACCACGACTCGGGCATCGCGAAGTCGCGGAACCACAAATAGGCCAGAGCCAACACAATGGTGCCCGCCATAATTGCGTATAGTCTTTTGGTGAGACCCGGATCCTTTGCCACCGTCGGCGCAAAGGCCATCGACCATGCGGCGGGAATTGCCAGAATGAGACCGGCGATATTGGCGCCGACCGAGAGCACGATCGAGTTCCAGGCGTGCAGGAAGTAGTCGGCGCGCGATTGGACCTCCGCGTAATTCTCGGTCGTCCAGTGGAAGAACAGGAATTTTGGCGGAATCGCATAAGCGTCGGCTTCGCTCTTGAAGCTGGTGAGGAACATCCAGAGAATCGGGAAGAAGATCAGGAAGGCCACCAGCCATGCCGCCGCGGTGAAGGCGACCCGCCGGCCTGTCGATTGTTTCAGCGCCATGGGTTCAGGCCTCCAGGTTCTTGCCGATCATCCTCACAAGGAAGATCGCGACGATATTGGCGAGCACGACCGCAACGATGCCTCCCGCGGCCGCGCCGCCCACGTCATTGGCATTCGTGGCGAGTTCGAAAATGCGGAACGGAATATTCGTCGTCGAGGGACCGCCGTTCGTGGTGACGCGGATTTCTGCGAAGACGTTCAGCAAGAAGATCGTTTCGATAAGAATGACGACCGTGATGGCGCGGGCGATGTGCGGCAAGATGATGTAGAAGAAGAAGGACGGAGCCTTGACGCCGTCGAGCGCCGCCGCCTCTTTCTGTTCTTCGTCGAGCGATTGCAGCGCTGTCAGCAGGATCAGGCTTGCGAACGGCAGCCATTGCCAGGTCACGATCAAGATGACCGCAAACAGCGGACAATCCGTGAACCAGTCGACCGGCGTCAGCCCGAACAGTTTGGCGATCCAGGCGAACAGCCCAGACACCGGGTTCATCAACATGTTCTTCCAGATCAGTCCGCTGACCGTCGGCATGACGAAGAAGGGGGCGAGCACCATGACCCGCACGATATTCTGTCCGTAGATTTGCTGGTCCATTAGCAACGCGACGAAAATCCCGCCGACGACGCTGAGCACGAGCACGGAGACGACAAGAATCAGCGTGTTCGCCAAAGCGCCGAGAAAATCGGGATCGGACAGAAAGTCGAGATAGTTGCCGAGGCCGATGAAGTGCTTGGCGTCAGGATCGAGCAAATTGTAGCTAAGCGTCGAGAAATAGATCGTCATCAACAGCGGGACGATCATCCATAGAAAGAGCAGAATGACCGATGGCGCGACGAGAGCGCGACCCGCTACATTGGTTTGCTGCGTCGCCATGATTCCGGCCTCTCCCTGAAATTTCTTTTGGATTGCGCGTCAATCATCCGCTACGCGACCCATGTAGCGGTTAACCTACGAGCGCCTGAAGCGCCTTGTGTTATGGCAGATGCAAACTGGCCGGGACATCGCGTCAAGCAAAACGTCGCCTATCGCGCAATCATCTCTGCGGCCCGCCGCCGATCGTCCCTTCCCCTCGAGAGGGGAAGGGACAGGGATCGGGAGGACGGTCCCTTTCGCCGCGCGAAGCGACTCGTATGTGGCGATGAAAATGCGACTACTTGACGTAGCCAGCCTTCTTCATCGCCGCTTCTGTGCTGGTCTGGGCTTTGGCGAGCGCGGCGTCGACAGTCATCGTCCCCGCGAGAGCCGCCGAGAAGTCCTGACCGACGTCGGTTGCAATACCCGCAAATTCCGGAATGGCGACAAACTGCACGCCGACATAGGGAACGGGCTTGACAGTCGGATGCGTCGGGTCAGCCGCGTTGATGGAGTCGATCGTCATCTTGGCGAACGGCACCTTGGCGTATTCGGCGTTCGAATACAGCGAGCTGCGCGTGCCCGGAGGAACGTTCGGCCAGCCTTCCTTCGAAGCGACGAGTTCGGTGTAATGCTTGCTAGTCGCCCAGGATATGAATTTCTCGGCGTCCGCGACCTTGGCTGAACCGGCGGGAATCGCCAGCGACCAAGCCCACAGCCAGTTGCCACGCTTGCCAAGACCGTTGTCTGGGGCGAGAGCGAAACCAACCTTGTCCGCGACCGTCGAATCGTGGCCCGTCACGAAAGAGGCCGCCACGGTAGCGTCGATCCACATGCCGCACTTGCCCGAATTGAATAAAGCGAGATTCTCGTTGAAGCCGTTCGACGAGGCGCCGGGCGGCCCATCGGTTTTCAGCAGCGGCACGTAGAAATCGAGCGTCTTTTTCCACTCCGGCGTATTGAACTGCGCGTTCCACTTATCGTCGAACCAGCGCGCGCCGAAGGAATTGGCGGTCGCGGTGAGGAACGCCATGTTCTCGCCCCAGCCGGCCTTGCCGCGCAGGCAGATGCCATAGACGCCGGTGGCCTTGTCGGTCATCTTGTCGGCGGCTTCCTTGATGAAGGTCCAGGTGGGCGCGTCGGGCATTTTGAGCCCGGCCTTTTCCATCAGATCCGTGCGATACATGACCATCGAGCTTTCGCCGTAGAACGGCGCGGCATAGAGCTTGCCGTCGACCGTGAGGCCGGCGCGGATGGCGGGAAGCAGATCGTCGACGTCGTAGTCGGCGCCAAGATTGTCGAGCGGCACGAGCCAGCCCTTCTTGCCCCAGATCGGCACTTCATAGGTGCCGATGGTGAGGACATCGAACTGACCGCCCTTGGTGGCGATGTCGGTCGTCACCTTCTGGCGCAGCACGTTTTCTTCGAGCGTCACCCAGTTCAGCTTGATGTCGGGATTCTTGGCGGTGAAATCGTCCGTCAACTTCTGCATCCGGATCATATCGCCGTTGTTGACGGTGGCGATCGTCAACGTCGTCTCCGCGTAAGCGGGGAGCGAGAACCCAGCCAGAGCGCAAGCCCCGAGCAGGCTCTTCACGAGAACCTTCATGTCGTTTCCTCCATTGGCAATGCCTGAGCATTTGCTTGTAGTGCGAGCGAATATTCAACCGAGTCTTCACTCGAAGTCAACCAGGAATCGTCGCTGCAGCGCAGCATTTTCGATGTGATGTAACTATAAATATTTGATATTATTGTATTTAATTTGTGTATTTGCTCATCTTTGCAGCAAATGCTCAGCGGTCGCCTCGTCCGTCACCAGACCGGATATCAGTCCGCCGGCCAGCGCGCCGCGCAAGGCGGCGCGGCGCGAGGCGCCCATCGCGACGCCGATCGTCAGGCGATTGGCCGCCCGGCGCAGCGGCGCGCTCGCCACGCGATCATTGATTGATCCCTCGATCAGGCGGCCATGCGAATCGAAGGCCCAGCCGGTGATTTCGCCGACCGCCCCCGCCTCGCGCAAAGCCTCGGCTTCCTCGCGCGTGACGATGCCATCCTGCACGATCGCCGCATTGTCGCCGACCGCGCCGACGCCCACGAAGCTGACGTCGGCGCGCTCGATGAGGGCCAGCACGCTGCGCACCGAAGCCAGGCTCGTCAACAATTGGCGCTCCTCGACCGAGCGCGCGATGACGGGCAGCGGCATCGGATAATGGGGCGCGCGGACCGTATCGGAAACGCGAATGATGACGTCGTAGAACGACGCCGATCCGTCGGTCTTGGTGGTGCCGACCAAAGCGACGAATTTATGTTGCGGACATTCCATCGCCGGCAATTGATCGGCGACCGCCCGCATCGTGCGCCCCGTGCCGATGCCGATGATGGCGGGCTCGGGATTGCGCAGCCAGCGCTCCAATTCGGCCGCCGCGACCTGGGCTATGCCCAGCGTCGAGGAGGTTGAGGCCGGATCGGTGGGCGCGACCTCGCAATAGCGCAGGTCGAAACGCATTTTGAGCGCGGCGCCGAGTTCGAGACAGCGGGCGATCGGGTGGTCGAGCCGGACCTTGATGAGCCGCTCGCTGATCGCCAGCGAGACGAGGCGCTGCGCGGCCTGGCGCGAAATGCCGAGTTTGCGGGCGATCTCGTCCTGCGTATTGCCGGCGACGTAATAGAGCCAGCCGGCCCGGGCCGCCTCGTCCAGCCGCCCGTCTTCCGCTTCGGTTTTTCTACCCATCCAGGTCTCGACCCATTCTCGCGGCGGCTGCGCCCGCTGGCCGCCTACAAAGCTCGATTTTCCGCGTCAAGCGAGCGGCTCGCCATCGCTTTGACCCCCGCCGAGGCGCCGCGCGATGATTTGCGGCAATCGGCTCATATTGTCGAAGATCAGCGAGGCGCCCGCTTCTTTGAGGCGCTCGCCTTGCGCGGGGCCGGAAAAATGGCTGCCGCCGACAAAGCCGAACGCCTCCATCCCCGCGCGGACCGCAGCCACGATTCCCGGCTCGCTATCCTCGATGACGAGACATTGATCGGGCGGCGCCTCCATCTTACGGGCCGCGTGAAGAAACAGATCCGGATGCGGCTTGCCGCGCGGCGCCATGGTCGCCGAAAAAATATACGGTTCGAACAGGCCGCCATAGCCGGCGACCGACAAGGCCAGCCGAATGCGCTCGGGCGAGCTCGAAGAGGCGACGCACACCCGGCAGCGCAGGCCCGCGACCGCCTGGCGGACGCCCTCGATGCCTTTCAGCTCGCCCGCGAAACGCGCCAGAATATCGCGCGAAAGATCGTTGCGAAACCCGGCGGGCAGTGCGCTGGCCAGATCGGCTTCGGCTTTTTGCATAATGGAATCAAGGCTGAGACCGAGGAAGCGATCGATCGCTTCGGCATGGCTGAGCGGCAAGCCCGCCTGGCCAAGGGCGTGACGCATCTGTCCTAGCGCGATCAACTCGCTGTCGACAAGCACGCCGTCGCAATCGAATATGACGACTTCAGGCCAATGCATGGCTGTTGCTTCGGCGGAATTGGCTCAAAGTCGGTCCGCCTTCCATGGGGGCGGCACGCTAACATGGCGGCGGCGGACAAGACAAGCAAAAGCCCAATTCCTGGTCAAATGCTCATCTCTTGCTCTTTGCGCAGGCAAGGCGGGGCTCATTCGCTCATGATCGCGCGGATGCCGCTTTCGGCCGCCTGCATGGAATCGAAGGCGCGCCGCTTCTTGTCGTGAAAGCCGGCGATTTCGCCGCCTTGCGGCAGCACTTCCTCGCTGAGACGCGACATGGAGGACATGGCCGAACCCATATCGTGCTTGCAGGCGGCGACCGCGCCCAGCATCGCCGCGCCGAGCAGAACCGGCTCGCTCGTCTGCGGTGCGCCGACGCGCTTGCCGGTTGCGTCGGCGATGATCTGGCGCACCAGCGGGCTGCGCCCGGCGCCGCCGCTGACGACGAGCATATCGAAGTCATAGCCGCCCGCCTCGAGCGTGCGGATGATCTGCGCCACGCCATGCGCGAGCCCGGTCAGTGCGGCGACATAAAGTTCGAGGACGCTGTCGCGGTCGGCGCGCAGATCGAGGCCGACCAGGACGCCGCGCGTGTTGGGGTCGGCGAGCGGCGAGCGGTTGCCGAGAAAATCGGGCAGAACATGCAGATCCCTGGCCAGCAGCGCCGCGCGGGACAGCGAGCCCGCCCGCGCCAGGATGTCGCGCTCCATTTCCTCGTAGGCATTATCGCCCGCGCGTTGCGAGGCCTCGGAAAAGGCCGGGTGGCGGCGCATCAGGCGGTCGATCGCCGCGCCAAAGGCCGATTGGCCGCCCTCGGTGAGCCATTGACCCGGCGTCAGCGCTGAAAAATACGGGCCCCAGACGCCATCGACGAAGCGCGGCTGATCGGAAACCGCCATGCAGCAGGCCGACGTCCCCAGGATCAGCGCGAGCCGGTTGCGGGGATCGACGGGCGCCCCGTCAAGGCTCGCCGCGAGCGTGCCCACCGCCCCGGCATGCGCGTCGATCAAGCCGGCGCCGACCTTGACGCCCGCCGGCAGGCCCATATCGGCGGCCGCCTCCAGCGTTAGCCCGCGGCCCAGTGGCGTTCCCGGCTCGACAACCTCGGCGCCGATCCGCGCAAAGCCGTCGGCCGCCAGGTCCCGCAAGCCCAGTCCGTCGAAGAAATCGCCGGCCCAGCGCCGCTCGTGCGCGAGATAGGTCCATTTGCAGGTGAGCGTACAGACGGAGCGTTGAAGAGCGCCCGAGGCGCGCCAGGTCAGAAAATCGGTCAGATCGAAAAAATGGCGCGCGCGCTGGAAGGTCTGCGGCATATGCTTGGCGAGCCAGAGCAATTTGGGAACTTGCATTTCGGGTGAGATTTTCCCGCCGACATAGCGCAGCACTTCATGGCCGCCGCCATTGATGCGATCGGCCTCGCCGACCGCGCGATGGTCCATCCATACGATGACGTCGCGCCGCGGATCGCCGCTCGGCCCGACCGGCAGCGGCGCGCCCGCGTCATCGAGCACGACGAGCGAGCAGGTCGCGTCGAAGCCGATGCCGGCGAAGGCCTGTTGCGGCAGGCCCGAGGCGGCGACCGCCTCGCGCACGGCGCCGGTCGTCGCGCGCCAGATGTCGTCCGACGATTGCTCGACGATCTCGCCCGCTTCATGCCAGATCGCGATGGGCTTTTTGGCGCTGGCGATAAGCTGCCCGGCGCCGTCGAACACGCCCGCCCGCGCGCTGCCCGTGCCGACATCCACGCCGATATACGCCTCGCCCATGCGCTTCCCGCCCTTTCGTTTGGAGCGACAATCCCATTGCGGGGCGTGCTTTGGCAAGGGAGGTCGCGGAGATCGCCAACGCATAAGGGGCGGCCTCGAATGAAGAGGCGGGTTACGCCCGCGCTTGCCGGGCGCTTCCTGGCGCGCCCTTGAACGGCGCGATCTTGATCTCCCCCGCGCGCTAGCGGGCTTGGACTATATCGTAGCTGTTCTGCATCCGCATCAGCGTTTCCATCGAAACGCCGAACGCCTTCTCGATACGAAGAGCCATTTCGGACGACAGCGAAGCGCGCTCGTTCACCAGCGCGGACAGAGCGGGGCGGGTGACGCCAAGCGCCTGCGCCGCGTCCGTTACCGAAAGCCCCAGAGGCTCGATGATTTCGGTCTTCACGAAGCCGCCGGGATGGGCCGGGCTCTTCATGCGCAACGGAATCTGCGTCATCTCGGCTACCTCCTCAAACGCCAGTGCCGCCCCTCTTCCGACCTCGCTAACGCGAGGCCACCTTCCCGCTTCGCGAGAGAAGGCGGCCGACGGAGCCGGCCGGATGAGGGGCGGCGCCAACGCTCGAAGTCACGATATTCCGCTTCACGCCTCCGCCATCGCCGGATAATCCGTATAGCCTTTCTCGCCCCCGCCATAGAGCGTCGCCTTGTCGATCGGGGCGAGCGGCGCGGCGCGCCTGAGGCGCTCGACGAGATCGGGATTGGCGATGAACGGACGCCCGAAGGCGACGAGATCGGCGGCGCCGCGCTCGACCGCCTCGATCGCCATATCGCGGTCATAGCCATTGTTGGCGATATAGGCGCCGCGGAAGGACTTGCGCAAAGCCACGAAGTCGAAGGGAAAATTGTCGCGCGCGCCGCCGGTGGCGCCTTCGACGACATGGATATAGGCAACGCCGCGCTGATCGAGCTTTTCAACGAGACGGCCAAATAAAGCGGTCGGATTGGAATCCTGGATGTCGTTGGCCGGGCTCACCGGCGCGATGCGGATGCCGACGCGCGATTTGCTCCAAACTTTGGCGATCGCGTCGGCGACCTCGAGCGCAAAGCGCGTGCGGTTCTCGATCGAGCCGCCGTAGGAATCCGTGCGCTTATTGGAGCCGTCGCGCAGGAACTGGTCGATGAGATAGCCGTTGGCGGCGTGAATCTCAACGCCGTCGAAGCCCGCCCGCTTGGCGCTCTCGGCCGCATTGGCATAGTCGGCGACGATTTGCGCGATCTCATGGGTCTCCAGCGCGCGCGGCTCGGAAACGTCGGTAAAGCCGGCCTCCAGCACCGTCTTGGTCTTGGCGCGGATCGCCGAGGGCGCGACGGGCGCCTGGCCATTGGGCTGCAGCGCGACATGCGAAACGCGCCCGACATGCCAGAGCTGGACGAATATGCGCCCGCCCGCGCCATGCACGCTATCCGTCACCTTGCGCCAGCCCGCCACCTGCGCCGCATTATAGCTTCCCGGCGTCAGATATAGCCCTGGCCCTGCTGGCTGATCTGCGAGGCCTCGGAGATCAGCAGTCCGGCGCTGGCCCTTTGGCGATAATAGAGCGCGTTGAGCTCGTGGGGCGCATCGGTCCCGTGCGTTGCGCGGTTGCGCGTCAGCGGCGCCATCACGATGCGGTTGGGCAGTTGCAGATCGCCAAGCTTGAAGGGCGAAAACAGCGCGGCGGCATCGCGGCTCATTGGAATATCCTTTTGGGTTGATCGGGGCGCGTCAGGCGCGGTCATGCGGGAAGCGTGAGGAGGCCGGCCCCGCCGCTATCGAGGCCGAAGGTGAGGCGCGCGCCAATCGCGTCCCAGGCCAGGGCCGTCACGGCGCCGTCGCCGGGCTTGGGCTCGCGCACGAGAATCTCGGCGGCGTCGGCAAGCCGGCAAAGCAGGATGAAGCCGTCCTCATAGCCGACCGCGACGACCAGAGTGCGCGGATGGAACGCCACTTGCGAAACCTTGGCGGCGCGCACGCCGCATTCGCGCGGCGCCTTGCCCATCGGTCCGTCCTTGTCGCGGAACGGCCAAACGATGCAGGCGTCGGCGCCCGATGTGGCGAGCCAATGGCCGTCCTGCGACCAGGACAAAGAGCGGGATTTGCGGGGATAGCCGGACATGCGCATGTTTCGGGAATCGCTGATGCGCCAGCCGTGCAAGGTGTTCTCCTGCATCGAGGTGACGACAAAACGGCCGTCGGGCGAGGCGACGACGTCGAGATGCGAGCCCTTCCATTCCAGAAAAGCCGGCGCGGCGGCGACATTGGGAAACCACAGCAACACGCCATTGTAATGGGCAAGCGCGAGGCGAAAGCCTTTGGGCATGAAGCTAAGGCCGCGCACGGTGGTGGGGGCGACATAGGATTTGACGATTCCGGCGCCGTCCCTGGCGCGAACCTCGCGGCCGGCGGCCCAGGCCATGTTGCCCGAGCGCATCGCCAGCGCGTCGATCCAGCGGCCCTTCTCATGGGCGATCTCGCGCGTCGCTCCATCCGCCGATGTCGCGACGACGCGCCCATCATCGCCGCCGGTCATCAGCAGCTTGCCGTCATTGACCGCGGCCAGAATGGCGCCGCTCGGATGGGCGGGCGCGCGCGTCTGCGCGCCGGGCTCGCCCAGCAGGACGGCGCCGTCGCCGAGCGCCAGAACCGGCGCGCCGTCGAGAAAGCCGGCGGCGGTGACATGCGCGCCGGTCTCGAAGAACTGAACCTGCTTGGCGAGCGAAGAAGTCGGCTCGGTCATGCGGCGACAGGGCCATCGGGATGCCTCATGCGCCCGCGCCTCACGCCGCGCAGGCGAGGAAGCCCTTGCGGATCTCCTCTTCCTTCAAATCGCGTCCGATGAAAACGACTTTGGAGCCGCGCTTTTCGCCGGCCTTCCATTCGCGCTGCGCTTCGCCGTCGAGCATCATGTGAACGCCCTGGAAGACGAATCTCTTGGGCTCATCGGCAAAGGCGACAATGCCCTTGCAGCGCAGGATGTTGGGCCCTTGCGTCTGCGTCAGCTCATTGATCCAGGGCATGAACTTGTTCGGATCGACATCGCCGTCGAGGCGCAGCGAGATCGATTGCATATGTTCGTCGTGATAATGCTTGAGCCCGTGGCTGTGAGCATGATCGTGGTCGTGATGGCCGTGACCGTGATCGCGGTGATCGTGATCGTCGACTTCGAGGAAATCGGGCTCGATCTCCATGATGCGGTCAAGATCGAAAGCGTTGCGCTCCAGCACATCGGCGAGCGCGACGTTGCAGCGCTCGGCCCGATGCAGTTTGGCGTAAGGGTTGATCGCGCGAATGCGCGCCTCGACCTCGCGCAATTCAGCCGATGAAACGAGATCGGTCTTGTTGAGCACGATGACGTCGGCAAATGCGATCTGGTTCTTGGCTTCGGGCGCATCGCGCAACCTCGCCGCGAGCCATTTGGCGTCGGCGACGGTGACGACGGCGTCGAGCCGCGCCAGATTCTGCACGTCCTGGTCGACGAAGAAAGTCTGCGCGACGGGCGCCGGATCGGCCAGGCCCGTCGTCTCGACGATGATGGCGTCGAAACTGCCTTTGCGCTTCATCAGGCCCTCGATGATGCGGATGAGATCGCCGCGCACGGTGCAGCAGATGCAGCCGTTGTTCATCTCGAACACTTCCTCGTCGGCGCCGACGATCAGCTCATTGTCGATGCCGATCTCGCCAAATTCATTGACGATGACCGCATATTTGCGGCCATGCGGCTCGCTCAAGATCCGATTGAGCAAAGTCGTCTTGCCTGCGCCGAGATAGCCGGTCAGGACCGTGACGGGGATTTTGTCTCGGGCAGACGAAATACGCGCGGCGGAGAAGGAATTGGAATCATTCATTTTTGGTCGAACCTCCTTGGCGCCCGTTCAAGGCAGGCGCAAAGCGCCCCCGATATAGGCCGGCTTTAGCCGATTGGTAAGAGGCCGCGTAAGGTTCATAGCCAGCCCGACAGCTCCCGCTGCACGAGGTTCTGGATGACCCGCACCCCCGCCGCGCTGTCGTTGAGGCACGGAATGGCGGCGAATTTTTCGCCGCCCGCCGCGCGGAAATAGCCGGCGTTCTCGACGCCGATTTCCTCGATCGTCTCCAGGCAATCGGCGGCAAAGCCGGGCGTCACGATGGCCAGGCGCTTGACGCCGCGCGCCGCGAGCGCCTTCACGGTCACGTCCGTATAGGGCTGCAAATACTCGGTCGGCCCGAAACGCGACTGGAAAGTCATCTGGAAGCGCTCGGGCGGCAGGCCGAGGGCCTCGCGAAGCAGCCGCCAGGTCTTGGCGCAATGGCAATAATACGGATCGCCCTGGTCGAAATAGGCGCGCGGTATGCCGTGGAAGGAGGCTAGAATCACCTCCGGCTCGAAATCGAGCGCGGCGAGCCCCGCGCTGACCGATTGGGCTACGGCGCCGATATAGACGGGATCGTCGAAATAAGGCGGTGCGACCCGCATGGTCGGCTGCCAGCGCATGGTTTTTAGGGCGTCGAACGCCTTGTCGCAGACGGTTGCGCTGGTCGCGGCGCAATATTGCGGGTAGAGCGGCACAAGGAGGATGCGGTCGCAGCCGGCGGCCTGCAGCCCGGCAAGACGCTCGCCGATTGCCGGCTTGCCATAGCGCATCGCCCAATCGACGAGGCAGCGCCCCGCGGGATCGCGTCCGCCCTCGCCCAAAGCGGCGGCAAGCTTTTCGGCTGTGGCGCGCGTCGTCGTCTTCAGCGGGCTCTCGTCGAGCTCCTTGTTCCAGATCGCCGCGTAATCCTTGCCCTTGACCTGCGGGCGGCGCGACAGAATGACGAGGTTGAGGATCGGCCACCAGATCAGGCGATTGGTCTCGATGACCCGCCGGTCGGAGAGGAATTCCTTGAGATAGCGGCGCACCGACCAATAATCGCTGCCCTCCGGCGTGCCCAGATTGACGAGCAGCACGCCGATGCGCCCGTTTTTGACGGCCGGATGGCCGGCCGGCCGCTGGCTGCTGCGAAAAGATTCCGGCGAAGCAGGCGCGTTCATGGCCAAACCTTTGTGCGGCGGGATGATCATCTTCTCCCTCCCCCTTGTGGGGGAGGGCCGGGGTGGGGGGTCGCGCGGGACTATCGGAGAATAATAGCGCCGCGATTGGATAGCTCGGCGAGACCCCCTCCCTAACCCTCCCCCACAAGGGGGGAGGGGATTTCCAAGCGAAAGGAGCGCTCAATCCGGCTTAAAATTCATCGCGACGCCGTTGATGCAATAGCGCAGATGCGTCGGCGCCGGGCCGTCGTCGAAGACATGGCCGAGGTGGGAGCCGCAGCGCGCGCAATGCACTTCGGTGCGCGTCATGCCGTAGCTGCGGTCGACCGTCGTTTCCGTGGCGCCGGGGACCGGATCGTTGAAGCTTGGCCAGCCGGTGCCGCTCTCGAATTTGGTCTTGGCGGTGAACAACAGCGAATCGCAGCCCGCGCAATAAAAACTCCCGGCGCGCTTCTCGTAATTGAGCGCGCAGCTGCCCGCCCGCTCGGTTCCGTGCTCGCGCATGATGGCGAATTGTTCGGGGGTGAGGATCTTGCGCCATTCCTCGTCGGTGTGGGTCACCGGAAAATTCTCGTGCTTCATGATGGGACCTCCTGAAACCCACTCTATCTGGACAGTGCCGCCTAGGGAAACAAGGTCTAGAGCACGCCTCAGGCCGGAATCGGGTCGTCGATGCTTCTCGCCTCGCCGCCGAGGAACTGCGCCCGGGCCAGCGAGGCAAAAACGCCCTGGCGCGCGATGAGATCGTCAAAGGCGCCCGTCTCGACGACGCGGCCGCCGTCGAACACCAGGATTTGATCGGCGTGGCGAATCGTCGCCAGGCGATGGGCGATGACGAAAGTCGTTCGCCCGCGCATCGCGTTTTCCAGCGCGTCCTGCAATTGACGCTCGGTATTGGCGTCGAGCGCACTCGTCGCCTCGTCCAGGATCATGATCGGCGGGTCCTTCAGCAGCGCCCTGGCGATGGCGAGGCGCTGGCGCTCGCCGCCCGACAGGTTGCGCCCGCGCTCGCCAACCAGCGTCGCCATACCGTCGGGCTGGCCCGCCACGAACAGGCTCGCCTGCGCGCGATCGAGCGCTGCTTCGATTTCGGCCGGGCTGGCGTCAGGCTTGCCGATGCGCAGATTTTCCTCGATCGAACGGGCGAACAAGAACGGCTCCTGGAACACCACGCCGATATTGTCGCGCAGCGACGCCAGCGTCATATCCCTGATGTCGCGGCCATCGATGAGGATGCGGCCGCCCTGCGGATCGAAGACGCGATGCAGCAGGCTCAGCGTCGTCGACTTGCCCGAGCCCGTCGCCCCGACCAGGGCGATTGTTCGCCCCGGCTCGACATCGAACGACAATTGGCTCACCGCGGGGCGGCCGCCGGAATAAGAAAATGTGACGTTTTCGAATGCGATCCGGCCCGCCAGGCGCCCGACATCGACCGCCCCTTGCCGTTCGGCGACATTCGAATGCGTATCGAGCACCTCAAAGAATTGCGCCAGTTTGGGCGCCTGCGTCAGCGTCATATTGATGAAGGCGACGCTCTGTTCGAGCCGGCCGATCAGCGTCGCCGCCAGGCTCATGAAGGTGACGATTTCGCCGATCGTCGCCAGGCCGTTCATGTCGAGCCAGATGCCGGTGACGAAAATGGCGAGCAGGGTCAGCGTCGCGCTGGCCCTTGTGGCGACCGCGGCGACCGCCCACCAGGAGAGGACCGGAAGCTGCGCGCTCAGCACCCGGTCAATCAAGGCGGCAAGCGCGCTTTTCTCTTCATCGATCCGCGTGAAACTCTGGATGACGGGCAAATTGCCCAGCACATCGGACACCCGCTCGGCAAGGTCGGAATGCCGCAGATCGACGTTTCCCTGCAGGCCTTGCGTTTTGCGAAGCACGAAATTCATCATCAGGCCGAAACCGACGACGAGCGCCAGCAGCATCGCGCCAAGGCGCAGATTGAGAAACAGGGTCAGCGGCAACAGGATCGTCAACGCGACGAAACCCGCGCAATGTTCGCGGAAAAACGACTGCCAGATCGCCATCTGGCCATTGGCGCCTTCGATCATCACCTTCAGCAATCGCCCGGAATGGGCGCCGGCGTGAAAGCCGGTCGGCAAGTGCAGGACGTGGTCGAAATAGGCGGCCATTGCCGAAAGCCGCTGGCGATGGGCGAGGCGGTCGGCGTGCAGCGCGACGAGGACGCCCGCCCCGATGGTGAAAAGCGCGAAGCCGACCCAGGCCGCCAGCAAGGGCAGGATATCTATCCATCGCGGCGCGGCGCCGGTGGAATGGGGGCCCGCCAGCCGGTCGACAATGCGGCCAAACAACACCGGTTCGGCAAATTGCGCGCCCGCCAGCGCCAGATTGGCCAGCACCAGCGTCGCCGCCACGCCTTTGGCCCCGCTCAATTGGGCGAGAACGCGGGCGTAGAGGCGGAGAAAGGACATGGCGGGCGATCGCGCGATTGGGAGGCGGCGAACGTCGTTAGCGGGGAGGCTCGCAGCCAAGGCAAGGGCGAGAATCATCCGATCCCATTTGCCTTTGAGGGCCCGCCAATTTAGGGACCGGCCATGACGTCCGAGCCGCCGCCGACCGCCCGCCGCCGCTTTGCCCCGCGCCGCCTCGTGGCGGCGATCCTGCTGTGCCTTGGCGCCTATCTCGCGCTGGCCTATGCGCTCGCCCCCTTCCTGTGGAAGCATTTCGAGCACCAAAGGGCGATCGCCAATCTGGCGATGACGACTTTCACCGCGCTGGGCATTCCAGGCGACGCCTTGAACGTCGGGCTGGAGGGCTCGCAAGAGGACGTCCTTTGTTCGATGAACGCCGCCGGCTGGTCGCCCGCCGATCCCGTCACGCTGAAATCGAGCCTTAAGATCGTCAGCAACGTGCTGCTCGACCGCGCCTATGCGCAGGCGCCGGTGAGCGACCTGTTCTATCAGGGCCGGCGCGAGGATCTGGCGTTCGAGAAGGCGTCGGGGAAAAGCCCCGACACGCGCCATCATGTGCGTTTCTGGATGGCGGTCGAGGCCGGCGACAATGGCGAGCCGGTCTGGCTGGGCGCCGCGACTTTCGACAAGGGCGTCGGAATCAGCCATTACACCGGCCAGATCACCCACCATGTCGCGCCCGACATCGACGCCGAGCGCGATCTCGTCGCCAGCGACCTGGCCGCCGCCGACAAAGTCGAAGACATTTACGAGACGAGCGGCATCGGCCCAACCCTCAACGGGCGCAATGGCGGCGGCGATCCCTACTTCACAGACGGCGAGATCCTGTTCTCGCGGCTCGCGAAGGGTTGCCAGGCTCATTTCATCGAGCCGGTCGTAATGGCCAACCCGCCCGCGATCCATGCCAAGAACCGGCTTTGGCGATGGATGAGGGGGGTATTGGCGAATAGCGAATAGGGAATGGCGAGTAGGGAGTAGCGAATGGCGAATAGCGAACACGGAGTCGGCTCGCTAATTCCTATTCGCCACTCGCCACTCCCTATTCGCCCCCTTCGCTAACTCGAAAACACCACCGTCTTGCCGCGGTTCAGCAGCACGCGGTCTTCCAGATGATGCGCCAGCGCGCGCGACAGGACGCGGCGCTCGATGTCGCGCCCTTTGCGCACCAGATCCTCGGGCGTGTCGCGGTGGCTGATCGGCTCGACATCCTGTTCGATGATCGGACCCTCGTCGAGATCGGAAGTCACGTAATGGGCGGTCGCGCCGATCAGTTTGACGCCGCGATGATGGGCCTGGTGATAGGGCTTGGCGCCCTTGAAGCCCGGCAGAAAGGAATGATGGATGTTGATGCAGCGCCCCTGCAGCTTGGCCGCCAGCCCATCGGAGAGAATTTGCATATAGCGGGCCAGAACAATCACCTCGGCCTTGGAATTGCGCACCAGATCCCAGACTTGAGTTTCCTGTTCGAGCTTGGTCTGCTTGGTGACGGGCAGATAATGAAACGGAATGTCGGCAAAATCGATATGCGCGTAAGTATCGCGCGGATAATTGGCGCCGACCCCGACGACATCCATCGGCAATTCGCCGCTGCGCCAGCGATAGAGCAAATCGACCAGGCAATGATCGAAGCGCGAGACGAGGATGAGAACTTTCTTCCTTTCGTCGCCCGCGCGGATCGACCAGTTCATCGAAAACGGCGCGGCGACGTCGGCGAATGTTTGCCTAAAACTCGGCAGATCGACCGCGTCGGCGACGCTGTCGAAAATGACGCGCATGAAGAAATTGCCCGTTTCGGTATCGTCGAACTGCTGGGCGTCAAGAATATTGAAGCCGCCCTCGAACAAGGCGGTGGAAACTTTGGCGACAATGCCTGGGCGATTGGCGCAGGACAGGGTCAGAACATTGCGCAGGGCGGACATGGCTTTGGCGGCCTCGACTGGAAAGGGACCCTAGGCTGTAGGCGGCAATGATTTCCTATTGCTTACTGCTTACTGCCTACCGTCCGCCGCCTGCCGAACGCAATCCACAATTCCTCTCGCTTTGGCGACAAGAAAAAACAGTTGGACCCATGTTCGGAATGAAGGCGCGCCTGCCGCGTCAGCCGTCCCATGGCAAATTCCCCAAAGCGGCGCATGAGTAGATTCCGAATCTAGCATTTTCTCACCTTCCGTGCGTCACATCGGAGCGAAATGGGCATGTCGAGCCTCTGCAGACTGACCAATGCGAACAGCGGCGCGAAGGCTTCGCAACGGCTTCCTCCAGAATCGCCGCGAGCTTTTGCATCAGAGGCCTCGCGTCCGTCACAAAATCGCGTCAACCGACCAAATCGAACCCGTCGGCAGGTATGGATCAGCCGCCACCAAAATAGTAAATTCGTTCCCGAAGCCTCCCCTCGCAGGAGTTTATGTGGTGGCGACCAAGCGGCGACAGTCATTCAATCCCAAAGCCTTTCTCGTCCAGGTTGGCGAAGGGCGCAGCATTGCAAAATACGACAAGGACCAGATCGTCTTTTCACAGGGCGAACCTGCTGATGCTGTCTTCTACATTCAGAAAGGCAAGGCAAAGCTCACCGTCGTTTCGGAGCAAGGCAAGGAAGCGATCGTCGCCATCATCAGCGCCGGTGATTTCTTCGGCGAAGGAAGTCTTGCCGGGCAGCCGCTGCGCATATCGACCGTTACGGCGACGATGGAATCGGTCATCGTGCGTTTGGAAAAGGCAGCCATATTAAGAGTGATCCATCAGGAGCCCGCGTTTTCGGAAATGTTCATCGCCCATCTCTTGGGGCGCACCATTCGCGTCGAAGCGGATCTTGTCGACCAATTGTTCAACTCGAGCGAGAAGCGTCTAGCCCGGCTGCTGTTGTTGTTGGCGAACTTTGGCAAAGAAGGGAAACCGGAGACGACGATCGCGAAAATCAGCCAGGAGACGCTTGCGGAGATGATCGGAACGACCCGGTCACGCGTAAGTTTTTTCATGAACAAATTTCGAAAATTGGGGTTCATCAATTACAATGGGCAGATAGAAGTCCATAGTTCCCTGTTGAATCTCGTTCTGCACGAGCAGCCGCAGATCAAGACTTAAAGTTGCTCATTTTGTGGATAACCTCCGTAAACTGCCCGGCGTGAGCAATTTTGCACAGTCTTTGCCTTGGCGCGGACGTAGCGTTTTGGACGCGGGAGGGTCGTTTTCTCCGCCCCGACGGGCGGGGGGCGGGTCGCAAGGAGCTTGCGCGATGACGACCCAGTCTACGCTCGACCTTTTGGTCAGTCTCGGCCTGCACGGCATGGCCAAGGGTTTTAAGGAGCTTGAAGCGCAATCGCGGGCGAGCAGCCTCGATCATGCGCAATGGCTGGCCCTGCTCCT
>Ga0182024_10006218_pt1 | contig 26336 bp, 26 predicted proteins | sample P32metaG_FD_120480 | JGI IMG/M metagenome (GOLD analysis project Ga0182024, IMG submission 120480) | Permafrost microbial communities from Stordalen Mire, Sweden - P3-2 metaG (Illumina Assembly) | ecosystem: Environmental > Terrestrial > Soil > Wetlands > Permafrost | place: Sweden: Stordalen... | reverse complement strand
TCAAGGAGCTCACCGAGGTCCGCGACAAGTACGGCGACGCGCGCCGCACCCAGATCCTCGACGAGACCGCCGAGCTCGGGCTCGAGGACCTCATCGCCGACGAGCAGGTCGCCGTCACCGTCTCCAACACCGGCTACCTCAAGCGCACGCCCATCTCCACCTACCGCCAGCAGCGCCGCGGAGGCACCGGCCGCCTCGGCATGAAGACCCGCGAAGAGGACTTCGTCGCCCAGCTCATCATCGACTCCACTCACGCCTACCTGCTCTGCTTCACCAACACCGGCCGCGTCTACTGGGTCAAGGTGTATGAGATCCCAGACGTCGGCGCTGCCGGCAAGGGCAAGGCCATGGCCTCGCTCATCGACCTCCAGCCCGGCGAGAAGGTCGTCACCATCCTCGGCGTCCGCGACCTCGAAGAGGAATCCAAGTACGTCCTCTTCGCCACCCGCAACGGCACCGTCAAGAAGACCGCACTCAAGGACTTCTCGAACGTCATGTCGCGCGGCATCATCGCCATCAATATTGAGAAGGACGACGAGCTCATCATCGCCCGCATCACCGACGGCCACCAGGTCATCTTCCTCGCCACGCACGATGGCCTCGCCATCCGCTTCTCCGAGGCCGACCTCCGCGCCATGGGCCGCCCCGCCACCGGCAACCGCGGCATCAACCTGCGCAAGGGCGACTACCTCATCGGCGCCGCCGTCACTCCCTCCAACGAAGCCCGCAACCGCACTCGCCTGGAACGCGCCAAGTCCGCCGGCCTCACCCGCCAGGTCGAGGCCGCCATCGACGAGGCAGCCGACTCCGCCGCCGCCCAGCCACTCTCCCTCGCCGAACCCGGTGAGCTCGCCGAGCCCGTCGTCTCCGACGAGACCGCCGCCAAGCTCGCCCAGCTCGACCAGAAGCTCGGCCTCACCCCATGCCTCATCCTCACCGTGTCCGAGAACGGCTTTGGCAAGCGCACCGGCGTCGACGCCTACCGCCTCCAGTCGCGCGGCGGCAAGGGCGTCATCTCCATGAAGACCACCCCCAAGATCGGCAAAGTCTCCGCCATCAACCTGGTCGACGACACTACTGAGATGATGCTCATCAGCCAGTTCGGCAAAATCATCCGCATCGATACCAAGACCATCCGCTCCGCCGGCCGCTCCACCTCCGGCGTCAAACTCCTCAACCTCGATGCCGACGACAAGGTCGCCGCCGCCGTCATCATCCCCCCCGAGGACCCCAAGTCCCCCTCCACCGACCCCACCACCACCCTGCAGTAGTCGTTCATTCGGGCGAACGCGATATGATGGCGTCAGAAGTCAGGGGTAGACATGAGCACGACCACCCTGCAGCAAGCCGCCGATAAAATCGTAGCGATCACGGCGGACTACAGATCGGATGAAGGCGCCTACGCACCGAAGTCCGCGCGTGTTCTCACATGGCTCGATCAATTCGAACTTGCTACGAAGGATAAGCAGAAGTTTCTCGCTGCATACTCGGGGGTGCTGGAGAAGTCGTACTTCTCCAGGGCCAATGTCGAGCAATTCCTAAAGAAGCTCGCAGAAAATCCAAAATTGACTCAGAGCGACCCGAAGGCATTCTGGCAAAAGACTCGACTTCTCAACATCCAACAAGGGGGGCGAAGCCAAGCCGAGATGATTGCGATACTTAACCCGATCTTGGAAACGCAGGTCAAAACTGCGTCCACAGGATCGGACAACGCGCAATCGGTCATCTACCTAGATGACGTCTTATTCTCAGGGAACAGGATCGTCCACGATATTGGAGCTTGGCTACCCAATTCCCCAAAAGAGGTCAGGCTCATTCTCATAGTAATTGCCCGCCATACCGGGGGTTGGTTCTATGTGGAAAAGCGGTTAAATGAACTCGCCAAAGAAGCTGGGAAAAAAGTAAGCATTGAGCTGTGGAGCCTGAAAACGTTTAACAACATGAGCAACGACGGGTCGATGGCCGATGTTTTTCGCTTAGCAGCCTGCCCCATTGACGACGAAACTAAGCAGTACCTGGCGCTTGTTTCCCCGAAAGATCCTGCTGCCTTGCTTCGAGGTTCCGGCAAGAACTCAAGCAATTACTTCGAAGACGAAGAGTCACGCAGACTACTGGAAGATTCGTTTTGGAAGACTGGCTTGGTCGTACGCGAACGATGCCCCAATTTCAAAGAAACACACCGCCCTCTCGGATACACATCCACGGGATCGAAAAACAAGTTGGGCTTTGGCTCGACGATTGTCACTTATCGGAACTGCCCAAACAACGCTCCGCTCGCGCTGTGGGCCGGTGCTCCTTGGCTACCGCTTTTCCCGAGGAAGAATAATTGATGCAGGATAATCTCATCCGTGAATATGATCCGCGTGAGTGCATCGTCTTCAGGAAGACGGATGAAGCCTTTGGCGGCCTGTCAAACATGGCGCCAGGTTACCCTATACGGATAGCGGGCATCACGTTCCTAACATCAGAAGCCCTCTATCAGGCCTGTCGTTTCCCCCATATTCCGGAACTACAAGACCAAATCATCCGCGAAAAGAGCCCGATGACGGCAAAAATGCGGATTAAGCGTTATCTGTCTGACTCTAGAGACGATTGGGACTCGGTGCGAGTCAGAGTGATGACGTGGTGCCTGAGGGTTAAACTGGCCCAAAACTTCGACAAGTTTTCAAAGCTCCTCGAAGCTACCGGAGATCGGCCAATAGTTGAATCTTCTCGTAAAGATCCATTTTGGGGAGCGCTGGAGGAAAAGGACGGAACCCTCAGAGGGGCCAACGTACTTGGAAGGCTCCTAATGCAGCTCAGAGAGAATTTACGCTCCCTTCCTGCGGATCAGCTTCGGCGCCCTGCCCCACCAGGAATTTCGAGGCTATGGTTTCTAGGTAGGGCTCTCGCTCCTGATCCGACTAGCTCAAACACCATCGACATATCAGGCCTTGTGCATTTGGACGCGGCAACATTTCAGGGCACCATAGACCGTCTCGCGGAAACATTAGCCAATAAGGTCGACCGAGAAGGACGAAACAAGTTCCAAGGGGCTCAATGGACGGTCGATGATATCTACGTCCAGCTAAGAGTTGCTAAAAATCTATACGATCTAATCTTTTATATAAATGCCGACGAGAATCGAAGGAGCGCGACATGGCGGGAAGAGTATTCGATCCTAGCGTGGTCACACATTCGCGGGCTCATTGATTGCTTGTATAACGTGTCGCTATTAATGCAGGATCCCGAGCGTAATGGTTTTACGTTTCGTCTGAGCGGTTTGAAAAAATTCATTAAGAATGTAGAGGAGCTGGAGGAGTACTACGGGAACAAGCCCGAATGGCGCCGCGATCTAGAGAATCGGAAACAAATAGCCGAACGAATCGCTATGGAGCTAGGTATAAGCATTGAGGCCGCTCGCAATTCTAAACAGACATGGAAGACCCTGGGTAGATATCTTGGCGAGTCATATGGAGCAGAAGATGAACTTCAACATTTCCTTCGCAGGTTCACGTTGGGCCAATGGAGCGATTATTCATCAATCGCCCACGCGACATACGAGGGATTAGTGCCCCACGCAGCATTCTTCATACGCGACGGGCTCGACCAAAGCCAAAGAAAAAGCCTTGAAGACATTTTTCCGAGAATGATGTCAATGCATGTCGCGCGCGCCGCCATGCTTATGCTTTGCATAATTACGGAAGTTCAGGCGAAGTTTAGCTTTGACGGTGCAGGCATTAACAAGCGAATTGAAGATGCTTGGAAAGCACTGCTGCCGATGTATGAGGTCGAAGAGTTCTATTCCGCGCGCTACAGGTCAATCATTGAAAAGCTTCAGCAGGGGTCGGAATCGGAGCAGGAGCAGTTGGCCTTCTGACGCCTCACCCCTGCCCACCACCCCCATCGAAGAGATCCCGCTCGGCCCCATCCACATTGCTTCTTCGTCGACGGCACCGCACCGTCGCTCCTGGCGCCAGGGTCCCATCGCAGCAACGAAAGTACCTGTCAAGCTCCACTCCGCCCCAAAATCCTCCCAACCCACACATTCCGCACCGCTTCCACCGCGCAGATAGTTGGCATTTTAGTTTCACTCCACTCACTACAATAGAAAGTGGGGGATCATGCGCGCGTGGGTGTCTTTGCAAATCCTGGCAGCCGGATCCGACCCGCTTGTGCCGGGAGATTGGCCCAGCGTGTGGCAGAAAAACCACACCCCCGCCGTAAACCCTGCCGAATCAATCCGGCAGGTGTTGTCAATCTTGACAATACCAAGGTAAGCCGCTTTGATTCAGTCAGTTGTCTAGGTCACATGGGGGGGTAGGGTGCTAGCTCTTCTGATCCACCGCAGCCGGCTCGGCAGCGCCGGCCTGCTTCTCCCGGATGTCCGTGTACTCCTCCGTGAACGGCTTCTTGCCGAACATGGTCCAGAAGTAGTTGAGCGTGTAGCGTCCGGCCATGGTCAGCATGCCTTCCTTCTTCAGCCGCCGCGCCGAGGAGAACATCTTCAGCCCGAACGTGAACCGCACGCCGTCCGCCGCAGCACAAAATTGCCGCCCCGATACTATCGGGGCCTAGTAGGATGTCGATAGATTTCCAGATTCTGCAGTGCTTCTCCAATCAAATTATCCCATCCTAGAGGCAACGCCTTGATCGTCCTGTATGGCATCTTGTCCAAACCTTTCGCCGAGCGGTTACCGCTCTCGGCGCTTTGGATGCAAGCTTCGGCCAGTCAAATCTTCCAGTTCTCTACCTCTCGCTGGGTGTGGTTTGGAGTCCTACTTACAGTCATCATGGGGTATGCGGCCGTCTCATGGCGGCATCGAGGCAACCCTCCTACTCAGGCGCGCTATCCCAGGGTCCTTCAAGTTTGCTGGATTGGACTGACATGTCTCTATCTTCTTGCTTTCGCTTTTTGCGCCTTATTCGTACGCCCTCCTTCGGCAAATGCTGCGGCAGGGCGGCCTGTGGCCCAAGTGATCATATATGCAATGCTAGCCATCGCCCCGCCCTTCTATTTCTTCTTTGAAGCAGACTTTTTGTACGGCAAGGAATGTGGCGATGACGAACGCTACAAACACATGCAAGAGCTTGCATCTCGCATCTGGTCGGCCCTTGTGCTTCTTCTTTTCTTTTACTGGTTTCACAATCTCAGTTAGCCGGGGTAGTCCTTCCCCGCATATCGGCGCGAATCCGGCACGCCCTTCCGTGTGTCTAGATAAAGAGGCCTCAATAGAATTACATAGACGCTCGCTGCAGCGAACAAGACGGTCCACGCAATTGCGACGAGGCGAACATATCCGAAAAGCATTCCGATGATCGCCACTACGCAACCGACAGTCCCTAATGCATCGATTTTAATCTTCCTATACAATCTCTCGGGACTTACAACCCAGGGCAGCTCATATGCATACTTAAGCGTGGCTTGGCTGAATAGTAATGCCATAAGAGACTGGAAATACAACGGGGTGGAAAAACAGAATACAAGCAAAACATGTGCAATCAGCAGACCGCCATCGATCAGCCGTTGCGAAATCTTATTTGGGGGCAAGAAACTGGAAAAATACCCAATAGAATAGAAGTCATTCCACACCAGCAGCCAATAAAAGATGATCTGGGGCCACGCTATGTCCAGCCTGTGGTACGAACGTGCAATACCAAGAAGGGCGAAGACTGCGAAGCAACAGGTCACCCATTTGGCCCGCGCTGCTGCCGGTCCCGCTTGTTCATTAGGCTCATTACTCATCGAATATCCTTATGTACCTTTGTATATGGCCCTTTGCGGAAGGCGATTGCGCAATAGTTCATTCCATAGACCCAGAAGGTCTTTGCCAGTCCCTCTTTCAGTATGCGGCGAGCGGATCCTAGGATATAAAAGTTCATGGCAAATCTGACTTTGCCAACCTTGCTCAAACGCAAAGCCAAATTAGTGTCTTCGCCATAGAAGGAAATATTAGTGTCGAAGCCGCCGATCTGCTGAAGCGCGGTGCGCTTTGCAATGAAATTGGCGCCTAGTACCATAAATCCAGTAATGCGATAGGTTAGCGGTGCTGTAATCCACCACAAACCTTCAGCGATCCATCTATTTACACCGTCGATATCGTAGTAGCGAAACGGGCCGCTTAAGCAGACCATGTCCGGGTGGGAAGCGAACAGATGCTCTGCCGTGGAAAGCCAGCACGACGGGAGCCGTGTATCGGCATCCACGTTGGCGATCAGCTCGCCTGTGCTTGCCGCGAAGCCCGCCTGCCGCGCGAAGGTCAGTCCCTTTCGCATCTCGTCCACCACGCGCACGCCCGGATAGTTGAGCGCAACCTCCCGCGTGCGGTCCGTGCTCGCATTATTGACGACGATGATCTCGGCTGGTTCAGCGAGGCCCGCGGTTTGTTTGAGGATCGATTCGAGACAGTCCGGCAGATAGCTCTCTTCGTTGTAGGCAGGCACCACAAAGCTCAGGCGCATATAACCACCACCCTAGCGAGCGATTGTTACAGGACGCTGACAATCGTGCAATCCTCAAGGGCCCGCGTACCCGCCTGCGCACTCCCGCGACACTATAGGCACCGCTGCGCCGCTATCGCGCCGGCAGAACGTCCGGCATCATCGCGCCGGCCTTCACCCACTGCGTGATTGTAGCGATATCGGCGTCGCTGATCTTAGGGCCTTTGGGTGGCATCGGCTTGGGATCGTTCGCCGGCCCCTGGTGGTTGATCAGCTTTATCAGCAGGCTGTTGGCCGGATCGCCGGGAACGATCACCGCGCCGTTGCGGCCGCCCTTCAGCGTCGACGCCTTGGTCTGCAGGCTCAGCCCACCTTTGTGGTTCATGGTCATGTGGCACTTGCCGCAGTTGGTCTCCAGGATCGGCCGCACCTTTTCCGTGTAGAACGCCGGGCTGCCCGCATCACTTTGCGCCGCCACGCCACGAAGACCCAAGCCGGCCAGGGCTGCGACCGCTGTCACACCCACTGCAAGAATTCGCCGCACCAGTGCTCCTCGTTCCCTTTGGCTACTTTCAATTTGCCCGCCTGTACTCAGTCTGCCACGACCCCGGCCGCATCTCGAATCCCCCAACTCAATCGACGCGCTCCTTCTGCTCAGGCCCCACACGGGCGGAACCGGTTTCGCCACTTACCGCCGGCTCACGATGCAGCTAGGGTTAAGCTTGCTCTGGCGTCTCCGCGCCTCCAAAAGATAAATATGCGCCGAAGCACTACTGCTGCGCTTGCACTGGTCTGCCTGCTCCTGCTGCCTGGCCCGCTCCAGGCCAGACCGACGAGGCCCGTGCGCGCCTCTGTTCGGCCCAGGAGAGACCAGCCGGATCTGCGCTCCTTCCATGGGCGGACACGCGGCAGATCAATCCGCGTGCATGCGCGGCGGACGGAAAGCGCAGCCCATCGGCCCAATGCGCGTGCCAACTCCAGCGCTGCACCGGATAGGTCCTGGCTTGCGCGGCATTCGCGCGCCCGCGGCAAGGCCCGTCGCGCAGACACAGCGCTCCCTCCACAGCTCGCTTCCCTGCCGTCTATCGAAGAGCAGGCAGCAACGCCGCTCCTGCTGCCGCCGCTCCGCGTCGCCTCGCTCTACAACGATCGCGGCCGGCTCATGGTCCCGGCGCCGCTCTACGGCTCGCACGAGATCCTGCTCCACCAGAATGAAATGGCCGATCGCGACGGATTGTCCCGCGTGCGCGACGATGCCGACCTGCTTGACCTGCGCCGCCAGAAGCAGCTGGTTCCTCTGCCCGACGACCAGACCGTGCATGTGGACGAGCGGCTGCCGGAGGACCGGCGCTACTCACGTCCCTGGACCGCTGCCTTCCTCGCTGTCCTCGCGCGCGATTTCTACTCCAGCTTCCACTCGCCGCTGCAAGTCGATTCGGCCGTCCGCACCGTGGACTTCCAGCGCCGGCTGGAGCGCAGCAACGGCAACGCCGCGCCTGCCGCGGGCGACACCGCCTCCCCGCACCTCACCGGACAAGCAGTCGACATCGCCAAACGCGGTCTCTCGCTCGCCCAGATCGCCTGGCTGCGCAGCTACCTGCAGCCGTTCATCGGCTTGGGCCAGATCGACGTCGAGGAAGAGTTCCAGCAGGCCTGCTTCCACATCAGCGTCTACAAGAACTACCTGCCTGCCGCACCCGCCCGCATCAGCATCGCCGCCCGCGGGACACAACCTGCGCCCCAGCCCTGAGCACATTCGCGTGTAAGAATACGTAAGGAAAATGTCCGCCACAATTCTTGAGCCAGCTCCGGCCTCGACCGCAATGCGCAGGGTTGCGCTCATCTACAATCCCGCCTCCGGCCAGCGTCCTGAGCGCCGCACCGCGCGCATCGCCCAGGCGATTGCCGTGCTGGAGGGCGCCGGCATTGAGGTCCAGACCATCGCCACCGAGTCGCCGGCGAGTGCGGCCGTGCAGGCGCAGCAGGCCGTGCGCGAGGGTTGCGACACCATCCTGGCCTGCGGCGGCGATGGCACCGTGCATGAGGCTCTGCAAGGACTCGTCGGGCAGACAGCGGCGCTGGGCGTCATTCCCATGGGCACCGCCAACGCGCTCGCCACCGATCTGGGCATCCCTTCCTCCACAGCGAAGGCGGCGAAGGTGCTGCTCGAAGCTACGCCGGTGCGCGTCTCCGTGGGCCGGGTCTTTTACCGCGACCCTGAATGCCGCGACCCCGAGGGCGGGGAACGCTCGCGCTACTTCATCGTGGCTGCCGGAGTGGGCGTGGACGCCCACTTCTTCTCGCGCCTGGACTCGCGCCTCAAGCAGCGCTTCGGCTATGCGGCCTACCTGGTGGAGGCCCTCCGCCTTTGGGCCACGCACACCTTTCCCATGTTCACCGCGTCCTTCGTTGAGAGCGGCAGCAACGCGGTGCGCAGCGAACAGGTCTCGCAGCTGCTCGCCGTGCGCATCGGCAACTTCGGCGGCGTGGTGCAGAACCTCGCGCCCGGCGCCTCCATCCGCAACGGCAATCTGAGCGTGATCGCCATCAAGACGCGCAACCGCTTCCGCTACCTGCGCTTCACGGCCGCTGTAATCCTCCGCCGCCATACCTACTCGAAGACCATCGAGTTGATCGATGCGGTCCGCGTGGAATGCAGCGAACTCGCGGACTCCTCCGCGCGCACCTTCGTCGAGGCAGACGGCGAGCTGCTGGGCACGCTGCCCGTGCGCATGGAGGTCGTCCCCCAGTCCCTTACGCTGCTCATCCCGCCCAAAGCCCTCAGCCGCATCTCAGGCCGTTGAGCTTCCAGGCCACTGATCTTCCGGGACTATTCAACGTTTCTCGCCCTCGTTCACATTGCCTTAAGGTTCTCCCTTCTACCCTTGCCGGTGCCACGATGAACCGCTCCCGCGTGTACGCCAAAATCGGCCCCGCGCGGCTGCCGTGTCAATCCTCACCCACGCACTACCAGGAGACGCCTCGCATGTCACCCAAATCGCTTGCTATCGCCGCCGCTCTCGCCGCTCTGCTGCCGCTCGCCGCCTACGCCCAGCAGGGCCCCTACAAGATCCTCAACACAGCTAAAGTCGGTGGCGATGGCGGCTTCGACTACGTCACCGCCGACCCGGCCAACCGCACGCTCTACGTCGCGCGCTCCGGGGCCGCCGGCCACATTGGCGTCTTCAATCTGGACACCCTCGCCCAGGTCGGCGACATCCCCGGCGCCAGCGGCCACGGCGCCATGGTGGACGATGCCACCGGCCACGGCTTCGCAACCTCCAAGCCTGTGACCATGTTTGACGCGAAGACCTTCGCGGTCATCAAGAAGATCGACGTCGAGGGCAATCCCGACGGCTACCTCAACGACCCCGTCAACCACCGCTTCTACGTGCTCTCGCACTCCGCGCCCAACGTCACCGTGCTCGACGACAAGGACGGCTCGATCCTCGGCACCATCGACCTCGGCGGCGCGCCCGAGCAGGCCGCGCTCGACGGCAAGGGCAAGATGTACATCGACCTCGAAGACAAGGACGCCATCGCCGTCGTCGACTCGAACGCGATGAAGATGGTCGGCAAGTACGACCTCTCCAGCGTAAGCGGCGGCTGCGCCGGCCTGGCGCTGGACGCGAAGAACAACATCCTCTTCTCCGCCTGCCGCGACAAGAACGACATGGTCATCCTCTCCGCCACCGACGGCCACATCATCGCCAACCTTCCCATCGGCATCGGCTGCGACGGCGCCACCTTCAACCCGGAGACCATGGAGGCCTTCAGCTCACAGGGCGACGGCTCCCTCACCGTCATCAAGGAGAGCTCGCCCACCAGCTTCGCCGTCGAGCAGACCGTCACCACGCCCGTGCGCGCCAAGACCCTCACGCTTGACTCGAAGACCGGCCACATCCTGCTCATCACCGCGGAGTATGGCCCCGCACCTGCTCCCGCCGCTGCTCCGCCCGCACCTGCCCCCGGCGCAGCACCAGGAGCTCCCGGCGGCCGCGGCCCGCGCGCGCCTATGCTTCCCGGCTCGTTCTCGATTGTCGTCGTCGGCAAATAGCAGTCCGCAAATTGCCCGTCTAGTAGTCTGCAAATTGCCCGCCGGTAAGTAGCCCGGCAAGCAGCCGAGGTTCCCAGGCAGATGCCTGCGGAGGAATGCCGCGTTCCTGTGGACGCCGACCCTCCGCATCCGCTCTACACTAAGGGAGACATGCAAAGCCTGGCCTCCCTTTCTACTGAGACGCGCAATCCCCTCTCCGAGAATATCGACGAGCTCTCCACGCTCGATATGCTCACCGTCCTCAACCAGGAGGATGCGACCGTCGCCGCCGCCGTCGCTACGCAACTGCCCGCCATCGCCCGCGCCGTCGACGGCATCGCCGAGCGCTTCGCCCAGGGCGGTCGCCTCTTCTACATCGGCGCCGGCACCAGCGGCCGTCTCGGCGTACTCGACTCCTCCGAGTGCCCACCCACCTTCTCCGTTCCGCCCGCGCTCGTGCAGGGCCTCATCGCAGGTGGCGACTCCGCGCTGCGCATCTCGTCCGAGCACTCCGAGGACTCGCCCGAGGAGGGCCAGCGCGACCTCATCGCCGCCGGCTACGGCATCGCCAACCCCGCCGATCCCGCCGCCCCCACGCCCGATGTGCTGGTCGGCATCTCCGCCAGCGGACGCACGCCCTACGTCCTCGGCGCGCTGCTGCACGCGCGCTCGCTCAAGGTCCTCACCATCGGCCTCGCCTGCGTCGCCGGTTCGCCCTTCTCCAAAATCGTCGACCTCATGATCGAGCCCGTCACCGGCCCCGAGGTCATCACCGGTTCGACCCGCATGAAGGCCGGCACCGCCACCAAGATGGTGCTCAACATGCTCTCCACCGGAGTCATGGTGCGCACCGGCCACGTCTACGGCAACCTCATGGTCAACGTCAAGCCGACCAACGACAAGCTCATCGACCGCGCCCAGCGCATTATTATGACGATCACCGGCTGCGACCGTCCCGCCGCCACGCGGCTGCTCATCGAGGCAGGCAGCGTCAAGACCGCCATCGCGATGAATAAGCTTGGCCTGCCGCGCGTCGTCGCCGAAGCACGCCTCGCCGCTGCCAATGGCAACCTGGGCAAGGCCCTGCGCAGCTAAGGTCTCAATCACTGACTCGCCGACCGCTAACTCGCTGACCTGCCGACCCGATGCACTGCTGACTCGCTAACCTGCTGACTCGCTGACTCGCTACAAAACCCGCGTGTGCCGGTAACCCTCCGCCGTCAGCGCAGCCAGAATCTGCTCCACATGCTCCCGCCCGCGCGTCTCCAGCGTAATGTCGATCACCGTATCGCCCAGGTGGACGCCGTAGTACGCGCGGTTGTGTACCACATCCACAATGTTCGCCCTCTGGTCCGCCATCAGCCGCGTCACGTCGTGCAGCGCGCCCGGCCGGTCCAGCAGATGGATGCGCAGCCGGATCAGCCTGCCGTCCTGCACCAGCCCGCGCTCGATGATCCGCGAGAGCAGCGTGACGTCGATGTTCCCGCCGCACACCAGCACCGCCGTGCGCGCCCCCTGCAGACTGGTCCGCCGCTGCAGCAGCGCCGCCAGCGCCGTCGCGCCCGCGCCCTCCGCCACCGTCTTCTCCTTCTCCAGCAGCATCAGGATCGCCGACGCGATCTCGTCCTCATCCACCGTCACAAGCTCGTCCACATAGCGCTCGACTAGCGGCAGCGTCAGGTCGCCCGCGCGCCGCACCGCAATGCCGTCCGCAATCGTGGTCGCCGGCGGCAGCGTCACAGGATGGTGCGCAGCCACCGCTGCCGCCATCGAAGGGATCCGCGCCGTCTGCACGCCCACGATCCGCACCTCCGGCTTCAGCGCTTTAATCGCGCAGCCGATTCCGCCAATCAGTCCGCCGCCGCCGATCGGCGCCACCACTGCTTCAAGTCCCGGCACCTGCTCCAGCAGCTCCAGGCCAATCGTCCCCGCGCCCGCAATCACCGCCGCGTCGTCAAACGCGTGGATGAACGTTAGGTCCTGCTCCTCGCGGATGCGCATCGCCTCGGTAAAGGCCTCGTCGTAGCTCGTTCCATGCAGGACCACCTCCGCGCCAAAGCCGCGCGTCGCCGTCACCTTCACCAGCGGCGTAGTCAGCGGCATCACGATCACCGCACGAATCCCGCGCTTGGTCGCGTGGTATGCAACCACCTGTGCATGGTTGCCTGCGCTCGCCGCGACCACCCCGCGCGCCGCCTGCTCCGGCGTCAGTTGCGCAATCCGATTCAGCGCGCCGCGCTCCTTGAAGCTCCCCGTCATCTGCAGGTTTTCCAGCTTCAGGAAAATCTCCTGCCCGGTCAGCGCGGAGAGCATCACCGAATGCGGACACGGCGACAGATACACCGAGTCGCGCAGCCGCTCCCGCGCCTCCAGCACGTCCTCCAGCGTCACGCTCAACCGCTCCTCTTGCTCTTCTTTTTTGTCTTTGCCCGCCATAGCACTCGATCCTAAATCGTCCCGCTCCCACAGCCGCATCCAACTCGAAATCCAGCACTTTCCGCCGGACACTTTGTCCGCCGTGTTTGTAGAGGCCACGCGCGACGAAAGCCTGGCACCCCCAAGCCACGCAACCCCTGACCCAGTTGGAAATAGACATGGAAGTAACTGACTTGGCTAACCAGAGCGCTAGTCGGATTCACCGTCTGGGTTTCTCTTCTTGCGCCTAAATAACGGCCAGATAAGGAAAACTAGACCTGCACCCAATACGACCGCAATTCGCGCCACGATTCGCCCAGACATATAGCCCGACAGGATCAGGTGGAAATGGTCGAAGAGAACGCACGTTCCTATGCCGACCACGATGGCCGTAAGCTGTTCGGTTCGGCTGATGTCGTTCAGGTTCATGCCAGACATCCTAGCAACCTCGCGCGGAAAGGCCCGCTCCTGCCGTTGAACCCACCGCAACGCGACTAAATTCCTGCCAAGCCCCAAAACCACCCATCTCACTCACCCGCGGAGACAATATAGAGTGGCAATAACCGACTTGGCTAACCAGCGGGCTTAGTGACCTCTCAACCCGGGCCAATGGTGCCATCTGTATTGGAAGTGCAACATGGTCACGATCATCACTCCGGCCATAACTAGCAGCAAAGACGATGCCTTTCTGCGCCGTTCGATTGGTGAATGACGCCAGTGAATGCCGAACGCGATAGCGGCGACGAGGCAGGTCAAATTGAACACGAAGAACATGCCAGCCATACTAGCAGTCCCGCGCGGGAAGGCTCACTCCTGCCGTTACAGTCGAGCCCACCGCACCGCCACGAAATTCCTGTCAAGCCCCAAACCCACTCAACTCACTCACCCGCAAGACAATAGAGTTGGCAGAGTAGTTTGCCCCCGTTCGCTACAATAGAAGTAGTAAGAAAAAATAAGTAAAAGAAACAGTAAGAAAAAGAAGCGGGGCACAGTGGCCAAAATCTGGCCCGCGCCTTGTCTGTGCCCCTGTCCTACGGGGACGGCGCGTGTCCATAAAGCCTTATCTTGCAACACTTCAGCTAACTCTTTTGTTTCGGATACTTTGCCGAAAGTATCTCGGCCTAACCCCTTTGAAAGGGATACTTTAGTCCTAAGTATGGGAGGGGGGGTACCCCCCAATCACTAGCTCTTACGTGCCCGGAACTCGTTGGCCAGCCGGAATTCTTCCTTCAGCTCCGGCGTGCGCAGGTTCTCGCGGATGTGCGCCAGCCGCTGCTCGAGCGCCAGCAGCGTCTGCGCAATCGGCTCGGCATTCGTCATCGCGATGTCGCGCCACATGCTGTACGGGCTCGCGCCCAGCCGCGTGGTCTCGCGCAGTGCGCGCCCGCCAATCGCGCCGATCTCCGCGGAACCCGCGAACGTCTCTTCCAACAACGCCGCAAGAGCAGTGGACAGCATCTGCGGCAGATGGCTCACCCACGCCACCAGCTCATCGTGCCGCGCCGCGTCAAGGTCCATCGTCCGCGCGCCGAACTTCACCACCCACGCGCGCCACTCCGACTCAAGCGCGGAGGCTTCAGCCAACGGCGTGAACAGCCACATCGCCCCGCGGAACAGCGCCGCCTCAGCCTGCGCAGCACCACCCGATTCCTTCCCCGCCATCGGATGTCCAGGCAGAAAGCGCGCGAGGCCCGGTTGGTTGTAGCCAAGCTTCGCGGCCAGCGTGGCGATCTGCGCCTTGGTGCTGCCCACATCAGTGATCAAGGTTCGCTCGCCCAGCGCTGGCGCCAGCCGCTGCATCCAGTCTTCAATCGCCAGCACCGGCCCAGCGAGCACAACAACGTCAGCCTGCGCAGCCGCAGCCTCAGCCTGCGCACGCGCAACCCAGGAATCGATCGCGCCCATCGTGCGCGCGATCTCGAGCGTCTCTTCGGTCGGTCCCGTCCCGACAATCGCACCGCCAAAGCCCGCCTCGCGCAGCGCAAGGCCGATCGATGCTCCGATCAGTCCCGTGCCGGCGATGAAGACGCGTTCGATCATTGGCTGTATTCCCTGCGCAAGTCTACGCGATGCTTCTGCCCACCACCGGCGCCAGCTTGCGCAGCTGCGCCATCAGGTCCTTCAGCTGCTGCGGATAAAGGCTCTGCGCGCCGTCACTCATCGCCTTGTCCGGATTGGGATGCATCTCCATCAGCAGCCCGTCCGCGCCCGCGGCCACCGAGGCCATCGCCATCGCCGGCACCAGATCGCGAATACCAACGCCGTGCGACGGGTCGGCCAGCACGGGCAGATGCGTCAATTTCTTCAGCACCGGAATGGCCGAGATATCCATGGTGTTGCGCGTGTAGGTCTCGTAGGTGCGGATGCCGCGCTCGCACAGCATCAGGTCGTAGTTGCCGCCGGAGAGGATGTACTCGGCAGACAGCAGCACCTCTTCGATGGTCGCCGAGATGCCTCGCTTCATCAGCACCGGCGTGCGTGTGTTGCCCAGCTCGCGCAGCAGGTTGAAGTTCTGCATGTTGCGCGCGCCCACCTGGAAGCAGTCGATATACGGAATCATCGATTCGATCTGCGCGATCTCCATCACCTCCGTGATCACGAGCAGTCCGGTCGCATCCGCCACCTCGCGCAGCAGCTTCAGCCCTTCAAGCCCCATGCCTTGGAAGCTGTACGGCGAGCTGCGCGGCTTGTACGCGCCTCCGCGCAGGAACTTCGCGCCCGCGCCGGCTGCAATCTTCGCACTCTCGTGGATCTGCTCCAGCGACTCCACCGAGCACGGCCCCGCCATCACGACTACCGCCTCGCCACCGACGATGACGCCGTTCTTGAAGGCGATCTTCGTGCCCTCAGGCCGGAAGCTGCGCCCAGCCAGCTTGTAGGGCGAGGAGATGCGGTAGGCGTCATGCACGCCGGGCAGCACCTTAAACTCCACCACGTCGAAGTGCGTGGGCGTGCCTACGCCAGCAAGGATGGTCTGGTTCGTGCCTGTCGTCCGGTGGACGTTGAAGCCCAGCTCCACCATGCGTTCAATGACGTTCTGGATATTCTGTTCGGTCGCCGCGTCCTGCATTGCCACAATCATTGCGTGTCCATTCGCTTTCGTCGTTGTGTAACTCTTTCGGTTGCGATTTTGCCCTATGCATCGCGCCGCTGCAGCGTACGCATGACGTCGATGATGCGCTCGTACACGTGCTGCATCTCGGCGTCGGCCAGCGGCCCAGGATTAACCGCCTTCACGTGGTCGAAGACCGCCTGCTCGCGTCCCGGCTCGTACACCGGCAGCTGCGAACCACGCTTCAACTCACCGATGGCCTTCGCTGCCTCAGCGCGTTTGCTGATGAGCGCCACAATCTGCTCATCCAACTCATCGATCTTCTGTCTCCAGTCGGAGATGTCCATGCCGTGCGCCTCGCCTTCGCCGTCTGCCGCTCACGTATCGCTCGCGCGCAGCTCTCACTTACCCGCACCATCATAAATTGCCGCCTCTCAACTCCACGCTGTCGTGCACTCTCACGCAGATCCAAATCGCGCTCATCCCCGCAAACCCGCAATAAACCTGCCCACCGCGGCTGGAGCTTCCTCCGCCAACGTCTTCTCGATCAGCGCCACCAGCGCGCTGCCCACCACGGCCGCATCGGCAAACTCGCCGACTGCGCGCACGTGGTCCGCATTCGAGATGCCAAAACCAACCGCGATAGGCAGCTGCGTGAACTTGCGCAGCCGCGCGACCAGGTCCGGCGCGTCGCTGGCGACTGCGTCGCGCGTACCGGTGATCCCGACCCGCGAGATCGCGTAGACAAAGCCTTGTGTGGCCGCAGCGATCGCCTTCAGCCGCGCGTCGGGGCTGGTCGGAGCTGCGAGGAAGATCGGCGCAAGCGAGTTTGCGCGCATCTCCGCAAGATACTCGTCTGCCTCTTCGACGATCATGTCAGTTAGCAGTACGCCGTCGGCGCCGGCCGCCTTCGCTGCCGCGCAGAAGGCCTTCATGCCCATGCGAATGACAGGATTGAGATACGAAAAGATCACAATGCCGCACGAGGGCCGCGCCGCACGCAGCTGCCGTGCAATCTCCAGCACATCCGTCAGCCGCACGCCGCGCGCAACGGCACGCTCGCTCGCCCGCTGGATCACCGGCCCGTCGGCCAGCGGATCGCTGAACGGCACGCCGAGCTCGATCACGTCCGCGCCATTGTCGATCGCCGCCAGCGCCATCTCGCGTGTCGTCGCCAGATCGGGATCGCCCGCGGTGAGATAGATGACAAGGCCTGGTTTCTTCTGGAATGAGATGGGCATTATCGTCCACTCTCTTTCTGTGTCGCACCGGCGAGGTCCATCTCCCGCGCCAGGATGCCCATGTCCTTGTCGCCGCGGCCGCTCAGGTTCACCATCAGCACGTCTGTCTTGGCCATCTTCGGCGCCATCTTCATCGCCTCGGCAACCGCGTGCGCGCTCTCCAACGCAGGCAGAATACCCTCCGTACGCGCCAGCGCACGCGTCGCAGCAAGCGCCTCGGCATCGCTCGCGGAGGTGTACTCCGCCCGGCCGGAGTCGTGCAGCATCGCATGCTCCGGGCCAACGCTCGCATAGTCCAGCCCTGCACTCACCGAGTGCGTCGTCGCCACCTGCCCAGCGTCGTTCTGCAGTACATAGCTGTACGTCCCCTGCAGAACGCCGGGCACTCCGCCGCCGGCCTTCTGGAAGCGCGCCGCGTGCTCTCCCAGCGCCGTGCCGCGACCGCCGGCCTCCACGCCAATCAGCCGGACATTCGTGTCATTGAGAAACTCATAGAACGCGCCGATCGCATTCGACCCGCCGCCCACACACGCGACGATCGCGGTGGGTAGTTTGCCCTCCTGCTCCAGCATCTGTGTGCGCGCCTCGCGGCTGATGACGCGATGGAAGTTGCGCACCATTGTGGGATACGGATGCGCGCCCAGCGCGCTGCCCAGGATGTAGTAGGTGTCGCGCACGTTGGTCACCCAATCGCGCATGGCCTCGTTGATCGCGTCCTTCAGCGTCGCCGAGCCCGCGCCAACGCCGCGCACCTCCGCGCCCAGCAGCCGCATGCGGAAGACATTCAGCTCCTGCCGGCGCATGTCCTCCTCCCCCATGTAGATCACACAGTCCAGGCCGAAGAGCGCACAGACCGTCGCTGTCGCCACGCCGTGCTGCCCCGCACCGGTCTCGGCGATGATGCGCCGCTTGCCCATGCGCCGGGCCAGCAATCCTTGTCCCAGCGCATTATTAATCTTGTGCGCGCCGGTGTGCAGCAGGTCCTCGCGTTTCAGATAGATCTTCGCGCCGCCCAGCTGCTCCGTCATTCGCTTCGCAAAGTAGAGCGGCGTCGGCCGTCCGCAGTAGTGGTGCAGCAAACCGTCGAGCTCCGTATGGAAAGCCGGATCGGCCTCGGCGGCAGCATAGGCCTGCTCCAGCTCTTCGAGCGCGGCCATCAGCGTCTCCGGCACGTAACGGCCGCCATAGACACCAAACCGGCCCGCCTTCGCGCTCACCGCAAACCCGGCCGGCGAAACCAATCCTGCAGTTGTGCTCATCTCTTCTGTCCTCTCTTATGCGCGCGCCAATTAGCATTCGTGCAATACAAAAGCCGCGACAGACTAAGTCGCGGCTCGCGTGGATCTTGGATCAACTGAAGTTTCCGGATCGTTGCTGCAGATCGTTCAGATGACGCTAGTCCGCCGAGCCCGCTATTGTGCGCCAATAGCGGAAGGTAAACCAGAAGCGGCTGAGGTCGGCTGTCATCTTGCCCTTTAACATATAACCTTCCCGCGTCCGATGCAAACCGTTGCGTCCAGATTCAGGACATCGCGCATAGCCGTATCCGCCACTTGGCCATTGCCAATCACCAACCGTATCAGGCCCTGGATTCGCCCGATTTTCCCTCCGATTGCCGAACTGATTACCTCCGATGCACATCTTCCCGCATACGAAATTATTACGAATCCAACCCATTGTCTGCCGCGTCCTATGCGTGTAGGTTCAAAGGATCACGCATGAAATCCAGATTCCAATTCGCATTCGGGCCTGTTCTTATTCTCCTGATGGGCCTTGTGCCATCGTCCGCTTACGCGTTGCGTAACGGCGAGGCCGCACATACGCACTCGCAGAGCTACCACGACCGTACGCCGCATGTGCACAGCCACGGTTCGCACTCGCATCACGGCTAGCTCGGCGGCATTCGGCGTCGCCGGAACCATACGCCACACAATCTGTTAGTGGTCTAAAGAGCAAGAGTTCGGTTGATTCGGATCAAGCCGTTGATGTGACGCGCGCGTGATCGATGAACCGCGCCAGCCGATTTGGATCTTTTCGCCCGGCTGACGCTTCCACTCCGCTGCTCACGTCCACGCCCCACGGAGCAAGCTGGCCGATCGCCTGGGCAACATTCTCCGGCGTTAATCCTCCAGCAACAACCAGCCGCACGCCACTAGGCGCCGCCGCGAACAGCTTCAGTGCGGCCGCCCAGTCGAACGCCACGCCGGTTCCTCCACTGACCACGCCTACTCCGGAGTCGATCAGTACGCGATCCGCTACTCCTATCGCAGCCACGCGCTCCATCTGGTCCGCAAGCAACTCCGCAGATGATTCGGTCGCGGACGCGCGTGCCCCATTTGGCGTCTGCCCGCCTACGCTCCAGTGCAGCGTCTGAATAATCCGAATGCCCTGCGCGTCATTCGCAAACCTCTCCGCCAGCCGCTTCAGCAGCGCCTCATCGAAGCCGCCGTGCAACTGCACCGCCGTCAGCCCCGCCGCCTGCGCCGTCGCGGCGATCTCCTCTGCATCGTGCGAGTCGAAGACGCCGACACGTTCCACGGCTGCAGGAAGACGCGCCGTGATCGCGGCCACCTGCGCCGCCCTCACCTGCCGCTTACTCGCCGCGAACACAAAGCCCACCGCATCGGCGCCCAGTTCGGCCGCCAGAGCAGCATCTTCGAGATTCGTGTTCCCGCAGATCTTCACCCACATCGCATCACCCGAATTGTGTTGTATTGCATCCGTCCCCACCGATTTGATCCATCGGAAGGGCTTTGGTCGCACTATCGCTTCGCCTTACGCCTCGGCCGTGTAGGCGCGTTCCAGCAAGCCAGCCAGCGCCGCGGCCGGGGCCGGCTCGCGCATCAGCGATTCGCCGATCAGGAAGGCGTCGTAGCCCGCAGCTGCCATTCGCGCCATGTCCGCCGCGCTGCGGATGCCGCTCTCGGCTACGCGCACGACGTTCTTCGGCAGCCGCCGCGCCAGCTCGATCTGCGTCTCAGGATCGACCTGCATGGTGTGCAGGTTGCGACTGTTCACTCCAATCACGGTGAACCCAAGCGCCACCGCGCGCTCCAACTCCTCGGCGTCGTGGACCTCGCACAGCACATCCAGCTCCATGCCTCGCGCATCGGCAAACAGGTCGCATAGCTCGGCGTCTGAGAGCGCGGCCACAATCAGCAGAATTGCGTCTGCCGCCGCTGCGCGCGCCTCGACGATCTGGAATGCATCGACGATGAAGTCCTTACGCAGGCAGGGGATCTTAACGGAGCCAGACGCGCGCGTAAGGTTCTCAAGCGATCCCTGGAAGAACTCGCGGTCGGTCAGCACGGAGAGCGCAGCCGCTCCTGCAGCCTCCAGCGACCTCGCCAGCACCACCGGATCGAACTCCGCGCGAATCAGTCCGCGCGATGGCGACGCCTTCTTCAGCTCGGCGATCACCGCCGGCCCGTCGGCCGCCGCTCTGCGCAGCGCCGCCTCAAACCCGCGCGGCGTGTGCGCCGCTGACTGGCGTTCCAGCAGCGCAAGATCAGCGGAGGCGCGACGTTGGGTCACCTCAAGCCGCGTATGCGCGAGAATCCTCTCAAGCTGAGTAGACATTTTAATTTTCGCTGAAAATTTGGTGCCGAAGAAGGGACTCGAACCCCCACACCCTTGCGAGTACATGGACCTGAACCATGCGCGTCTGCCAATTCCGCCACTTCGGCAACTGCGCGCATCGCTACGCCGCAGTCGTGAGTATTCAGTCTTTCAAACCACGCCCTCGCTGTCAATTGCGCGCCGCTTCGCTTACACTGGGACGGTTCGAGGACACCAAATCTACAAGGGAGACATCATCGTCCCGATCATGACGGAACCGACCCACGCAATCGAAAACAGCGCCGGCGAGATCCCCGAAGAGTTGGCGCTCGATATTCGCAAGCTCGCCCACGAGCTCTCCAACGCGCTCGAGGTCATCGTGCAGACCAGCTACCTGCTGGGGACTCTTGAACTGAAGGAGCCGGGCAGCGACTGGCTCCGCATGCTGGATGGCGGCGTGCGCAAGGCGCTCGACCTGAACCTCGCGCTGCGGACGTACATCAAAGCCCACTCGCCGCGCTAGCCGCCAATCGCGTGCAGCTCCGATTACTTCTTCTTCATACTTTTCGCGCCAGTCTTCTTCGCTGCGGACTTGCGCAGGACGCGCTTCGCGCCAGGGCGCACGGCCTTCTTTGCCGCCGCCTTGCGCGCAACCGGCATTACACTCACCTTTTTTTTCGCCGGGGCCTTTGCCCGCACTGGGGTCTTCTTCCGGACCGCTGGCTTTGCCGCCGCCGTGCTGGCTGCGCGCTGCCTGGCCTCGTGCGATTCAAACAGCTTCTCGATCTGCTGCAGCAGGACGCGCGTGTGCATGGGCTTCACCAGCATCTTGTCCGCGCCCATCGATTGCCAGTCCTCCTCGGCAAGGGGAAACGCGGTCAGTAGGGCGACAGCCGGACGGTAGCTCGCCAAGCGCGCAGCCTCAACCACCTCCGCACCCGCGGCGTCGCTCTCCATGCGCATATCGGTAATCACCATGTCGAACTCGTGCGTGTGCAGGAGGTGCTTGCCTTCGCGCGCCGACGCCGCCGTATTCACTTCAAACCCGCTGATCTCCAGCACCGCCTTCAGCGTCAGCAACACGGCAACCTCGTCGTCTACCAGCAAAATTCTGCGCTTCATCAAATTCTCCTTGAACCTGGATGCATTGCCTTGCAGCGCCGAATGCACCCCCAAGTATTGTCCGGCGCAGTACTCTTCTGCAACCTTCGCCGGGCTGCGCGGCCGTCAAATTTTTGAACCCATGGCCCTAGCCGCGTTTGAACCTAGGCGCAGAGTCAGGCACACTGGGGTGCATGGTTAGCGTTGGCGTAGACGAAAATCTTGACCCGAAGCTGTTGGCGGACTTCCCGCCCGAGGCGGAGATCGTCTACCTGCCGCGCGCGATCCCCTCGCCCATCAGCCTCGACTTCTGGATCCTCCCCTTCTATCGTAAGGACGCCGCCTCCGCCTTCCAACAGATGCGCGATGTGAAGGTGGCGCAGTCACTGATGGCCGGCGTCGATTGGATTCTGCCTTGGCTGCCGAAGAGCGTGACGCTGTGCGATGGCCGCGGCATCCACGACATCTCCGCGTCGGAGTGGGTGATGGCCGCCCTTATGGCGACCATGAAGCGCCTTCCGCTCTACCGCGATCTGCAGAACGAGCGGCAATGGAGGGGATTCGCCACAGTGACTGACGGCTTCCTCAACGAATCCGGCGTTGCGCGCGGGCAGTACACGGTGCTGAGTGAGGACCTGGCGGGCAAGACGGTACTGATCGTCGGCTACGGATCGATCGGCGCGGCGATTGAGGCGCGGCTGGCGCCGTTCGGCGTGACTGTGCTGCGCGTGGCGCGCAGCGCGCGTGAGCAGCCGAAGGTGAACGCCGTCTCCGAACTCGATGCGTTGCTGCCGCTGGCGGATATCGTGGTCCTGATCGTTCCGCTAACCGAGGAGACTCACGGGCTGATCGGCGCGACCCAGATTGCGCGCATGAAGCACGGTGCGCTACTGGTCAATGCGGCACGCGGGCCGGTGGTGGATACAACCGCGCTGGTGGAGGCGCTCCAGCAGCATCGCATTCGCGCAGCGGTCGACGTTACCGACCCTGAGCCGCTGCCGGCAGACCATCCGCTGTGGACCGCTCCGAATTGCTTGATCACTCCGCATATCGGCGGCTCAACGCCGGAGTTTATTCACCGCGCGTTCCGTTTCGCCGCCGGGCAGGTGCAGCGCTTCATCGCCGGCGAACCGCTCAAGAATATAGTGACCGACGCGGGCTACTGAGGGTCCTCAGCTTGCGCCCGGAGAACTATTCGTCCTCTGTCTCTTCGTCCTCCTCATCCTCCTCTTCATCGTCGTCTTCCTCCGGCTCGTCCTCGTCGTCTTCGATGATAATGCCGTCGTCGTCATCATCCTCCTCTTCCTCGCCGTCGTCGTCCTCGTCTTCATCCTCATCTTCTTCCCGATCGGCGTCGTCTTCGTCCTCTTCGGGATCGTCTTCAATCTCTTCGTCGGCCTCGTTCGACGGTGCGGCGAAGAAGAGGATGCTCTCAAAGAGCTCGGAATTCTCTTGGTCGGGGTTGTGAGCGGTGAACATTGGGGAGTCTCCTTGAGATTGGGAGTTGGAGGGCGGCTTCAGCGGGAGGCAGCGGGCGCTGCTTCGTCCTGGGCTTCGAGGTAGCGGAGTTTGTCTTCGAGGAAGGTGTAGGAGGCCGAGCCGGTGTCGCAGGGCTGGGCGATGTCGGCGTGCTTGGCGTGGACGGCGAGGAGGTCGGTGCAGCCGCGCGTGGAGCCGCTGTAGTCGAGGGCGGTGAAGGTGTCGTCGGATTGAGTTTCGTAGGCGCAGAAGTGCGGCGTGCCGGTCCATTGCGGGTCGCCGGGGTGCAGGATGAAGTTGTTGCCGGCGGACTCGAGGTCCTTGAAGCGCGGGTCGGAATCGATGTAACGGCTGAGGCCAGCGAGCTTGTTGCTTCCTTGCGGCGTTCCGTAGAGGAAGACGGCGCGGACCTTCTTCGTCCAGTCTTTGTCGGAATTGGTGAGCAGTATCTGCTGGATGAGCAGGCCGCCCATGGATTGGGCAACGAAGACGACGTGCTTGTGGCGGCTGAAGACGCCGGCGTTTTCCATGCGGTCGACGATGGAAGCTTCGAGGTCGGCCAGCGACGTCTTGCCGCGGCGGGGCGGAGGCGCGTAGCCGAGCAGATAAACGTCGGCGTCGGCGAAGGCGGCGGACTGGTCGGCGGCGATCATCGCGGGCCAGTCGTGGGTATCGTCGCAGCGCCAGGCGGTTGCGGGGTCGCCGGAGAAGCCATGCACGAAGACGATGACGAGGGATCTGCCGTCGTTCTTCATGTACCCGCCGTCGGGGCCGATGCGCAGGGAGGCGGACTGCGTGGCCGGCTTGGTGCCCGGCGCGGATTGTGCGCCCTGGGCGTGGGCGGTTGAGGTGAGTACGGCGAGAAGCAAAGTCAGACTGAGCCGGATGCGGCTTGTCGGGCTACTGCTCGTGATGGGAGCGGTGGTCGGCATCGCTGAAGATCTCTGTGCGGATTATGGCACGGGCACGTTTCTGGCTGTTGGATGCTTCACCTACGATGCGCCGCCTACCTCTCCTACGATGCTTCGCCTACGAGATGTACCCCCCCCCATGTCATCCTGCAACTGGCTGAATCAAAGCGGCTTACCTTGGTATTGCCAAGATTGACAACACTTGCGGGATTGATTCGACAGGGCTTACGGTGGGGATGTGGTTTTCTGCCACAATCCGCATCATTCCGGCCCGACACAGGAACCCACCCTGCGCGGCTCTGCACAGAACCTCCCACTTTCTATTGTAGAGGGCGGAGTGAAACTAAAATGCCAACTTTATTCACCGGGTAAGTGTCGCGGAATGTGTTTGTTGGGAGGAAATGGAGGACTAGGGAGGCTTGACAGCACTTCGGTGCCGTTCTCGACGTACTATGCGCATGAAAGATGGGAGCGCGCCGGATCTCCATGTGAAACTCTATTTGGATACCGTGCAGTGGTAATCACCTAGCTTCTCTTGCAATTGCGAGAAATAGCTGATGATCTCTGAGTAGCGCCCTGAGTCTGCTTTGCCCGACTGTAGATTCGGGATGGTGGTCGGCTTTTCTGCAGCGCTTACCGCTTGCCCATAGAGGGTTTGCTGGCTCCTCTCCTCATTCGGGACGAGTTGCATGCAATCGAGGGCGCTTGCTTCAAACTTTGACAGGTCAGTCTCCAGACTTCTGAAGTCAAAGGTTGTGGCTCGATCGCTTTCAGCTAGCTCTTCGACGAGATTCTCGGGCATGTTCGACGGTATTGGTCCTCGACCCCCCATTTTGTACGGGCCGATGAATTGCCGCTGGATGTACTCGATGCCGCCTTGCCAGTTGCGGTTGATGTTGTTAATCCGGTCCAATAGCCTGCTGGCCTGTTCATATAGGGGAGTCTGCCTCACTACTACCGCCGGCGGCAAGTTGGTTGCGCTCGTCTCTGTCACAATCGGCATTTGTTTGAGTTTGGCCTTGAGGAATATGTATGCGTCTGCCGTTGTGTCGCACGGTTTGACTAGGTCACGGTGATTCGCGTCAATTGCCGCGTAGTCATCGCAACCTCGGGTTGCGCTGAAGCTATCGACGACCTTGAACCCATTTTCCTTCTTGGTCTCGTACGCACAATATCTTGTGATCTTCGGAAACCCCGCGTGGATCCAGCTTTGATCGAGATCGTGGAGTGTGAAATTTCTGTCTCCTGCCTGTAATTCGTCAAGCTTCGGATCTCGGTTGAAGTATTTCGCCCAATTAGCGAGGTCGGAGCCTTCTTGAGGCGTTCCATACAGAAAAATCGCGCGAACCTTCTTGTACAGCTCTTGGTCGCGGTATGTCAGAAGTATCTGCTGGATTAAGAGTCCGCCCATGCTGTGGCCTACGAGGATCACTTCTTTGTGGCCGCTAAAGACGTTATCTGCTTGCAAACGGGTAAGGAGGTTGCTTTCTAGGTCGCCGATCGTCATCGTGCCGTGTTGCTTCGGCGTGGGATATGCGGCGACGTAGATGTCGGTGTTTGCAAATACTCCGTCGGGGTCGTGCGCGATCATCGTTGGCCAGTAATGGTCCGGGTCGCATCGCCAGGCTTCGGGGCTGCTGAAGAGTCCGTGGACGAAAACGATGACCCGCGGACTGGCCGAGAATTTTATGTAGCCACCGTTTGGCCCTATGTCACTTAAAATCGTTGTGTCCGCACGTGCGGTTACAGTCAGCGCGACTAACGCTGCCATGAGCAGTGCGGCTCCGGTCATTTTGGACTTGCAGTTGGCTCTTCTTGACACCCGTGCCCGCCAATCAAGCTATTGACTGCCAGCTATTCTATCGCCACCACAGGATTGAGTGTGCGCGCGCCGCCGCCGAGTCCAAACTCGCGCTGGACGGGGGGTCGGGGATGGTGGTTACGGCACGCGTGAACGCGTGCCCTTCCGGTTTCATAAATGCGGGGATTCTTCGTCGGTTGCTCAGGATGACGGCGAAAGAAGAAGCAGATTCCCTGCGGGAATGACAACCAAGAGAGGCAAATACGGAGATTCTGAGCCTGCGGCCCAGAATGACGAGCAAAAGCAGCTGAAGGCAGAAAGC